>ENA-UOWO01002886-UOWO01002886.1-activated-sludge-metagenome-genome-assembly--contig:-NODE-2886-length-20643-cov-7.510394_pt1 | contig 20643 bp, 15 predicted proteins | sample MGYA00238148_ERZ761564 | MGnify/ENA primary metagenome ERZ761564 (study PRJEB28885, sample SAMN05720194) | activated sludge metagenome | isolation source: Anaerobic digester | place: USA... | reverse complement strand
CCATGCGCCACCAGCACAGCAGCAGTGGCAGCAGCATCAAGGCCTGGGATATCAGCACCCACACGGCGGCGCGGTCCATGTTCTGGTGCCTGGAGAAGGCGTAGATCTTCAGCGCTGGCGACGAGTAGCCGAAGGGCTGCAGGGTCAGGCTCATGTCGAGCTCCTTGAGCGACTCCATGAACACCAGCGCGCAGCCCAGAAGCAGGGCTGGCCAGAGGTGTCCGGCGAAGGCCACCAGGCGCGCCCGCACCGGCCCCGCGCCGAACGCGCGTGCCGCCTCGATGGTGGCGTGCGGTGTGCGGCGCAGTGCATCGAGCACGGGCAGCATGGCAAACGGCAGGAATCGCAACGCCTCCGACACCACGATCAGCAGTCGGCTGTCGCGCCATGAGCCGAGCCAGTGTGCTCCCAGGGATCCGTCGCGACTCATCATCACGAAAGCCAGTGCCAGCACCAGCGAGGGCAGGAAGTAGTTGGTCAGGAACAGCCAGGGCACGCGCTCGGCCAGGGTGGATCGCCCACCGGATCTCAGCAGCAGGGCGGTCAGCGCGCAGATCACCGCCACCACGAGTGCCGTGCACAGCGAAGTGCCGGCCGCGTTGATCATGTCCCCTGGAATGGCGGCAAACCGGGTCTTGTCCCATGTGAGCCAGGCCCAGCGCACGGTGAGTGCCTCGGGAATCCAGAATCCGGCCAGCGAGCACAGCGCACTCCACGCCACGATCGCCCGGGCCCAGGTTGCCGCCAGCGGCTTGCGGGAGGCCGCCGCCGACGCGGGCGGGACGGGGTTGCGGCTGATGATCGAGGTGGATGCCCAGGCGGCCACGCCCACCAGCAGAACCGACGGCACGATCATCACCACCGAAACGATCGCCGCCACCGATGAGCTCTGGCTTGCCAACCAGAGGTTGAGCACGCCCACGCTCAGGGTGTCGATACCCAGGCGCTCGGCCGCCGCGTAGTCGCCGATGGCCTGGGCGAACACGATCATCAGCCCGGCCGCAGCCGGCACCGCATAGGCTGGCAGGTGCACGCGCCGCAGTCGCTGCCAGGGGCCGAGGCCCAGGCCCGCGGCGAGTTCCGAGAACGAGTTCGGGATGCGTGCCGCGGCCACGCGGAAAACGATGAACACGTACGGTGAACAGGTGAGTCCGTGCTGGATGGCAAGCGCATGGCGACCCTCGAAGAACGCGGACGAGAACGACACGGTCCAGGTGGAAGCGGTCACGTAGGGGGCGAAGAGCAGCGGCAACAGGGCCAGCAGGCTGACCAGGTGCCGGCCGCGAAATTCGAAACGCGACACCATCACGGCCGGAATGGCGCCAACGGCGAAGGCCACGGCCGATGCTTCCAGCGCCACCCACAGGCTCGTGCGCGCCTGATGCGGCAGGCTCGTCGTGGCGAAATGGGCCAGCCACCCGCCATCGAGCAGGATCGGAAGTGCCGTCAGCAGCAGGTAGCCCGCCGGAAGCAGGGCGCAAGCCGCCAGCGCGAACGCGAATGCCAGCCGTGCCAGGCTGCTGGCGCTCATCTCGGCCTGCAGCCTGGCGGCCTGCGCGCGGCAACGCAGGACAGTCGCATCAGCGCTCAGCGTCGAAACGAATCTCGTTGACGAACTTGATGACTTCTTCGCGTTTGCCTGCCATCTTGTCGAGCGGCACGAAGTCGACCTTGAACTTGCCGTCCACCAGTCCTTGTTCCGCACCGAGGCTGACCATCAGCGGATGCACCGCGACATCGGGCAGCACCGAGTACTGCTTGGTGCGGTCCACCATCAACTGCTGTCCCTCCTTGGAGGCGATGAATTCCAGCAGGCCGATGGCCAGGTCGCGGTTGTCTGTCGCCTTGGTCAGGCCCGCAGCCGAGCGCATGATGAAGGTGCCCTTGCCTGCCTGGCTGGGGAAGTACACCCCGACGGCATCCGCCCAGGCCTTCTGCTCGGCATTCGCGGCCATCAACGGGTGGTAGTAGGTGTTCATCAGCGCCACGTCGCACTTGCCCTCGAAGATCGCGCGGGCCTGTTCGCGGTCGTTGCCTTTCGGGGCGCGGGCCAGGTTCGCCCCGATGCCTGAAATCACCTCGCGTGCCTTGTCGGCGCCGAAGGAGGCGAAGAACTGGCCGAACAGCGCCAGGTTGTAGTCATGGCTGCCCGAGCGCAGGCAGATGCGGCCCTTCCACTTCGGGCCGGCCAGGTCCTCGTAGGTGGACAGGTCGCCGGGCTTGACCCGCGCCCTGGAGTAGAAAATGATGCGCGCCCGGTAGGCGTCGACGAAGTACCGTCCGGCGGGATCCATGAATTCCGGCGGGATGCTCGCGCTGATCTTGGCGGACTTGATCGGATCGAGCAGGCCGCGCTGCGCGGCGATGTCCAGCAACTCGGCGTCCTTGGTGATCACCACGTCGGCCTCGGTCGGGCGGGATTCGAGCCGGTTCACCAGGCCTTGGTCCATGAAGACGCCGATCACCTTGGCTCCGCTGCGAGCCTCGAAGGCATCCAGGATGGGCCGCAGCGTGCCCTGATCGGTGCGATCGGAGATGACGCGCAACTCGCGTTGCTGCGCGACGGAGCCGACAGAAGTTGCCAATGCGCCGAGCAGTATCAGCAGGCTCGGAATCCATCGTTGTTTCAAATCAGTCATGTTCGACCTCGAAGGGGTGCAAGGTTGAGGAATGGCGAGGAGGGTGGGGCAAGGCAAGTGCCGTCTGTTCAAGCAGTGTGCGCCGCCTGAATGTCAATCACGGGTCAAGTTTTGCACGACCTGGGCAACTCACGGGCACCCAGCCCCCTGGGTCGGGGGAGCCCCCCCAGGTCGACCGCCGTGGCACATCGCTGCGAGTCAGCTCCAGTACAAGACCCGGTCGCCCTCTTTGGCCAACGCCAGAAACCCCCCCATCGTGATCCGAGCCTTCGGACCCGAGATCCGTTCGACGCGGTGAAGGCAACGACCGGAGGCAAGCAGGAACAGATCCCCCGGGTTCATCACAAAGCGCTTGCAGTCATATCGTTCTTCGACGGCCGAGAGGTCGTAGGAGAACCCATTTGCGAGCCTGGGCACGTCGGGCTCGTCCGAGGTGGCGCCGTACACCAGAAGAGCTCCGCCCTGTTCCGGGGAGCGCAAGGTGGCCACGTAACTGATCAGCGTGCGTGTATCGACCTGCCCCGACAGGTCTGAATACAGATCGAGTCGGTAGTGGTAGTCATGGTGGATCCCGACCTGCTTGCCATCTACAAGTCGGCGTATCGTGAATGGAACGTAAGGCCGATCGTCGGACGAGCGCGCGACCTGCGCGGGCCGTGCTCCCGAGATTTGGCTCAGCACGGCGCTGATTTCGCTCACGCCATCGAAGCCAGGCTTGAAAATCCGCGCCGGGGCGGCCGCGTGGCTGGCCGCGCTGCCGAGATAAGCCTCGAGCGATGCGCCCCGAGGCTCCTGATATGTCGGCGTGGCTGGTGTGTCGGTGCCGAGGAGTTGAAGATCTTCTGGCGGCATCTTCACGTTGGGGCGGGACCAGCCTGGGTCGCTTGCGTTCGAATCGAGCCGCTCTCCGGCCTCGGCCAACGTCGCCGTGTCGAACGCTCCACGCACCACGATCACGTCGAGCGTGTCGTCGTAGATGTTCGTGATGCCATCCGCCACGCCCGAAAGGTTGCGGGCATCGACGTCAACCGACCGCACCATCCTGGGGGGATGCTGCGCGACCTGATCTGACGTTCCGGACATCGGAGGAGACTAGGGTCGCTTCCTGCCGGAGTCAATGTGTGACAACAACGAAGGGCGGCAGTCCCGATATGCGCGCGTTGTTGTCTCGTGGGCTTTGCTGAAGCACGTAAGCATGTGCTGACTGTCACGGTCCGCCCCGCTCCCCCTGACCTGGAGGGGGTGTCAAGGAAACGCCGACCGCTACACTCGTTTGAAGGGGTGCATTGGTTCCCTTGAGGGTTTTTTTCGGCGTGTTGTTCCGCAGTTGTCTGCACCGATATTCAACGGGCTCAGGCTGTGAGTTCGCTGCGGCCTCCGGTTGTGAATTGCACGAAACTGCGTCATCGGACCCTGAAACGGAAGGGGAGCACGAAGTTGTACCAGGCATCCAACGCCGCCCCGTCCAGGCACCCCGCGGCCCCCGATTCGGGACAGGCAGGGGCAGGCGGCGGCTCCTCTGTGGCGTCCGGGCCAGTTGCAATGCGCGGGCGGCGGGGCGTTCGCCCGCTGGTTGTGCTCGCAATCATTCAGGTTTCGAAGTGACGCCGACCTTGGTTCTCAATGTCGTCGGGCTCACGCCCGGCCTGCTGAAGCATGCGCCGAACCTGAAGGGTCTGGCGCTCGAAGGCGCAGTGCGTCCGCTGACCACGGTGCTGCCTGCAGTGACCACGACAGTGCAGTCGACGATGCTCACCGGATCGCTGCCTCGCGATCACGGCATCGTGGCCAATGGCTGGTACTTCCGCGATCTGTCCGAGGTATGGCTGTGGAGGCAGTCGAACCGACTCGTGCACGGCGAGAAGGTCTGGGAAGCCGCGAAGCGCCGGGATCCGGCCTTCACCTGCGCGCAGCTTTTCTGGTGGTACAACATGTACGCCTCGGTCGACATTGCAGTGACGCCTCGGCCGATGTACCTGGCCGATGGCCGCAAGCTTCCGGATATCCACACTCACCCGGCCGGGTTGCGCGACGAGTTGCAGGGCGCCTTGGGTACGTTTCCGCTGTTCCAGTTCTGGGGGCCGGGTGCCGGTATCGCATCCAGCGCGTGGATCGCGAACAGTTCGCTGCACGTGATGAAGCGCCACCGGCCGACTCTCACGCTCGTCTATCTTCCGCACCTGGACTACGACCTCCAGAGACTGGGGCCGAACCACCCCGACATTCCGGCCCAGGTCGCGGCGGTCGATGCGCTGTGTGCGCCGCTGATCGAGGAGGCGCGCCGGCAGGGTGCGCATGTGGTGGTTCTTTCCGAGTACGGCATCACCGAGGTTTCGCGCCCGGTCCACATCAACCGCGCGCTGCGCGAGGCCGGCTGGCTCAAGGTGCGGCTGGAACAGGGGCTTGAACAGCTCGATGCCGGTGCCTCCGACGCCTTCGCCGTGGCCGACCACCAGTTGGCGCATGTCTACGTCGCGCGCCCCGAGCTGCTGCCAGAGGTTGCAGCCTGCCTGGCCGCCCTGCCCGGCGTGGAGCGGGTGCTCGACGACGCCGGCAAGCAGGCTGCCGGCCTGAACCACGCGCGCGCGGGCGAACTGGTAGCCGTCGCCCAGGCCGACAGCTGGTTCACCTACTACCACTTCCTCGATGACGCGCTTGCGCCTGACTTCGCGCGCACCGTCGACATCCACCGCAAGCCGGGCTACGACCCGGTCGAACTGCTCATCGATCCGAAGATCGCCTTCCCCAGGCTTGCTGTGGCCTCGCGGCTGGCCCGCAAGGCGATGGGCATGCGATACCTGATGGACGTGATCGGGCTGGACGCAACGGTCATCAAGGGCTCGCATGGTCGGCCCACCGATCGCCCGGAAGACGGCCCCCTGTTCCTGACCACGGCACCTGAACTGATTGCCGACGGGCCGGTGCCCGCCACGGCGGTCAAGCAGGTGCTGCTGGACCATGTCTTCGGTGCCGCTGCATGAATACCGTCGTCAATGCATTCGCAGTGAACGCGGCGTCGACGCCTGCCGTCGTGTTGCAGCAATGGCTGCTGCGTCGCCTGGGACCGGCTGCCGGCCTCTGGCTGGAGGAGGCCCTCGCCAGTCTGGGCGGCGGCGGAAGTGACCGCGACCTGTACCGCTGCGTGAGTCTGGTCTCGCGCAAGCTCGGGAAGGCGGCGCTGGAGCTGGATGCAGCGGAGCGCGCCGCAGCGTGTGTTGCGCGGCCCGACTGGGACCCTTCATCGTGGACGGTGGATCAGGCCGCACGCATCCTTCTGCTGCTCGTCACCGGGCCGGAAGGCGGGCGCTTTGCATCACGTCTGGACCAACTCTGCGCGACTGCCGACATCGACGAACTGGTGGCCTTCTATCGCGGGCTTCCGCTCTATCCGGAGCCGTCCCGCCATCGGGCCCGTGCCGCCGAGGGTGTGCGGTCGAACATGAAGGTGGTGTTCGAAGCGGTGGTCCACCGCAATCCCTATCCTGCCGAGCAACTGGCAGACGAGGCCTGGAACCAGATGGTGCTCAAGGCGCTCTTCGTGGGCAGCGCGCTGCATCCGATCGTCGGTCTGGATCGCCGGTCCAATGCGGAGTTGGCTCGCATGCTGGGCGACTACGCCCATGAACGCTGGGCCGCCCGTCGAACGATCAGCCCGGAGCTCTGGCGTTGCGTGGGACCGTTCGCGGTTGGCCCCCTGCTCGAAGACTTCTCGCGCGTGCTCGAAACCGGTACCGCCGCCGAGCGCGCCGCCGCGGTGCTGGCCTTGCGCAATGCCACAGATGCCGATGCCCATGGACTGCTTGATCGTCATGCAGCATTTCGCGATGTCGTCGCCGCGCGTGGCGTCGACTGGACCACGGTCCTCGCCTTCAACTGATTCCAGGGAGCAAGCCATGCGCTTCATCGACCCGCACATCCACATGTCGTCTCGCACGACCGATGACTACGAACGCATGAAGGCCGCGGGCGTGGTCGCCGTCATCGAACCGGCCTTCTGGCTGGGTCAGCCGCGCACGAATGTCGGCAGCTTCATCGATTACCTGTCGAGCCTGGTCGGCTGGGAGCGCTTTCGCGCTTCGCAGTTCGGCATCCGCCACTACTGCACCATCGGCCTCAACAGCAAGGAGGCCAACAACGAGGAACTGGCCGAGGCGGTGATGGACATCCTGCCGCGCTACCTGTCCAAGGAGGGCGTGGTGGCCGTGGGCGAGATCGGCTTCGACGACCAGACTGCGCTGGAGGACAAGTACTACCGTGCGCAGTTGCAGCTGGCACGCGAGTTCGACATGGTCGTCATGGTCCACACGCCGCATCGGGACAAGAAGGCAGGCACCATCCGAAGCATGGATGTGGCTGTCGAGATGGGCATGTCTCCGGGCAAGGTGGTGATCGACCACAACAACGAGGAGACCGTGCGGGCCGTGCTCGACCGCGGTTTCTGGGCCGGCTTCACGCTCTACCCACAGACCAAGATGGGCAACGAGCGCATGGTCGAGATCGTGCGCCAGTATGGTTCGGAGCGCATCTTCATCAACTCCAGCGCCGACTGGGGCGTCTCGGACCCGCTGGCGGTGCCCAAGACGGGGCGGCTGATGCTGGAGCGCGGCATTGCGCTCGAGGACGTGGAAGCCACCTGCTACGGCAATGCACTGCGGGTCTACGGGCAGAGCGGTCAATTTGACGAGGCCCACTGGATGACGCCAGAGGCCGTCGACCAGCGATCACTTTTCGAAGGCAACTCCGTGCTGCGCGGGCAGACGCCGCGCGTGGACGACGCGCCGGCGCCGGCTGTTTGGGCCGAGGACGTCACCAAGTAACGCCGCCTGGCCTATTTCTCGTACAGGAGTACCCATTCCGTGAGCGCACAGATCACCCCCCTGCCCGCGCGTGGCGAAGAGCGTTCGGCCGTCTACCTGCAGTCGTTCGCGGTTCACTACGAGTACCCGGTGTACTTCACCGAGCACCTGTTCGCGCGTGACAACCTGATCCTGCGAGATACCCTGCTGCGGCGCGAGCCTTCCCGGCGCCATCGTTTCGTGGCTTTCATCGACTCCAACGTCGCTGCATCCTTTCCATCGCTTGCCCATGACATCGCAGGCTATGCGGTGGTCCACGCCGATGCCATGGAGTTGGTGGCGCATCCCGAAGTGGTTCCCGGCGGCGAACATGTCAAGAATGATCCGGCCTTGCTGACCCGCCTGCAGCGCCGGCTGGTGGAACTCGGCGTGGACCGGCATGCGTTCGTGGTCGGAATCGGTGGTGGTGCCTTCCTTGACCTCATAGGCTACGTGGCTTCATCCACGCATCGAGGGATCCGGCACATCCGCGTTCCGACCACCGTGCTCGCGCAGAACGACTCGGGCGTGGGCGTCAAGAACGGGGTCAATGCCTTCGGCGTGAAGAACCTGCTCGGCAGTTTCGCCCCGCCGTTTGCGGTGCTCAACGATTCAGACTTCCTGCGCACGTTGCAGCCTCGCGACAAGATTGCCGGGGTCGCCGAGGCGGTGAAGGTGGCGCTGATACGAGACCGGCTGTTCTTCGAGTGGCTCGAAGCCAGTGCGGACGCGCTGCGTGCCTGCGAGGGCGCAGCGATGAGCCGCATGATCCGGCGCTGCGCGGAATTGCACATGCGGCAGATCGCGCATGGCGGTGATCCGTTCGAGACGGGGAGCGCCCGCCCGCTGGACTACGGGCATTGGTCCGCGCACAAGCTGGAGGCCCTGACTGCTCACGAGTTGCGACACGGCGAGGCGGTTGCCATCGGTCTGGCGCTCGACACCCGCTATTCGGTACAGGTAGGCATGCTTGCGGCCGGTGCCGAAAGCCGGGTGCACGCGCTGCTCAAGCGCCTCGGCTTCCACCTCTGGCACCCTGCGCTGGAGTCTCGGGATGCCGAGGGTCAATGGCAGCTTCTGCGTGGACTGCAGGAGTTTCGCGAGCATCTTGGCGGAGACCTCACGGTCACGCTGCTGCGTGACATCGGCGTGGGTGAAGAGGTGCACCAGATGGACTCGCAGGAAATCCTGCGTTCGCTGGTCTGGCTGAGACGGATGGAGCAGGGCGCGTGAATCTGGGCGACGGTGTCCATCTCACCTATTGCACCAATGTTCATCCGGGAGAGTCTTGGGCCGAAGTCCGTTCGAACTTCGATCGATATGTGCTTGCGGTGCGTGATCGCCTTGGAGTCCCGGGTGATTTCGGTGTGGGCCTGCGCTTGTCCGCCCGCGCTGCGGCCGAACTGTCCGAACCCGCGGCCCTGTCCGAATTCAGGAACTTCCTCGCCGACCACGGTCTGTATGTGTTCACCATCAACGGGTTTCCCTACGGGACGTTCCATGGCGAGCGGGTGAAGGAGGGGGTGTATCTGCCGGATTGGCGCGAACCGGAGCGGTTGCGCTACACCGACTTGCTGGCCGACTTGCTGGCCGATTTGCTGCCGCAGGCCGGTCCGGCAGGGATGCCCATCGAGGGCAGCGTGAGCACCGTTCCCGGCGCATTCAAGCCGGCGCTGGGCGGGCCGCTGGAGGTGGCCCGGATGGTCGAGCACCTGTTGCTGCATGTGGCGCACCTCGTGGCGCTGCGCTCTCGAACGGGCCGCCTCATCGCGCTCGCTCTCGAACCCGAGCCCCACTGCTTTCTGGAGACCGTCGCCGAGGCGATCGATTTCTTCAAGCTTGAACTGCATGGCCCCGCCGCTGTCCGCCGCACCATGGAACTCACCGGCCTCGATCAGTTCGAGGCTGCGCAGGCCCTGCACGATCACCTCGGCCTGTGCTTCGACCTGTGTCATGGGGCGGTGGAATTCGAGAGTGCCGAGGAATGCGTGCGCGCGCTCGACCAGGCGGGAATCCGCGTACTCAAGATGCAGATCAGTGCCGGACTGCGGCTGCCCACGCTCGATGCCGTTGCGATCGAGGAACTGAAGCGCTTTGACGACCCGGTCTACCTGCATCAGGTCGTGCAGCAGGATGCCTTCGGACTCACGCGTTTCGCCGATCTTCCCGAAGCGCTCGCATCTCTCGACGACTCGACGGCTGCACGAGAATGGCGCGTGCATTTCCATGTCCCGATATTCCTGGATCGTCTGGCGCCGTTCGCCTCGACCCAATCCTTCGTCCGGGAGGCGCTTGCGATGCAGCGAGCCCGACCGATCTCGTCGCATCTCGAGGTCGAGACCTACACGTGGGACGTTCTCCCCGAGCCGTATCGCAGCGGGAGGATAGACGAGTCGGTCGCCCGTGAACTCGCGTGGGTGCGGGCCGAACTCGCGCCGCAGGACAGCGTCGGCACATCGCCGGTCCCGTCTGCCGGCTCGTGGCGGCAGGACCGATCTTTTTCGAGCGAGGGACGGCCTTGACTCCGTCCGTTGCGCTGCGCCTGGGGCGTGTCTCGAATCTGCCCACCGTCTGGACCAACGCCCTGGTCGGGGTTCTGCTTGCCGGCGGATTCCTCACCGATCCGCGCCTGCCGATGCTGCTGCTGGCGCTCTCGCTTTTCTATGTCGGCGGGATGTTCCTCAACGACGCCTTCGATCGGGAGTTCGACGCGAAGCATCGTCCGGAGCGCCCGATTCCAGCCGGTCTGGTGACTGCACGCGAGGTCTTCACTTGCGGGTTCGGGATGCTGGTCGTTGGCACTGCAATCGTCGCAGTCGCCAGTCGCGGGCCGGATGGCATGCCAGCCTGGCGCGCCGTCGCTTCGTGCGCTGCGCTGTCCGGGGCGATCGTCTTCTACAACGCGCACCACAAGGGCAATCCGCTGAGTCCGCTCCTCATGGGTCTTTGCCGCGTCTTCGTGGTTCTCACGGCCGCGTTCAGCCTGGCCGCGGCGTTGCCCCAGGCGGTGTTCCTGGCCGTGATCGCACTGCTGTGCCACCTCATCGGTCTCACGTACATCGCCAAGCAGGAACACCTGGATCGCATCGGCAGCCTTTGGCCACTGGGTTTCCTCGCCATCCCGGTGATTTACGGCGTGGTACTGGCGGTGTCCGCACCGGCCACCTGGCTGCCCTTGCTGCTGTACGCGGGTGTGGTCTGGTTCGCCTTGAGCCTCTTGAGGCGCCGAGCTCGAGGCGACGTGCCGCGAGCCGTCGTGACGTTAATCGCCTGCATGTCCGTGCTCGATGGCGTGGTGCTCGCGGGAAGCGGGCATCTCTGGCCAGCCGGGCTCGCCATCCTTGCGTTCTTGCTCACGCTTGTTCTGCAAAGATGGGTGTCTGGAACCTGACTGGAAGAATGCATGACAGAACAACTTGCAGCCGATTGCCCGGGTGCTCCCGGCCGTGTGGCGCCACAGATCGATCGCAACCGTTGCGAAGCCAAGGGGCCCTGCGTCGAGGTTTGCCCCTTCAACGTGCTGGAGATCAGGAGCCTGGATGCGTCCGATCGTGAGTCGCTCTCATGGCGAGGTCGGATCAAGGCGTGGGCTCATGGAAATCGCCAGGCTCACGTGATTCGCCCGGCCGATTGCCGTGCTTGCCAGCTGTGCGTCAATGCCTGTCCGGAGGCCGCCATTCGCCTCGTGCCTTACGTGCCTGCCTGAGTTGCGGGCCTTCGCACAAGCTCGACTCACGCTGGAGAGCCAGCTTCCCCGATGACTGGAGGGCGCCGGCTGGCGCCCCCGGCTCTTTGCAAGGTCGAACCCATCTTCCGCGAGACACCCAGGCGGTTCGATCGGGACAACGCCATGCATCCGTCGACGTGCCTCAGGCGCGAGCCGCCAGAGATCGCTGCGAGTTCCAGCGCTTGACCCTGTATCCGAGCAACACGCAGACGATGGCGGCGTACATCGCCACCTCGGCGAAATCGTTCTTCGCCGCACGCATCCAGAAGAAGTGCAGCAGGCCCAGCAGCGCGATGCCGTAGATCGTCCGGTGCAGCATCTGCCAGCGCGCCGCACCCATCGCCTTGATCGCGCGGTTGAACGATGTGGCGGCAAGCGGCGCCATCAGCAACAGGCCGGTGGTGCCCACCAGGATGAAGGGGCGCTTGGCAATGTCCTTCAGGATGGCGTCGAGGTCGAAGCTCTGATCCAGCCAGGCGTAGCTCAGGAAGTGCATCACGACGTAGAAGAACGTGAACAGACCAAGCATGCGCCGGAAGCGCGCCAGCGCGGGCGCCTCGAACCACTGCCGCAGCGGCGTGATGGCGAGCGTGGCGCACAGGAAACGCAGGGTCCAGTCGCCGGTCGATCGAATCAGCGCCTCGGCCGGGTTGGCGCCCAGCGTGTCGGCCCACGCGCCATACAGCAGCCAGGCAAACGGCAGCAGGCACAGCGCGAACAGAGTTGGCTTCGCCGCAGGATGCAGCAGAGCCGACTTGCGCTTGCCTGCGCCCGGACGCAGCGTCGCCGCGGGGTCGTCGGCCGTCGTACGGATGGGGTGATCGGGTCGGACGCTCGACATCGCGCTCATGGTGGCAGCACTTCCAGCGGGATCAGAAGAATTTCTTCAGATCCATGCCGGCGTACATCTGCCCGACCTGGGGCTCGTAGCCATTGAACATCAGCGTGGCCCGCTTCTTCTGGAAGAGTCCGTCCTCGCCTATGCGGCGTTCGCTGGCCTGACTCCAGCGCGGGTGGTCCACGGCGGGATTCACGTTGGAATAGAAACCGTACTCGCTGCTGGCCGCCTTGTTCCAACTGGTGCGTGGCTCCTTCTCCACGAAGCGAATGGCGACGATCGACTTGCCACTCTTGAAACCGTACTTCCAGGGCACCACCGCGCGCACGGGCGCGCCGCTTTGATTCGGCAGCACCTCGCCATAGAGTCCGAAGGTCAGCAGCGTCAGCGGGTTCATGGCCTCGTCGAGGCGCAGACCTTCGACGTAGGGCCACTGCAGCACGCGAGAACCGACCCCGGGCATCATCTTCTGGTCGGCCAGGGTCACGAACTCGACGTACTTTGCGTTGCCTGTGGGCTCAACGCGCTTGATCAATTCGGACAGTGAGTAGCCGATCCACGGGATCACCATCGACCAGCCCTCGACGCAGCGCATGCGGTAGATCCGCTCCTCCATCGCGCCGAGCTTGAGCAGTTCTTCGATGTCGTAGATCCTGGGCTTCCTGATCTCGCCCTCGACGCTGACTGTCCAGGGTCGCGTCTTCAGCGCTCCGGCATGGCGGGCGGGGTCTGACTTGTCGGTGCCGAACTCGTAGAAATTGTTGTACGAGGTCACGTCGGGATACGGCGTGAGCTTTTCCAGTGTCATGCCGCCGGGCGTGGTTGTGCGCGCCGACGGCAGCGCTGCCAGCTTGCCCGGCCGTGCGCTGGTTTGCGCCAGCGCGTCTCGGCCGGCCCAGGCAGCCAAAGCCAGGCCACCGCTGCCTGCGGCCAGGGCTTTCAGCAAGGTTCTGCGCTGGTCGTAGACGTCGCGCGGGGTGATTTCGCTTGCAACGCGGTGGACGAATCCCTGGTCTTCGTGGAAATGCATGTGTCTACTCCGGTGCGGCGTTCGAGCGTCTGTTGGCGCCCAGGTGCAAGTGTGATGGACTCGCCGGGCCTCGCTGGCTCAGCGATGCCATGACCTTGTGTCGTGCCGGTCGCTTGATCCTTACGCCGGCAAAGGATGCGAAGACTTGAGCGGCACCCAGGTCTCGCCGCTCACATCAGATCACTTCGTCCGCCCCGGAAGCCGAGAACAGGTGCAGCGAGTTGCGGGTGGAGCGCTCGCGGAAACTCTTGCGGGCGAACAACTTGGCTTGCGCCTCGGCTGGCAGGTCGGTGATGTTGAGGACGTTCTTGACGATCAGTGTGTCGATCACGTCCTCGATCACGCGCACGAAATCCGCGTCGAGTCTCGAAAAGCCATCACCCTCGGGGGGGCGTCCGACGAACGATTGCACCTCGGCGTGCTCGTCGGGAAGGAATTCGGTGGCCGTGTCGTCCGGCTGCCTGTGCAGGCTGTCGATGGCTCCCGAGGGATTGCGGCGGACATAGGGCATGGGCGTTTCTCCGGACCCGGTCCACTCTACGCCGTGCCTGGCACGGTGTGGCGCCGAAGTGCGTGCCAATTGCACGCCAGTACCTTCGCCTCGGCGCCCCCGGGTCGGGCCAAAGAAAAAGCCGGTCGTGGACCGGCTCGGGGGGCTCCAGACGCCGACGCTCAGTGCAGGCCGGCGATGTAGTCCGAGATCGCCTTGATCTCCTGGTCGTTCATCTTCGCGGCCACGCCAGTCATCTGTGCGCTGTTCTTGCGCACCCCGCCTCGGAAGGCGATCAATTGGGCTTCGGTGTACTCGGCGTGCTGTCCAGCCAGCCGCGGGTACTGCGATGGAATGCCCGCGCCGTTCGGGCTGTGGCAGCCCGCGCAGGCGGGGATGCTGCGCTCGGCAATGCCTCCGCGATAGATCTTCTCGCCGAGCGCAGCCAGTTCCGCGTTCTGGGCGACGCCAGGCTCGGCCTTCTTCGACGCGTAGAACGCGGCGACATTCTTCATGTCGCTGTCGCTCAAAGGAGCGGACATGCCGCTCATGATCGCGTTGGCGCGTACGCCTTTCTTGAACTCCGTCAATTGCTTGACCAGGTACTCGGGATGCTGGCCCTGCAGGATGGGCTGGGCAGGGCTGCCGCGCGAACCGTCGCTGCTGTGACAGGCAGAGCAAACCGCAGCGGTGGCGGCGCCCTTCGCCAGATCAGGCTTGGCGGGTGCAGGGGATTCATTCGCCGAAGCGGTGAACGCAGCAAGCAGAAAGCAGGACAACAGAGCGGACGCAAACTTCATGACGGATGCCGGGTGAAGAAGAATTAACCGGCGATTCTACAATTGATGAATTTGGCAGGCGGCATGATCGAGCAAACCAAAGTTCTCCCGTCGGCTGGCAATGCGATCACCGAAGCGCTGTCAGCCGAAAAGCGAGCGCTGGCCTGGACGCATACCGCGCGCTTTCTCACCACGGCCAGCCAGTTGCGTGAACTGCCACAGACCGAATTGCCCGAGATCGCCTTCGTCGGCCGATCCAATGCAGGCAAGTCGACGGCCATCAACACGATGACGCAGCAGAAGCGTCTGGCCTTTGCATCCAAGACGCCGGGGCGCACGCAGCACATCAACCTGTTCGAACTGGGGCCGAAGACCCGCGCCGATGCACTGTTCGCCGACCTGCCGGGGTACGGCTATGCAGCCGTGGCTCGCGGTGCCAAGTTGCGCTGGCAGCAGGTGATGGCCGATTACCTGGAAGTCCGACGCAGCCTGGCCGGGCTGGTGCTGATGATCGATTCGCGCCTCGGCTTCACCGACCTCGATCGCCAGTTGCTGGGCTTCGTCGGGCCTCGGATCGGCAATGGGTCCGTCAAGTTGCTGGTGCTGCTGACGAAGGCCGACAAGCTCAATCGCAGCGAGGCCGCTGCAGCGTTGGTCGCCGCGCAGGAGGCGCTCGGCGAGATGACGACCCCCGAGGCTGACGTGAACGTGGCGCTTTTCTCGGCGCTGAAGAAGAGCGGTGTCGGTGACGCTGCCACGCTGATTCATGGCTGGGTCCAGGCAGGGCAGCGCCCAGGCGAACCCTCAGGGGCGACCGAGGAACAGGTACAGCCCTAGGTCGCCTCGCGGCGCATAGGCCACTCCCAAGTAAAGGGGGCCGACACCCGTGTCGGCTCCGACGAACCCGCTGAAGCCCGCACGAAGCCGCGACAGAGATATGTCTTTGGCCTCGATCCAGGCGTTGCCGGCTTCCATCGATCCGCCGATGAACATCCCGCGCGTGAACAAGGGAATGTCTTCGAGGCGCTGGTACATGGTCAGGCGGCCGAACAGGACGTGGCTGCCGGCCAGCTGGTTGTAGCGGTAGCCCGACAGCCGGTGAAACCCGCCCAGGTTGTAGTTGTAGCGACCCAGTCCTGACAGGTCCTCGCCTCCCGCGCTCTTCGCACTCATGTGGGCATTGAAGGTGGTGCGCCCCCAGGTGGTGACGCCGGTGCCCTCGAACTCCAACCGAGTGAATTGTTCGTCTCCCTGCGGGCCGGAAACCGATCGCGCGCCGACCACGGCCTCGCCGACGACACGGTAGCCGTGCAACGGAAAATTGACGAAGTCCAGCTGGTCGACGGTGGCGCTGACTCGCAGGCCCGTCTCGTGCACGGTCAACGCGTTGCGTGGGCCGTTGAAGTCCGACGAGACCAGATCAGGCTGGTTGCGGAAGACGACGTGGCTGACGCCCAGCCTTACCTCGCCGAACTCGCCCCAGGGTTGGCCGAGGTCGATCCCCAGCCTGGCGGATGTGCGCGTGAAGCGGCCCTGCTCGTCTCCGCTGTCGGGTTCGTAGTAGGTGATCTTGCGCCGCTCGATCGATGCGTAGCCGGCGACGAACCAGTCGTGCTGCAGGCCGATAGACCAGTTGAGCGGGTGGTACAGCTCGGTCAGCAACTTCGGCGTCTCGCCGATCTGAGCGAAATTCCGCCATTCGGTCCCGGCTTCGTCCAGCCAGCGGCGGTTGTGGTTCAACTTGACGTTGAACGCGCTGTTGCCGCGGAAGTCCGTGAACAGGTCGATGCCGACGCGAAAGTAGTGCGGGCCCCAGGGCTTGTCTTCCAGGTCGAACACCAGCCCGTCGCCATCGGGCGTCCGTATCAGGCGGTAATCCGCCCGCGTGTAGTCGCCGCTGGCGGCCAGTCGACGGGCATCGCGCTCCGCCTTGGCGTCGTCGAAAACCGCTCCTCCCGCGGATTCGAGCTGGTCGAGCAGCCGCTGCGGATTGGTCAGTTTCGATCCTTCGATGCGGATGAACGCCAGCTGGGCAGATTGCGCTTCGCCCTGGCGATGCGCAGCCTGCCACCGCGCGTAGTCCGGTGGTGACAGCGACAGCTCTGCCAGGCGCTGCAACTGGGGCTGACCACCGGCTTCGCCCCTGTCGATCAGCTCGCGCGTCTTGCCGAAGTCGCCCGACGTGAGCACGCCGAGCGTCGGGGCGATCAGCACATCCCGGGGCTGCAGCGTGGCGAGACTGCGCTGCACGTTCTGCTCGGTCAGGATGCTGATCATCTGCGTGGTCAGGCCGCCAACGGACCCGAGCGCCTCCCGACTCGCCAGCGGCGTGCCGATGTTGACCGCGATCACGATATCGGCGCCCATGGCACGTGCCACATCGATGGGCAGGTTGTTCACCAGGCCACCATCGCCGAGGATCCGGCCGTCCGCTTCGGTGGGCGCAAACACGCCGGGCACGCTCATGCTCGATCGCAGCGCCAGCGCGAGATCGCCTTCGCGCAGGATCACGGCCTCGCCCGTCTCCAGATTCGTGGCCACCGCGCGAAATGGAATGGCCAGGCGGGAGAAGTCGCGCACGCTGCGTACCGGCAGGGTGTAGCGCCGCAGCAGAGTTTCCAGTCCGCGGCCGGAGAGGGCGCCGAGCGGCGCGCGCAACTCGCCGTCACGCATGCCGAACTCGAGCAGTGGCGACAGCTCGAAGTCGGCCTCCTTGCGCCGCTGGGTCAGCAGCGGTCGGTCGACCCGGCTCGCAAAGACTTCGTCCCAATCGACGGCAAGAAGTTCGGATTCGAGGCGGTTGGCATCCATGCCGCTGGCATAAAGCCCGCCGATGATTGCGCCCATCGATGTGCCCGCGATCACATCGATCGGGATGCGCTCGCGCTCCAGCAACTTGAGCACGCCCACATGCGCAAGACCGCGTGCCCCACCCCCTGACAGCACCAGTCCGATTCGCGGACGAGCCAGTGCCCGTTCTGCGGGTGACACGGGTTCGGCTGCCGATGCCGCGACCGCGAAACCCAGGCCGATGAATGCACAGGCGCTGAGGACGACGGACGGCAAGTGCATGCCGAAATTGTGCGTGAACTCCCTGCCGAGGCCGAGATTCGTCAGCCGATTTCGCCGAGCTGGTTCCTGACCCGTTCGATCGCTCGCTGGATGAGTTCGCTGTCCGACAGCGGCTTGACCAGGCCCTCGGCAGTCAGAAGTTCCAGCGCCTGTCGAGTGATCGAGTGCGTGCGTCCGGCTGTCTCGCCAGCGAAGACGAAAAATCTCTGCGAGTCGCTGCGCCACAGCAACTGCACGCGACGCCAGCGGCCGCTGAGGAACCAGCGAAAGGCGGAGCCGGGCACCATCGCATCGACCGGATTCTTCGTCCCCGACGGCGGTGTGTCGCCATCGGACATCAGGTCGGCCGGGATGGTGTCCATGGAGAACACGTCGATCAGCGAATCCGCGAATCCCTTGCCGGCCTGCACCAGGGGCTCCGCAGGCTCCTCTTCGCGCAGGCGCTTCATGATTTCCTGCGGAGTGGGTTCCCTGGTGTCTGCGCGAGCGCCGGGACGCAGGGCTTCGGTGTGTATCGCCATCAACTCGTCGAGCACGGCTTGTTGGTCTGCATCGGGCAGGGCAATCAGCGCCATGCCGGACCGCAGTCGCTGCAGCAGCGTCGGAAGCAGTGCCAGCAGACGCTGCCGACTTTGCGGGTGGTCCGGCAGGCGCAGGCTCCACAGCAGGTCGTCCACGGCCTTCAGGTAGCCAGCGGTGCGCTCGTCGGCGTCGCCGTACCGCAGCATCGACTCGGTCACCACGCAAGCCCAGGACTGAACCAGGAAATTGCGGATGCGCGGCGTGGTGTGCACCGAGCGAATCTGTTCAGCCAGCTGGTGTGACAGCTCGCGCTCCAGAACCTCCCGGCGTTCGGTCGCCTTCAATGCCTCGATCGTCGACTGGGCTTGCTCCTGCTGCTGGCGCAGTTCGCCCGCAAGATGCGATTCGAGTCGCTGCAGTCCTTCGGCGTAAAGAGATGCCGTCTGGTTCGCGGCGCCTGCGATCTCGTGGGCCAGCGATTCGCACAGCGTCGTCAGGCGATGGGCTCGCACGTCGCCCGGCTGTGGCCAGACTTGTGAAGCCGAGGCGATGCGGTTCATCAATGCCCACACGGGGTGCTGATGGCCCGCGAGCATGCTGCGATCCACCAGTGCCACGCGCAGGGCAGAAACCTGCAGGCGTGCCATCACGGCACGCACCGCGGCCGAGAGCTGGGTGTCCGACAGCACGGACTCGAAGATTCGCGAGAGGAGCTCGACGATCTGTCGATCGACCACTTCCTGAGCATGGGCGAGCAGGGCCGCCCGGTGCTCGCGCAGAGGGGCGGCGTCCAGCATGGGGGGCGGTTCGGCCCCGGCCCCGCCAGATTCGGCGCGTCTCTGGAGCAGGAGTTCTATCTGCTGGAGCGCCTGTTCGAAGGCCGCAGTCAGCCTGGAGCTGTCGTGGGTCTTCGCAGCAGCTGACGGTGAATCCGCGCTCGGCCCCAGGGTTCGCAACGTGACTGCGCCAGTGTCGCTGCCGGCGGGAGCGCCGCCGCCCTGCGATCCTGGCATCCTGTTCAGCAACTGTTCGAAGCCTTGCTGTTCTGAAGAGTTGTTCCTCGAGGTCGCAGCAGTCTGCAGCCCGCTCGGCAGAACCATCGTCCGGTAGATGCTGGGTTCCACCCCTTGCGATTCCAGTCGCGTGCAGGCGCCAGCCCAGGCCATCTTGAGCTCTGCGGCCATGCTGGACGCTGCCGTGCGCAGCAGCAGGCTGCGTTGTGCCGGAGTGTCGTTGATCGCGCAGACGGCTTCCCAAAGTGCCTGTGCGTAGGCCGCGGGACGCAGCGGGTTCGAGTCGGCGCTGACGTGAGTCTGTCCGGTCAGCGCCGAAGTGAAGGTCTGCAATTCACGCAATTCCCATTCGGCGATGCTGTCGATCAGCTGGGATGCCCGAGAGATCTCGATGTCTGCTTCGACCCGGGTTTCGTCCATCAACTGCAGGCCGTCGATTGCGGTCACGTGTTCGGTTGATGTGCCGCTGTCGAGACCCTGGATTTCGGCCGTCACGGTGCGGCTCAGGCCGTCGATGAATGTCTGGGCAAACCGTCGCTGGCCCTGCTGGAGTGAATCGACCGACTCGCGCTGAACATGACGCTCGGATGCAGTCGCTGGCGCACCCGGCTTGGCCGCTCTCTGCAAATGCGCCAGGGTCGTCGTCACCGTGCGCTCGATCAGCGCGGACGACCGTGACAACTCGTCGTCTACGAAACGCAGCATCAGCTGAGAAACCGGCATGGAGGGGCCTTTGCTGGGTCGATCGTGACCCTCTGGAATTATCTGGCCGATCGTGCGGCGCCAAGGTGTCGGCGTTGCGCTGCGAGTCCAAAGAAAAGGGCTGCCGAAGCAGCCCTTTTCCGTGCAGCGATCCGGGCGCGTGAGCCCGAACCTGGACAATTTACATGTCCATGCCGCCCATGCCACCCATGCCACCCATGCCGCCAGGCATGCCGCCGCCGGCGGATTCTTCCTTCGGCGCTTCAGCGACCATGGCTTCGGTCGTCAGCATCAGCGACGCGACCGATGCTGCGTTCTGCAGCGCGGTGCGTGTCACCTTCGTCGGATCGAGAATGCCCATTTCGATCATGTCGCCGTAGGTGTCATTCGCGGCGTTGAAGCCGTAATTGCCCTTGCCGGCCAACACCGCGTTCACCACCACGCTGGCTTCGCCGCCGGCGTTGTAGACGATCTCGCGCAGCGGAGACTCGATGGCCTTCAGCACCAGCTTGATGCCGGCGTCCTGATCGGGGTTGTCACCCTTGATCTCGCCTGCCAGTTGCTTGGCGCGCAGCAGGGCCACGCCGCCACCGGCCACGATGCCTTCCTCGACCGCAGCACGCGTGGCGTGCAGGGCGTCTTCGACACGAGCCTTCTTTTCCTTCATCTCGACTTCGGTGGCAGCACCGACCTTGATGACTGCGACACCGCCGGCCAGCTTGGCCACACGTTCCTGCAGCTTCTCGCGATCGTAGTCGCTGGTCGCTTCCTCGATCTGCACGCGCACCTGCTTGACGCGCGCTTCGATGTCGGCGGCGGCACCGTTGCCATCGATGATGGTGGTGTTTTCCTTGCCCACTTCGACGCGCTTGGCCTGGCCCAGATCAGCCAGCGTGACCTTCTCGAGCGTCAGGCCGACTTCCTCGGCGATGACCTTGCCGCCGGTCAGGATGGCGATGTCTTCCAGCATGGCCTTGCGGCGGTCGCCGAAGCCAG
>ENA-UOWO01002885-UOWO01002885.1-activated-sludge-metagenome-genome-assembly--contig:-NODE-2885-length-20646-cov-9.649750_pt1 | contig 20646 bp, 19 predicted proteins | sample MGYA00238148_ERZ761564 | MGnify/ENA primary metagenome ERZ761564 (study PRJEB28885, sample SAMN05720194) | activated sludge metagenome | isolation source: Anaerobic digester | place: USA... | reverse complement strand
CGGATGCGATGGTGGGCTATGTGGGGTATACTGGTCGTATGGAAACCATCAAGGACAAGGCCCTGGCACTGCACGCCTCGGGCTCGAACTGCGCCCAGTCGGCGTACTGCGCGTTCGCCGATAGCCTGGGCTTCGATTTTGTGGAGGCTCACCGAGCCGCTACCTGCCTCGGAGCGGGCTTGGGCCGAAGGCAACTGGTCTGCGGCGCGGTCTCCGGGGCGGCGATGGCCCTGGGGCAGGCCCTCGGCAACGACTCCGGCTCGGACCTCGACGCCAAGGAGCGCTGCTACCGCGTCGTCGGCGCGTTCGTGGAGCGCATCGAGTGGGAATTCGGTTCCAGCGACTGCCGAACCCTCCTGGGCTTGGATCTATCGACGGACGAGGGCCGGGCCGCGCTCAAGGCCAGGAATCCGTCGGAGTCGGTCTGTAACCGCATCATCGCCCGCGCCGTCGAGCTGGCCGAACAGGCCATAGCCTTCGAGAAGGCGCGATAGTCGACTCGAAGGCTAACGACGCGACGGAGCGGCTACAGCGAGCAAGCCGAGGACGCTAGCCGCTCGAGGAGACCGGTCAGCGTCGCCCTGAGCGAACCGTACTCCTCAGGCCCGGACAGGAGGCACGAGGCCATGGCCCCGGGCACGCCGAGCGCCTTCTCTCGAAGTTCCGCGCCATTGCCCGTCAGCTTGACCACGACGCTCCGCTCGTCGTCGGGCCTGCGCCGACGCTCGACCAGGCCCGACGACTCCAGCCGCTTGACCAATGGCGAGACTGTGCCGGTGTCCAGGTAGAGGAGGGCGCACAGCTCTCCTATCGTCAGCTCGCCACGTTCCCACAGCGCCAGCATCGCGAGGTACTGGGGATAGGTGAGCCCGAGGCTCGACAGGAGCGGTCTATACCGAGCGGCTATCTCCCGGTCGAGCCTATGGACGAGGAAGCAGAGCTGGTTCGATAATAGCAGCTCCGGCTCGCTCATGCGTCCAGGGCCTTGAGGATGTCTTTCTCGATTTTCTTGGGCTCGACCGTGGGGCCGTAGCGCTTGATGGTCGAACCATCGCGCGATACGAGGAATTTGGTAAAATTCCACTTGACGGCCGGGCCGATCGCCCCGGGCGCCTTGGCGCAGAGGTACTTGAAGACCGGGTGGGCACCTTCGCCGTTCACGTCGACCTTGGCCATCAGCGGGAAGGTAACGCCAAAGTTGCGGCGGCAGAAGCTGGCTATCTCGGCGTCGTCGCCCGGCTCCTGGTGGGCGAACTGGTCGCAGGGGAAGCCCAATACGACCAGGCCACGGTCGGCATAGCGCTTGTATAGCTCCTCGAGCCCCTCGTACTGGGGCGTGAAACCGCATTTGCTGGCGGTATTGACGATCAGCAGCGCCGATCCCTCGTAGTCGGAGAACCTGAACTCGGACCCGTCGTTGGCTTTAGCGCTCAGCTTGTATAGATCGCTCATCGTAGCTCCTTATGCTAAGTGTTGTATGCAATATAATGATACGCAGTATAAAAAGCAAGGCTCCGACCCGTATCCATCGAAGGCGGACATGTATTAGTATTGCTTCATGCTCGAGGATAGGCACGGCGGAGCCGCTACTTCCCCTGACGTTGTATCGCAATACAATCGACTCAACCAGCTCGGCGCCATCGATAATCTCGAGGCCCTCCGCCTCGAGAACCGCGAGCTGGATCGCCTCGTCACCGACGCGGCGGCCCTCGTCGCCCTGCCTTCGGTCCCACTGATGCTCGACTTCGTGATCGACAAGGCGCTCGAGCGCTTCGTGCCGACCTTCCTGGCCTTCGTCATCGAGCCTCCTCGCGGGAACAGGCTGAGCCAGTTCTGTTATAGGAATCTCAAGCCGAGCGATGAGACGATCCCCCTCGATTGCTACCGCCGCATCAAGAGCCGCTTCCTGTCCAAGCCCTTCACCGAGCGCTTCGACACCATCCTGGCGGAGACCGGCGAGTACCCCGAGCTCGAGGCCTTCTCACCGGAGCTGGTGTTCCCGATGCGCGGCATCGATGGCCTCTATGGCATCGTCGTGCTCGGGGAAAAAGTCGTAGGCAACGAGTACTCCGAGGTGGAGACGATGTACCTGGATAGGCTGACGCGCTTCCTGGCGGTCGGCCTCCAGAATGGGCTCCACCACCAGAGTTCGATCACCGACGCCAAGACCGGGCTCTACAATCACGAGTTCTTCATGCGCAGGCTCGCCGAGGAGCAGGCGCGCTGTTCCCGCAGCGGCGCTCAGGCCTGCATCCTGATGCTCGACGTGGATCGCTTTAAACGCTTCAACGACAGCCACGGCCACCTGGCCGGCGACGCCGCCCTCGAAGCCCTCGCCGCGACGCTCAAGTCCACGATGCGTACCGGCGATGCCGTAGGGCGCTTCGGGGGCGAGGAGTTCTGCGTGCTGGCCCTGGACTGCGACGCTCGCGGGGCCATGGACGCGGCCGAGCGCGTCAGGCGATCGGTGGAGTCGCTGCGCTTCTCGTACGACGGCCAGGAACTCTCGATAACCGTGAGCCTCGGGATCAGGATGCTCGACCCCGGGATCGACCCGAAGGACCTGCTCGACGACGCCGACAAGGCGCTCTACGCCTCGAAGTCCGGAGGCCGCAACCGCTCCACCCTGTTCAGGCCGGGGCTACTCGGAAGGGCCGAGCTCCTGCGGGCGGCCGACCCGAATCTCTGCCGTCCATGAATTGCCTGAGCCTCGTCGCGGGCGCGCCGCGTACGACCGGGCGCCCGATGACGGTCGCCATCGTGGGCGGAGGCGGCAAGACGAGCCTCTTGTTCTCCCTGGCTTCGGACACGTCGGCCATCGGCCTATCGGCCCTGGTCACGACGACGACGCGCATCTTCGATCCGCGCGACGAGGGCCGGCGTTTCGACGAGCTGGTTCTCGACGCGGGCTTGGCCGCGGAAGCGTCGCGCCCGCGGCCCCTGCCGAGCCGCGAGGCCTGGCAGAGGCGAAGCGTGGCGTCGGGGCGTGGCCCCGTGGTCGTGGCGGCTGCCGGCGTCGACGGCGGCAGGCTACTGTCCGTCGACCCGGCCCGCGTCGACGACGCTCGAGGCTGGGACTTGGTCGCGGTCGAGGCGGACGGCGCCAGGGGACTACCGCTCAAGGCTCCGGCTGACCACGAGCCGGTCGTGCCAGCTGGCTCGGGCGTCGTGATAGCCGTGATAGGCCTCGATTGCCTCGGACGCCGCCTCGACGATACGATAGCCTTCAGGCCCGCCCTCGTGGCGAAGGCCGCCGGGGTGGCCGAGGGCGAGACGATACGGCCGCAACACCTCGCGGCCCTGGCGGCGAGTCCGGCTGGCTCTTTCAAGTCGGCGCCGCCGGGGAGCCTCCGAGTCGTCGTCCTCAATAAGCTGGATCTGGTCGAACGAACCGTGGCCGACGAAGCGGCCGAGGTCATCCTCGCGGTCGGCGCGGCCGATATAGTCGCGCTGGCGTGCCTCGCGGACCCCGATCCGTCGCGGCGCGTCGTTTCGGCGATCGGGTATAGAACAGTATAAAGGAGCGATCATGGAGCTATTCTCCAAGGCGGCCGAGCTGACCGCCGCGAACATACCCTTCGCCATGGCGACGATAGTCGAGGCTTCCGGTTCGACGCCGCGCGGCAAGGCCAAGATGTTGGTCACGGCCTCCGGCGTTGTGGCGGGAACGGTCGGCGGCGGCGCGGTCGAGGCCCGGGTCATCGAGGAAGCCAGGCGGGCCATCGCCCTGGACAGGGCCATCATGCTCGAGTACTCGCTCGACCACGGCCCGGGCGCGGCCAGCCTGCCGATGGAATGCGGTGGCTCTATGCGCGTATTCGTCGAGGTTTTCGGCTCGAGGCCGCGGCTCGTCATCGTCGGGGCGGGACACGTCGGCCAGGCAATCGCCAGGGCCGCCAAGGCCATCGGTTACCGCGTCGCTATGGTCGACGACCGGCCCGACTACGCGACGGCCGAACGCCTATCGTGCGCCGACGAACTGTACGTCGACGCCGAGCTCGCGGCGGCGATGGCGGCCGCGCCGATCGGCGCCCTGGATTGCGTCGTCGTCTCGACGCCGTCGCACCGCAGCGACGAGCAGGCGATTCGACACTATGCCGGGTCCGACTGCCGTTATCTCGGCGTGCTCGGCTCGAGGCGCAAGGTGACCGCGATGTTCTCGCGCATGCGCGCGGACGGCGTGCCCGAGGAGCGAATCGCGGAGGTCAGGGCTCCTATCGGCCTCGACTTGGGCGCCGAGACGCCGGAGGAGATAGCCGTATCGGTGCTGGCCGAGGTCATGGCCGTCGTATCGGGCCGCGACGGGGCTCCGTTGGCAGGCCGTCAGTCCGATCTGATCGTGGTGCGAGGCGCCGGCGACTTGGCGACGGGCGTCATCGTCAGGCTCAAGGCGGCCGGTTTCAGGGTAGCCGCCCTCGAGATAGAGCGGCCGACGGCTATCAGGCGCTCGGTCGCCCTGTGCGAGGCCGTGTACTCGGGCGAGGCGCGAGTCGAGGGCGTGCTCGCGAGGCGGGTCGCCGGCCTCGAGGAGGCCCGTTCCGCGATCGCCGACGGCGTCGTGCCTATCCTCGTCGACCCGGACTGCCGCTACGTCCGCGCCCTTGCGCCCGTCGCCCTCGTCGACGCGACGCTCAGTAAGCGCAATACTGGCGTCCGCCGCGGCATGGCGCCAGCGGTGATAGGACTCGGGCCGGGCTTCGAGGCGGGCGGCGACGTTGATGCGGTGATCGAGACGCAGCGAGGCCACGACCTCGGCAGGGTCATCCTCCGCGGCAAGGCGGCCGACGACACCGGTGTGCCCGGCGAGCTGGGCGGCAAGAGCGCCGAGCGCGTGATCAAGTCTACGGCGGCCGGCGTCGTCGAGGCGATAGCGTCGATAGGCCAGCTGGTCGAGATCGGCGACCCGGTGATAGGCGTGCGTGGGCCCGACGGGCTGACCGTGGTTAAAACCACGATAGCCGGCGTCGTGCGCGGCGCGATCCGGCCCGGCCTCGAGGTGCCCGTCGGTATGAAGATAGCGGACGTCGACCCGCGCGGCCGCGTGGATAGCTGCCACAGCGTCTCGGATAAGGCCCGCTCGATAGGCGGCGCCGTCCTCGAGGCGATACTCGCGCTCAAGGGGCGCCAGAAGCGCGACTAGGCCCGGTTAGAGGCTCGGCTAGGCCCGGTTAGAGGCCCAGGCCCTCGATATACGCTACGGCGCGCCGCTTGACGAGCGCCTCGGCTGGCTCGCCGGGCGGCAGGGCCGTGGCCGGGATGAAGCCGCCGCCCATGTGGGCGTGGCCGCCGGCGAAACCGATACCGTCGACGATAGCCTTGGCCAGCTCGTCGGCCCGGACCGCCTCGACGAGGCTCCTCGTCGACAGCTTGATCCCGTCTTCGCGTAGCGAGTACGACAGGGAGACGTCCACCTCGTCGACCGACAGCACGAGGTCGTTGGCGGCTCCGACCAGCGAGTCGTCGGCGTCCCGCAGGCCCAGGAAGGCGAGCCGACCATGCGTCTCGACCTTGCCGAGCGCCTCGGCGTACATCGCCAGATCCCTGAGCGTAATCTGGCTGCCGCGTAGCTTCCGTATCAGGTCGGCGTCCGCCCAGGCCCGGAGCTCGTAGAACATCCTGGCGTCCAGGTCGGAGACGCCGCGGGTCAGGTTATCAGTGTCGACGAAGATGCCGTACATGAGGGCCGTGGCCACGAGCCCGGGCGGCGCCATGCCGGCCTCGGCGAAGTACTCGGCTATCATCGCGGCGCAGGAGCCCACCTCGGGACGTATGTCGGCGTATCGGTACGCCGCGTCGTCGCGGAGGGCGTGGTGGTCTATCGCGGCCACCTCCCGGCAGGCGAGGTCGACCATGTTGGCGTTGCCGCGTTGCCCGTCGATGATGACGGCCCAGTCGTCCGGGCCTATCGTCGGCACGTCCGAGGCCAGGGACAGCTCGATGCCCAGGAGCTCCACCATGCGCTGGGCGTCGATCTTCTCGAATTCTCGCTCGTAGACGATGGTCGACTCGACGCCGTAGCTCGACAGCAGGTGGCGGAGGCCGAAGGCGGACGCGATGGCGTCGGGATCGGGTACGTCGTGGGCCTGGATGAACACCGACCCCGGCGCGGCCCGCAGTATCGAAGCGAGCGTCTCTATCCTCGTTGCCATGCATGCCTCCGCCGCTCTGAGCGTCCCTAGCCACAGATGCTACCAACGATGCCCCCAACGCGCAAGACAGGTACGAGCGATACGAGGGAATTTGATCCACGGAGGCACAGAGCAACGGAGCGGGCTACGAAGGACCGGCCCCGGAACGACAGAATATGATGAGCTGGATGGCGTATGATGACCACGATGGCGTCTAGGTGCTTTGCTTACCGTACAAACGGCAGCCTATTTTATCGAGAAAATACTGGACATCATGTTCCGCCGTTCGTCGTATACGCCTTCCCGTTTGTATACGAATAGTCTCTTCGTTCAGTTAGCCTTATTCGCCCCAGCGCGCGTCGCGGCCCTTGCCGCGCATTCGGCGCAGTGGCTATAATCCCCGCGCGCCACACGAGTATTCTACGGAGGAACGGCATGAATCGAGCCCTGGAAACCCTGAAGGAACGCGGCTTCGTACAGCAATGCACCGACATCGAGGGGCTCTCCGCCCTGATGGACCAGGGGCCCGTCACCTTCTACATAGGGTGCGACCCGACCGGTCCATCGCTGCATATCGGGCACATGGTCCCGTTCTTCGCCTACCGGCACCTCGTCGAGGCGGGCCACGTCGGCATAGCGCTGCTCGGCGGCGGCACGGCCAGGATAGGCGACCCGTCAGGCAAGAGCGAGATGCGCAAGATGATCTCCTACGACGCGATAGACGCGAACGCCGAGCTGTTCCGCGGGCAGCTCGACAGTTTCATCGGCTTCGACGGCAAGAACCGCCTGCACGACAACAACAAGCACTGGCTGGCCGACCTGAACTACATCGAGTTCCTGCGCGACATAGGCAGGCACTTCTCGGTCAACCGCATGCTGACCTTCGAGGCGTACAGGCAGCGCATGGAGACCGGCCTGTCGTTCATCGAGTTCAACTACCAGCTGCTACAGAGCTACGACTTCCTGCAGCTGTACAAGCGCCACGGCTGCAGGCTCCAGATAGGCGGCGACGACCAGTGGGGCAATATCGTCGCCGGCATGGAGCTGATTCGCCGCGTCGAGGGCGCCGAGGCCTTTGGACTGACCTTCCCGCTCGTGATGACCAGCGACGGCAAGAAGATGGGCAAGACCGAGAAGGGCGCCCTGTTCCTCGACCCGGCGATGACGAGCCCCTACGATTTCTTCCAGTACTGGCGGAACGTGTCAGACGGCGACGTGCTGAGGTTCCTCCTCATGTTCACGTTCATGCCTATAGACGAGTGCCGCGCCCTGGCTTCGGGAAACATCAACGCCGCCAAGGAGCGGCTCGCTTGGGAGGTCACGGCGCTAATCCATGGCAAGGACGAGGCGGATAAGGCCCTGGCCGGCGCCAAGGCCGCGTTCGGCGGCGGAGGCGACAAGTCGGCGATGCCGACCGTCGAGCTGGCGCGCGCCCGCTTCGAGGCAGGCTACCCGGTGCTCGATCTGTTCGTCGACGCGGGGCTCGCGCCGACGAAGAGCGAGGCGCGCAGGCTCGTGCAGCAGGGCGGCGCCGTCGTAGGCGAGGCGCAGTGGAAGGACGAGAAGACGCAGGTCGGAGCGGCAGCGCTCGACGCCGACGGCGAGCTCGTGCTGCGCGCCGGAAAGAAGCGCTTCGTCCGCGTGGTCGCCTCGTAGGGAGGCGGCATCCTGACGCGCTCGGAATTGTCGGCAGAACTCACTGCGGCCCTTAGGTTGCTCCGCGAGCACGCGTTCCTGCGCTACGTCCCGTCGGGCGCGGCAGAGTACGAGGAAAAGGTGCGCACTGCCTGTGGTATGTTCGCGTCGGCCGTCTCGAGGGCCGCGGGCGCGCCCGTGCCGAACCCGTATCCTGCCGCGACGATAGACGGCCTCGGTGCCACGGGACCGGACGCGGGGGTCAGGGCGGCTCGGCGAGTGGCCGCGGCCCTGGCCAAGGCGTCCGCCGCGAATCCAGGCTCGGATCGGCTGCGGAGGGCGGCCGATGCGTGGCGGCGGGCTTCCGAGGCCCTGTACGCCGCGTCGCGGGCTTGAGCCCTCGGCGCGCCTGCGCGTATTCCGGATCAGGCCCGCGCGTGGGCCGTGCGGGAGATGATCTCGTCCTGGTGGCGCTCGTCCAGATCGACGAAGTAGTCCGAGTAGCCGGCCACGCGAACGAGGAGGCTGCGATAGTCGCTCGGGCTCCGCTTGGCCGCCCTGAGCGTGGCCTCGTCGACGACGTTGAACTGCACATGATGCCCGCCTTGCCTGAAGTAGCCGCGAACGAGCCTGGCCAGGCGCTTGGGGCCGTCGGCGCCGGCCAGGGCGCTCGGCGAGAAGCGCAGGTTGAGCAGGGTCCCGCCGGTCTTGGCTTGGTCCAACTTTCCAAGGCTGTTCATCACCGCCGTGGGGCCGAGCCTATCGGCGCCGTGCGAGGGGCTCGTGCCGTCGGACAGCGGCTCGCCGGACTTTCGCCCGTCGGGCGTGGCGCCGGTCTTGGTACCGAAGTAGACATGGCAGGTCGTCGACAGAAAATTGGCCCTATACGGGGCGCCCCGCCTCGATATCCTCGGCTTCCCGCCGTCCCGTTCGACCGTGTCGACGAAGGCGTCGAAGACCCGCGCCGCGATCGCGTCGGCCTCGTCGTCGTCGTTGCCGAACAGCGGCGTTCGGTTCCTGACCAGGGAGCGCAGTGCGTCGCTACCAGCCCAGTCAGCGTGGAGCGCCTCGACGAGGCCGGCCATCGTCGCCTTGCCGGCCCTGAAGACCTGGCACTCGATGGCCGACAGCGAATCGGTCACGGTGCCGAGGCCGACACACTGGATATAGTCGCTATTGTAGCGGGCGCCGCCGCGATAGTAGTCGAGGCCCCGGGAGACGCAGTCGGCGATGTACAACGACAGGAACGGAGCGGGCGTGCTCCGGCCGTACAGGTCGTCGAGGAAGCCGTCGACGCGGGCCTTCCAGTCGACGGCGTAGCGTAGCTGGGCGACCCAGGCCGCGAACAGCTCGTCGGTCGAGCGGAACGACTCGGCCGGGCCGGTCGCGGACCCGACGCGTCGGCCGCTGGCCGGGTCGATACCGTCATTCAGGGCCAGCTCGAGGAGCTTGGGCCCGTTCAGGTAGCCGTGGAGGATGTAGGCTTCCTTGCCGAAGCAGCCGGTCTCGATGCAGCCTGAGGTGCCGCCCTCGCGCGCGTCGCGCAGGCTCTTCCCGGAGGCGACCTGGGCCAGCGTCACCTCGTCGGCGTTGAACAGCGACGGATAGCCCATGCCCTCGCGGACGACGGCGCAGGCGGCCTCGAGCACGCGATCGGGCGTCCTGGACGAGACCTGCAGGTTCGCCTGCGGTTGCAGCAGCCTGAGTTCCTCAAGCACCTCGAGGGCCAGGAGCGTCACCTCGCCGGAGCCATCGCGGCCGTTGGGCGCGAGGCCGCCGAGGTTGATGTTGGTAAAGTCGTTATAGGTGCCCGACTCTGCGGCGGTGATGCCGACCTTTGGTGGGGCTGGAGTGTTGTTCACCTTGATCCAGAAGGCGGACAGGAGCTCCTTGGCCCGCTCGCGGGTCAGGCGGCCGTCGGCGAGGTCGCGCCGGTAGAACGGTTCGAGGTGCTGGTCGAGATGGCCCGGACTCATGGCGTCCCAGCCGTTGAGCTCGGTCAGCGTGCCAAGATGCACGAACCAATAGGCCTGTAGCGCCTCATGGAAGGTCCTCGGGGCCTCGGCCGGTACTCTGCGGCATACCGCGGCTATGTCCCGTAGCTCGAGCGCGCGGGCGGCGTTCCGTTCCGAGGCGGCCATCGCCTCGGCCCGATCGGCGTGGCGCTCGGCCAGCCTGATCATAGCGTCGCAGGAGGTGGCCATGGCCTCGAGTTCGGCCACCTTTTCCTCGAGCCTTGGATCCTCGGGCGATAGAGCCGAACGGGCCGCCGCGGCTTCGGACTTGAGCTCTCGCAGGCCCTTGCGGTAGAGGAGTCCGTCGAGCGCGGTATGGCCGGCGGCTCGCTGTTCCATGAACTCGGTAAAGACGCCCGCCTCGTAGAGGGCGAGCCACTCGGCCGGAAGGCCTGCGAAGGCGCGGTCACGGACGCAGCGGCCGCGCCAGTAGGGGATGACCCGTTCGCGGTACGACTCGATATCATCGTCGCCAATATCGTAGCTGGTCATCGGTCTCGAACGCAGCGTCACTAGGTCTTCGACGCTGTGGCAGGTTAATTCGGGATAGGTCGAGGTCCTCTTAGGGCCGCGCCCGCGTTCGCCGACGATCAGATCGTCAGCTCCGATGTAGATGTCCATATGCTCGCAGAGGTAGGCGAAGGAACGCGCCCGGACGATTGGGGCGGGTAGGCCGTCGGGCATCGAGGTGTAGGCTTCGGTGATCAAGAGAGCACGCTGGATATCGATGCTCGGCTTCGCCTCGACGCTCTCGTGTCGCAATCGCGCAATCCTATCGGTCATACTCGCCTCCATGCCGTATCGTCATGTATTCAATATAGTACACAAGCGCATTGTTCGGCCTGTCCTACAGCAAATACATTAACAATATTATACATACTGCTAAAGCATCGGGCCGAGTGCGGCCTCCCTGGCGAAGTAGTAGGCCATGATATAGCGCTCCTGGACCTTGAACGACCAATGGACGTCTCGTACATAGGCCGCAGCCTCTTCGAATGATCCCGCCATCAAGAGCGTAGCCAACTTCTCGTGCTCCTTGAGGCTCTCTCGTTCCCATTGGCTCAGGTAGCTTTCCCTTCGGGGGAAATCGTACAACCTATCCTTGAGAATGCGGGCTAGGCGCTTGAGTTCAACGTTGGAGCTTCTGGCGATATACGAGTCGTGAAACGCGAGATTGGCGGAGTAGTAATCGTCGAAGTCGTTACGGTCGAGGGCTTCGCGCATCTGACTGTTCAAGCCGAACATCTTCTCGACGTCTGAAGGGGCGAAGGTCGGTGCGACCTCGATGATGGCGACCGCCTCGATCGCCCCGAGCAATTGGTACGAGTTGCGTATCGATTGCAAATCCAGAGGATTGAGCACGACGCCGCGCCTTGGATGGATGGTCACGAAGCCCTCGGCCTCGAGCCTAAGCAAGGCGTCGCGCAGAGGCGTCCTGGATAGCCCGAGCTCGACGCCGAGCGCGTTGAGGTCGAGGAAGGCACCGGGCTTGAGCGCCCCGTCATTCAGTTTCAGCTTAAGGTACGTGTAGACCCGCTCCCGTAGCGGGGGCTCCCTCGAGTCAGGCGGTGAGACGGCTTCGCTCTGGCGAGTGCTATCGTCCGGTTCGTTTGCGTGCATCATGCTGATATTATCTTGATATATCAGTCTTCGTCAATCTTTTAATCTTCAGAACACCAGGGATGGAGCATCGCCCCTAGCGTTCGGTGTAACCTCCGGCGAAGTCCTGGACGCAGACCGTGCGGTAGGTCGGATGGGCTCCGAAGGCTATGCCGACCACGAGGAACCCGGGATTGAAGATGTTCGCCCGGTGGCCGCGAGAGGCGACCCCATCGTCGACGATCAGCTGGATGACGACATCCCTGGCCGTCTCGGCGCCGTAGGCGATGTTCTCGCCGATGGTCCGGCTCCACGTACCGTAACGCTCGACCCGCGACTTCATGGTGCTGCGATCGGAGCCGGCGTGGCCGGTTTGGCCGGTCCTGCCCTGATCCGCCGCGTGGTCGGCGGCCGCGCGGCGGAGGCCCGCCGATGGCGTCAACGGCGGCAGGGCGGTCTGCCTGGATAGGAAGGCTATGGCCTCGTCGACGGCCCGGACGCCCTCGTTGAGCACGACGGTCGTCTCGCCTGGGCGCTCGAGGTAGTTGCCTCGGATATGGGTACGATATTCTTTAAGCACCTCGATGTACGCCGAAGGCTTCGTCCTGGCCAGGTTGAGCTCGGCGAGGATGCGCTCCTCGATGGAGGCCGACGCGTCGACTTTGGCCTGAGCGGCCGTTCCAGGCGCCGACGCGTCGACTTTGGCCTGAGCGGCCGTTCCAGGGGCCGGCGCGGCCGGTGCGGCCGGTGCGATCGGAGCGACCGAGCGGCTATCCGACGGATAGAGGCCGAACAACGCTTCTACCGCCGTGCCGGCCTGGCTCGCGGACAGGCGGCCGAGACGGTAGGCGACGATCTCGCCGACCGGCGAGACGAAGATCCAGGCCGGCGCGGACGGGCTACCGAGCGCCCGGATCGCGGCTTTGGCGTCGTCTGTATCGGCGCTCAGTACTATGACGGCCGCGTCGGGCCGGGACTCGAGCAGGGCTTCTCGCAAGGACGCCGCGAGGGCCGGACCGTTTCCGGCAGGATCGTCGCGCGCGGACCAGATATGGAACAGCGCGGGCGAGCCAGCCAGGTCCTTGGAGCTCAGTGACGAGCCCGTGAGGCTCTTGACTTCGAACGAAGCCATGCGCTTACCGGCGGTCGCAATGAAACCTGCCTTCGAGGCATCGCGGGGCAACGCCTGGCTCCAGGCCGCGAGCGGTAGCATGGTCAAGGTAAACTGGATGACGGCTAGGGCCGTCGTGCGTCTAGTATGGATCATTCGTCGCCTCCTTGAGCGGTCGGCGCGTTCGCTTCTACTATAGCGCCGAAACGGCTAGCGCGGAATCCTCAATCGTCGGCTTGACGTCTTAAGATATTTAGAAGATATTCTAAATATCTAAGCGATAGGAGCCGCGAACACGGTGAACAAGATTTGGAAGGCTCTCGATGACCCGACGAGGCGACGGATACTCGAGCTCCTCAAGGCGGGTCCGAGGAGCGCCGGCGAGCTCGGCGCAGAATTCGATATGAGCGCTGCCTCGATGAGCCACCATCTCGGCATGCTGGCTGACGCTGGGCTCGTCGAGCGGGAGAAGAAGGGTCAGTTCGTCTACTACGAGCTCAATTCGACCGTGTTCCAGAGCCTGCTCGAGTGGATTATGGCGATGAAAGGACAGGATCGATGAAAGCTATCGACAAGGCGACTATCTGGATAGGCGCGCTTACCGCGGCGCTCTTGGCGGCGACCGCGGTCCTGTACGCGCGCCTGCCCGTATCGATACCGATACACTGGGACTCGGCCGGCGCGGCCGACGGCTGGGCCGCCAAACCCTGGGCCTTCCTGCTAGCCTCGTCGCCCGTACTGGCGACCGCACTGGTCCGGATCGCGGCGGCCGTCGACCCTCGCTACAGCAACATCAAGGCGCGCGAGGGGACCTTCGTCGTCGTCGTCGTATCGGTGGCCGCGCTGGCAGCCTCCCTGCACCTGATAACGATCGTGACCGCCCTCGGACTGCTCGAAGGCACCGACCTGAGGCTCGTGCCGCTCGCGACCGGCCTGGCCTTCGTCGCCATCGGCAACGTGATGCCGCGCCTCAAGTGGAACTACACGGTCGGCATCCGCCTGCCCTGGACGCTGGCCGACGAAGGCGTCTGGAGGGCTACGCACCGCTTCGGCGGCGTCGCCTTCGTGCTGGCCGGCCTGGCGACGGCCGCGACGGCCTTCATGCCAGAGCGGGCGGCTCGGTTTGTCGGTGGAGGCGCGATCCTATCCTGTGTCGCGGCGACCACGGCCTACTCGTACGCCGTACACCGATCGCGACGTGACCTCGGCCGGAACTACATCGATTCTGAAGGAGGGAATGATGAACATAGATCGTAAATCGACGCTACGCGGCCTCGTCATGGCGCTGTGCGCCGTAGCTTTGGCCGCGTGCCAGAGCGCTCCGGAGCGCGCCGACGAGGCAACCGCGGAGAGCGGTGCCTCGGTACCGGCAGCCATGCTGGGCGACTGGGACGGGGAGCTCGTCGCCGGCGCCCAGAAGCTGGCGCTCAGGCTCTATATAGCGGCCGGCGGCGTCTCGCTCGACGTACCGGCCCAACGCGTCGCCGGGGCCAAGGCTTCCTCGGTCATCTTCGCCGACGGGCTACTCGTCGCCGAGTTCGACGCGTTCAGGGCTTCGGTGGAACTGCGCGCTGCCGAGGGCGGCGGGCTCGAGGCGATCTGGGCCCAGAGCGGCGCTCGCTTACCGTTGACCTTCGCTCGGGCCGGCGACGGATCGGCGGCCGCGGTTCCGGCGGCCCCTGCGGTCCCGGCACGACGCGGCGAGAGCGTCCGCTTCAAGAGCGGCCAGGCCGGCGTCGAGCTGGCGGGCACGCTCAGGCTCCCGGACGGCAAGGGACCCTTTCCCTGCCTGATCCTGGTCAGCGGCTCGGGCGCCCAGGACCGCGACGAGGCGATCGGCACCATCATGCCCTTCCGCGACATCGCCGAGGGCATGGCCGCCAGGGGCTGGGCCACGCTGCGCTACGACGACCGCGGCGTCGGCGAGTCGGGCGGGACCTTCGCCGGCTCCACCTCGGAAGACTTCGCGCTCGACGCGGTAGGCGCCTATCGCTTCGCGTCGGCCGATGGCCGCATCGACGCGAGGCGCGTGGCGCTTGCCGGACACAGCGAGGGCGGCCTCGTGATCGCCATAGCGGAGAACTTGCTCGGCGGCGTATACGGCCTCGTATCGATAGCCGGCCCCGGCGTCGGCGGCTACGAGATACTCCTCGACCAGTCGAGGGACATACTCGCCGGCATGGGCGCCCCCGCCGAGGCGATCGAGAGCTCCCAGGCCATCAACCGGGCCCTCTACGATATGATACTCGAGTCGGACGAGTTCCCGCTCGAGGCGGTGAAGGCCGAGCTGTCCAAGGCGGGCCTGCCCCCGGATCAGCTCGAGGCCCAGCTGCCGATGCTTCGCGACCCATGGTTCAAAGCCTTCCTACGCTCGAACCCGGCCGGATACTACTCCAAGGTCAGGAGCCCGGTCCTCGCGATCAACGGCTCCAAGGACTCGCAGGTGCGCGCCGGCAAGAACCTGGCGGCCATCGAGGCGGCCGTCAAGCGGGCCGGCGTGCCGGTCAAGGCCGTCGCGATGGACGGGCTTAACCACCTGTTCCAGCAGGCGAATACCGGCATGCCCGACGAGTACATGGGCCTTCCGCCGGCTTTCTCGCCCGAGGCGATAGCGCTGATGGCCGATTGGCTCGACAGGCTCGGGTCGCGCTAGGTAAAACGCCGGGGCGCATGATCCGCGCGCCTTTGAACGCGCGACGCATCGCGCGACGCATCTTTGTTCGAGCGCCCGGATGGCCGACGCCGTCCGGGCGCTTTTTCGTTGACAGCGGCCGGATGCGACGGTTTAATCGATCACAGTTTCTATCGCTGAAAACAATCGAACCAAGGAGTCGTCCCCATGACCGACCCGCGGAACAGTCCGTTCATGTACGCGATCGGGGCCTTCGTCGCCCTGTTCGTCACGGTCCAGAGCCTGGTCTTCATGATCAGGGCCTACAGGGAGGGTAAGCGCCTCGGCCTGAGCGCGGCGACGATGCGCAAGGCCATCGTCGGCTCGGCCAGCTTCTCCGTCGTTCCGTCCATCGCCATCCTGCTCGCCGTGCTGACTCTGTCCGGCGCCCTCGGCCTGCCCCTGCCGTGGATACGGCTGTCGGTGGTCGGCGCCATAACCTACGAACTACCCGCCGCCGAGACGGCCGCCCAGGCCTTCGGCGCGTCGATCAAGTCGGCGATCACCGACCCGGTCGTCTTCTCGGCGATAGCCTGGGCCATGTCGATCGGCTGCGTCTTCGCCATGTTCCTCGTCATCTTCTTCTCGAAGGGCATCCAATCGGGCATCCACAAGGCCCAGCTCAAGGACTCGGTCTGGTCGGGCCTCCTCATCAGCGCGATGTTCATGGGCCTCATCTCCGCTTTCCTGGGCAGCGCCCTCGGCGGCGGGCTCGTCTCCATCCTGACCCTGCTGTCCTCGGCCGCGACGATGGGCGTCTTCGGGCTCCTGATTAAGAAAGCCAAGCTGACCAGCCTCGAGAACTTCGCGATGCCGGTCAGCATGATCGTCGGCATGGCCGCGGCCGCCGTCTATAGCTCCATCGCGGGCGGGAGGACGATATGAACGAAGCGACGAAGGCGACGACGACCTATGACGAGGCCATCCACCGGAACGGCCGGGCCTGGATGGCGGTCGCCATCGCGATCATTCTCGGCGTACCGCTGGCCATATCGCTGTACCTCGACGTGTGGCCGCCCCTGGGCAGGCTCGCCGCGGCCCTCCTGCCGACCATCATGGTCTTCTGGCCGATCGCCATCGTCGAGGTGATCACCTTTACCCCGATGCTCGGCTCGGGCGGCACCTACCTCGGCTTCGTCACCGGCAACCTGTCGAACCTCAAGGTGCCGGCCGCGATAGCCGCGATGCAGTCCGCCGGGGTCGAGCCGTCGACCAAGGAGGGTGAGATCGTATCGACGCTCGCCATCGGCGCCTCGTCGCTCGTGACCAACGCGGTGCTCCTCGCGGGCGTGCTCCTGATGTCGTACCTCCTGCCCGTGCTCGAGTCGCCGACCCTGAAGCCGGCTTTCGCCAACCTGCTACCGGCCCTGTTCGGCGCCCTCGGCGTGGTGTTCATCTCGAGGAACTGGAAGCTGTCGATAGCGCCCCTGGCGCTGATGATAGGCCTGTTCGTCGCGATGCCGACCGCTCCCGTCGGTATCCTGATCCCGGCCGGCGCCATCGTGTCGATAGGCGTGGCGCGTCTCCTATATACAAGGCACCTGCTATGAACAATATGCCGAGAGTAGATCCAGACGGCGCGGCCAGGCGCCTGTCCGCCCTGATACGCAAGCGCACCGTCTCGAGCCGCGACGAGTCAGCTATCGACTGGACCGAGTTCGAGGCCTTCCGCGAGCTCCTCCCGGAGCTGTACCCCGAGACGCACCGCGCACTCGAGCGGACGGTAGTCGGCGGCCACGCGATGCTGTACCGCTGGAAGGGCAGGGCCACGGGCGAGCCGCTCGTCCTGATGGCCCATTACGACGTGGTACCCGCGAACGACGAAGGCTGGGAGCGGCCCGCCTTCTCCGGCGACCTTCACGAGGGAGCGGTCTGGGGCCGCGGCTCCATCGACACGAAATGCACGCTGGTCTGCGCCTTCGAGGCCGTCGAGGCCCTGCTCAAGGCCGGCTTCACGCCCGAGCGCGACGTGTACCTGTCCTTCGGGCACGACGAGGAGACCGGCGGCCGGGGCGCGCCGGCCATCGTCGCCCATCTCGAGAGCCTGGGCGTCAAGCCTGGCCTGGTGCTCGACGAAGGCGGCGCCGTGGTCAGCGGCGTGTTCCCCGGCGTCGAGCGGCCGCTCGCGATGGTCGGCGTCGCCGAGAAGGGCGTCACCGACATCGAGCTGTCCGTGCGCAGCCGGGGCGGGCACTCGTCGACCCCGCCGCGCAAAGGGGCGGCCTGGCGGCTCGCCCGCGCCATCACCCGGCTCGAGGCCAGGCCCTTCCCGGCCAGCTTCCCGGCCGCGACGAGGGTCATGTTCTCGAGGATAGCCCCGCACGCGCCGGTCGGACTGCGCCTGGTGCTCGGGAACCTCTGGCTGTTCGAGCCCCTCCTCCTCCTCGTCTTCGGCCGGGCCGGCGGCGAACTCGGCGCGATGTGCCGCACCACGACGGCCGTGACGATGCTCCAGGGCTCCGACGCCGCCAACGTGCTACCCGCCGTAGCCAAGGCCGTCGTCAACGTGCGCGTCGCCATCGGGCAGAGCGTCGACGGCGTCGTCGAGCGCATGAAGGCCGTCATCCGCGACCCCCTCGTCGAGCTGCGCGTGCTGCTGCCCGGAGACCCGTCGCCGGTATCGGAGCTGTCAGGCCCTCGCTTTGACGCGCTGTCGGCGACGATAGCCGAGCTGTATCCCGACGCGGTCGTCGCGCCCTACGTGGTGATGGGTGGCACCGACGCCAGGCACTACGCCCGGGTCTCGTCGACCGTCTACCGCTTCTCGCCATTCGAGCTATCCAAGGCCGAGCGCGCCAGCATGCACGCGGTCAACGAGCGCCTGCCGGTCGCCTCGCTCGCCAAGGGAGTCGAGTTCTACCTGCGCCTCATCCGTCGGGCCGGATAATCGGGAAAACAACGAGGCGCGGCGGGACGACGGTGTGGCGGTTGCGCCGCTCAGCCCCGCCGTGCTATCGTGCCCGCCTCGCGGCCGCACGGCGCGCGGGGCGATCTATTACACGCCAGAGCTATAGGACAGTTCGAAACCCTCCTGTCGTTAAACAAAACTAGGTCCCCCGGCGGCGGTTGCCTACCGGGCGTACAGGCGCCATCCCGGCGCCTGTATAGTCCTCCGCGCCCGAGCCGGGCGAGGATGGCGGGCTCTAGCACGTTTCGTCGATCCGTCTGGCTCTGCGCGACACGGAGCGAACGCATGAGCAACGAGCTGTTACTGGTCATATCCATCGTCGTCCTGTACTCGGGGCTCCTCGTCTGGTACCGCCTCTTCGGCGAGCGGGGGCTGTACGCCTGGACCGTCTTCTCGACCCTGGCCGCCAACATCGAGGTGCTGATACTCGTCGAGGCCTTCGGCATGGAACAGACCCTCGGCAACGTGATGTTCGCTACCACCTTCATCGTCACCGACATCCTGAGCGAGAACCTGGGCAAGGCCGCGTCGAAGAAGGCCGTGTCCATCGGCATCGCCACCTCGGTCAGCTTCATCGTCGTGACCCAGCTGTGGCTCGCCTTCAGCCCGTCGCCTAACGACTGGGCCTTCGAGAGCGTCAGGACCCTGTTCTCGAACACCCCGCGGCTCATGCTCGTCAGCCTCCTCGTCTACGCCGTCGCCCAGCGCTTCGACGTCTGGGCCTACCACGCCATCTGGGCCGTGACGACGCGCGTACTCGGCGACCGGGAGAAGGGCCTGTGGATCAGGAACAACGGCTCCACCCTCGTCTCGCAGCTCCTCAATACCGTACTGTACTCCGCGGGCGCCTTCTGGGGACGCTATCCGGCCAGGACCCTTCTCTCCATCATGGCCTCGAGTTATCTTATCTACGTGGCGACGAGCCTGCTCGATACGCCCGTCGTCTACCTGGCCAGGCGCATGCATAGGAGGGGCGTATGAGACTCGGACGGGCGGCATACCGATGAGGGACAAACCCGTGGACGTGGCCGCCTACTTCGAGCGCTTCGACGAGCCGGTACGGCGCAGGCTCGAGCAGATACGGTCGCTGGTATTCGAGCTGCTACCCGAGGCCACCGAGGCCATCAAGTACGGCATACCGACCTTCATCCATAACGGCAACCTCGTCCATTACGCCGGCTATACGGGCCATATCGGCCTCTATCCGGCGCCGAGCGGCCTCGAGCGCTTCGGCGACGAGATCGCCCGCTATAAGCGCGGTAAGGGCTCGGTACGTTTCCCGCTGGACGAGGAACTGCCGATCGAGTTGATCAGGCGGATAGTCGCCTTCAGGATAGAGGAGCAGGGCGGCCGGCCACGAAAGGATGGCGACGATGGACGCTGAACGGCGAGGCGCGCTGCTCGTTATACTGCGCGACAGATTCGAGAGCAACATACAGCGCCATGCCGGCGTCTCGTGGCTCGACGTGCTCGAGCGCCTCGAAGCCAGGCCCGCCGCGCTCGATGCGCTCGGAGCGATGGAGGCCTCGGGCGGGGAGCCGGACCTCGTCGCGGTCGACGGCGGCTCGGGGGCGTTCGTGTTCTTCGATTGCTCGCCCGAGAGCCCGGCAGGGCGGCGGAGCCTCTGCTACGACCGCGCCGCCCTCGACGAGCGCACGGAGCATAGGCCGGCCGGCGACGCCGTCTCGGCGGCCGCGTCGATGGGCGCCGAGCTCCTGACCGAGGACGAGTACCGGTACCTACAGGGCCTTGGCGAGTTCGACCTGAAGACCTCGAGCTGGATACGTACACCTGAGCCGGTCCGCGCCCTCGGCGGAGCCCTGTTCATGGATAGGCGCTACGGACGGGTCTTCGTCTATCATAATAGCGCCTCGTCGTACTATGGCGTCAGGGGCTACAGGGCGTCCGTACGCGCCTGAATCGACGACGGGGAGAGGAGCTACCATGAACATGATCGAAGCGATGGCCGCGAGGCATTCTGTGCGCTCGTATACCGACGCCCCTATCGAGGGCGAGGTCCTCGAGGCGCTCGCGGCCTCGATAGCGGAAATAAATAAGGCTTCCGGCCTGGCCGTCGAGCTGGCGCCGGACGGCGGCAAGGCCTTCGACAACCTGTTAGGACACTACGGCAAGTTCCGCGGCGTCCGCGGCCTCTTCGTGCTGAAAGGCCGCAGGTCGAAGGATCTCGGCCTTAGGGCCGGCTATTGGGGCGAGCGCCTCGTCCTCGAGGCTACCGCGCTCGGCCTCGGCACCTGCTGGGTCGGCGGCACCTACAGCAAGCGAAGCGTGGCCGTCGGCCCGGGCGAGGAGCTCGTCTGCGTCGTCACCGTCGGCTACGCCGCCGCGCCTGGCAGGCCGCACCGGACCAAGCCTATCGAGGCCTTCGTCCCGGGCGGGATAGCCGACAAGCCCGCCTGGTTCGTCTCCGGCGTCGAGGCCGCCATGCTCGCCCCGACCGCCCTGAACCAGCAGAAGTTCTCGTTCGCCCTGGACGGCAACGTCGTCGACGCGCGGGTGTCCGGCCTCGGCGTCCTGACCGACGTCGACCTCGGCATAGCCAGGCTCCATTTCGAGCTCGG
>ENA-UOWO01002884-UOWO01002884.1-activated-sludge-metagenome-genome-assembly--contig:-NODE-2884-length-20653-cov-10.343092_pt1 | contig 20653 bp, 19 predicted proteins | sample MGYA00238148_ERZ761564 | MGnify/ENA primary metagenome ERZ761564 (study PRJEB28885, sample SAMN05720194) | activated sludge metagenome | isolation source: Anaerobic digester | place: USA... | reverse complement strand
CAGCCCTACGCCGAGCAGATTTTGCAGGTGCTGTCGGACGAGCCGCTGCTGAAAAACACCGCCACCACCAGCCACCCCGAGCTGGGCGGCTACGCGCCCAAGCCTTTCTACAGGCCGCTGACCAAGTTCGAAAACCGCGGCATCAAGCTCGGCCACGGCGTGTGGGACGTGGTGTTTGTGCGGGTCTGAGACGGTTAACGTCGTAACCATGTTGCCCACGCGCGATGGTGTTGGCCCCAGCTGTGTGGGCTTGCCTGAAGGGCCGTGGGCCACCATAACCGACTTTCTGGTTCAGCGCTTTCCGGCCATCCCGCGCCAGACGTGGCTGCAGCGCATGGCTGATGGTGAAGTGGTGGATGAATTCGGCGCGTTGGTGAGTGAAGCACGTCCTTTTCAGAGCCACATCCGCGTTTATTACTACCGGGCGCTTGAAGCGGAAGAGCCCATTCCGTTTGAAGAAGTCATCCTGTATCAAGACGAGCACCTGATCGTCGTGGACAAGCCGCACTTCCTGCCGGTCACGCCGTCGGGCAAGTACCTGCAGGAAACGGTGCTGGTGCGCCTCAAACGCAAGCTGGGGCTGAACGAGCTGATTCCGATCCACCGCATTGACCGCGACACCGCAGGGCTGGTGCTGTTTTCCACCCAACCCGCCACGCGTGATGCCTACCAGTCGCTCTTTCGCAAGCGCAGCGTGCACAAGACTTACGAGGCCATTGCACCGTGGTGCAAAGACCTGAATTTTCCGCTCACGCGTGAGAGCCGCATCGAGGAAGCCGGGCATTTCATGCTGCAGCACGAGGCGGATGGGCAGCCGAATGCCGTGACGCACATCAGCCTGCTGGAAACAAAAGGCACCATGGCCCGTTATCAGTTGAAACCCGTTACGGGCAAACGACATCAGTTGCGCGTACACATGGCGGCGCTGGGCATGCCCATCATGGGTGATGGCCTGTATCCCAGGCTAACCCCGGAAGGAGCCGATTACGACCACCCGCTGCAGCTGCTGGCGCAATCGATTGGATTTGAAGACCCGTTGACGGGTTTGCCCCGGCGGTTTGAGAGCCAGCTGCGCCTCACGTTACCTCTTGCGCTCCCCTGACGCGGGCCAGCTCTTCAGCTGATGATGCCGTTGCGCTCCAGCATGTCGCTTACCAATTCGAGGCGCACAAGCGGGTTGTCCAGCTCCATCAGACGCTGTTTCAACTCCAGAGGCATGGTCAACAGCTCGCACCAGCGGTTCGCCACCCAGGCGCAATCGGCCAGCAAATAAGGCGCCTGTATCGGCATCTCGTTGGCGGGCAAATCACGTTCGCGCAGCTTGGTGATCAGGTTACCCAATGCCGCCGCCGCTTTTTCCAGATCATCGGGGATGGGAATGGCCTGGTCGTCGGGCAGCTGTAACACATCGGCCGTCCACAAGCCGTGTTTGAGCTTTTCGTGCCGGGAAATTTTGAACCGTTGGGTACCCTCGCAACGAATCATCATCAGACCCGGTTGCGGCGTGGCAAAGTCAACCAGCCTCGCCAGTGTGCCCACGGCGTTGAACGACTCCTGGGCAAAGCCGTCGCCACTGGGAGCGCCATCCGGGCGGCGCACCTCGGAGCCTTCAGTCAGCGACACCACGCCAAATGGCGCCCCCGACTTGTGGCATTTGCGAATCATGTCCAGGTAACGAACCTCGAATATGCGCAGCGACAACGAACCACCCGGGTACAACACAGTGCCCAGCGGGAACAGCGGAAGGGATGTGAGCGACAGGCTTTCTGTCATGCGGAAAAACTTTCAGGTTGCGGATTCAAGCATCGCCAGCGACTGGCGCATCACCACGTCATCGAATGCCATGTCTACGTGGGCGGCACCTTTCACCAACCGGTTGTCGGCACCCGGCAACATGGCTGTAGAAGCAGGAAAAACGATGTTATCGCAATTGGAATAAAAGCAGGTGAAACGCGCCATCCGGCTTGCCGGCTCGTCCCGCGCCAGCGTTTGCAGCCACTCGCCGTGCCTTCGCATTTGTGTGCCGTTGGCTGAAAACGCAAAGCGGCTGAGCCACGTACCATGGTGGGGCGAACCGATAGTCACGATGTGATGGACCCGTGAATCCGGTTGCCCAGCCGCATGGTTGGCCCTCAGCCAGGCCCGCACGGCCAAGCCACCCATGCTGTGGCAGATCACCACGGGCGGCAAACCGGTGGCCTGCGTCACCTGCGCCACCGCCGCTTCAATCTGTGGAACATATTCATGAATGGAGCCAAACACCGGTTCCAGATTAACGGCCGCAAAGGCATTCCCGCGGCCCTGGAGTTGCGCCATCCACGGGTTCCAGAAGCCGCGGTTGCAGACAAACCCGTGAACGAAAACCACGCCTCGTTTGCTGTTGACGCCCCGCGCGCCATCAACTCCCATCGAATCAGGGATCACATTCGAGCGAAAAGGCTGGCGCCAAAGAAATACCCGCGGCGCCATGATGGACTCCCCCACCCAAGCCCGGACCATGGCCACCACACCCGCATGCGGCACCGTGTCCCGCTTGTTGACGAAGTACACCGCCATAAATTCGATTGCGAGAAACAGCGCATGACCCAGCGCCAGTAAGGCAAGACCGGCCAGCGCCAGCATTAGCGAGACGGGTAGTATCCAGACGACCCAGACGACCGCGACCAGTGCCAGCGTCAAGGCCAGAAATTTTTGCAGACGCGCCAGCATTGGGCCAGCCTGTAACGGGGCTACTTGCTGGCCGCTTTGGCGGGTGGTTTCGATTTATCGGGAGCGGCGGCGGCATCAGCGGGCCGAGGCTGAATACCCAGGCGCTTGGCAATCACCTGATCCAAAGCCTTGACCTTGGGTTCGATCAGGCTACGGGTTTCTGCAACGAGTTTTTCGACCAACACCTTTTGCATGTCACCCCCGAGTTGCTGGAACTTGCGGTTGACGGGCGATTCGATAATGGCCACCAGTTGCTTGAGCTCATCTTCCGTGAATTTTTCGTCCAGCAAGGCGCCAATGGTCGAAGGGGCCAGTTTAAGGGCACGGTCCCGCACCAGAGGCACGGCTTCGTCAGCGTATTTCTTCAGGTCAGCCTGAATTTCCTTGCCCACAGCCTCGCGCTTCTCCGGCGCAATGCGCGTCTGCAACACCACTGCGGCCTGTTGCATCATTTGCGCCGCAGGCTGCTCTGCCAGTGCACGTGACATATTTTCAATGGCAGGCTGCTGCAGGTTCAACACTTTTGCGATCAGTTCCTTTTTTGCCGGGCTCGAAGGCGTGGTTTGGGCTTGTACCGAACCGAACTGACCCAGCAGGACCAACAAACCCAACAACACTCTTTTTTTCATCATCGTTTCCCCTGATCAAGACACCCACGCCACACGGTGAATGCCGGTACCAGTATTATCGTCCTGCCTGATTTGCCCCTGCCTTCACCCACTACGTTCATCTCCCGACTCCGCCCATGACCCTGGATATCCATGTTCAACGCCTGGCAACAACCGGTACCACACTGGTCGGCAGCCTGCGTGTAAACGTGCCCAGAGGCGTCATTCACACCGTGATGGGGGCCAGTGGCTCCGGCAAATCCAGCCTTCTGGCAGCCATTTGTGGCACGCTGGGAGAAAGCCTGACATTTGACGGCAGCATCACGCTGAACGGGCAACGCATCGATCACCTACCCACCGAACGGCGGCAGGTCGGAATCCTGTTTCAGGAGGACCTGCTATTTGCGCACATGACCGTGCGCGAAAACCTGCTGTTTGCCGTGCCCGCAGGGCCTGTGGTGGCGCGTGAAGCCCGCGTGACCCAAGGACTGCAGGATCTGGAAATGTCAGATTTCGCCCAAGCAGACCCGGCGACACTCTCGGGTGGACAGCGGGCGCGGGTGGCGCTGATGCGGGCCTTGTTGGCCGATCCGCAAGCCCTGCTGCTGGACGAACCGTTTTCCAAGCTGGATGCAGCCCTGCGCACGCGCATGCGCCAATTTGTGTTTGATCTTGTAAGAAAACGGCAGATTCCCGTACTAATGGTGACTCATGATGAATCTGATGTGGCGGACCCTGCGCATGTCACCCATCTCTGAAACCAACCATGCTTGACCGCGCTGCCACTGCACTCATCAAACCCGCTGTGAATGGACTGGCAGGCGTGTTCGTTCGCGCCGGTTTGAGCGCCAACCAGATAACGTTGATTGGTTTTTTGATTGGCATGGTAGCTGCCGTATTGATAGCTACAAACGCATATTTGGCGGGGGCTGTAGCAATATTATTGTCAAGATTGTGCGATGCTCTGGATGGTGCCATGGCGCGCCGGACGCAGCCCACTGATGCCGGTGGTTTTCTGGATATTGCACTGGACTTTCTGTTTTATGCCGCCATTCCCCTGGCGTTTGCCGTAGCGCAACCGCAAACCAACGCGCTAGCTGCTGCTGTGTTGCTGGCTGCGTTCATCGGGACTGGCTCCAGTTTTCTGGCATTTGCCATCATGGCCACCAAGCGCGGGCTGACCAGCCTGGACTACCCCAACAAGTCGTTTTACTTTCTGGGTGGCTTGACCGAAGCTACGGAAACGCTGGTGTGTTTTGTGGCCATGTGTGTGTGGCCACAGTATTTTCCCGAAATTGCCTATGTGTTTGCTGCACTGTGCGCAGCGACCATCGTGATGCGTATTGGCTGGGGCTGGCGCCAGTTTTCACAAGACCACTGAAAGAAACCCATGAAAAGTAAAAAAACCCTGGTCCTGTTGGTGCTGCTCATCCTGATAGCCCTCTTCTTTGTATTTGATCTGGGGCGTTTTTTCAGTCTGGCTTTCATCAAGGAACAGCAGGGCAATTTTTCGGCCGTGTATGAGCAGCGCCCAGCACTGGTGACAGCGGCTTTCTTTGCCGTTTATGTGCTGATAACCGCGCTATCGCTACCCGGCGCAGCCATCATGACGCTGGCCGGTGGAGCCAGTTTCGGGCTGGTGTGGGGCACGGTGGTGGTGTCGTTCGCGTCCACCATTGGAGCCACACTGGCCATGCTGGCGGCGCGTTACCTGCTTCGTGACAGCATTGAGGGCCGGTTTGGGAAGAAACTTGACGAGGTGAACAAGGGCATCGAGAAAGAAGGCGGCTTTTACCTCTTCACGCTGCGTCTGGTGCCGCTGATTCCCTTCTTCGCGCTGAACCTGTTGATGGGTTTGACCAAGATGAAAACGTGGACCTATTTCTGGGTTAGCCAGCTCGGCATGTTTGCCGGCACGGTGGCCTATGTGAATGCCGGTACCGAGATCGCCAAGATCACCTCTCTGCGCTCCATTCTGTCGCCGGGGTTGCTGGGCTCATTTGTGCTGCTGGGTCTGCTGCCACTGGTGATCAAAAAGATGCTGGACTATGTGAAGCGGCGTAAGGTATATGCGCGCTGGAATTCCGTGAAACCCAAAACATTTGACCGCAATCTGGTGGTCATTGGGGGTGGCGCTGGCGGCCTCGTGTCGGCCTACATAGCCGCCGCGGTTAAGGCTAAAGTCACGCTGATAGAAGCCCACAAGATGGGTGGTGACTGTCTGAACTACGGCTGCGTGCCCAGCAAGGCACTGATCAAAAGTGCAAAACTGGCGCACCAGATGAAGCACGGCACGCGGTATGGCCTGGCCGATGCACAACCCGTTTTCAGCTTCAAGGCTGTGATGCAGCGCATTCATGCCGTTATCGCCGCCATAGAGCCGCATGACAGCGTGGAGCGCTACACCAGTCTGGGCGTGGAGGTACTCCAAGGCTACGCCAAAATTGTGAACCCGTGGACGGTGGAGATCGCGCTGAACGATGGCGTCAAGCAGACGCTGACCACCCGCTCTATCGTCATCGCGGCCGGAGCACAGCCCTTTGTGCCGCCGCTACCAGGCATTCGTGATGTGGGCTACGTGACCAGCGACACGCTGTGGGATGAATTTGCCAAGCTTGACGATATCCCCAAGCGCATCGTAGTGCTCGGCGGTGGCCCCATTGGCTGCGAGCTAGCGCAAAGCTTTCAACGCCTGGGCGCTCAGGTTACGCAGGTGGAAATGGCCCCGCGCATAATGATCCGCGAAGACGAAGAGGTGTCTGCGCTGGCCAAAGCCTCATTGCAGGCCGATGGCGTGCAGGTGCTCACCGGCCACAAGGCGCTGCGTTGCGAGAAATCGGAAGAGAGCAAAGCCATCATCGTCGAGCACCAGGGCCAGGAGATTCGCATCGAGTTTGATGCCTTGCTGTGTGCCGTGGGCCGCGTGGCTCGCCTCACGGGCTACGGACTGGAAGACCTGGGCATTCCCACCAACCGCACCGTCACCACCAACGAGTATTTGGAGACCATTTACCCCAACATCTTTGCGGCGGGTGATGTGGCCGGGCCATTCCAGTTCACGCACACTGCGGCGCATCAGGCCTGGTATGCCGCGGTGAACGCCTTGTTTGGCACCTTCAAGAAATTCAAGGTCGATTACTCCGTGATTCCGTGGGCCACGTTCATCGACCCCGAGGTGGCCCGCGTGGGCCTGAATGAACAGGAAGCCAAAGAAAAGGGCATTGCCTACGAGATGGTGAAGTACGGACTGGACGATCTGGACCGCGCCATTGCGGACAGCGAAGCACACGGCTTCGTCAAAGTACTGACCGTACCCGGCAAAGACAAGATTCTAGGCGCCACCATTGTTGGCACCCATGCGGGTGACCTGCTGGCCGAGTACGTTTTGGCCATGAAACACGGGCTGGGCATGAACAAGATTCTGGGCACCATTCACACCTACCCAACCCTGGCCGAGGCCAACAAATACGCCGCCGGAGAATGGAAGCGCGCGCACCAGCCCAAGAAACTGCTCGAATGGGTGGCCAGGTACCACAACTGGACGCGGGGGTAAGCCATGGGGGTCATATCATTCAATCGGCGGAAGGCTATTGTTTCAATAGCTACTTTCGCAATAATGACGGGGTCTGGAGGCACTTTTGGTCAAATTTCTGGCGCGTTTGACCATCAATATGCCGCTTGGGATACCCTGCTCAGGAAACACGTGAAATGGCTGCCAGATAACAAACAGTCGCGCGTGAACTACAAAGGCTTTGCTGCAGACAAGACCGAATTCAAAAAGGTGCTTGATACCTTCAGCGCCGTGCCCAAGGCGGACTTCGACAAGTGGACCCGTGAGCAGCAAATGGTGTTTCTGACCAACGCCTACAACGCGTTCACCATTGCGCATGTTTTGTCGAAATACCCGGACCTCAAATCCATCAAGGATCTGGGCTCCCTCATCCAGTCCGCCTGGAAGAAAAAGTTTTTCACGCTGCTGGGTGAAGAACGCCATCTGGACTGGATCGAGCACGAGCAGCTGCGCCCGCGCTTCAGCGAGCCGCGCATCCACGTGGCCGTGAACTGCGCCAGCATCGGCTGCCCTGCCCTGCCACCCGAGGCTTTTACACCCGCCAGATTTGATGCGCAGCTTGAAGAGGGTATGGTGCGTTTTCTCGGCGACCGCACCCGCAACCGCATGACTGACGGCAAACTGGAAGTCAGCCAGATCTTCAAGTGGTTCCGCGAAGACTTTGAAAAGGGTAACAAGGGCTTTTTAAAGCTGGAAGACGTGTTTGCCAAATACGCGGAACAATTGACCGGTGTAGGCGCGGAGCGCGAAAAATTAAAGGCAAAAAGTGTTTCGATCACGCACCTTGATTACGACTGGTCGCTCAACGATATGGGTCGCTAGCCTTTTCTGTCTGCTCATGCTGCCCAACGCGGCCAGCGCACAGAAGCTGCAACCATTTTCGACAGCCAGTGAGAGTGCTGTGCCGCCGCCCTGGCGGATTATCGGGTTACCGGGCGGAAAGACACCGCTGTCCCGGCTGGAAGTGGTCCCCATTAACGGAAGTGGCGAGCGCGTGCTGCGACTGGCCAGCGACAAATCCTATGGCAATGCGCTCCATGAATTAGCGGGTACCATGCCAGGCCCGGGCAGCAGTCTGCGCTGGCGGTGGCGACTGGAGCAACCCCTGACTGCAGCCGACCTGAAGCGAAAAGAGGGTGACGACACAGCCCTCAAGGTCTGCCTGTTATTTGACCTGCCGCTGGAAAAGCTGGGATTGGTGGAGCGCAACATCCTGCGATTGGCCCGAACCATCAGCTCGGAGAAGCTACCGGCCGCCACGTTGTGCTACGTATGGGACCACCTCTCACCCGTAGGCAGCGAGTTCCCCAACGCATTCACGCATCGCCTGCGTTTTATCGTGCTGGACTCCGGTGAAAAGCGGCTTGGGCAGTGGATAACTCATGAGCGCGACATCGCCGCCGACTTTCAGCGCGCGTTTGGGCATGAAACCGATGTGATGCCGCCACTCATCGCAGTTGTAGTGGGTGCCGATTCCGACAATACCCAAAGCACCAGCCTGGCCTACCTGAGCGACATCGCCCTGACATTGGCACCTCCGGTGATCAGCAGCCCCGCACAGCAGCCTCCCTTGCAACCCGTGAAACAATAGAGGGATGACAGCCTTCCCGTCAACCCTGCCACCTGGTACTGGCCAAAAGCATTTGATACTTTTGGGCGCCGGACAATCCCACCTGGATGTATTGACCCAATGGGCTGTGCGCCCCGTGGCTGGCGTCCAGGTTTCGCTGGTTACTCCGCTTGCGCAGTATTTTCATAAAGGCATGTTGCCTGGACTGGTGACAGGCCTTTACGCCCCTGAAGACTGCGTCACTGCGCTGGAGCCCCTGATCCACAACAGCGGCATCCGCCGGATCACAAGGCACGCAGCGGGGATCGACACACAGACACAGACCATCCTGCTGGACGACGGGAGCAGGATTCACTACGACTGGCTTTCCATCAATACCGGCCTCACGCAGGATCGCAGTCGTATTGAGCAGTCAATACCCGGGGCGCGAGAATTCGGTCTGTTCGTCCGGCCACCGGAAGGTTTTGTGTCCATGTGGCCCCGCGTGATGGAATTGCCCGCGGACGTTTCCCGCAGCGTTGCGGTTATTGGCGGGGATACCACGGGGATTGAACTCGCCATGGCCATTCGTTATTGCCTGCCCAACTCTGCCGTGACGCTGATCACTGGTGGCAACCCCGTGGCATCTCACCTGCCCGGCGCCATACAGCAACGCGTCGAGCGGATGCTCAAAAAGCAGAACATCACGGTACTCATCGACTGGGCTACCGGGCTGCAGCGCGGCGAAGCCTTATTGGGTTGCGGTGCGCGACTGGCCTGTGACATCCCCATTCTGAACACCGGTATTCAGGCACCATCCTGGCTTGTCAAAAGTGGTCTGACACTAGACGATACCGGGCTGGTTGTGGTGGATGCGTGTCAGCGTTCAACCAGCCACGCCAACGTGTTCGCAGCGGGTAGCGTGTCCACGCTAGCCGGTGATGCAGGGCTCGGAAATAACCTTGCGGCCGCAGTTTCGGGAATGGAACCACGGCCTGTACTCACAAGAAAGCAGGCTCTGCAGCTTCTGTCATGCGGGCGTGACTCAGCCATTGCAGGCTGGCACGGTCTTTCCGTGCAGGGCCGCCTGGTGGCATGGTGGAAAGAGCGCTCAGACAGACGGCTGGCCCATCGGTGGCCTCAACAAACGGCCACCTGATCGGATAACCGGCACGCTTACGGTATCAGAACAATGGGCTCCAACGCATCACTCTTCGCGACGATCTTCCCAATCGCGACTGTTTTGTTGTAGCCCAGTTTTCGCAACGCGGCCATGCAGGCTTCTGCCTGGCCGACAGGTACGCTGGCCAGCAAACCACCAGCTGTTTGCGGGTCAAAAATGAGCGGGTAACGCGGGTGCTTGACCATCTCCTCCTGATTGCGCACGGCCCGGCGCAACCGCACATTGGCACTTTGCAGGGAACTGACGATGCCCGCCGCCACACACTCCTCGGCGCCATCCAGCAAGGGCAGGCTTGAGAGATTCAGTTCGGCATCCACCCCGGAAGGACGAGTCATTTCTACCAGGTGGCCCAGCAGGCCAAAGCCCGTCAAATCAGTGCAGGCAGTCGCACCAAAATCGCTGAGGCACTTCGCACCCATGCGGTTTGACACGACCATGGATTGCAACGCAGCATCAATCCAGCGGCCTTTGGCAGCCAAGCGCGCATGGGCCGCAAACAAAGTGCCGGTGCCAATGGGCTTGGTCAGAATCAGCACGTCGCCTGGCTGCATGCCGTTCTTGCGCAGAATTTTGGCGGGGTCGTCGTCAATCAGCCCGTTCACGGCAAAGCCCAACGCCAGTTCTTTGCCCTCACCGGTGTGCCCGCCCACCAGCGCGCAGTTGGCTTCGTTTAACACCTCCAGCGCGCCGGTCATCATCTGGAACAGCACGTCTTCTACCTTGGCCTCCAGCCCCGAGGGTACGGTACAAATGGCGGTGGCCGACTGGGCTTCTGCGCCCATGGCCCAGATGTCGCCCAATGCGTGGTTGGCGGCCACTTTGCCAAATATGTAAGGGTCGTCAATGAACGAGCGAAAGAAGTCCACCGAATGCACCATGGCCTTGCCAGCGGGCACGCGCACCACGGCGGCGTCGTCAGGGTCTTTCAGGCCAATCACCACGTCGTCCCGGTCCACCGGGTGCAGGGTGCTCAGGGCGCGCGACAACACCGTAGCCCCCACTTTGGCACCGCAACCGCCGCAGCGCATGGCAATGGCCGAGATGGCCTGCAAGGACTCCTCCTGGCTGAGCTTGACGGCGTTTTGAGCGGCCTCCGGATTGGCCGATGCAGCGCTTGCCGCCATCGGGGCCAAGTCCTGAAACTTGCGCATGAAGCGCCGGTCAATCCAGTCCTTCCAGCGCCAGACCCAGTCGCCCGAAAACCCCAGCCAGCCGCGCGATGCCACAGCGTGTTTGTCACCCGTGCTGATCAGGGCCAGCCAACTGCTTTGCGGGTGGTAAGGAACAAGGGCGGTACCGGCCACAGCACGGCGCAGGTTTTCGGTGAGCGGTGGGCCCTGGCGCACGGCAAACACGCCGGCCTTCTCCAACTTGTAGTTCACCATGCCTGCAATATCACCGGCGGCAAAAACATTGGGGTCGGTGATCGTCTGCAAAGTGTCGGTGACCCGAATGAATCCCTCAGCATCCAGTGCCAGACCCGTGTCTTTCAACCAGGCAGCGCCACCCGCACGCGTTACCCAGACGATTTCGTCGGCATCTGTGGATTCACCCGCTGCAGTTTGAAGGCGGCCTGCTGTTACTTGGGTGACTGGGGCATTGCGATGCACCACAACGCCACGCTGCGCCAGTGCGTTATCAAAGGTCTTGCGCACACCGGCATTGTGCGTGGGCAAAATCACGTCGCGGTCTGTGAAGAGGTGAAACACCAGCTCATCCGGGTTACGACCCAGTTGATTCAATTCATGGCGCAGGCGCCATTGCATGGCCAGCAGTAATTCAACGCCGCCAGCACCTGCACCTACGACCGCAATCGTTGTCTTGCCGGGGTGCTGCTGCACGCGCTTGAGCAAAGCCAGCCAGCGGTCATTGAAGCGGGTGATGGGCTTCACCGCCACCGCGTAATCCACCGCACCGGGTACGCCCCCCAGCTGCGGTGTGGAGCCGATGTTGATGGACACCTGGTCGTATGGCACGGGCGGGCGGTTGCGGCACAGCACCTTGTTGTTGGCACGGTCCAGGCCAATGACTTCGTCGCGGTACAGGCGAGCGCCGGCAAACACGGCCAGGCGGCTCAGGTCAATGTGCACCTCGTCGTAGTCGTAATGCCCTGCCACGTAGCCGGGCAACATGCCCGAGTAGGGCGTGTGCATGTCCGTGCAGATCAGGGTCAGACGCACGCCAGGAATGGGATTCATGCCAAAACTTTTCAGCACCCCTACGTGGCTGTGCCCGCCGCCCACCAGCACGATGTCTCTCAGAATGGGTTGGTCAGGCGCTTGCATCAATCGGTTTCATGGTTGGTGTTGTCGTCATGTCAGTAATTCATGCACCAGCTTGATCAACGCGGCCTGTTCGGCCTCGGGGGAGAACAAGTGTGCGCGTTGGGCGCACTGCGTCTGTAGCTGCTGGTAAAGGCCGCAGGATAAGTCCGGTTGTGCAGATTTAGATGGCGATGCCCTCGCAGTCAGTTGATCACTATGGCAGCGCAGCAGCAAATCTGCCAGCCCTTGGGCATCGCCGTGAGCAAAGTAACCGGCATAGTCGCTGCCCAGCATGCCGATGTTGCCTGCAATCTCTGAGGCCAAGACCGGCGTGCCGCTGCAAACCGCTTCCATCACGACATGAGCTCCACCTTCCATCATGCTGGCGTGCACCAGCAGGTGGGCGCGTTGAATGCGCCGACGTGTGGCTTCATGCGTCTGGCCGCCCAGCCATCGGTAGTTGGGGATGGCATCCGCAGTTGCGCGAGCCTGCTCACCCAGCCCAGCATCCAGTGCTTCACCAATGTGGTCGATCAAAAAGTCCCGCTGATCATAGAGAAGGCGCGCAGCCTCAAACAGCGTTTGCGGCGACTTCTCATCGCGAAGATGGCCCACCATGACGGCGCGCAGATGCCGATCCGTTTTCTGGACCGGTTTGCGTGAAGTGACCGACTGAAAAATTACGCGGGCCTTGTGACGCACAGCCTGTGGCAATGCATCAGGCCCGCACTCCTGCAACACCACAAGCCGTCGGGCAAATAGCAAAGAGGCTTGTGCAGCCGCGTCAGTCTGAATGTCACGGTAAAGGTCTGTTCCGGTAAGCACAACGCCCAGCCCCCTGGCATCGACTGTCACATCTTGCGCTAGGGCCCAGGCAGCAATCGAATCTGCAGATCGCCGGGCGTGCAATGCCAGCATCACATCATATGGCTCACCATTCCAGGCTTGAGCAATATCAGCTTGAAAGGAAGGGCGCAGCATGCGTGACCATCGCCACGCGGTTTGCCAGTTGCCATTATTGGCGTTGGCTGCAGCAGGGCTGACAATGAGGACGCGGGGCTGCTTCATGGGCAAATTCAAGGCTTGCCATGGACCTGCTTTAGCGATGGCGACACTTTCCCCGCCCGGTCATCAAACGGATGCGTGGCCCGTCCATACAGAGCCATCACCCGTTGCACGTACTGCCGTGTCTCTTTGTAAGGCGGGATCCCTTTGTAACGATCCACTGTGCCCTCGCCCGAGTTATATGCGGCCAGCGCCAGCCGCACGTCACCCCGGTAATACGAGAGCAGCCAGCGCATGTAGGCCAGTCCCCCCTTGATGTTTTGCGTGGCGTTGTAGGCGTTACTCACGTTGAAGCGTTCCGCCGTTGCGGGGATCAGTTGCATCAGTCCCATGGCGGCTTTGGATGATTTCGCTTGGATCTGGAAGTTAGATTCTGTGGCAATGATGCTCAAGATTAGTTTGGGGTCTACCGCGTTCCAACGCGCCAGCGGCCCCACCAGATCGACCACCCAGCGCCGGCTTTTGGGCAGATTGACCAAGAAGCGGTCGATGCCCGCGCCCGACGCGGCAAAGTCGTTCAGGCCCGTGCCTTTTTCCGGCGCTACGGCTTCCAGCACACAGGCTGGTAACAAGGTACTGGTGATGCGAACGGTTTCGAGCATGTTCTGTGCCTGGGCATGGCCTTGGGAAGCTGCCAGCGAAAACAGCGAGGCCGCCATCTCACGGCTCTCGGGCACGCCACGACCAAATGCAAACGACATACCCAGGCGGTACTGCGCCTCGGTGCTGCCCAAGCGCGACGCTTCACAATAACGCGTGGCAGCCAGCCATGGCCCGTCCACATCTTCAGTGCTGCTTTCCATCGCCTGAGCCTGCGACATCAGACTGGCGATGGCGGCCGGCTCATGCTCCAGGGTCACCGTATTTGGCGTGGTAGCCCATACCACCATACACAAACTGGCTGAAGAAATGGCTGCGCACCAGCGTGTCATCGCCCGTCCCGACAAGGGGACCGGTGTATGGCGCTGATTTGCGGAGGTTTGAAACGTCAATCTGTAGCCTTTGAAACAGCCTGTTTGCGGCCCAAGGTTACACGACAGGTCTTCAGTACGTCACACGACGGGTAATGCACCAAGTAAGACATGCGACACCCGACCTGAGTCGTGCCAGGTCGTAAAACCTTACATTTTGTCGAAATATAAGTATTCTTTAGTCCTCAGCCCTTATGGAATATACGCAGACAGCTATGTATTTTATAGCATTTGAGGCGCGGTAGGTGACCCACGAAGCCGGCGCCGCACCAACGTAAACTGTGTCTATGGCAACCCCCAACCCAGCACCGCCGGACAGCCTACCCCTTGGCGACTGGCACCTGCACGATGCCCTTGAGCTGGCTCGCCTGCACGGCGTGAACCCGGCGCACGGTCTGCAGGCACATCAGGTCAGCCAGCGCACTATCCAGCATGGCGCCAATGAACTGCCTGCCAGCGGAGACCGCACTTACTGGTCACTGCTGGTTGAGCAGTTCAGCGACTTCATGATTCTGGTGCTCATCGCTGCAGCCGTGATTTCCGGCGTGGTGGGCGATCTGGTGGACACGCTGGTCATTTTGATAATCGTCGTGTTGAACGCTGCCATCGGCCTGGTGCAGGCATGGCGGGCCGATCAGGCACTGGCAGCTCTGAAGCGGCTCTCGGCGGCGCAGGCGACTGTCGTGCGCAGCGGGCAGGTGCAGCAGGTGCCCGCGCACGTGCTGGTGCCCGGCGACATCGTGCTGCTGGAGGCCGGCAACAAGGTCCCCGCCGATCTAAGGTTGCTGGAGATTGCCCAGCTCAAGGTGGACGAATCCGCGCTGACCGGTGAATCGGTCACGGTGGACAAGCACGCCAGCGTGCTTTCTGGCGCAGCGGGCGTCGTCCATGCACTGGGCGACAGGCTCAACATGGCCTTCAAGGGCACCACGGCCACCCATGGTCGCGGCCGCGGTCTGGTGGTCGCCACCGGCATGGCCACGGAACTGGGCAAAGTCGCTGGGTTGCTGAAGCACGATACGGACCGCAGCACGCCACTGCAACATCGCCTGGCCGCTTTTGGCAAACGTGTGGCACTGGCCGTACTGGCCATTTGCCTGGTGATATTTACGGTAGGCGTGTTGCGGGGCGAAGCGCCACTGCAGATGGTGTTGCTGGCCGTTAGCCTGGCAGTTGCCGCCATTCCCGAGGCACTGCCGGCCGTGGTGACAGTGTTGCTGGCGCTGGGCGCACGCAAGATGGTGTCATTCAACGCGCTGATCCGCAACCTGCCTTCCGTCGAAACACTGGGTTCGGTCACCTACATTTGTTCGGATAAAACCGGCACGCTCACTCAAAACCGCATGCAGGCCGAATGTGGCGTGGCCGGCGGCGAAGGCAATGGCCCTGCCTGGGCGCCGGGCACTGCCCTGCCCGGCCCGTTGCACACCGAACTGCTGCGCGCTGCAGCCCAGTGCAACGACGCCACCGCGGGTGCGGACGGTGACTGGCAGGGCGACCCCACCGAGACAGCCCTGGCAGCTGTAGCAGCAGGTGCCGGATTGCACAAAGCGGCACTGGATGCCGATTGGCCCCGCGTGCTGGAGCAGCCATTTGATTCGGTGCGTAAGCGCATGACGACGTTTCACCGCACCCCGCAAGGTTATGTAGCCTATACAAAGGGAGCGCCGGAATCGGTTATCCCGCAATGCACGGTGGAGTGGCGCGATGCTGCCATCGGTATACCGGCAGACATGCATCACGGAGCCTGGCTGGCGCGCGCTGATGCCCTCGCTGCGCAGGGCTTGCGCGTTCTGGCGGTAGCGCGGCGCAGCTACGAACGTCTGCCCGAGGCAGGTGGCGAAGTCGAGGCGGTGGAAAGTGGGTTGTGCATGATCGGGCTGATCGGCCTGATTGACCCACCCCGCCCTGAAGCTGCAGCCGCTGTGCGGGAATGCATGGCGGCTGGTGTCACACCGGTGATGATCACCGGCGACCATCCTGCCACCGCACGCGCCATTGCACTGCGGCTGGGCATCGTGACAGACGATCAGTCTCCCGTACTGACCGGATCTGATCTGTCCGCCCTGGACGACGAGGCGTTGCGTGCACTGGTGCAGCGCGTGCGCATATACGCCCGCGTGGACCCCGCGCAAAAAATACGCATCGTTGAGGCCTTGCAGGCGCTGGGCGAATACGTGGCCATGACCGGCGACGGCGTGAACGACGCCCCAGCCCTCAAGCGCGCAGACATTGGCGTGGCCATGGGCAAAAGCGGTACCGACGTAGCCCGGGAGGCATCCAGCCTGGTGCTGCTGGACGACAACTTCGCCACCATCGTGGGAGCCGTGCGCGAAGGCCGGCGCATCTACGACAACATCCGCAAGTTTGTGCGCTATGCCATGACCGGCAACTCGGGCGAGATCTGGACCATTTTTCTGGCGCCGCTGCTGGCGCTGCCCATTCCGCTGCTGCCTATCCACATCCTGTGGGTCAATCTGGTGACAGATGGCTTGCCGGGACTGGCATTAGCCGCCGAACCCGCCGAGCGCGGCATCATGCAGCGCCCGCCGCGCCCACCCGCCGAAAACCTGTTTGCCCACGGCATGTGGCAGCACATACTGGGCATTGGCCTGTTGATCGCTGCCTTGTGCCTAGGCGTGCAGGCTTGGGCTATATCCACCGGGCACGCGCACTGGCAAACAATGGTCTTTACCGTGCTCACTTTGGGGCAGATGGCACACGTGCTGGCCATACGCTCCGAGCACGACCCCCTGTGGCGGATCGGTGTGGCATCCAACCGGCCGCTGCTGGGCGCCGTGCTGCTGACGTTTGTGCTGCAGATGGCTACCATTTACGTTCCTGCGCTGAACCCGATTTTCAGAACCGAGCCGTTGAGCCTGATGGAGCTTGCCATCTGCCTAGGTGCATCGTTCGTCGTCTACATCGCGGTTGAAATCGAGAAATTTTGGAGAAAGAAAAGTAGCCTCCAGCCCTCGTCAGATATGCGTGAATAGCTATTATTTCAGGAGCAATATGAGTCAACTAAAAGATACCCCCCGAATGTCGCCCAGCATGGAGCGCATCTTCAAGCGCATCCAGCAGGAAGACGCCCACCTTCCCAACCCGTTGCTGATTCCGGTTGCAGAAGCGCGTGCCGTTTACAAAATCACCTCTTCGCGCTGGACCCGGGTGGACGAGACACCGTTTCTGATTGACTACTTCACGCTCACCACCGCGGGCCGCGCAATGGACGCCGTCCGTCTGACGCGAAAGGTTGCCGCCCGTTCGGGCACCCTGCTGTACCTGCATGGTGGTGGCTGGGTGCTAGGCACCATTCAGTCGCACTTCAGCATCATGGCGCGGCTGGCCGAACTCACCGGGTTCACCGTGGTGGGCATCGACTACGCGCTGGCGCCTGAAGCTCCGTTCCCCGCCGGTCTGAACGATGCGGTGGCGGCGCTGCGCACGCTGCGTGCAGGCGCACCCGCGCAACCCTGGCTGGTGGCGGGAGACTCGGCGGGCGCCAACATCGCCATGGCCATGATGCTGGATCTGCGCGACGCGGGTGAGCCGCTGCCCGACGCAGCGTTGCTGTTCTATGGCGTGTTCTCAGAAAACCACGAGACCGATTCACACCGGCAGTGTGGTGGCGGCCAGTTCGGGCTTTCTACCGAGAAGATGGCCTGGTTTCGCCAGCACTACCTTAGCGGCCAACCGGTCAGCCCCGCAGACCCACGCGTATCACCAGTGCACGCGGATCTGCGTGGCCTGCCAGCCATTTACCTCAACGCAGCGGGTGCAGACTGCCTGCGCGACGACAGCGTGGTGATGGCGCAGCGACTGGCTGCAGCCGGTGTGCCCCATCATTTCACGATGTTTGAAGGCGTGAACCACGGCTTCATGCAGATGAGCAGCGAGTTGCCCGAGGCCATGGATGCGTTCAGGGATGTAGCGGCGTTTGTGAAAGCCCGTTTCGATCCCAAGAGTGCCTGACACCTCAACCTTGCGTTATCTGGACAAGGTAAACGGCGCAGCCAGCGGGTCCCCCACAAACACGCCCTGCGCCGGCCACGCCACGCTGCGCCAGTAGGCCTCCAGCGCCGTAGCACCCTGCATGTAGTGCATCAGCAAAACCTGCGGGTGTGGAAACTTCTGCGGATGATTGCACGGCTCACTAACGGTGCCAAAACTGGCCGTGGCGCCAGACTCCAGCCACTCCAGCGCACTCATCTGCCCTTCGGTATTTAGCAGTTGCCCGCCGGACGACGTCAAATGGTCAGCCAGCGCACCGGCCACCCACTGCTCCCTGTCAATGAAGTCCATATGGGTGAGGCCAGTCTGGTACAACACCACCCGCTGCATCGGGCTGGTATCGGCCCCGCCACGCAACTCCACCTGCACGCCGAACCTGGCAAGCTCGCCTGGAAGCCCTTTGGGTGGAAAGAGCTGCGCACGCACGTTGCGGGCTTTGTCACCGGTGCTGACAAAAACTGCGCTGGCCAGCGGCGCGCCTTGCTTGCCCAACTGGCGCTCAGCCGCCAGGCCGCGATCAATCAATGCCCGCGCGCTTTTTACGCTGCGCGAGGCCAGCAGCATGGACGGCCGCAACTCCAGGTCGGTAAACGGCCGCACACTGCCTGAGTTGAAGTAACGCGAAGGCTTGGTGGGCGCGCAGGTCTGTGCGCACGCTTCGGGCTCCATCCCCAGCGTGACGGCGGAGGTGATCGAATTGCAATTCACCGCGTAGGGCTGTGTCCAGGCCAGCGCGAGACCCTGTACCTGCGGCCCCATGTGATCACGGATGCGGGCATACAACTGGCCAAACTCCACCACGTTCAATGCAGGCTGCACAGGTAGCTCCACGCGCAATATCTGATCAGCCGGAATGCGCCTGCGCCGCGCATAGTACTCACCCACCGCCACCGAGTACGGGTCAGCCGAGTTGATAACCAGCCCTATGTCGCGCGCTGTCAGCCGCCCTTTCAGGCGCGGCACCTGTACCCAGCGACGCTCGGCAGGAGGCGCAGCCGCTTCAATAGGCGTCTCGGGTGCTGAAGCGGGGGCCTGCGCAAAGCTGGGTAGGTTGAGATATGCCACAAACGCCAGTGAGGCCACACCTTTGAGGCGCAACAGCAAGGGCCAGCGAAGCATCATTACATCAACTTTCATGGGCTGATTAAACACCGGGATTGCCCAAAGCTGAATACAAGGGCGTCCCTGGCAGCACCACTGCCTCACCCGATAGCGTGAGATTACGCGTGGTTTAGTCGGGTATTGATGCAGATCATGCGATTTCATACTCCTAGGAGTAGTATTCGACTTGGAACATTTCTTCCCATCCTTTTTAAATATCTGGAGATCTCCCAATGACCAACCGCCGCGAATTCATTGTTCAGTTTGGCCTTGCCACGGGTGCGCTGGCCACCAGCCAAGCCTGGGCCCAAGGCGCCATGCTGGCCGAAGGTGATGCCCAGGCAACCGCGCTGGGCTACAAGGCTGACGCCACTAAAACCGACGTCAAAAAATATCCAAAGTACGCCGCGGGTCAGGTGTGCAGCAATTGCGCGCTGTACCAGGGCAAGGCTGCAGATGCGGCCGGTGGCTGCCCGCTATTTGCCGGCAAACAGGTCGCCGGAAAAGGCTGGTGCAGCGCCTACGCCAAAAAGGCCTGATCCAGCCCCTGGAGATCAGCCGCGGGCCAGCAGCGTCCGCGGCATACATTGCTCAGGTAGCGGATTTCGGCACGGCTGTATGCTACGGCTGAACTTTTCGCTACCAAGGACACCCCGACATGCTGCAAAACTTGACGCCGTTTCTCGTCCACTGGGGCATCACGGCGCTTTCACTCTGGGTGGCCAGCCACGTGTTCAGCGGCCTGAAATTCACCACAGTGTCAGCACTCATCGTCTCGGCCCTGCTGCTGGGCTTTGCCAACGCCATCGTCAAGCCGCTACTCATCTTGCTTACTCTGCCTCTGACGCTGCTGACCTTCGGCCTGTTTATTCTGGTCATCAACGCACTGATGATGTTGCTGGTGGCCCGGCTGGTCAAGGGTTTCAAGGTCGCCAGCTTCTGGACCGCCTTCTTCGCCAGCATGTTCATCGGCCTGCTCAGTATCGTGATTGGCTCATTCGTTGACAGCGGAACGCCGGAGACGACGATTCAGATGCCGCATAGCGGGGTATGGTTGTAGCCATTAACGACCCCTTCAATTAGAGCTATGAACTCCTCCACCACAAATACCGAACAACGCATCACCGAGCTGGAAATCAAAGCCAGCTTCGCAGAAGACCAGCTGGATCAGCTGGACAAAGTCATCGTTCGGCAACAGCAGCAGATTGACGCGCTGATTCGCGAGATCGCAGCGCTGCGGCAGCAGGCGCCGGAAGGTGCTGGCGGTGCAGGTGTTCCCCGCAACCTGCGGGACGAACTGCCGCCGCACTTCTAGACGCGGCGGTATTGCTGACGACCGATCAGGCCTTGATCTCTCTGGCCGTGATCTGGTACTTGAAGTCGTCCGGAGCGTAAGAGTCCAGGCGACCCCCGGCGTTTTCAGCGGTGGGGTACATGAAGAAGCCCAGTTGCGGGCCCTTCGAATTCGGCAGGTTCACGTCGTGGGCTGTGTTGTAGGCCATCCAGTTGCCTTCCCAGCCGCCGAACAGCGCCTTGTTGACCGGCGCCACGATGGCGTTTTGGGGCGACTTGATCCACTCGGCCGTTTCCTGGCGCATGACCTTGGCCACGTCGGCGG
>ENA-UOWO01002881-UOWO01002881.1-activated-sludge-metagenome-genome-assembly--contig:-NODE-2881-length-20665-cov-6.017904_pt1 | contig 20665 bp, 25 predicted proteins | sample MGYA00238148_ERZ761564 | MGnify/ENA primary metagenome ERZ761564 (study PRJEB28885, sample SAMN05720194) | activated sludge metagenome | isolation source: Anaerobic digester | place: USA... | reverse complement strand
TGATATTAATGGTTACCTTAAATTTAATGATAATGATTTGATATCTTATTTAGATCGTATGCTATTTTATATGAAAGATTATAAAAAAAATTTTTACAAAGCATTTTCTGAGATAAAGAGTTTAGTTTTAGAATTATCAATAACAAAAAATGAATATTTTAAAATTTCTAGGGATGAATATCTTAAGAAAACTAATTCAAAAGAAAAATTAAAAATCAATAATTTAAAAGAAACAAGAGATAATAAAGGTGTTTATATTGGTGGTGGAGGATCTAATAGAAACAAAATAAGAATACCTAGCAAAAAACGATCAAAAAGAACATGGAGAATATTTCGGGAAATGTTTCCAAAATTTGAAATAAAATGAAAATAAGAAACGGGTTTGTAAGTAATAGTAGTAGCAGTTCATTTATCATAAGTAGCAATGGATTGCTTTCAACAGTTAAAGATGTTGCAAAATATATCATTGAACAAACTGAATGGGTCTCATTTGATGCAGAATTAAAAACTCTTAATAAGATGAAAGACCCTGATACACCTGTTTTTTTTAATACCGGAGGTGATGATACATATATCCGTAAAATAGATGATAAAATTATAATATCTACTACACAAAATGTTGATTTTCAATATTTTTATGATAATTGTCTTAATAAAGATGATATAAGTGAGGATTTTTATAGACAATTTGATCATATCAATGAATATGGTGAAGAATTCAATGCTAGGGATCCACAAGATTTTCATTATTATAATAAAAAATTTAATGATTTCTTAATTCTTAAGCATAACTTTTATGGAAGACAAGTATATATTGATAATTGTCCTTATTGTGGTGATAAATTTTCAATAGGCTACGTTTTAAAAAATGGAAAAACAATTTGTAAATGTCAACTTGATAAAACTCTTACTATTTTAAACAGAAGTGAAAAATTAAAAGAAATAAATAGAAATGAAAATTAGAAATGGTTATGTAAGTAATTCATCTTCAAGTAGTTTTGTTATTTTGAAAGACTCATTGAATAATGAACAAATAGATAAGATTTTAAATTATATTGATTGGATTGACTTCTTTATTAAAAATAAATCTAATTTAGAATTCAATATTTCACCTTTCAATGAAGCTGATTTCATGTATTATGAAACTGATCCATGGCAAATAAAAGAATATAAAGATTTAATATTTGGTGAAACGTCAATGGATAATTTTGATATGTATTATTATCTACAATATATTGATGTTGATTTAAACTATGTTGATTGGGATGAAGGCTATATTGATGATCCGACTAAAGAACAACGTAATTTTATCAAACAAATGAAAATTAAACTTCGTGAACAAAAAATAAATAAAATTGAAGGAAAATGATTTCAATATTAATAATAATTATTGCTATATTTTTAATAATTAATTTAATATTATTTATTAAATATAGAAAACTTAAAAAATCAATTCAAGAATATAAAAGTATAGGAACTGGTCGTTATGGATTTTATAATTTTAAAAAAGATTGGTATACTGCAATTGTATATGTTAATGAAATTGATAGATACACAAATGGATTTTGTGTAATTAAAATTAATAGTATAGAGACTACTTGTAGACAAATGTATCATAACGATACTATTGAAATGATTAGAAATAGTTTTATAACTCTACGAAAAGTGTCTGATATTGAGTGGTTAGAAAGTGAAGAAAATATTAAAAAAATTCGTAAAGAAAAACTTGAAAAAATATTAAAATAAATATATGATACAAAGAATTAAAGATATTATCAAAAATTCAATCGAAGTTAAAAAATTAATTTATTCTGATTTGAATTTAATTGAAAAAATTGAAACTTTAGCTTTGAGTGTAATTGACTGCTATAAAAATGGGAACAAAGTCCTTTTTTGTGGAAATGGCGGTAGTGCTGCTGACGCTCAACATCTTGCCGCTGAATTATCAGGAAGGTTCTATTTTGATAGAGATCCATTATTTTCAGAAGCTTTACATGTTAACTCTTCATATGTAACCGCAGTTTCCAACGATTATGGATATGATGAAATATATTCTAGGCTTGTTAAAGCTATGTGTAAAAAAGGTGATATTCTTGTAGGTTTATCAACTTCAGGTAATTCTCCAAATATTGTAAAAGCATTTGAAACTGCAAAAAATATTGGAGTTAAAACAATATCTTTTACAGGTGAATCTGGCGGCACTCTTAAAAATATTTCTGATATTTTGATTAATGTACCATCTAAAGATACACCAAGAATACAAGAATCTCATATTATGATTGGTCATATTATTTGCGAATTAGTAGAAGAAAATCTTTTTAAAAAATAATATTATGATAGTTTTTGAAATTATATCAGGTTAGTCTTATACTTTTATTTTTTTATTTGAGAATAAAGAAAAAAAGTATAAATGAACTTAATCTTGTTCAAAACGAACTTAATATTACTAAAGAAAAATTAAAAGTATTTAATGATTTTCAATCGTCACTTAAACAAGGTTATTATACATATACTATTAATTTAGTTGATAAAGATAACACCAAAAATGCGTATATTTGTAATGTGTATATTAAAGAAATTGATAGATATACAAATGGATTATCTAAAATAGAATTAGTAAAAATAGAAGTAGTATCTGGATTTGATCCTACTCAAATAGAATGGGTTAAACAAGGAGTTAAGGCTAGATTTTCAAGTATTAAAAAGACATCTGAAATAGAATGGCTTGAAAGTGTCGAGTCAATAAAAAAATTAAGAAAGAAAAAATTAGAGGAATTATTTAAAAATAGTTTTTATGGAAATAAATAAAATATACGAAGAAGTTCATGATTATTGTTATAACTTAATTTTAAATTCGAAAAAAGAAGATTGGGTAAGCAATATGATTATCATTGATAATATTAAAATAGAGATATTTCATAATAAAAGATTTAATATAAATATCTATAAAGATAATTCTAATATTATGCATAGTTATAGTTATTATAATTTTAATATTAATATTAAATATATATTTTGTATTTTTAATAAAAAATTAAAGAAGTTAAGAAATAAATATAAAGAAATTAAATTTTTTATAGAAAATAAAGAAAAATACGAAATGGCGGTTCGAATTTATAATCTATTACCAATAAAAGAATTACGAAAGAAAAAATTAAATGGAATAAATAATAAATAATGAAAAGTGTTTTATGTAAAAAAAATTTTTTTCCTTTCAGAAAAGGTAATTATTATAACGTAGTAGGAATTCATTCAATTTTTCAAGACAATGATTTTATAAGTATTATAAGTAATCCAAATAACACTTTACCATATAGATTTAGATTAAATAGATCTACTCAATATATAGAAGATTATATTGGACAAAACGAATATTATTTTTATGATTATTTTGTAGATATAACTAAAGATAGATTAGAAAAATTAAAAAAATTAAATTCTTAAATTAATTTCTTATGAAAAAGTAAAAATAAACAGTATTAAAAATGATACTATTATAAAAATGAAGCATGTCCAATAAAAATTATAGTAATTTTGTTGACCAAAATGGTATATAATTAATATTTTTCAATAAAGATTGAATAATACCTTCAATAGTTAATATTCTTTTAAGTTTTTCTTCTTTTGTTAAATTATTATGGTAATATAACCATTGACACACATCTTCCAAATAAGCAAGACTATAAGCACCTTCTTCATGTGGCATATCTGATTTAAAATTACCATTTTCATCTGTTAAATGATCAGCATTATCAAAAATATCTTGAGGCTCTTTATACTTTTCCTTTGTCATAACAATATTTTTTAATTATTCAAAGATACTAAAAATTTTGAGAATTAAAAAACATTTTAACTATAAAATTATAATTTTATATATACAATAAAAAAACTTTGAAACATTTAAAGAAATTTGAAGACTCATTTTATGATGAATTTCCTTTTGTAGAAAGACCAGCACCTCCTGAAAATGTTCCAGGATTTGAAGATGGTACTATAGATCCTTATGATGAAGAAGAATATGAAATATCGGGTAAAAAATATAAATCAGGTAAACAAGAATATAAAAAATTTTTAAAAATTGTTAAAAAAAGAAATTTTCAAGAAAATGAAGAATATGTTATTATTAATATAGAAGGTATAGTAAAAGATTATTGCATGTCGATATATAATTATAAAGAACATATTATGAAATTTTTAAAAGAGCAATTAATAGGAAAATATATTGTTGAAGGATTTAAAAATATTTTAACAGATGAAACTTATCAAGGAATAATAGAAGATGTCATATGTTTATACGCCAACAGTTTTGACTGTGGTATGTTTTTTAGTTTAAAATTAAAAAATCAAAATGTTAGAAATAGTTATGGTTTAGACATTTCATGTGATTCTACTATTAAAATAGATAAAATGAAAACTGATAGTAATAAATATAATCTTTAATATGCTGGTTTAAAAGAAATCATATCTTTTACACGATTTGATAAAACTGAAATAGGTTCAATTTCTCCAAGCTTTTTTCTTTTCTTTTTCTTTATTTCGTTTTTATAAGATTTATGTGGTCTTTTTGAAGATACATATTCTACTGGCGTAAATTCTTCATATGTTTTTAAATATTTCATAAGTTCATATATTTTTAAATATTTCATATTTCTAAATAGAATTTATTATATTTAATATAATATTCATCATCAGGATTCGCATCTGCTGGATAAACAACAAATTTATATTGTGGATTTTTTTCTTTAACTTTTTTAAAAATATTAATTATGTTATTATAGTTATCTACGATATCATTATAACCAACAGATTCACTTAAATAAAATATATCTGATTTTCCTGATTTTTGAATAGGTACTAAGTATTTTAAAGTCTCATTTATATCATACCATAAAGTTTCAATTGGATATTTTAAATAACCTTTATCTTTTAAAATTTTTAAAAGACTATTATGAACATAAAACCAGCCATCGTCAATTAAATATAAATCTCCATCAATAGTCGCAAATCCTCTTGAATGTTCATCAAATCTTTTTGTTGTTACAGGATTTATATAAATACCAATTTTTTTTTCTTCTAAATTAAATAAAAGCTCTTCCTTTAAAGATTGAAATATTTTAAATTTTGTAATCATAAATTATATTGTTTCATTTTAAATTCTAAAGGTGTAACAAACCTTCTAAATAAAAACTGTTGACCCCGGGAAACCAGGACCGGAAGCAACATTTTTCAAACATTTTAAATTTAGCTATCATCCTATTATACCCTTTAACTTAGTAATTAAATATTTAGAAATTAAATCATTATTAACTATTTGATCAATATCAGCAATTGATATTCTAATACATTTTGATAATTTTTCTTTTTTTGAACCATCAGTTGGAGGCTTAACTTGTCGGTAAGAATTAATAGGAAGCTCTATCAAACATACCCACATTTGTCCTGAACTATATTTTTGACAAAAAAATGGACCTTCAACTTCAAATTGAAATAAATTATTTAAAACTATTCCACTTTCTTCATATAATTCCCTTCTAATTGTTTGTTCTGGTACTTCTCCTTCATCTATTGTTCCAGTAATAACAGTTAGATAATTTGTTATATTTCTAAGATTTAAATCATTTCTATTTTTATATTGATATGCAGATAAATATTCTAACCTCATTAAAAATGTGGCTTCATCTTTAAAATAAGGCAATATTGCAACTTTATCTTTAATATCTAAAATTTCTGTATCTTTATACTCAATAATATCTAAATGTTTACCATTAAATAAAACATTATATTCATCTTCTTTTAGCATCGGTTTATCTTGAATTTGGGTAAATTTTTCCACAATATCTTATTTTTTATTTTATATATTAAAATTTAGAAATAAAAAAACAAAAAATGTTTTTATTAATATAAAAATAAAAATAATAATTAACGTTGATTTTTCCAAAAATAAAAATAGATGTATTTAATAACGAAAAATATACAGTAAAAGGAACTTCAAATCAAACATGTGTTTTAAGTTATATTGATTATACCACTAATTTTAGTGGTAATTATCCAAGCATAAGTTCAAACGTATATAGTAAACTGATAAATCTAAATTCTTTGAATATTAATGTTAATTTACCTGCTAACATTAACAGCCCATATTTTGATTATAATATTTTTTGGAATAATGTTATAAATATCTTTAAAGAAGAAATCAATAAAGAATTTATTAAAATGTCTATAATTTTAGGTAATAAACATAGAGAAAAAACAGGCAAGTTTAATTTAAATATTAATAAAAAATCATCAAAGGAAATTGTTAAAAATTTATATTTAGCAAATAATAAAATTGTTTCTAATAGTAGATATGGTCCTGCGCAATGGATTATATCTAATAGTAATATTAATGAGATATTATCAGATTATTGTTTTGATAATTTTACTAAAGATTTTAAATGTTTTGATTCATTAAAATATTTTATTAATGAAAATATTGATAATGAAACTGTTATAATTGGTCGTAAAAATACAATAGATGGTCCAGGTATTCATTGTTTAATTCAAACAGACGATAATGGTTTTATAAATTTATACGAAGTTAAACCATATAATTCATTTAATCCTTTTAACACCAATATATCAATTTTTTATAGTTTAGTAGATATAGGTAATTTTCCAGAATATGAATATTATGTATTAAATACAAATAGTGTAAATTATTATAGACATCAGAAACTTTTAAAATTAAAAGAACTTTATGAATAAAAGAAAAATACCAACACCAAACCCTCAAATTCTAGTATTTTATGAATTAGATAAAAATGGTAAAGCATCTTTTTTTAAATGGATGACAAAAGAACAATGGATTAGAAAGAAAAAATTAGAAAAAATAAATTGTAATAATGAGTAATTTTTTTGTGAAAGGACACACTAGCTTTGTTGGACAAGCAGGATATAATGCACATGCACAAGACTTTTTTACTGCATTAAGTCATATAACAGATTTAAAACTTAGAAATTTTACAGTTGGAAAAAGTTGGAAAGGACTAGGATCTAAAAATATAAATGGTAAATATAATGATCCACATACAGGGGAATTGTATTTAAATGATTATCAAAGAAAACTAATATGTGAGCAAACATTATATTGTAACGAAGATCAGATAGGTTATTATGGTTCAGGATTATGTGATTATGAAGTTAATGATGGCCTTAATTATTTAAAAAAGTATAAAGAAAATGATATAATAGAAATTATACTCGCAGAAACAGATCATCATTATTATTATTGCTTAGAAAAATATAAAGGATTTAAAATTGCATATAATGTATGGGAATCTACCTTATATGAAGATAAATTTTTTGAACAACTTAAAAAATTTGATCAATTTTGGTGCGCATCTGAATGGCAAAAAGAATGCATCATAAAACAAGGATATCCTGTAGATAAAATTTTTGTTGTACCTGAAGCTGTTGATGGTAATATATTTAAACCAGATTATTTTGATTATGAATTAGATTTATATAAAGATAATAGATTTAAATTTATTATATTTGGTAGATGGGAATATAGAAAGGCTACAAAAGAAATTATTGAAACTTTTTTAAGAACATTTAAAAAAGATGAACCTGTAGATTTAATTATATCCGTAGATAATGAATTTTCTCCAGACAATTTAAAAACTACTGAAAATAGATTAAATTATTTTAATTTGAGAGACGATAGAATTAAAATTGTTCATTTCTTAGATAGAGAAAATTATATAAAATTCTTACAGAATGGACATGTTTATCTCTCATGTTCAAGATCAGAAGGGTGGAATCTTCCGCTTATCGAAAGTTTAGCTTGTGGCACACCTTCTATTTATTCTAATTGTAGCGCTCAATTAGAATTTGCTAAAGGTAAAGGTCATCCTGTTAGAATAATAGGTGAGAAACCAATTCCAGACGGTATTGGTAACTATTATGAACCAGATTTTCAAGATTTATCAAAAATTATGAGAGATGTCTACATTAATTATTGGAAATATAAAAATAAAGCTTTAAAAGATTCTGAAATTATTAGAAAAGATTTTTCTTGGAATAATTCAGTACAAAAAGCTTTAAGTATATTAAATAATATAGTTCTGTAAAAATACTTATAAATTATATTTATAAGTGAATTTACTTATAAATTATATTTATAAGTGAATTTACTTATAAATTCAATTTAATATTTTTTAAACCTTTAATTAATTTTTTTATAAACATGTTCAAAATATGTTTGTATTAAACGTATTTAATTAAAAATAAATTAAAATGCTTATGATTAAAAAATTAAAATTTATTCTACTTTCTTTGTTGGTTTTAATATCAGCAATAGGATTCTCGCAGGTTACTACTTCGAGTATGAGTGGGTATATTCTCGATAATAATGGAGAAAAATTACCTGGTGCTAATGTAGTTGCAATTCATGTTCCTTCTGGTACTGAATATGGAACTGTTACAAATTCTGAAGGTCAATTTAATTTACAAGGTATGAGACCAGGCGGTCCATATACTGTAGATATATCATTTATTGGTTATAATAAAACAAGTTATACCGACATAAGATTATATTTAGGTGAAACTTTTGCATTAAATGTTAAATTAAATGAAACTTCTATTAATGTTGATGAAATTAAGGTTATTGGAAACGCGTCAAAATTTCAAACAGAAAAAACTGGTGCAACTGTTAATATAACTAATGAACAAATGAACACTATTCCTACTATAAATAGAAGTATTTCTAATATTGCTCAATTATCGCCTTATTCTAATGGAATGAGTTTTGCTGGTGGCGATGGCCGTTCTACTAATTTTACTGTTGATGGTGCTAATTTTAATAATAACTTTGGTTTAAGTTCATCATTACCAGGTGGCGGTAATCCTATTTCACTTGATGCAATTGAAGAAGTTCAAGTTGTAATTGCACCTTTTGATGTTCGTCAAACCAATTTTATTGGTGGTGGTATCAATGCCATTACAAAATCAGGTACTAATAAACTTAAAGGCACTGCTTATGCTTATCATCGCAACGAAGATATGCGTGGCAATCATATTGGTGATGTTGATTTTGGTGAAAGAGTAAAAGAGTCTAAAACTACTTATGGTGCTTCTGTAAGTGGACCAATCATTAAAAACAAATTATTTCTTTTTGTTAATGGTGAAATGGAGCAGAGACCACAACAAGTTATAAATTGGAGGCCTTCTGATGATGGTGTTGCTAATAAAACTTTATTATTATCTAGAACAAAGTCTTCAGATATGGAAAAAGTTAAACAATTTTTAATTAATAATTATGGATATAATCCAGGTTCTTATACTGATTATCCTGCTGATGAAAGCAATAAAAAATTATTAGCAAGATTAGATTGGAATATCAATAATAATAATAAATTAAGTTTAAGATATAACTATACAAAAAACCAAGGTTGGAATCCTACTAATGGCAACTCAACAGATGCTGGTTTTCGTAATAGGTCATTAGATAGAATTTCTGAAAGTTCTATGGCTTTTTCTAATTCCATATATTCTATGGATAATATCGTAAATTCTTTCTCGTTTGACTTAAATAGTAAAATTTCAGATAAATTATCTAATCAATTAGTTAGTACCTATACTAAAATTGCAGATATTAGAGGTTCAACATCATCACCCTTTCCATTTATTGATATTATGAATGGTGTTAGAGAAGATGGTACTCAAATTCTTGAACCATACATGTCAGCAGGCTATGAATTATTTACTTGGAATAATGGTGTTCATAATAACATTTTCAATGTTATTGATAATATAACTTATTATTCTAATAATCACAAAATTACTGGAGGTGTAAGTATTGAACATCAAATGGCAAATAACTCATATATGAGAAATGGAACTGGTTACTATCGTTATGCTAGTGTTGATGATTTCTTAAATCAAGCTGCTCCAAGAGATTTTGCATTAACATATGGATATGATGGTGAGAAAAATCCTGCAGCAGAAGTTGCTTTTAATCAATATGGTATTTATGGACAAGATGAATGGAATTTATCAAAAAAATTCAAATTAGTTTATGGACTTCGTGCTGATTATTTAAAATATGTTGATAATATTATGACAAATAATGCTATTTTAGCATTAGATTTTAACGGTAAAAAAATTGATACAGGTAATTGGCCTGATGCAAAAGTTCAATATTCCCCTAGAGTTGGATTTAATTGGGATATTAATGGTGACGGTTCTTTGAAACTTCGTGGAGGAAGTGGTATATTCTCTGGTAGATTACCTTTAGTGTTCTTCACAAATATGCCAACCAATTCAGGTATGGTTCAAGGTAGTTATACCGCTGTTACAACTTATAACTCAAATGGATCTGTAAAAGGTGTTAATCCTAAATTAGCGTTATTAGCAGGACCAATGCTAACAGATGTTAATGCAATGATTACTAAACTGGGATTACCTAATACTATATCACCAGAAGATGGATTGTTACCTAGTGCTGTTAATGCAGTTGATCCTAAATTTAAAATGCCACAAGTATGGAAAAGTTCATTAGCATTAGATTATAAAGTACCAGTATCTTTTCCATTATCTGTTACAGTTGAAGGTATATATTCAAGTTATATTAATGGCGTAATGTTAGTTGATTATAATTTAAAGCAACCTGATGAAACTTGGACAAGATTTAGTGGATCAGATAATAGATATATTTATCCAAGTAATATTAAATACACATCAAAAAGTGCATATGTTTTAACAAATAATAGTGACGGATGGGGTGCTATTGGAAATATCACAGTTAAATCTGAGCCTATTGCTAATTTAGATTTAATGATTTCTTATACTCGTACAGAATCTAAAGAAATCTCAGGTATGCCTGGATCAGCAGCACAATCAGCATATAATGGACTTATCGAAGTTGATGGACCACATTTACCAAAAGTGCAACGTTCTCAATATGTGGTTCCTAACAAATTTATTGGTTCTGCATCATATAAATTACCTTATTTAAATAACCATATGGCTACAACATTAAGTTTATTTTATTCACTTATGTCAACTTATGGTAATTCATTTACTTATAGTAATGATATGAATGGTGATGGTTTTGCAACTGATTTAATTTATATTCCAAATGGTAAAAATGATGTTAAATTTAAAACATCTGAAGATGAAGATGCATTCTTATCGTTTATTGAGCAAGATGATTACTTAAAAAAACATAAAGGAGAATATGCAGAAGCATATATGGCTAGATCACCTATGGTTGGTAATTTAGATTTAAGATTCCTACAAGATTTTTCTGTAAAAGTGGGTAAAACTACTAACACTTTACAATTTAGTTTTGATGTTTTAAACTTTGGTAATCTTATTAATTCAGAATGGGGTGTTGCTAAAACTATGTCGGATAGTAATTATGGACAAATCTTAAAATATGAAGGAAAAGATATTAATAGTGTTCCAACATTCTCTATGGTTAAAGTTAAAGATGATAGTGGAGTACTAAATTATCCAACAAATACATATTCAACTTATTATAATTATGGACAATGTTGGCAAATGCAAATTGGACTTCGTTATATTTTTTAATAAATAATTTAATTTAACATAAAAAAGACTGCTTATTAAAACAGTCTTTTTTTATTTATAAACATTTTATAATTATGTTTATATAAGAAATAAAAAATATTAATGACATCTATTTCTCATGATTTTTCAAAAGATGGAGCTTTTATTAAGATAAATGGAAGTCAAATATTAAAAAAATTGTTTATCAACTCACCAATTTATATGATGTGAATGGGGATATTATTAATTGTATTTTAATTGAAATAAAAGATTTAGAAAATAATATTATTGATAATAAATATTTATTCTTATAAAAATAAAAAATTTATGGAAACTATAACTCATAATTTTACAGAAGAATCAGCATTACTTCAAATATTTGGTAATGATATATCGAAAAAATATAAAATACAATTTACTAATGACTCTAATGAATTAATTTATGAAACTATAATTTTTCAAAATTGTTGGGCAAGTACTTCTGTTAAAGCAACAAATATAAAAGTATATAATGAGGAAGATATATTAATTTATGATAAATCATGGAATTTTAAAGATGCTATGAATTTTAATAAAACGTCCATTGATTATATGGGCTCTTTTAATCCAAAGGATTTATTTATAGATATAAGAGATAATATTAAAAACCCTTTTGCAATAATATCTCCACATGCAGGTTATTATTTTTCTGGTAAAATTGCGGCAAAATCATTTAGTGTTATTGATAAAGATAAAAAATATGATAACATTTTCATATTAAGTTCAAGTCATACAGCATCATATGCTGGCGCAACTCTTTGTAGTAATGAATATTATAATACACCTTTTGGATTAATGACAATAAACAATGAATTATGTTTAAAATTATCAGAAGATATCCTGTTTAATTTTAATAATGATCATTTTAAAAATGATCATACTATAAATATGATTCTTCCTTTTATACAAGAAAGAATTAAACCAGGATATAAAATTATACCAATTATGATTGGTGATAGTGATTTGAACAATTTAAAAAATATTTCTAATGTTCTTAAACCTTATTTAAAAGGAAATAATTTATTTATTATTAGTAGTGATTTTTCACATTATCCAAATTATTATGACGCTATTGAAATAGATGATCAAACAAAAGACGCAATATTATCTAATAATTCTGAAAAATTTTTAAATGTCGTTCATAATAACAATAAACCAAATTTATCAACAAGAATGTGTGGTTGGTCATCCTATTTAATTTTATTATATATGATTGAAAATAAGGACATCAAAATTAATGTGGAAGAATATAAAAACTCTGGTGATATAATTGATGATAAAAATAGCAATGTTGTTGGATATTATGCTATTAATTTTTGTGATTCTGAAACCAATTTAAGTATATCTGATAAAAAAATATTAATAGATATAGCTCGACAAACGATAAAAGAAAAATTATACAATAATATTACATATGAACCAGTTAAACCTGAATCAGATATTCTAAATTCATATAGAGGCGCTTTTGTAACATTAACACTAAATGATAATTTAAAAGGATGCATTGGATCTTTTTCACCAAATTATGAGTTATATAAAGTTGTTAGAGATGTGACGTTACAATCTGCCTTCGCAGATGGTCGTTTTACTCCTGTTATTAAAGAAGAATTTGATTTATTAAAAATTGAAATTTCAGTCTTAACACCATTTAAAAAAGTAGATAATCCACTGAATGAAATAAAATTAGGAAAGCATGGAATTTATATATCAAAAAATAATAGATCTGGAACATTTTTACCACAAGTTGCCGAACAAACAGGATGGAGTTTAGAGGAATATCTTGGTCATTGCTCAAGAGATAAAGCTGGTTTAGAATGGAACGAATGGCAAACAGCAAGTGTATATACATACGAAGCTGAAGTTTTTAATGAAGATGAATTAGTTGATATGAAAGAAGCATTATACTATAATTCATTACCAGAAAAAATAGTTGAATGTGTTTTATGTCCTCATAATTGTAAATTAAAAAACGGCCATTACGGTATATGTTTATCTAGAAAAAATATTGGCGGAAAATTATATGCTACAAGTTTTGGTAACTTAGCATGTGTAGCAATTGACCCTATCGAAAAAAAGCCATTTAGAGAATTCATGAGTGGTACTCTAACTTATTCAATATCAGCAGGTGGATGTAATTTTAAGTGCTTAAATTGTCAAAATTATGGTATATCACAAGAAACACCCAAAGATGTTTTACAACATAAATTAACACCAGAAGATATTGTAAATGATGCTATTAAAAATAAATGTCCATCAATTGCATATACATATACAGAGCCAACCACTTTTTATGAAATGATGATTGATACAGCTAAATTAGCCCAGCAAAATGGGTTAAAAAATGTTATGGTATCAAATGGATATATTAATGAGGAACCTTTAAGAGAACTTTGTAAATATGTTGATGCATTTAATATCGATTTAAAATCCTTTTCAAATGATATTTATAAAAGATTAAATAAAGGATCATTAGAACCTGTGTTACAAACTTTAAAAATAATTAAAGAATTAGATAAATGGTTAGAAATTACATTTTTAATTATACCAGGTTGGACTGATAATTTAGATATGGTTAAAGAAATGTTTGATTGGTTATTTAATAATGGGTTTGAAAAATATCCTATACATTTTATAGGATTTTTTCCAACTTATAAAATGTTAGATGTACCATATACATCAATAGAATTAGTTAACAAATGTAAAGAAATTGCTATAAATTGTGGAATGAAAAATATAAAAATATGAAAAAATTAATTAATAAGATTATATCTAAATTAACAAATGTTCCTATTGATTACTGTTGCCCAAATTGTGATACTAATTGGGTTTTTACTAAAAGAATAAGATTTTTTATATATCAAAATCTTGGAATTAAATAAATCCAGATAAAATATATCATGTATTACTTAATGAACCATATAAACATTGTGATTTAGATTATTGCGAACATGTAAAAAAATATTTATATGAATTAGTTCCAATATCTGAAGTAAGAAAAAATAAATTAAAAAAAATCAATAAAAAGATAGTTAAATAATGAATAAAATAGTTTTAATAAGTTCTTATTGTGATACAGAAGAAAAGATTAATATTTTAAATAAAAATATTGATACTATAAAAAGCTTAGGACTAGATATAATGTTAAATAGTCCAATTATTTTACCATTAGAATTAATAACTAAATGTGATTATTTCTTCTTAACTAAAGATAATCCTGTTTTTACTTGGCCTGAAAGAGCTTTATATACTTGGAGAAAATTATTATATAATAACAAAACAATAACGCTAACTCGTTGTTTTTCAGACTATTCTTGGGCAGGATTATATCAAGTAAAAAAATTAAGTGAGATAGCTTTAACTTTTGATTATGATATTTTTTATCATATAATTTATGATTTAAAGATTGATGATGTTGTAATTGATGGATTTAATTCGAATGATAAAAAATGTAATTTTTATCATTTTCATGAGCATGAGACAAGTTTACATTTTATGATTTTTGATAGATTTCATTTATTACAATTTTTACCATTTTTGACAGCTGAAAATTATTTATCTAATGGTGGTATTGTTGAAAATTGGTTGATTAATCTATTGTTATTAAATAATTTTGAATATACACTTGAAGATTCATATGTTAATGACTTAGTTCTTTATAATTCGGGTGATATATTTAACTATTCTAAATTTGATAAATTTAGTTATTTTATTCAAAATGCGCCCAATGAGAATATTAAATTATTTTTTTATAATGTACAAGAAAATTTAATAAATATAAAAATTGGTGATATAATTAGTGAGCATTTAATTTTTAATGGTAAAATTATAGATTTAGGTTATAAAAATGACAATATAATTGATACTCTTATTTTACATAATAATGAGATATTCAATATAACAGAGGACATAAGAAATATTATAAATAACAATATTGTAGAAGAAAAAAATTTTTAAAAAGATGAAATTAATTATAGTAGCGGATATTAATGCTAATAGAATATACATTAATAATTTATATAATTTATAATAAAATATTTTAATAATATTTTATATGAAAATGATATAACACTTGTTAAAGATCAAATATTATGGTACTCTCCTTTTTTAAAAATGAATGATATATCAAAAATTGAAGTTATTCTTTTAGATCCAAGTGGTAATATTTTTGAATCGGAAATACCATTAAGATATGTTAGTTTTATGAGAACAGGTAATTCAGAACTAAATGATTTATGTGATTTTATAAATAAAACAGGTTGTTCTATTTCTAATATTATAGAAATAGGCTCTTATCAAGGAGAATCTACATTAATTTTTCAGAAAAATTTTCCAAACTCTAAAATTTTTGCAGTTGATTTTTGGATTAATAATTACGACCAGCGTGAAACTAATATCAATTCTTATAATATGATTGATATTGAGAATAATTTTAATGAATTAATAAAAGATTATTCTAATATTATAAAAATAAAAATGTCGTCTTATGATTTTTCTAATATTATTTCTAATAATAGTATAGATTTTATTTATATTGATGGTGACCATACTTATGATGGTTTTAGCAAAGATTTAAGTTATTGGAAAAATAAGATCAAAAAAGGTGGATTTATAGCTGGTCACGATTATAACGATGAACAATCAGAAACTATAGTGAAAGCGATTTTAGAATTTTTTCCAAACGATAAAGTTAATGTTTTTGGAGATAATTGGTTAATAAAATTAGATTAATTATATAAATATGAAAAATATGTCTAAAAAAGATATTTTAGATAAAAATAAACTTTTTGAAATCTTAGATGATTTCAAAGATTTAGATGTCAAAGCAATAACTTATAGCGGAGGTGGAGAACCCCTTTTATATCCATATATAACTGAAGTATTGAAAAAAACTAAAGATAATGGAATTGACTTATCTATAATTACTAATGGTCAATTATTAAAAGATGATAAATTAACAGAATTAATTGACGCAAAATGGGTTAGAATATCTATGGACTATCATAATGAGAAAGAGTTTTATAAATCAAGACACGTATCTGAAAAGATATATTTTTTAAAGAAATGTGGTTTAGTGAAGAAACATATAAATTCTTTAATAATTTTAACCCATCAAATATATGTAATCATCAATGTGCAAATGATAATAAAAATATATTTATTAAAAGTATTATCGATGGATATGGTGATAACTTTGTATAAAAAATAAAAAAAAATAAAAAATATGGACAAATACTTATTTACATCAGAAAGTGTTTCTGAAGGTCATCCCGACAAAATAGCAGACCAAATATCAGATGCCTTATTAGATGAATTTTTAAAAAACGATCCTGAATCTAAAGTCGCTTGCGAGACAATGGTAACAACTGGTTTAGTAATATGTGGGGGTGAAGTGAGAACTAATGGATATATTGATATACAAAAAACTGTGCGTAATACCATTGCGAATATTGGATATACAAAAGCTGAATATAAATTTGATAGTGAATCTTGCGGTGTAATATCCACTATACATGAACAATCTAATGATATTTATCAAGGAGTAAACAGACAATTGCCAGAAATGCAAGGTGCTGGTGATCAAGGTATAATGTTTGGTTATGCAAGTAAAGAAACTAATAATTATATGCCATTATCAATTGATTTATCACATTTATTATTACAAGAATTGTCTAAGATAAGAAGAGAAGGTTTAGAAATGAGATATTTAAGACCTGATAGTAAATCACAAGTAACTATAGAGTATGAAAACAACAAACCTAAAAAAATAGATACTATTGTTATTTCCACACAGCATGATGAATATGTAACCGAAGAAGAAATAAAAAATGATATTGTACACATACTTATACCTAGAGTGATAAATTTATTATCGCCCGAGTTATTAGAATTATTTAATTCAAACTTTAATTTATTAGTTAATCCTACTGGCAAATTTGTTATTGGTGGTCCTCATGGAGATACAGGTTTAACAGGAAGAAAAATAATTGTTGATACATATGGGGGTAAAAGTCCACATGGTGGTGGCGCATTTTGTTTTTCATATGACACATTAATTAAAACAGAAAATGGTTATAAAATTATTTCTGAAATTAATATTGAAGATAATGTTTATACAATAAATGAAAAAACAAAAAATATAGAATTAAAAAAAGTATTTAATATTTTTGAAAAATCAAAAGAAAATTCCTATGAGTTATTAGAATTAGAACTTGAAAATGGTGAAAAAATAAAAATAACTGAAAATCATGAAGTAATGTTAACGTCTGGTGAATGGATTAAAGCAAAATATTTAAAAGAAAATGATGATATTTTTAATTTAAACTTTAAAAATATGAAAGTAAAGAAAATTAAAAAAATAGAAAAAGAAAAAACATATGATTTATCTATAGAAGATAATCATAATTATTTTGTTGGTAGAAGTGAAATATTAGTTCACAATTCTGGAAAGGATAGTTCTAAAGTCGATAGATCAGCTGCATATGCACTTAGGCATATAGCTAAAAATTTAATAGCTGCTGATATTGCAGATGAAGTTCTAATTCAAGTTGCCTACGCGATTGGTGTAGCTGAGCCTGTTGGATTTTTTGTTAATACGTTTGGTACTGGAAAATATGCTGATGAACTTATAGCAGAAAAAATAAATAAAATTTTTGATATGAGACCATATTTTATTGTAGAAAGACTTGGATTAAAAAATCCAATATTCTTACCTACTGCTTCTTATGGTCATTTCGGTAGAAATAGCTATATTGATGAAGTTGAAGTATTTTATGAGGATAATAATACTTATAAGAAAATAAATGATGGTATTGAAAAAATATATAAAAAAGTTGAATTTTTTACATGGGAAAAATTAGATTATGTAGATAAAATTAAAAAAGAATTTGAAAATGGAATTTAAATTTAAAGATAATGAATATGTAACTTGTAAAAAAAATATTTTGATATCTAATAATATATTTAAAGAAGGAGAAATATGGTGAAGAAGTTTGTGACGCATTTGATATCTTTTGTAATAATCAAGAATCTAGAATATTAAAGTTAAATGAACTACTACTACACTAAAGATGTAGTAGTTTCGGGAACATGAAGTTCCTTCTCTTTAAACGCTTCGTAGCTTGCGCCTTTAATGATTATAATTAATAATCAAGGTCTTATGTTTGCTCCACGTTCGTAATCGGTTGTTCCAACCGATCTAACTTTTAAGTCAAGATAGCACATCCATTTCTGGTAGGCTCTGACAGACAACAAATTATATTGTTGTTTTATTGCTTTATTGATTTTACTTACGGAAAGACTAATCCGTAAAACCAACTATCAATATTTCAAAGAACTATATATTATATATTAATTAATGATAGTCCATTTTTAATATATTTGAAATTATTTTTGTCAAATTCATCACAGAAAGCTAAAGACTTCTGTGTTTTCTTTGACGAGTCATATAAAAAAATATTATCTATGTATTAACTGTGCTTCTTTATAAATTTTAGTTTCTTGCTCATTTCCTATTTTATAAAAATTTTGGCCACTAATAGTATATCTACTTAAAATGAAAGCATTTTTAATGATATCTTTTGTACAATATACGGGATCGTTAATGTTAAATTTATATTTAACATTTGCAGTGCTTTTTGAAACCTGTATAATTGTTTTTTTACCTAACATTGTTTTTAAAAATTTAAGTAAATTTAAGGAAATTATTAAATAAAAAAAAATTAGATTTTAACTTTAACACCTATCGTTTTTGGTTTAGAAGTATCAAAAACATAAAAGTTTTCTGGAAAATTTAAAGATTTTTCCATATTCATAAATAAATCTTTTACAGCACCTGAATAATTTATATCATCATCTGAAAATGAAACTTTCAATGGTTTTTTAAGTTTATTGGCAAATTCTCTTACATAATTAACAAATTTATTAACTGCATCTTTTTTTCCTTGGTCCAATTTTTCACCAGCCGGTATATAATTAAACTCATCTTTAAACGTTTGTGAAAATAATCCTATAAAATAACATTGGCTTAAATAATTTTCAATTAATTGATCTTCATTTATTTGAGTATTAAAAAGATTATTGAAATTTTTAATATTATTAATCATTTGTTCTTTTTCATCTATTGATAAAATATTATCAATAATATATTTAACTGCGTTTCGAATGGTATTTGGTTCATGCCCTCTGGTCGTAACAATTGCAAACAATCTTCCTTCTTTTAAATTATCTAAAAATGCATTCCAAGATGGTCCAAATTTTTTATTTTTTATTGATTTCTTTACGTCTTCTAAAAACGCGGAATTTCCTCTTGGTCCATAATCTCTAAATTCAATAAAAGAAAAATTTGAATTACCTTTCCATTCTATGTTGTCCATATAATTGGTTGGATATTTTTTTCTTATTTGTGCGAAATCAGAAGATGTAATATCTTTATTTATCCATTTACCGTTCTCAAAATGTTGAAAATGTAAAGGAGTATCCATTATTAATATATTATCATCCCAATCAAATATTCCATAAGTTAATTCATTTATTTCTTGATTTTCAAATAAAAATTGATTCCAGTTTTTAATTTTTTTCACTTTAATAGTTATTTTGATTTCTAAATTAGTATATATATATTAAAAAAATCTAATAACATATAAAAAATTTGCATCCAAATTAAACGATTCATTAAATATGACTAATTTATCAGAAACAATCAATACACTATCAGGAGCAACATTATCAGGAGTGACCAATAAACATTCTTTATTTTCGCAAGTGACCAATAAACATTCTTTATTTTCGCAAGATTATTTAGATTGGGTTCATCAAGCAATTTTACCACCTTTAACAAGTCTTCAACATAGTTTTGCAGAATGATTACTTGAACCAGAAAATATTAAAATGATTAATCAAATCGGAAACTTAGATGTTATATTCTTATCTATAAAGAAATGGCTTAAGATGAAATAGAAAAGTAAGTAAAAAGCAATATGCTGAGCATTTTAGTCTCAGAGAAAAAACAGCACAAAGACATTTATATGTCCGTCAAAGAAAACTACGAAATCTTTAGTTTCGTAGATGAATTTGA
>ENA-UOWO01002875-UOWO01002875.1-activated-sludge-metagenome-genome-assembly--contig:-NODE-2875-length-20702-cov-5.923621_pt1 | contig 20702 bp, 15 predicted proteins | sample MGYA00238148_ERZ761564 | MGnify/ENA primary metagenome ERZ761564 (study PRJEB28885, sample SAMN05720194) | activated sludge metagenome | isolation source: Anaerobic digester | place: USA... | reverse complement strand
GATAACGTAGCGTGACTGGAGTTCAGACGTGTGCTCTTCCGATCTAAACGCTGCCGCCGCGCGAGTTGCGGGCCGGTTTTGCCGAGGTCATCAAGTACGGGATCATCGCTGACACGCGATTGTTCCGCCGGCTCGAGCGCGATGTCGATCGTCTCCTGCAAAGGGATGGGGACGCGCTCGCCGCCGTGGTGGCGCGCTGCTGTGCCATCAAGGCGGCTGTTGTCGGCCAGGACGAAACCGAGCAGGGGCGGCGGGCCGTCCTCAACTTCGGACACACCGTGGGCCACGCGCTCGAAGCCGTCTCCGGATACGGCAAGTACCTCCACGGCGAGGCCATCGCGATTGGACAGGTGTTTGCCGCCCGCCTGTCAGCCCGACTCCTCGGTTTGCCCGAAGCCGACGTCCATCGCATCCGATCTCTTTTCGAGCGCGCGGGTCTGCCGACAGACGTCTGCCTGAGCCGGCGGCAGCGGGAGGGTGTGTCCAGGGCGATGCGGCTCGACAAAAAGACGAGCGCTGGGGAAATCCGGTTCGTCCTGGCCGAGCGCATTGGACGGGTGGTTTGGGGGCGTGCGGTGCCGGCATCCGTGATTGGCGAGGTTTTCGACGTGCTGTCCGGCAGACCGTCGGGAGGCATGCGAAAACGGGATGGCGATGGCTCCCGGGGAGATTGCCGCGTCGCATCGGGTTGTTCGGTGCGAGGAATGCGCGGTGGATGAACCAAGTGGCGACTGGTCTGGCTTGCCTGTGTCCGTCAGCGAAACCATAGTTCGTGAGTTCTTCGAGTTGCACGGGTTTCTGGTGCATCAGCGGCGGAAGTTCGTGACACCGTCCCTGCGCGACGAAGAAGAGATCGACTTTCTGATCCTCAACCCCAGGCCTGTGAAGGCCCCGGGCCCGCTGCCGGCGGTTCTGGAACCGGACCATCTGCGGCGTGTCGCGCGCGCGATCGTTGTCGTCAAAGGGTGGCATACCGAGACGTTCGGCCCCGGGCGGCTCGAACGGACATCGGGTCTTTTCCGATTCGCGAGTCCGGACGTCGAGAAGCAGGCGCGCGCGTTCTTCGGCGATGGGGGGGAGATCGACAAGGTGCTGGTTTTGCCTGCCCTGCCGCAGGACGAGGGGGCGCGCGCGCGGAGTCTGGCGCTGCTCAAGTCCAAGGGGGTGGACGCCGTGATTCCATTTCGAACGATGCTGGCTGATTTGATCGCCCACACCGAGCCGAACCGGAACTATCAGAAGTCGGATTTGCTCCAGACCATTCGGGTTCTTAAGCAGTACAACCTGTTCCGGGAGGCTCAAATGGAACTGTTCAAGGCCCGGCGCCCCGGCCGGCGGTCCAGCAAACGCTTGCCAGCGTCGCCGGCGGACCTAACATCCGCCGACGACAGCCCGGGCGGGACGAGCTAAGAGAATCGACTCGAGCGGCTCGCGCGGGCGCGTCGACGAGGTTGCGCGCATGGTGCGGTCATTTGCATTCACCACGCAGGGGCGCCTGCACACGAAGGACGTTGACGCCTTCCTGATGCCGACGCTGCTTGCCGACACGAACCTGTTCTTGTGGGTGGATCTCGAGGATCCGACGCCCGAGGAGAGCGCGTTCTATCTGGATGGGGTGTTTCATTTCCATCCGCTCTCGATCGAGGACTGCGTCACCGAGAGCCCGTCGCCCAAAGTCGAGGAGTACCTGCCCAAGGAGGGCGACCGCTTCACGCCCTATCTGTTCATGGTGATTCACGCGGTCGACTACAGCCGCAAGGACGGCGTGTTCGCAACCAGCGAGTTGAACTTCTTCCTCGGCAAGAATTTCCTGGTCACCTACCACGTCGTCCCCCTCAAGAGCGTCTCCGTCACCTCCGAACGCTGCCTGCGCAGCAACGTCCACATCGCCCGCGCCCCCGACCGGGTGGCGCACACGCTCCTGGACACGCTGGTGGACAACTACAGGCCGGCCCTCGAAGAACTCTCGATCGAGATCGGCGACCTCGAAGACCAGGTGCTGCATCGCCCCGACACCGAAACGCTCGATCATATCATCCAGATCAAGAAGGAAGTGCTTCATCTCCGCCAGATCATCGGCCCGCAGCGTGAAGTGCTGGCCCGCTTCGCCAACGGCGAGTTCAAACTGATCCGCGCCCATCTGGTGCCCTATTACCGCAACGTCTACGACGCCCTCCACCACATCTCCGAACTGGCCCAGAGCTACACCGATTCCGTCACTGGCATTCTCCAGGTCTACCTGAACATCTCCTCCAACCAGACCGGCGAGGTCATCAAACTGCTCACCCTGTTCACGATCGTGACCACGCCCCTCATGATGATCGGCACCTGGTACGGGATGAATTTCAGGAACATGCCCGAACTCGAGAACGGTTATTGGGTCGTCCTGGGTGTCGCGCTCGCAAGCACGGCCGCCACCTACTGGTATTTTAAAAAGCGCAAGTGGTTCTAGCTCGCATATGTCACATCCCGTCTGTGCACAGGGCACTCAGACTTCGCAAGAGGACCGCTATGCGGGCTAGAATCCTCGACCCCTTCAACGCAGCTCAGGAAGTTGACTCGTCTACAACGAGTAGGACCGGTCAAGGATCCTAGAGGCGTCCCGCCGGCCATGCCGTCCCCCAAATCCAGTTTTCTCGACAAGGTCCTCGGACGCCTCGGACGCCTCGACACGGCGGACCTGCAGAAGGTGGTCGAGCGATTGGCGCGGGAGCGCAACTTCCTCGAAACGCTCTTCAACACCATCGAGGACGGCGTGCTCGTCGTCGATGCCGAGGGACGGGTGGCCTACTGCAATCAGGCGGTCACCCGCCTGCTCGGTTTGGTCCCCGAGAGCGCCGAAGGACAGCCGATCGCGAGGCTCTTCCCCGAACTCGATTGGGAGAAGATCGCCGCACTCGATCGCCGCGGCGGCCCGCACGCCACCCGGCACGAACTCGAAGTCAGCTTCCCGCGACCGCGCTTTCTGCGGGTCTTGGCGGCTCCGCTCGATGCCGCTGCGCAGGGCAGCGCCGGCGTCGCACTCGTCCTGCACGACGCGACCGAGGCCCGCCAACAGACCTTCGAGGCGATCGAGAGCGAACGGCTGCAGGCCCTGACCCTCCTGGCCGCCGGCGTCGCCCACGAGATCGGCAACCCGCTCAACGCCCTCCACATCCACCTTCAGTTGATGGAGCGCGAACTCAAGAAGTGGGGGGCGGTGACCGACGCCCCAGCCCCCTCGCGCCCGCGACGACGGCGCGCCGCACCCTCCGCTTCGCCCTCCGGGGGCGAGACGGCGGAAATTGCCGACCGGATGCACAAGTACCTCACGGTGGCCAAGGGCGAGATCGTGCGCCTGGACTACATCGTCACGCAGTTCCTCGATGCGATTCGCCCGACGATCCCCCAGATGCGGCCCGCGTTGCTCAACGAGGTGGCCAAGGCAACACTCGACTTGCTCCGCCCGGAACTCGACAACCGCGGTCTCGCCGTCGAGACCCACCTGGCGCGCGACCTGCCCGAAGCCCGATTTGACGCCGCGCAGATCAAGCAGGCCCTGGTGAACCTCATCAAAAACTCGATGCACGCCATGACCCGGGGCGGCGTGCTCACCCTCCGGACAGGCACTGCGGCCGAGGGCGTCTGGATCAGCGTGGGCGACACCGGGACCGGCATTTCCCAGGAGCGGCTCAGCCGGCTGTTCGAGCCGTTCTTCACGACGAAGAAAAAGGGCACCGGCCTCGGTCTGATGATCGTCTACCGCATCGTGCGCGAGCACGGCGGGCGCATCGATGTCGAAAGCCACCCGGGCAAGGGCACCGTGTTTCGCCTCTGGTTCCCCTTGCGCGAACGCGGCCCGCGCCTCCTCGAAGCCGGCGCCGTGGCCGATCAGGAACCGGCTCCAACCGCCTAGCCCGCATGCCCGAGCATCTGACCGTCAACGAGGTCTGCCTGAGCGTGCAGGGCGAAAGCACATTCGCCGGTCTGCCGTGCGTCCTGATCCGGCTCACGGGCTGCAATCTGCGCTGCTCGTATTGCGACACCGCCTATGCGTTCAGGCAAGGCCGTCGTCGAACGATCGAGGACGTCCGGGCCGAGGTCCGCCGTTTGGCGGCGCCCTATCGCTCCGTTCGGCGGCCGGTCTCGATTCCCCTGGTCGAGTTGACGGGCGGCGAGCCGCTGCTGCAGCCGGGATCGCTGCCGCTGCTCGAAGCGCTGTGCGACGACGGTTACACCGTGCTGCTCGAGACCAGCGGCGCGCTCGACATCGCGCCGGTCGACCCCCGCGCGCGGCGCATTATGGACCTCAAGTGTCCGAGCAGCGGCGAGAGCGCCCAGAACCGATGGGAGAATCTGGCCCACCTGCGGGCAACCGACGAAGTGAAGTTCGTGATCGGCACCGAAGAAGACTATCGCTGGGCGCGGCAGGTTGTTTCCGAGCGCCGCCTCGATGAGATGTGCCCGCTCCTGTTCTCCTGGGTTTCCCCGCTCGAACCCGGCCAGCGCGATCCGTCCCTCAAGTCCTCCCCGCCCGGCCAGACCCCGATCTCGCGGCGCGCTCTCGCCGAGCGGATCATTGCGGATGCTCTGCCGGTCCGTTTCCAGGCGCAATTGCACAAGGTCATCTGGCCCGCAGACCAGCGAGGCGTTTGAGTGAAGGCCACCCGTCGCGTTCTCGATCTGCTGCGCGCCTACGAATCGCGCAACGTGACGCTCATCGCCCCGGACCTCTCCGGGCCGATCGTCTGGGAGCGTGCCCGCGGGGTGCACGTCTGGGACCTCGAAGGCCGCCGATACCTCGATCTCACCGCGGCGTTCGGCGTGGCGTCCGCCGGCCACGCCAACCCGCGGGTCGTCGCAACCGCCCGGCGCCAGATGTCCCGTCTCCTGCACGCCATGGGCGATGTGTATCCGCATCGCCTCAAGGCCGCGCTGGCTCGCGAATTGAGCCGCCTCACCTTCGAGCGCTGGACGGGCGGGGCGGGGGGATCGCGGATTTCGAATCGCAGACGCACGATGATCGACTCGACCCGCCAACCGCCCCGGACGGGCAAAGTGATCTTCGGGAATTCCGGCTTCGAGGCCATCGAGGCCGCGTTGAAAACAGCGCTGCTCGCCACTGGCAAGGCGGGCGTCGTCGCCTTTCAAGGCGCCTACCACGGCCTCGGGTACGGCGCGCTCACGGCCACCGAGCGCGCGCATTTCCGGCTTCCGTTCCGGCCTCAACTCAAGCCGTTCGTGCGGTTCGCGCCTTTCCCTGTTTCCGACGACGCCGTCGCGCGCGCCTGTGCCGCCGTGCGCCGTCACCTGGATTCAGGCCGGATCGGAGCCGTGCTGATCGAGCCTGTGCAGGGGCGGTCGGGCATCCGCGTGCCGCCGCCGGACTTCCTCTCGCGCGTGCGAGGGTTATGCGACCAGTTCGGCGCGCTCCTGATCGTGGACGAGATTTACACCGGATTCGGACGCACCGGGCGCTGGTTCGCCTGCGAGCGGAGCGGCGTTGTTCCAGACCTGATCTGTCTGGGGAAGGCATTGACCGGCGGCTTTCCCCTGTCGGCGTGTGTCGGTCGGGCGGATGTGATGGACCGCGCATGGCCGGAGGCGACGGGTGAAGCCATCCACACAAGCACGTTCCTGGGACACCCGGTCGGATGCGCCATGGCCCTGGCCCAGATTCGCGAGATTCGATCCAGACGCCTTCCGGGGCGAAGCGAGCGTCTGGGGACAGTCCTGCGCGCCCGGTTGAGCCGGATGGCGGTGCCCGCCGGCCTGGTCGGCGATGTCCGCGGGCTCGGTCTGATGGTCGGATTCGAGCTGCGCCATCGCGACGGTCGCCCGGCCTGCGACGTCGTGGCCGGGATCGTCAGGCTCATGCTCGACCGGGGTTTCCTCGTTTTGCCCGAAGGTGAACATGGGAACGTCCTTGCATTCACGCCGCCGCTCGTCATCAGCCAAACCGACCTCGAACGGGCCGTCGGAGCGCTCGAGGACGCTCTGGCACAACTCGGGCCGGCATGACTCTCTCCGAAATGCGTCAGGTTCTGACCGCCCGGCACATTCGCCTCACCAAATCGCTCGGTCAGAACTTCCTGCACGACGGCAACCAACTCCGCCGCATGGTGGGCCTGGCTGCCCTGCGACCGAACGACCAGGTGATCGAGATCGGCCCGGGCCTCGGGCCGTTGACCGAACTCCTCCTGGCCGGGGCGCGTGAGGTGTTGGCCATCGAGAAGGACGCGCGTCTGGTCGGTTGTCTCGAAGAACGGTTTGCTGGAAACCACAGGCTCCGCCTGGTGCACGCGGACGCCCTCGATTTCCTCGCCGGGCATGCTGAGGACTGGGCCTCGTGGAAGCTTGTGGCTGCCCTCCCCTACTCGGCCGCGTCGGAGATTCTGATGACTCTCGCCCTGGCCCCGACGTGTCCGGAGCGGCTCGTCATCACCCTGCAACAGGAGGTCGCCCAACGCTTGTCCGCCGGACCGGGATCGCCGGACTATGGCATCCTGACCTTGATCGTCCGCCACAGGTATGCGCCCGCCGCTTCCTTCAGCATCCCGGCCAGTTGCTTCTTCCCACCTCCCAAGATCACCACCACCTGCCTGGCTCTGGACCGGAGACTGGGACCTGGTTTCTCCGCGCCCGAACGGCGCACGTTCGCAAGGTTGGTCCGGAGCGCTTTTTCGCAACGCAGGAAGATGATGTTCAAGCTGCTCAGACGCACATGCGACGAACACGCGCTGCGCAGCGCCTTCGAGACCCTGGACCTGAGCCAGACATGCCGGGCCGAGTCTCTGGACCTCGAGAGAATCGAGGCTCTGGCCCGGCTTCTCACACCCTCGGGCGGGGATGCGCAACGATCGTGATGGAATCGAGGACCACAACTAATTAGGAAGGGGGCCGGACGCGTCCACAACGGATTGTAGATTCGCGAGATTTGGTGTTGTTTTTGGAGGCGGTTTTCATACAATCGGCACCGTCTTGTATCCCTGAAGACAGGTTGCTTGAACATCCGGTTTTTCGCGGTCTGGTTCTTCGAGTCCGAGCAGGTTCAAATATGGCTGACAACGTCCCGACGACTGACAAGTACGACGCCTCCAAAATCGACAAACTCGAGGGGCTCGAGGCGGTCCGGAAGCGTCCCGGCATGTACATTGGCGACCCGGACGAGCGCGGGCTTCATCACTGCGTGTTCGAGGTGTTGGACAACTCGATTGACGAGCACCTGGCAGGCTTCTGCCAGCGGATCGATGTGACGATGCACGTGGACGGATCGTGCTCGATCCGCGACGATGGCCGCGGCATCCCGGTCGACACCCACCCGAAGTGGAACATGCCGGCGGTCGAGTTGGTGCTGACCAACCTGCACGCCGGAGGCAAGTTCGGCCAGGGCGCCTACAAGTACTCGGGAGGTCTGCACGGCGTCGGGGCCAAGTGTGTCAACGCCCTGTCCGAATGGTTCAAGGTCGAGGTCTCGCGCGACGGGAAGGTCTACTACATGGAGTTCGCCCGGGGCGTCACCGTGCGCAAACTCGAAGTCATCGGCAAGTCCAAGCACACCGGCACGCTCATCACTTTCAAGCCCGATCCGGTCATCTTCACCCTGACCACGGAGTTCAAGTTCGAGCACCTGGCGCTCCGGTTGCGCGAACTGGCATTCCTCAACCCGGGCGTCGAAATCCTCCTGACCGACGAGCGAACGGAAAACAAGTCGGAGCGGTTCTTCTATCGGGACGGGATCGAGGAGTTCGTGAAGCAGTTGGGCAAGAGCAAGCAGACGATCCATCCCAAGCCGGTCTGCCTGTCCGGCAAGCGCGTCATCAAGGTCGAGAATCGCGAGGAGGATGCGTTTGTGGACTGCGTGCTGCAGTACACCGACAGCTACAACGAGCAGATTCTCTGCTTCGCCAACTCGATCGCCAATCCCGATGGCGGAACGCACCTGACGGGATTCCGGAGCGCCTTGACCCGGGCGATCAACCAGTACGCCAAGGCCAATGAACTGCTCAAGGAGAAGGACGCCTCGATCAGCGGCGACGATGTGCGGGAAGGATTGGTCTGCGTGCTGAGCGTCAAACTGCCCAACCCCCGCTTCGAGTCCCAGACCAAGGTCAAGCTGGTCAACACCGAGATCGACGGCGTCGTCTCCTCGATCGTGTACGACGGGTTGATGACCTACTTCGACGCCAATCCGTCCGTGGCCAAGAAGATCATCGAGAAGTGCCTGATGGCGGCCCGGGCGCGCGAGGCGGCGCGCAAGGCGCGGGAAGCGGTGCGCAAGACCGCGCTGACCGGGGGCGGCCTGCCAGGCAAACTGGCCGATTGCTCCGACCGCGACCCGGCGAACACCGAGCTTTACATCGTCGAGGGCGATTCCGCCGGCGGCTCGGCCAAGCAGGGCCGGGATCGAAAGTTCCAGGCCATCCTGCCGATTCGTGGCAAGCTGATCAATGTCGAGAAGGCGCGATTGGACAAGGTGCTGCAGAACCTCGAGATTCGGACGATGATCACGGCGGTGGGCACCGGCATCGGCGACAGCGAAGGCGAAGGGGCCTTTAACCTCGAAAAACTGCGCTACCACAAGATCATCATCATGACCGACGCCGACGTCGATGGCGCGCATATCCGCACGCTGCTGCTGACCTTCTTCTACCGGCAAATGCCCGAACTGATCCGGCGCGGGTTCGTCTACATCGCCCAGCCGCCGCTCTACCAGATCGCCCGCAAAAAGCGGGTCGAATACGTCGAGGACGATCCGCAACTCAATCGCATCCTCATCCAGTTGGGCACCGAAGACGTCCGGCTCCGCAACGTGGCCGATGGGCGGGAGTTCAACGAACGGCAGTTGTCCGAGATTCTCGAATTGCTCGTCGTCCTCGAAAAGTACGTGCGCGCGCTGCAGCGCCACGGAGGCGACTTCGCCGAGTATGTCGAGAAACGGCGTCCGGACACCCACGAACTGCCGCGCCACCTGGTGAAAGTGCGGCAGGGAAACGACGAGGCGGTGCACTACTTCCACACCGAGGAGGAGTTGCGCGAGTTCGGCGAGGCCAACCCCGATCTCGGGCTCTTCGGCGAAGAAGAGACCGCGGCCGGCGCCGACAGGAAAAATGGCCACAACGGCCCAACACGCCGGGCGCGCCACGTCGAGTTGCACGAAACCAAGGCCGTCGAAGACCTGCTCGCAAAACTGGCCCGCAAAGGGCTCAACGTCGAGCACTTCGCCGCCCAGGACAAACCGCTCTTCGAACTGGTCGAAGGCGAGGGCGAGCGGGCCCAAATCAGGCCGATCTTCTCCATCCCGGAGATTCTGCTCGGGATCAAGGAGGTCGGGAAACGGGGTCTCCAGATCAAGCGGTTCAAGGGCCTGGGAGAGATGAACCCGAAGGAACTCTTCGAAACGACCATGAACCCGGCCCGCCGCAAGCTGCTGCGCATCGACCTGACCGACGCCGTCGAGGCGGAGGAGATGTTCACCAAACTGATGGGCGACGAAGTCGAGCCCCGCCGCCAGTTCATCGAAGACAACGCGCTCAATGTGCGCAACCTGGACGTCTGAAGCGTTCTATCCCCATCGTCCCCTATGCCCGAAGAGAGCCAAACGCCGCCCCCGCCCCCTCCGCCCGAGAGCCCCACGCCGCTCTACGCCGCGAACGAAAAGGTCGAGAAGATCAACGTCGCCGAGGAGATCAAGAACTCGTTCCTCGATTACTCGATGTCGGTGATCATCTCGCGCGCCCTGCCCGACGTGCGCGACGGACTCAAGCCGTCCCAGCGCCGCATCCTCTACGCGATGTTCCACGACCTGGGCCTGCTGCCGACCCGCCGACACCTCAAGTGCGCCCGCATCGTCGGCGAGACGATGGGCAAATACCACCCGCACGGCGATCAAGCCATCTACCCGACCCTCGTCCACATGGCGCAGCCGTGGGCGATGCGGGACACGCTGGTCGATGGACAGGGGAACTTCGGATCCGTCGAAAACGACCCGCCGGCGGCAATGCGTTACACCGAGGCCCGCATGACGCACCTCGGCGCGGTCCTGATGGAGGACTTGGACAAACAGACGGTGGATTTCGCGCCGACTTACGACGAGGAACACGAGGAACCGGTCGTGCTGCCCGCGGCGTTCCCGAACCTGCTGGTCAACGGCGGCACCGGCATCGCCGTGGGCATGGCGACCAACATGGCCCCGCACAACCTGGGCGAAGTGGTCGATGCAATCTGCGCCCAGATCGATAACCCGGGCATCACCATTCCCCAGTTGATGAAGCACATCAAGGGCCCGGACTTCCCAACCGGCTGCATGGTCTGCGGGCTCGAAGGCATCCGCCAGTACTTCGCCACCGGCCGCGGCAGCGTCAAGATTCGCGGGCGGGTCGGCGTCGAGCAGCTTAAGGGCGGACGCGAGCAGATTGTCGTCACCGAGATTCCCTACAACGTCAATCGGGCGCAACTGGTCGAGCGGATCGCGACGCTCGTCAACGAGGGCGAACTCAAGGAGTTCAAGGACATCACGGCCGTCCGCGACGAGTCGGACGAGAACACGCGGGTGGTGATCGAGTTGAAGCGGGATGCCGTGGCGAAGGTGGTCATCAACAACCTCTACCGCCACACGGCGCTCGAAACGAGTTTCGCCGTCAATGCCCTCGCCATCGACCATGGACGGCCCAAGACGCTCAATCTCAAGGAACTGATCAATTGCTACATCGAGCACCGACGCGAGGTGATCCTGCGCCGTACTCGATACCTCCTTGGCAAGGCCGAGGAGCGGGCCGAAATCCTCGAAGGCTACCTCGCCGCAATCGCCAACCTCGACGAGTTCATCCGGATCATCCGCACTTCGAGAACCCGCGACGAGGCCAAGGTCAAATTGCTCGCCTTCGAGTGGACCCGGCTCCAGGTCGAAAGCTGGGGAATCCGGATTCGGCAGGAAGCCCGGCTGGTTAACGGCCGATACAGCCTCACGGAGCGCCAGGTGGACGAGATTCTCAACCTGCGCCTCTATCAACTGACCGGACTCGAGATCGACAAGGTCGCGGCCGAGTACAAGGCCTTGCTCGAAACCATCCACGATCTGCTCGACATCCTGGCCAAGGAAGCGCGCGTGTTCGCCATCATCAAGGCCGAGTTGCAGGCTGTGAAGGCGAAGAATGCCACGCCCCGCCTGACGGATTTGGTGCCCGACGAGGGCGAGATCGCCATCGAGGATTTGATCGCCAACGAGGGCGTCATCATCACGATGACCCACAACAGCCTCATCAAACGCACCGCGATCTCCTCCTACCGCGCCCAGCGCCGCGGAGGCAAGGGCGTGATCGGCATGACCGCGCGCGAGACCTCGGCCGTCGAGGGCGACGCGCCCGATTTCATCGAGCGGCTCTTCACCGCCAGCACGCACGATTACCTCATGTTCTTCACCAACACGGGGCGGGTCTACGTCGAGCGCGTGCACGAAATCCCCGACATGGGCCGCGCCGCCAAAGGACGCAGCATCGCCAACCTCCTCGAACTCCAGGCGGGCGAGAAGGTGACCGCGCTCATCCGCATCGAGAGCAAGACCGGACCGGCCAAGGAGGATGTCACGTGGCAGCAGCCCGGTTGCATCTTCTTCGCCACCCAGTCGGGCACCGTCAAAAAGACCGCCCTGGCCGAGTTCGCCAACGTGCGCCGCGGCGGCATCATCGCCATCGGCATCGAGCCCGGCGACACGCTCATCGATGTCCGCTACACCCGCGGCACCGACGAGGTCGTCCTCATCACCCGCGGCGGCATGAGCATCCGCTTCTCCGAGGAGGACGTCCGCTCGATGGGCCGGCCCGCAACCGGCGTCCGCGGCATCTCCCTCGATCCCGAGGACCGCGTCGTGGCCGCCGCCGTGGTGGATTCGGAAGCGACCTTGCTCGTCGCGGGCGAGAACGGCCTCGGCAAACGCACCCGCTTCGAGGAGTACCGCATCCAGTCGCGCGGCGGCAAGGGCATCATCACCATGAAGACCACCGAACGCACCGGCGGCGTCCTGGGCGCCCTCACCGTCCGGGAAGCCGACGAGGTCATGCTGATCACCGCCGGCGGTCAAATGGTGCGGATCGCCGTCAGGGACATCCGTGAGACCGGACGGAATGCGCAGGGGGTCAAACTGATTGACCTCGACGAAAGTGACCGCCTGCAGGGCATCGCGCCCGTCATCAGCGAGGAGAAGGAAGACTCCGGCGAGGACAACTCGACTCCGGCCTCAGAGCCACCGACGGACTGATACTCAAGTCAGGTTGCGGCTCTCGGTGTTGACCGGGTCTGTCGTTCTTGTCACCACGAAGGACACGAAGAGCACGAAGAAGGGAAGCAGTATGACAGGTGAAGCGGCCCGCTGACTGCCGGGCGACCGGGAGCTTGGAGGGTGAATGGGACGGGCTCACTCCCTCTTCGTGTTCTTCGTGTTCCTCTCTGTCTCTGTGGTTCAATGCGGGACGGTGACAGTCATCGACGGGGGATTCACCACAGAGCCGCAGAGTTCACAGAGAAGACCTTAATCCACAGAAGGACGCAAAGAACCGCAAAGGACCGGCCTTCATGAGGGATTGGGGATGGGACCTGGCTGTGAATCCAGCTCGGCACGAGCGGAAGGAAGCCGCCCAATCGTCTTTCATCCGTGGCTCCCGCGGGCTTATCCGTGCCATCCGTGTTTCATCTGTGGCTCTTTGGATGCGGTGTTCAGGTCTGTATGTGCAGGTCGCGGAGTTGGGCCACGGAGGCGGTGCCGGTGGTGCCCAGTTGGTGGATGACAATCGACGCGGCGAGACTGGCCAGTTCGAGCGCCTCGCGCACCGACGCCCCCGCCGCGAGCCCCGCCGCGAGATTGGCCGTGACGGCGTCACCCGCGCCCACAATGTCGATGTCGCCCCGCAACGGCAGCGCGGGCACATGCTCGGACGTGCCGTCCGGGGAAGCGCCAATCATGCCGTGCTCGGCAAGCGTGACAAACACCGGGCGCCCATGGTCTCGAGCGAGGGTCAGCGCCGCCTGGCGGACCGAGGCAGCGTCCGCGACATCCGCGGCTCCGCCGGTCAGGGCGGCAAGCTCGCGCGCATTCATCTTGAAGATGACGGGCGGGAAGCCCCGGAGGCCGCGTCGGCTGTCGGCCAGAATGGGCAACCGGGGGTGGTCCGCAGCCAGGCGGTTTACGGACGCCAGCACGGCGCGCGTGACGACTCCCGTGTCGGCCAGGTCCACCTGATCGAGCAGGATCAACGCATCGATGCGTGAGGCCAGGCCTTCGAGACTCTCAGCCAGCCGCTCCTCGATGTCGCGCGGCGTCGGCGTCCAGTTCTTGCTGTCAAGCCGGTTGAGTTCGACCGGCGGGCGTCCGGGTTCGACCACGAGGGGTTTGCAGTAGGTGAACGTGCGGCGCGCGCCTGTCGTCACGAAGAAGTCCATCCGCACCCCGGGCATCCCGGCCAGGGCGCGCCTCAGTTCGAATCCCTCGCCGTCGTCTCCGCAGAACCCGACCGGATAGAGCGTCCCGAGTCCGAGGGCGACAAGGTTGTTGAGGATGGTGCCGGCGGCTCCCGGCTGGCCGCGCACGCGGACGACGTTGTGGACCGGCAGGCCTGTTTCGAGCGATGTCTCCGCCCGCCCCGGGTCAATCTCGAGATAGCGGTCCAGACAGAAATCCCCGGCGACCGCGACGCGGAGCCCGGAGTAGCGTCCGGTGAGTGTCGAGAACCGTTCGGGGGTCATGGCGTTTTCGTCTTCGGTTTGTCGGCGAGCGCGTGGTGGAGATGATGCAGGAAGGCGACGTTGTCGCACTGGACGTAATGCATCGTGCCGCCCATGCGCGCGTAGCTCTTGCAGAAGCGGAGGTAGTAGGCCGGGTTGTCGCGCGGCGGCTCGCCCCGGGTCCAGTCCCAGCGCCCGCCATCTTGCAGATCGACCACGTAAAGCGTGTGTCCCTGGACAATGGGGCGTCCGGCCTGGATTCGGAGATTGTTCACGCAACTCAGTGTCTTCTCGAAAACCTGCGGCCCCATGATCGCCGATCCGATCGACATCACCACGCCGCCATCGAGTCCCTCGACCGCCGTGGCGAACCGGGCAAAATCGATGCCGCCCGCCCTCCCGATCGCCGCCCCATTGAACATGGGATGAGTGGCGATGATGTCGTAACCGATTCCGGGATGGACGGTCAGCGGAATCTCGTGCCGGAAGGCATTGGCCAGCACCGAGACGTTGCGCCAACGGTGCAGGACCATCAGGGGACCCGACGCAATCCCGAATTGGCGGATTGCGTGCAGCAATTCGATCCGGGCCGGCGTGAGCGGATGGTGCGGGTCGGCGCGCACCTGGGCCTCGAGTTCGCCGGCTGTGGGCACCTGCCCGCCATCCTGGTAGATGAACCGGCCCAACGCCCGCCCGTACCCCTCGCCCCTGAGCCCGCCCAACAGGAGCGCCAGATGGATGCAGCGGCCTGTCTCGTCCCACGTGCCGAACGTGCCGGTGGCGACATTGGCGCGGACGCTTTCGGTCGAGCGTCCGAGGAACGAGAATTCCCAGTCATGGATTGTCCCTGCGCCGTTGGTGGCCAGGTGGGTGAGATGGCCATGATCGAGCAACCGCACCAGGAGCAACTGCCCGCCATTCTTGATGAGGTGGGCGCCGTAGATGAGCATCACGCTCGCCCCGCGTTGCCGGGCCTCGCGGATGCGCGCGGCGCACTCCCGCACCAGCCGCGCATTGGCGTCCGAAACGGGCGGCGGATCGTTCGAGGGTTCGACGAGAATCTCATCGAGCCGGCTCAGGCTTTGGCGCTGCTCGAGGGGGAGCACGCGCACGCGGCGCAGATCAAGCCCGGATGTTTCACACAGCTTCGCGCAGTCTGACATCCGGGCTATGGCAAAACCGCGCCCAGGAAGGGAACCGGGAGCATTCTGTCGGTCCTGCGAGTGGTCTGTCATGGGAACAGTGTGTTGCAGTTCTCGATCTCTCGAACCTGGCGCGGTTTTGCCGTTCTAGCCTGCATGGTGACTTCTCTTGAGAACTCCGGCTTCGCGGTGGCAAAAAGTGGCGAGAATGCAGGCTAGGCCCCGGTGTCCCCGAGAAGGATGGGAAGCAGTGTCAGGGCGTCCCGGAAGTCCGGAATAACCACGTCCGCGCCCACACCGAGCAGCCGCTGCCGCTTCCACTCGTCGAACTGTCCCGACCCGTTGTTGGCCTCGTCGCTGGCCACGGCGACGGCCAGGCCGCCGACCTCCTTCGTGTTCTGGATTTCGACGTAGCCGTCGCCAAACGAGAGCAATTGGGCGCCGTCGATCTGGTTCTCCCGCAGAATCCGGTCGATCACCATCTTCTTCGAGAACTGTTTGTAGTCATCGAGCGCCCCATAGATGCGGGGGCCAAAGTACCGGGTGAGCCCCAGGGCCGCCGCCTCCTGTTTCACGAACACCTCGTCCGTCCCGCTGGCCAGGTACAGCGCGAACCCGCGCCGCCGCAGTTCGTCGAGAAACGGGCGGGCTTCGAACACGAGCAGATCGTCCGGTTCGAGCGTTCCGCTGGCGAGGGCGTCGATGCGATGGCGGATGCGGGCATCGAGCCGGCGCAGGTACTCGTGTTTGTACCAGAGCGGTTCGCGCGGCTCGCCTCCGCGCTCGCGGATGCGTTCGGCCAGTTGGATCATCTGGTAGATCGTCTGCTTGCCGTTGAGCCGCATGATGTCCTCGAACGCCAGCCGCCGCAGCGCCTCGGGCGTCTCACCCGGTTGGGCCGGCAGCATCTCGACGAACATCGGCACCATCACGTCCGGCCAGCCCTGCCGGATCAGCGACAGCGTGCCGTCGAAGTCGAACAGCACATGGCTAATGCCGGGGCGCGGCGCGAACGAGGGCGCGAACTCGACCAATCCCTGAAATGACCCGCCTCCAGCCTGTTCTGGCGCTGTCGCGGCTTTGGGCCCGGGCTCCGGCCCCGCGTCTGCAACCTCGACGCCTTCGGACGCCACTTCCGGCTGCGGGACCGGTTCGATCGGATGCGCTTGTTCCGGGCCGGCCTCTGCTTCCGGGGAGCCCGACGGGGCGCCGACTTCCGGGGCTGCGGGCTGATCCGGGGAGTCGCCTGCGCTTGGAGGCGGCGACGGCTGGGGCAAGGCCTCGGCCGATGACGTTGAAGCCGACGCCGCGGCAGGAGCTTGAACGCTCACAATCGCGCGCCGGAGCAACTGACCCTGAAACAGATGTCCGATGGCCACGGTCTCGAGCACGGTTGCGCCCTCGGGGACGGCCGCTTTCGCATCGGACACCTGATGCCGTTCGGGGTCGAAGGGCGTGCCCGGGGCGGCCACAACAGGCACCATGCCGACGCGGCGTGCGGCATCGCGGCAGGCGTTCTGAAACTGGGTGAACTCGTGGATGAGCCCGGGCTGCCCGGACCGCACGCCGGCCAGGTAGAGGGCGTAGACATTGTCCAGGATGCGGACGAGGACCTGGAGCCAGTCGCCCTCGGCGCGGCGGAGCTTGGTGGCCTCGAGGCGCAGGTGATGGCGCTCGGAGTCCTCCGCTCTCTGCATGAAGGCCTGGAAGGCGCGCTGCTCCTCGGTCATGCGATCCATGACCTCGCGCGCCGCGGCGACCGTTTTGCCGGCGTGTTCGTGGGCCGTTTGCCACTGGCCGGTGGCGGTCTCGATGCGGTCCGCGACATCCTGGACCTGCTCGATCTGCCGGAGGGTGTCGGCCAGGCCCTCCATCTCGACGAGCTTGAGTTCGGCATGGTGCCGGAGGCGAAAGGGCCACACGGCCAGCATGGAGCCCAGGGCCACACAGGCGGCAAAAGCGCACACCTCGATGGCTGTCATGGGCCGGTGCGCCTGCTGCCAGATCACCAGGGCGGCTGCCACCAGGAAGAGGTCGCCGACAACAAAGGGCAGAAAGAGCTGTGCGCCCAGGTTCACTCGAGTGGTGCGGTCCGTCATGGGGCCGGAGGTTATGCCGGCGCACCCGCGGCTGGCCACGGAAAAGTTGCGTGAGGGCGCGCGGGCGGCGCAGGGGAACTCACTCGTAGCGGAGCGACTCGATGGGGTCGAGATTGGCGGCTTTGTAAGCCGGGTAGGTGCCGAACAGGACGCCGACGATCGAACAGATTGTGAGCCCGAGCGCGACCCAATCGAGGGGGATCACCGGCGGGAGCTTGAGGAAGTAAGCGGCCGAATTGCCGCCGAGAATGCCCAAGACGACTCCGATCACTCCGCCCACCTGGCAGAGCACGATCGCTTCCATGATGAACTGGGTCATGATGTTCCGCTTCTTCGCCCCGATCGCGCGGCGAATGCCGATCTCGCGCGTGCGTTCGGTCACCGACACCAGCATGATGTTCATGATGCCGATGCCCGCCGCCACCAGGGCGATCGAACTGACCACCGCGACGCCGATCCGGACCGTCAGAGTGAAGCTCTTGAACTGCGAGATCAGGGAGTCGTTCGAGAACACCTCGAAGTCATCCTCGACCCCCGGCTTCACCTTGCGCGCCGTGCGCAGGATGCCGCGCACCTGCTCGACGGTGTCCTCGTACATCGCCTGATTCTGCGCCTGCACGAGGATGGACAGGCTCCGCCACATCCGCCCGTAGCGGTTGAGACCCGTCGTGAGCGGAATGATGGCGAAGTTGTCCTGGTCGCCCCCGAGCGAGGCCCCTTTGGATTCGAGCACGCCGACCACCGTGTAGCCGATGCCGTCGAATTTGGCCTTCTCGCCCAAAGCCGACCCGTGGGGGAAGAGAATCTTGGCCAGACTGCCCCCCAGCACGCACACATCCTTCGCACTGTCGATATCCGACTCGATCAGCCCGCGGCCTTCACCGACGATCCAGTTGCGCGCGGGGAATCCGCCCACGGTGGCGCCGACCAGGCTGACATTGGGCGGCGTCTTGTCGTAGCGCGAGATCGCCTCGCCGGTCCAGAACCCGCTCTGGATGCCGACGGACTGGGCCAGGGTGGCCTTTTCCATCACCGCCTTGCCGTGGGCGAACGTGATGTCCTTGCGGCGAAGGTACTTTTCGAACCCCTCCGGCCCGCCGAAGTGCACGGCCGGCCATTTGCGAATCTGGAAGGTGTGGCTGCCCAACTGGCTGAGTTCATTCTCGATGTTGCTCTGCAACACACGCATGGCCGTCATCACCACGATGATCGAGAACACGCCCACCAGCACGCCCAAGACGGTCAGGCTCGAACGCAACTTGTGCGTCGTCAGCGCCCCGATCCCCATGACGAAGCTCTCCTTGACCTCAGCCCAGATCAGGTTGCGGCCGGCGTGTCGAGGGCGTGGCGAAAGAACGGTCATGTCACTCGTTGCGCAACGCGTCCACCGGGTTCATCCGCGCCGCGCGCCAGGCGGGCAGGAAACCGGCCAGCACGCCGGTGAGCAGCGAGACCAGCAGCGCGAGGCCGACGATGGACAGGGAAATGGTTGCGGGCATCACTTTGCGCAGCAGCAGCGTGCCGGGCGCGGCGATGGCCAGGCCCAGGAGCCCTCCCAAAAAACAGATCATCGCCGCTTCGAGGAGGAACTGCACCAGAATCGCCCGGCGCTTGGCCCCGATCGCCTTGCGCACGCCGATCTCCTTGGTCCGCTCGGCGACGGACACGAACATGATGTTCATGATGCCGATGCCTCCGACGAAGAGCGACAGTCCGGTGATGAACATGCCGATCGTGGCGATCGTGCCGGTGATCTTGTCGAACGTCTTGATGAACTGGTCCTGCTGGTTGATCGCAAAATCGTCGTCCTGGCCCGGCGCCAGGCGCCGCAGCTTGCGCATGATCCCGCGGGCCTCCTCGCGCGTGTCGTCGAGACTGTCCATGTCACGGGCCTTGATCTGGATCGAGTAGTCGGGCCGCTGGGTGAAGAGCGATGTGAATTGCCCGATGGGGACGATCACCTGGTTGTCCAGACTGAACGCGCCCAGGAATTCCCCCTGCGGTTCGAGCACACCCACCACATCAAAGGGATAGCCCCCCACATGGACCCGCGCCCCGACAGGCGATTCGCCCCGAAACAGGTTCGTGGCGGTCTGCGCCCCGAGCACGCACACCGGACGCCCTCCCTCCGCCTCGCCCGCCGTCAGAAACCGTCCGCTGGCAACGCTCGTTCCGCCGGTGTACAGGGCCTGATCCGTCGTTCCGATCACCATCACCGACGAGGCGCTGCGGTTCTTGTATTTCACCGGGCGCGCGGTGTTCACGGTGGGGGCGACGGCGCGCGCCGATGTGATCTGCCGCTGGAGTCCCCGGACCTGGTCCCAGGTGATTTCGCGTCGTCGATTCTGGCGAATCCACTCCTCATGGGAGTTGATGAACCAACTGTAGCGTTCGAGATAGAGCACGTCGCTGCCCAGAGCCGAGATGCTCTGGTTGAACCCCCGCTTGAGCCCCTGGATCGCGGTCCCCATCAGCGTGACGGTCACAATCCCAATCACGATGCCCAGCGTGGTCAGACCGGCCCGCATCTTGTTGGCCCGCGTGGCGTCCCAGGCGATCCGCAGCCCCTCACGCAGTTCAATCCACCAGTGCATGCGAACCCACCCTTTCGTCGCTGGCAATCAGACCGTCGCGAATCCGCAGGATGCGGCGGGCGTGCAGCGCGATCTCCTCCTCGTGGGTGACCACGATGATGGTGTGGCCCTGATCGGCGAGGGCCTCGAACAGGCTCATGATCTCGGCGCCCGTCTTCGAGTCGAGGTTGCCGGTCGGCTCATCCGCCAGCAGGATGGACGGGCGGTTGACCAGGGCGCGGGCCACGGCCACGCGCTGCCGCTGGCCTCCCGACATCTCGGTGGGCTTGTGATTGACCCTGTCGGCCAGACCGACGTTCGTCAGGGCTTCGAGCGCCAGTTGCCGGCGCTCCTCGGAAGGAACGCCCGCGTACACCAGCGGCAGTTCGACGTTGTGCAGCGCGTTGGCGCGCGGCAACAGGTTGAACGTCTGGAACACGAACCCGATTTCCTTGTTCCGGACCTCCGCCAACTCGTTGTCGTCCATGTCGCTGACGTTCGTTCCATTCAGCTCGTATGCGCCCGAACTCGGCGTGTCCAGACACCCGATCAGGTTCATCAGCGTGGATTTTCCCGAGCCCGACGGCCCCATGATGGCCACATACTCGGCCCGGCCCACCTCGATGGAGACCTCGCGGAGCGCGTGGATCGTCTCCGTCCCCATCTGATAACGCCGTGAAACCCGGCTGAGACGAATCAAGCTCATCTCGTCTCCGTCGCCTTGTCCTTGTCCTTGTCCGGCGTGAGAGCGCCGATGCGGACCTTCTTGCCGTCATCGAGGTCCGAGCGCAGGGCCTTGTAACTGCCGGAGATGACCTCCTGGCCTTCCGCAACACCCTCGAGAATCTCGGTATAGGCATCGTCGCTGATCCCAATCTTGACCGGAACCATGCGCGCCCGGTCGTTCTCCTTCAGAAAGACGACCTCGACGTGTTTGGGTTTGTCTCCGGGCTTCTTCGACGCGGTCGTGGCGGTGCCGTTTGTCGCGGGGGCGGCATTGGTCGCCTGGGAGGTCTCCGGAGCGGGCGTGTTGGTTCCGGTCTGCGCGGTGCTGTTGGTGGGCGCTGCGGCGTCCTTGGCGGCGGTTGCGGCCTGCGCGCCCTTGACGGGCGTCTTGCCCTGGCCTGGAGGTTTCGGAATGCGCGTTGTCACGCTGGCGATCGGGACGCTCAGCACATTGGTGCGCGAGCGTG
>ENA-UOWO01002874-UOWO01002874.1-activated-sludge-metagenome-genome-assembly--contig:-NODE-2874-length-20704-cov-14.473001_pt1 | contig 20704 bp, 17 predicted proteins | sample MGYA00238148_ERZ761564 | MGnify/ENA primary metagenome ERZ761564 (study PRJEB28885, sample SAMN05720194) | activated sludge metagenome | isolation source: Anaerobic digester | place: USA... | reverse complement strand
TCGATCTGCGCCGTCCGATCTACAAGGCGACCGCCTCCTACGGCCATTTCGGCCGTGACGACCAGGATTTCCCCTGGGAGCGCACGGACAAAGCCGCCCTGCTGGCGCGGGGCTGAGTCCCGCTGCGTCATCCATTCAACCTGTAAAGGCAGCCCATCGGCCCCTCGGGACCGGTGGGCTTTGCATCTCATATCTCAGTACATGGAGGAGTTGTGAAATACGATATCAAGGATATCAATCTCGCCGAAGGCGGGAGGAAGCGTATAGAGTGGGCGGAGAATGACATGCCGGTGCTGCGCCAGGTGCGCGAGCGTTTCGAGAAAGAAAAACCCCTGGCGGGGAAAAAGCTCTCGGCCTGTCTGCATGTCACCGCCGAGACCGCCAACCTGATGCGCACCCTCAAGGCCGGCGGTGCGGAGCTGGTGCTCTGCGCCTCCAACCCGCTGTCGACCCAGGATGACGTGGCCGCGGCGCTGGTGAAGGAATACGGCATCGCCGTCTTCGCCATCAAGGGTGAGGACGACAAGGTCTATTACGACCACATCCGCGCCGCCATCGAGCATGCCCCGGCGGTCACCATGGATGACGGCGCCGATCTGGTCTCCAATATCCATTTTGATTATCCCGAGGTCGCCAGCGGCGTGATCGGCAGTATGGAAGAGACCACCACCGGCGTCATCCGTCTGCGCGCCATGGCCAAGGACGGGGCCCTGAAATTCCCGGTCATTGCGGTCAACGACGCCACCACCAAGAACCTCTTCGACAACCGCTACGGCACCGGCCAGTCCACGGTGGACGGCATCATCCGCGCCACCGATATCCTGCTGGCGGGCAAGAATGTCGTCGTCTCCGGCTACGGCTGGTGCGGCAAGGGCTTTGCTTCCCGCTGCAAGGGCATGGGCGCCAACGTGATCATCACCGAGGTGGATCCGATCCGGGCGCTGGAGGCGGCCATGGATGGTTTCCGGGTGATGCCGATGGCCGAAGCGGCCAGAATCGGCGACCTCTTCTGCACTTTGACCGGCGACATCCACGTACTGCGCGCCGAGCATTTTGCCGTTATGAAAGACGGCGCGATCATGGCCAACTCAGGCCACTTTAACGTCGAGATTGACATCCCGGCCCTCAAAGAGATGGCGATTTCGAGCCGTCCGGGCGTGCGCAACTTTGTCGATGAATACACCCTGCCCTCGGGCAGCCGGGTGCGTCTCCTCGCCGACGGCCGCCTGATCAATCTCGCTGCGGCGGAAGGCCATCCGGCCTCGGTGATGGACATGAGCTTCGCCACGCAGGCCCTGGCCACCGAGTGGGTGGTCAAGCGTGCCGGCCAGCTCGCCGTGCAGGTCCATGATGTCCCCGAAGAGATCGAGGACTGGGTCGCGCGGCTCAAACTGAAGAGCATGAACATAGAGATGGATGAGCTTACTGAGGAACAGAAACAGTATCTGGCATCCTGGGAAATGGGCACATGAGTTTTAGCAAAGAGAGCAGGCCGGGGTGGCGACGCCCCGGCTTTGTGCTGTTTTGCGCGGCCCTGATTGTTCTCTCCGGCTGCAAGCGCGAGCCGGAGACACAGGAGATCAAACAGGTCGAACTCCAGGCTGCTCCGTTGAGCGAAACCCAGCTGGCGCGCCTGGCCGGCGACCTCCTCAGCCTGCAGGAAGAGATTCGCGAGGCTCCGGCATCCATTGAACTGCGGACTCAGCTGCTGGCCCTGGCGCTGGATGAAGAGAACAGCAGCTTCAAGGCGGTGGGCTTTGGCCGCATTCCGGCGAATCCGGATAACCGGGAGGCGGTCCAGCAGAGCGCGGAACGCGCTGCATTTCTGGACGGCTGCCGCTGGCTGGCTTACCTGCGGGCCTGGCGCAAGGATATTAACAAGCCGGATTTTGGCGCCATCCGGGGCGAGGTGCCGCCGGCGAAGATTATTTATCAGCACACCTCGGTTGACCAGGTGGTGATGATCGTGGAGACGGAAGCGGAATGATGCGCGGTGCGGGTGGTTGGGTGGTTTTGATGCTGATATGCACTGCTGCGGCTTTCGGGCAGGGGCGCAGCTCCGGCATGCACGGGGCCTACGCCACTCTGGCGACGGGCGCGGAGGCGCCTTTCTACAACCCCGCGAATCTGGCCTTCACCCCGGGCCATCAGGCGACCCTCTCCCTGCTGGGGGTGAGCGGCTGGCTGGCGGACAACGCCTTCGGCCTGGAGGAGTACCGCCGCTACAACGGCGCCTACCTCGACCAGGCCGCCAAGCGTGATATTCTCTCGGCCGTGACGGGCCGGGGTTTGCTCGCCCGGGCCGGCGTGACTGCGCGGCCCCTGGCCATCGCCGTCGGACCGGCTGCGCTCTCCTGGCAGACGCGCGCCGTGACCCGCTTCTCTCTCGCCGATGAGCTCTTCCGTCTGCTCCTAGAGGGCAACGAGGTGGACAAGACCTACGATTTCGTCCCGGCCGTCGGCCGGGCCATGCTGCTCAGCGATCTCACTCTCTCCTGGGGCTACTCTCCCCCTTTCACCATCCGCGGCATCCACAGCCTCAGTTTCGGCGCCAATGCCCACTACTTCATCGGCTCCTTTTACGGGCAGGTCGAGCAGATGCGGGCGCGCGCCCTCACCGGCGCCACCCTCGCCCGGGCTGAGGGAAAAGCCTCCATGCGCACGGCGCAGGGTGGGGGAGGATGGGGCCTCGATCTCGGTATGACCGCGGTGGTCAACCGCCATCTCCGTTTTGCGCTTTTCGGCGAGAATATAGTGAACCAGATCAGCTGGAACAAACAGAGCGAGCGTATTGAGGCCGGTTTTACCCTTAACGCCACCAACGTCGACCGCATCCTGCAGGAGGATCTCGAGCTGGAGGAGGTGGTGCTGCACAGCGACACCACTTTGTCGATTCCCGCCTTCTCGGTCCGCCTGCCGCGGCGTTACCATCTCTCCGGCAGCTATCTGCAGAAACGCTGGTCGGTCAGCGCCGAATGGGTCAGCGGCGAAGCCGGCGGCGGTGAATGGGGCGGATCGGAACTGGGCCTGGGCGGCGAATTCTCACCCTGGCGTTTTCTGTGGCTGCGCGGCGGCGCGGGGCGCACGGAGGAGCTGGGCTGGAGCAGCTCGCTCGGTTTCGGCCTGCAGATGCTCGGCGGGCGCTGGGATTTTGCCTGGCAGGGAGTGGGCAGCCTGCACCCCGGCCGGGTGCGCGGCGCTCTGGTGGCCACGAGCCTCTATCTGATATTATAGCCCGGACCGGGCATAAAAAAAGCCGCTTCCATGGAAGCGGCTTTTTGCGTTTATGGCGGGCGCGCCGGGGCGAGCCTACTTGGCCAGGTACTCGAAGCGTTCGACGAACTGCCTGGGCGTCATGCGGGCGGCTGCGGCCAGACGGGGCAGCAGCTGCTTGTCTTCCAGGTCGCGTTTTTCGAGGCGGACCATATAGCTGCGGGCGACGCGATAGGAATCGCTGGTGATGTCCACCAGGCGGACCGCTGTCTTTTTGGTCTCCTTGTCGATGATCTCCTCGAAGGGGATGGGATGAAGCTTGCCGTTGTCGACGGAGATCATGGCGTTGCCCTTGTAGATATCGTTGTCATTGAGCAGATAGCGCACGGCCTGGAAGCCGAGGTCGCGGGTGTACTCCTGGTCGAAGGGAATGGGATCGGCGCAGCGGAGAACGTAACCGATATTGATCTCGACCATCGACATCTTTTCGCCGCGGGCGGCGAAGCGGCTTTCGACCTTGAGTTTGATGATTTTGCCGAGTTCGATCTCGGAGTGGAGGATATTGCCGAACGAATCGTATTCGACGATGACACCGGGGATCTGTTTCAGCTCTTCGGGGCTGAGGCGTTCGGCGACGCCCTCGGCGATGACGACCACGCCGTGGTGGTTGCCCATGGCGCGGCGCTTGATGATGGCGGTCTCGACGATATCGCAGATGTGGTCGAGGGGGATAAAGCCCTCGTGGCCGAACTCTTCGGCGATGATGGCCAGGGTGGCGCCGGCGGACTTGGCGATGCCGAGGGCGAGATGGCCGGCATGGCGTCCCATGGCGACAGTGATATACCAGCGGTCCATGGTGCGGGCGTCTTCCATCAGGTTCTTGACCAGGGTGGCGCCGAGATCGCGGGCGGTCTGGTAGCCGAAGGTGGGCAGGTTGTTGGGCAGCGGCAGATCGTTGTCGATGGTCTTGGGCACATGGGCGAATTTGATTGCGCCGCCGGCGGCGCGGGCGATCTCCATGGCGCCGAAGGCGGTGTCATCGCCGCCGATAGTGACCATATAGGAGACGCCGAGGGACTGGAGGAGTTTGACCGAATTCTCGACGCCGTTCGGGGACTTGGCCGGATTGGTACGCGAGGTGCGCAGGATCGATCCGCCGTCGTAGTGGATGCGGGAGACGTCGCTGATGCGCAGCTCCTTGACGTTGGCCTTGAACTCGGCGGCATCGCCCTTGACCAGCCATTTATACCCATCCATAATACCGTAGACGTTGAGATTGTGCCGCCGGGCCTCGATCGTCACCGCGGCGATGACGCCGTTCAAGCCGGGTGCCGGACCGCCGCCGACGAGGATAGCGAGGTTGCCGGGTTTCACCTTCTTTTTCGCACTCATCGGAAAACTCCTCATATTGGGTGAAAAGACAAAAGAGACAGCGCTCAGCGGCAGGCCCGATCAGGCCGCCGGCGGGGAGATTCACCGGGCAGAGGGCGGGTTGTGCCCTTCCCCTTCCGGATAGGATCCCAGTATCTTGAGAAAGCTGGTCATCTCTTCGAGATGGCGCAGGGCGTTGCGGCAGTGCTGCTGGGCGGGGGTGCCGCGGAAATCGAGATAAAAGATATATTCAAACGGCCGGCCGCGCCAGGGCCGGGACTCTATTTTGCACAGATCGATGTCGCGCAGGGCGAATGCGCTCAGACTCTTGTAGAGCGCCCCCGCGATGTTCTTCATGGCGAAGACGATCGAGGTCTTGTCGGCCTCCGCTGGATCGAGAGCCTGCCGGCTGATGAGGAGAAAGCGGGTATAATTCTCCGCGATATCCTGGATATTCTCGCTGATGATCTGCATGCCGCGAATTTCGGCTGCGCGCCGGCTGGCAATGGCGGCGGCGTCATGCAGATTCTGTTCAAGGATCATGCGCACGCTGCCGGCGGTATCGAAAGCGGGAACGGCGCGGACTCCCGGCAGGGAGGCGATGAACTGGCGGCACTGCTCCAGGGCCTGGGGGTGCGAGTAAATCACGCGGAGATCCTGCAGCTTCGCGCCGGCATGGGCGATGAGCTGATGATCGACGCGGTAATAGACCTCACCGATGATCGTCACCTCGTGCTGGAGGAGCAGGTCGTAGTTGAGATGGATGCTGCCGGTGGATGAGTTTTCAACGGGAAGGATGCCGTACCGGGTTCTTCCGGAGATCACGGCATCGAATACCTGCTCGAAAAGGGCGCAGGGCACACAGGAGGCTTTTTCGCCAAAGAACTTGAGGGCAGCCAGTTCGCTGTAGGCGTCATGATCGCCCTGAAATGCGACCGTGATACGCGCCGCGTCTGGGTCGGATGCCATATTCTATTCCATCAGAAAAATTAAACATAAAAATAGAGTATTTTAGCGAAATAATCAAGAAAATTGTACGGCCGCTGGATCAGGATTCTCGCTGGGATGGCGGCAGGGATCGGCTTGGGTGCGGCGCTGTTCACCCCGGGACGGGGCCGTCGAGAGCGCGCCCGGCGTGCTCAGAGCGGGCCGGCGGGCTGAGGGCTGCGGCGGTTTGGCGCACGGCGGCCAGCAAGGGGGCGGCGATGAAAAAGCCGCCGGTGCCGGCGGCCGCATAGCCGGCGAGGGCCCAGAGCAGCGTCCGGCTCCGGGAGTAAGCGGGGCGCGGGGGAAGGAGGAGGTGGGCGGTGAGCCAGGCCACGGCGAAGACGATGGCGGCGCCGCCGGCCTGAAGGGGGAGGTGGTGCAGGTCGCGCGCGAAAAAGAGGGTGAGGCCGGCGGCGAAGAGGGGGCCCCAGAAGGGGGTGGGGGCGGCCAGGGCCATGAAGAGCCCGGCTGCCGCGGGATGGGTGTAGCCGAGCAGCCAGGTACCGAGGGCCCAGAAGCTCCCCATCAGGAGGCTGCGCAGGCTTTCGTCGCGGATCCAGCCGCCGAAGCGGTGGGGCAGTTCGCGCAGGAGCCAGGCCCTCTGCGTCAGCATGCGGTTGGGGGCGCGCCGCAGCAGGGCCCGGTGCAGCCGGGGGCGCAGGGCGGTGAGGGCGCCGGCGATAAGGAGGGCGAGGGCCAGGATTGCCGTCGAAGGCCAGAGCAGACCGGCCAGCCCGCGCGCGAAGCGCAGCAGTTCATGGCGGCCGGCGGCGAGTTGGCGGCCGATGAGGGCGGCATCGCCGTGCAGCGAGGCGGCGGGGCTTTTTGCCGGTGCCGCCGCGATCAGGCCGGGGAGGGTGGAATCAAGAAGCAGATGAAGGGCGAGGAGAAGGAGAGCCAGGCCCACTCCCAGGCGGAGGCGTCTCCACGGCTGCGGCGGCAGGGTTGAGGCGAGGCCGGTCAGCCAGAGGGTGAGCATGATCAGGCGGAAGAGCGGCGGCGCGGCCAGGGCGCAGAGGCAGAGGGGCAGCAGAATCCCGGCGGCGATCAGGACGAGGGTGACGAAATGACGCCTCTGTGCGCGGGTGAAGGGGATCGGGATCACCATTTGGGATTTCCTGCTCAAGGGAGTGGATTCAGACGATGATATTGGCCCGGGTCAGGTGGTCGGTCAGGCCACTGTAGGTGCGCAGCGCCTGGCGCCAGTCGTCGAGGGTCTCCTCGAGCAGCCCCTGCAGCAGGGCGACCGCGATCCCGGGATGACTGGCGAGCAGGTACTGGAAGGCGCTCTGGGGCAGCACCGCGACCCGGCTCGGCTCGAGGGCCAGACAGTTTTCGCCGTGGAATGAATCGCCGGCGAGGGCGGCGCTGCCGCAGGCTTGTCCGGGCGCGACGATCTTGAGGCGGTCCGGCCGTGCGGAGCGGGAGTCGACCTCCAGGGCGAGAGAACCGGAGAGCAGAAAGAAGAGGCAGAGGGCGGGTTCCCCCTGCCGGTAGACCGCTTCCTCGTCCGCGTAGGTGCGGAGGTGAAGCCAGGGCAGCAGCCGCTTCCGGCCTGCGGGAAGAAGCCGGGCGAGGGCGCGCAGGGGTTCGATCTCCTCCAGGCGGCAGGGCTGGCCGCTCTTTTGCTCTTCTTTTTTCTCCTTGCTCTCCATAGGGATTAATATACTATTCAGGCGGCTTCAAGTCAAGGTCTTTGCGGGGTGGCGGCCAAAGTACGGCTGAGTGAGGGCCTGCGCGCCCGCCTGTGCAGGTTTTCTGTTGCATTTGTCTGCGTAGAGTATTATTTTCTAACAAGTATAGAGATCCCTCCCGCCGGGCGGCCGGGGGGATCGTCCACAATGGTACAAGGGATGGGATGAGAAGAGCGCGCACAGCCCCAGCCGTTTTCCTGCTCGCGGTCCTGACGCTCGCGAATGCCCGGGCCGAGACCCCGCGAGGGGCAACGCAGCAGAAGACAGAGCTGCAGAACCTGCGGCAAGAGATCAAGCGCCAGGAGACGGCGCTGAGCAGACGCAAAAAGGACGAAAAAGCGGCTATCGATTATCTGGCCAAACTCGACCGGGAGATTGATGTCTCGCACACCTATCTGTCTGCCCTGAACGGGGATGTGGAGCGTCTCGGCGCGCAGGTGGATATGCGGGACCAGCGCATCCGCGATCTGACGGCGGAGAAAGAGGCGCTGGCCGAGCAGATCAAGAAGCGGCTGGTCTCCTTTTACAAGCACGGGCGGGCCCAGGAGATCGATCTGATGCTCAGCATCCGTTCGGTGCAGCAGGCCCAGCTCTGGCTGCGCTACCAGAAGATGATCGCTGAAGCCGACCGCCGCAATCTCGAGGCCCTGTCCGCGCGCCAGCAGGAGTTGGAGAAGCAGAAGAATTATCTGCGTCAGGAGAAGGCGGACAAGTCGCGCGCCCTGAGGGAGCGTGAGGCGGAAGAGCGCGAGCTGCGCAGCAGCCGTGAAAAGCGCACGGCCTATCTGGCCTCGGTGCGCAAGGACAAGAAGGTGCTGGAGCAGCGGTTGCGCGACAGCCGCGCCTCCGAGAAGCAGATCCTCGCCCTGATCGCCAAGGCGGAGCAGGCGCGGTTGACCGCCAGTGCGCGCAAGCCGGCGAGCACTCCGGCGCGCGCGCAGGCGGTTTTGCGCGGCAAGTTCGCGGGCATGAAGGGCCGTCTGGCCTGGCCGGTGCGCGGCACCATCGTCAGCCGTTTCGGCCGGCAGCGGCATCCCGAACTCAACACCATCACCGAAAACCTCGGCATCGACATCAAGACCCGCCAGGGGGGGACGGTGATGAGTGTGGGAGATGGTCAGGTGCAGACGATCACCTGGCAGCGCGGCAGCGGCAACATCGTCATCGTCAGCCATGGTGAAGGTTTTTACACGGTTTATACCCATTTGGAAGAGATCCGCGTCAGCCAGGATGATCCGGTGCGCCAGGGCCAGGTGATCGGCACCGTCGGCGAGTCGGGTTCGATCAATGGTCCGGTCCTCCATTTCCAGATCTGGAAGAACACCCGCAACCTGGACCCCGAAGAGTGGCTGGGATGAGGCGCGGTATCATCCCTCTCATACGGCCTGAAAGAGATTCATGAGTTTCGCACAGATCATCGGCCAGACCCGGCCGAAGGAGATCCTGGCGCGGGCGCTGCATACCGGGCGGATCCCCCATGCCTATCTGTTTGCCGGTCCAGCAGGCGTCGGCAAGGAGGCGATGGCCATCGAGATGGCCAAGGCGCTCCTCTGCAGCAGCGGCGGTGACATCAAGCCCTGTGACAGCTGCAGCGCCTGCCGCCGCGCCGGCCGTTTCGGCCATCCCGATTTCTTTTTTCTCTTCCCCATGCCCAAGAATGCGGCGGTCGAGGAGGAGCGCGAGGTGCTCGACAGCCTCGTCCGCGATCCCTACATCCGCAAGCTGCCCTGGGCTGCGCCGACGATCGGCATCGAGCGCATCCGCGAGCTGCGGCGGGTGAGCAGTCTCAAACCGCTCGAGGGGCGCCGCGTCGTCATCATCGCCGAGGCGGACAAAATGACTCCCGAGGCGGCCAACGCCCTGCTCAAGATCCTCGAGGAGCCGCCGCCCGACATGCAGCTGATTCTGACCTCTTCGCGCGACGCCGGACTGCTGCCGACGATCGTCTCGCGCTGCCAGCGCGTTGATTTCAACCTTCTCACCAACGCCGAGGTCGCCTCCGCGCTGATGGAACGCAAGGGAGTTGCGCAGGATCAGGCGCGGCTGGTGGCGCGCATCGCCCAGGGCAATTACCGTCACGCCGCCGGGCTGCTCGAGGAGAACCTGCAGGAGCGCCGCAATCTGGTCATCGAGGCCATGCGTATCAGCCTGAAGGATGAGGGCACCCGGATCGAGTGGGCCGAGGGGGTGCTCGAGGAGTTGGACAAGCGCGAGCTGCGCGAATTTTTCTCCCTGATGCTGATCTGGTTCCGGGACGCGCTGGTGCTCACGGCCAATCCCGGAGCGGTCGCCAGCGACCAGCTTGTCAATGTGGACCAGATCGAGGTGATGAACAAATTTGTCGCCGCTTTCAGCGAGATCCGCTTCGAGGCGATTTTCGCCGATCTGGAAAAATCGATAGAGATGCTCGACCGCAACGTGCATCCCACCCTGATTCTGGTGGTGCTGCTGGGGCGGCTGAACCTGAATTTAATACTCAAAGGCAGTTCGATATGATGGTTGAGATCGTTTTCAAGGGGGAGCGCAAGGATATCTATGCCAATCCCCAGGAATTTCCCTTCAAGATCGGCGACTATGCCATCGTGGAGGCCGAAAAGGGGGAGGATCTGGGCATTGTCAATCAGCTCGGTTCGGTGCTCGAGCGCAAAAAGAGCGATGCTGTGCTGCGCAACATCCTGCGCAAACCGACCCCGCGCGACCTGGATCACTATCGCCAGAACCGGATCAAGGAGTTCGAGGCCTATCAGATCTGCCGCAAGCGGATCGCCGAAACCGGGCTCGAGATGAAGCTGGTGGATGTCGAATACCAGTTCGACAACAACAAGGTGACTTTTTACTTCACCGCAGAGAAGCGGGTTGATTTCCGTGAGCTGGTGAAATACCTGGCCGGCCTTTTCAAGGTGCGCATCGAGCTGCGCCAGATCGGAGTGCGCGACGAGGCCAAGCGGGTGGGCGGCTATGGCACCTGCGGCCGCAAGCTCTGCTGCACCACCTTTCTGAAAGAGTTCGAACCGATCACAACCCAGTGCGCCAAGGAGCAGAACCTGCCCCTCAATCCGCAAAAGCTCTCCGGACTATGCGGCCGCCTGCTCTGCTGTCTGATGTATGAGCGCGATTTCTACCGGCGCCAGATGTCCCGGCTGCCGCGGGTTGACTCCCGTTTCCAGACCCCGCTGGGCGAGGGAAGGGTCACCCACGTGGATGTCTTTAACGAACGCATCACCCTCTTTTTTTCGCCGGAGAAGCAGGAGAGTTTCGATATGGCGGAGATGGAAAATTTTACCCTGATCTCCGCACCTGAATCTAATTAGGGAGCACGGCCCCTGCGGCCGCAGCCCCGTCGAACCACGCCGGGCGCGCACGCGCACCGGCTATGCTATAATATTATGGAAGAGAGAACGACCAGAATGAGCCAAGAGCAGCAAAAGGAATACAAGCGGCTGCTGGTGACCAGCGCCTTGCCCTATGCCAACGGGCCGATCCATCTCGGCCACCTCGCCGGGGCCTATCTGCCCGCGGATGTCTATGTGCGCTACCAGCGCCTCAAAAAGCGGGATGTAGTCTATATCTGCGGCACCGACGAGCACGGCGTGCCCATCGCCATCGCCGCCGAAAAGGCGGGGGTGACTCCGCAGGAGATCGTCGACAAATACTGGGCCGATCATTACGACACCTTTACCCGTTTCGGAATGAGCTTCGACCATTTTTCGCGCACTTCGGCGCCGATGCAGCACCGGACCGCGGCCGATTTTTTCAAGGTCATCCATGAAAAGGGCTTTCTGGTCGAGCGCGCGATAGAGCAGTTTTACTGCGCCAGCTGCAGCCGCTTCCTCGCCGACCGTTTTGTCGAGGGCGAGTGCCCGCGCTGCCACCATGCCGGAGCGCGCGGCGACCAGTGCGAGTCCTGCGGCAGCTCGCTCGAGCAGACCGAGCTGATCAATCCCTACTGCAAGGTGTGCGGCAGCACGCCGGTGCTGCGTCAGACCAAACACCTCTTCCTCAAGCTCAACGAATTCCAGCCCCTGCTGGAGGAGTGGCTGGCGGATAAAAAGGAGTGGAAGGAGAACGTCCTCAACTATGTGCGCGGCTGGTTTCAGGAGGGGCTGGGCGAGCGCGCGGTGACCCGCGATCTGAGCTGGGGCATCAAGGTGCCGGTGCCGGGCTATGAGGAGAAGGTGATCTATGTCTGGTTTGAGGCGCCGATCGGCTACATCTCGGCGACCAAAGAGTGGGCGGAAAAAACCGGCAGGCCCGAAGCCTGGAAGGAGTACTGGCTCGAGCCCGACACCAAGCTGGTCCATTTCATCGGCAAGGACAACATCGTCTTTCATGCCGTGATCTGGCCTGCGATGCTGATGGGTCACGGCGGATACATCCTGCCCGCGGATATCCCGGCCAACGAGTTTCTCAATCTGCAGGGTGAAAAGCTCAGCACCAGCCGCAACTATGCGGTCTGGCTCGGCGACTATCTTGACAAATTCCCGGCCGATCCCTTGCGTTACTACCTGGCGGTCAATGCCCCCGAGACCAGGGATGCCGATTTCATCTGGGAGGATTTCCAGGGGCGCAACAACAGCGAACTGGCCGACATCCTCGGCAACTTTATCAACCGCACCCTCACTTTTGCGCGCAAGCAGTTCGGCGGAAGCGTGCCCGTATGCGGGCCGCTCGACGCACTGGATGAGCAGATGGTGAAGACTTTGGCCGAAGCGCCCGAAAAAATCGGCGCACTGCTGGAACGCTATGAACTGCGTAAAGCGGCCGCGGCGCTGATCGATATCGCCCGTTTCGCCAACAAGTATTTCAACGATCAGGAGCCCTGGCGCACGGCGCGGGAGAACCGCGACAAGTGCGCGTCGACCATTCACCTCGCCATTCAGGCCTGCCAGACCCTGGCGGTGTTGATGGAGCCCATCCTCCCCTTCTCGGCCGGGAAAGTCTGGGCCATGCTCGGCAATCCGGGCAGCGTCCATGACCAGGCCTGGGACGGCTGCGGCGGCCGCCATCTGGCTGCAGGGCACACCCTGGGACAGGAGCAGATCCTCTTCACCAAGATCGAGGAGAGCCAGATCCGTCCGGAGGTGGAGCGGCTGCGCTCGATCTCTGAGGCTCTCAAGGCCGCGGCGGCCGGGGTTGAAGCCCCGGCGGGTGCGGCTGCATCCGCGCCCTCCGGAAGCGCACTCACCGCAGCCGATGCGGTCAAACCGGCGGCGGAGCCGGCTCCCGCCGGACCACCTGCGGAAAAACCGCGCATCACCTACGATGAGTTCGCCAAAGTGGATCTGCGCGTGGCCAGGGTGCTCAAGGCGGAAAAAGTCGAAAAGGCGGACAAGCTGCTGCGTCTCGAGCTGGAGGTGGGCAGCGAGACCCGGCAGATCGTCGCCGGGGTGGCCAGGCACTACGCCCCGGAGGCGCTGGTCGGTAAAAACATCATCATCGTCGCCAACCTGCAGCCGGCGGTGATTCGCGGTATCGAGTCCAACGGCATGCTGCTCGCCGCCGAGGACAGCCAGGGGCGGATGGCTATTCTCTCGCCGCAGGGGGAGATCGATGCGGGCGCGAAGGTGAAATGAGCGCCTGGCTTGTCGACACCCACGCCCATCTCGATTTCGACCAGTTCGACGCTGACCGCGAGGAGGTGCTTGACCGCGCTGAGATGAACGGGGTGCGGCAGATCGTCACCATCGGCATCGACCTCGCCACCAGCCGCAGGAGCGTGGAGCTGGCGGAAAAGTATGCCATGGTCTTTGCGGCGGTGGGGATCCACCCCCACGATGTCGCCAAGGCCGGTGCGGAGGATCTCGACGAGATCGCGGCTCTGCTGGAGCACCCCAGGGTGGTCGCCCTCGGCGAGGTCGGACTTGATTTCTATTACAACTATTCCCCCGAAGAGGTCCAGCGCAAGTATCTGCGCCTCTTTCTGGACTGGTCGCTGACGGGGGACAAACCCCTGATCATTCATACCCGCCAGGCCGACGAGGCGATTGTGACGCTCCTGCGCGAGCGCAGCCGCGCCGGCTGGCGCGGGGTCTTTCACTGCTTTTCCGGGGATGCCCGGATGGCGGAAAAGGTGCTCGAGCTGGGTTTTCACATCTCCTTCACCGGCAATATCACTTTTAAAAATTCCACCTCCGCTGCGGTGATGCGCGAGGTGCCGCTGGAGCGGCTGATGGTCGAGACCGACTGCCCCTTCATGGCGCCGGTGCCGCACCGCGGCCGGCGCAATGAGCCCGCCTATGTCCAGCTGGTAGCGCAAAAGGTCGCCGAGGTGAAGGGGATCTCTTTTCAGGCCGTGGCGGAGCGGACCACCGCCAATGCGCGCGAGCTGTTTCAGCTGCCCGATCCGTGAGCGGGCAGGTGTAAAAACCTGTTCAAATCCATCAGAAACCAGGACAAAGAGGAGATGAGGACAAGGATGAAACGGAGCAGTGCCTTTTTGTTGGCGGCCTTCCTGCTGGCTGCTTTCGTTTTCTGCGTGCTGCATGACACCCTGGCTCAGATCATTTACAAGCCCGAAAACTTTTGGGAGTACAGCATCACCCGTTTTAAGGAGGGGGGCGATGATGTCGACATCATGATCGGCGGCTTCAGGACGAAAGAGTTCCGCTACGTTGACATCGACGGTCTGGCCCATTACAAAATCACTAAAATTGACCGCTCGGATGAGATCTGGAAATGGAACCGCGACACCGGTGAATGGGTCCAGCTCAAGCCCTATGACGAGACCTGGTTGAAGGTGCCGCCCATGGCCGGTCATCAGGCCCTGCAGAACAAGCTCGACGGTTTTATCTACTGCTTCGGCGGCCGCAGCGCCAACGGCGACAGCGCCGTCTACATGCTCAATTTGAAAACGGGACAGTGGCGCCAGCTCGCTTTCCACCCTTTTTTCGACCATGAGAAGATGGCTGCCGCGGCGGATTTTTCGCCCTTTTCCGCCGGCGGCAAGGAGATGACCGGCAGGGCCGTTTTCCACGGCGGGATCAACAATGACGGCGTCCTCTCCAACATGCTCTATCAGGCGGATATCGCCGAGGAGGAGATCTTTTTCACGGCCAAGGAGACGCCGCGGGCCCTTTACGGGCACGCGGCCATCTATGACAAGGGCGCCGATACCTGGCACTTCTGGGGCGGCCAGAACGAGAACGGCATCAATTACGAGAACTATCAGTACAATCCCCAAACCGGATTCGGCTGGGGGCCGCCCATCCAGGGGCCCTTTGTCATGCCGCGCGCCTCGGCGGCCACGCTCACTGACGGCGGCACCCTGTTTGCCTGGGGCGGCAAGGGCTACACCTTTCTGCAAAAAGGCGGCGCCGCGACCGGAGAGGAGATCCGCGGCGATCTGGTCTCGATCACGGCTCGCGACGGTCAGCTCTACAGCCGCGTGATTGCAGCCGGGCTGCCGCCGGTCTCGCACGCCGCGCTCTCGATGGATATCTCCAACGGGGATACCCTCTTTTACGTTGCAGGCGGCATCTCCACCATCTGGACCGAAGGGGATACCTCCATCAGCGATGCCTGCTATCGCTACAATATGACCCAAAAATCGGTGCAGCAGTACGACACCACCACCGCGCAGTGGGGCGCACTGCAGACCAGCGTCGCAGCGGAGCGCTTTCCGGTCTCTCCGGAACTGCGCCTGAGCGTACCGGTCTGGCCCAATCCCGCCAACGGCACACTCTCCTTTGCTCTCGAAAAGGGGATTACAGCCCGGTCGGTTAAAGTCTATAACGAGCTCGGCCAGCTGGTGCTGCAGCTGAGCCATCCCCGGGAGCAGCGCATCGATCTGACGCGTCATCCCTCCGGGCTCTACTTTCTGCGCGTCGACACGGAGACCAAACCCTATTTTGCCAAGTTTCTGCTTAAAAAATAACGCGATTCCGGGCTGCCGGTCATGAGCGGCGAGCTTCTCCTCCTGACCGCGGCGGTGATCGTGGTCAGCAGTGTCCTGCTGAGCAAGGTTTCGGAACGTTATGGCGTGCCGACGCTGCTGCTCTTTCTCGGCATCGGTATGCTCGCCGGCTATGAAGGGCCCGGCGGCATCTATTTCGACAATGCGCGGATGGCCCAGGCGCTCGGTACGGTGGCCCTCGCTTTTATCCTCTTCGCCGGCGGTTTGGAGACCGATTTTGCGGCCGTGCGCCGCGTGGTGCGGCCGGCGGCTACCCTGGCCACCGTCGGCGTCCTCAGCACAGCCTTGATCACCGGCCTCTGCATCCATTACCTGCTTGACCACCCCTGGATGGAGAGCCTGCTGATCGGGGCGATCGTCTCCTCAACCGACGCAGCCGCAGTGTTCGCCGTGCTGCGCTCGAAGAATGTCGGGCTCAAGGAGCCACTGCGACCGCTGCTCGAGCTCGAGTCCGGAAGCAACGATCCGATGGCGGTCTTTCTGACGGTCGGGATGATCGAACTGATCACCCATCCGGAAAAATCGCTGACGAGCCTGATCCCGCTTTTCCTGCAGCAGATGATCCTCGGTCTGGTTCTGGGATACGCCATGGCCAGGCTTTTCATCCGGATCATCAACCGGGTCAAACTCGACTACGAGGGTCTCTATCCGGTCTTCTCCCTGGGCTGGGTGCTGCTGACCTACGCTCTGACCGCCTGGCTGAAGGGCAGCGGCTTTCTGGCGGTTTATATTGCCGGCCTGGTGCTGAGCAAGGAGAGCTTTTCCCACAAGAAGAGCTTGATCCGTTTTCAGGACGGCATCGCCTGGCTGATGCAGATACTGATGTTCCTGACGCTGGGCCTGCTGGTCTTTCCCTCTCATTTGATCCCGGTGGCCGGCCAGGGGCTGCTGATCGCCCTGGTGCTGATCCTGGTGGCGAGGCCGGCGGCGGTCTTTATCGGCCTGATGCCGTTCCGTTTCAATTTTCGTGAAAAGCACCTGATCTCGTGGGTCGGTCTGCGCGGCTCGGTGCCGATCGTACTCGCCACCTTTCCCATGCTGGCCGGACTTGACCAGACTCACTATATTTTCAATCTCGTCTTTTTCATCGTCATCTCCTCGGTCCTGCTGCAGGGCACCACTATTCCCCTGATGGCGCGGCTGGCCAAAGTGGATGCGCCCCTGGTGCGCCAGCGCCGCTACCCCATCGACTTTGACAACTCCGAGGCGATGGACCTGCAGCTGGTCGATCTCTTTGTGCCCTATGGGTCTGAGGCGGCGGGAAAGCAGATCCTCGAACTCGAGTTCCCCAGAGACTGCCTCATCACCCTGATTTCGCGGAACGAGAAATTTGTCATGCCGGGGGGATCGACCGTGCTCGAGGAGGGGGATGTGCTGCTGATCCTCGCCAGTCCGGAGAATCTGACGGCCGCACGCGCCATTCTCGAAAAGCGCCGCGGGGAGAAAGCAGCCGGGGCGTGAGGAGTGCAAAGAAGGGTTGCATGGGAAAGCTGGAATGGATAAATTGAACAATTCGTAACCTGTGAAACAATCGGAGAAGCGATGATATGGAGACACTGACCGGCAGGGCCGGACGCGACGAAAAGAGCGATCTTTTGGTCGAGATCGGGATACTCGATCAGGGTGGCCTGGAAATCCAGGTCAACAGTTCGGTCAAGGCCCTCTATGGCAAGGCCATCAAGGCTGCTGCTGAAACGGCCCTGCAAGAGCTGGGCATCCGGCATGCCCGGGTGACCATCCATGACCGGGGCGCGCTGGACTGGGTGATCCGGGCGCGCATCGAGGCCGCCGCCCGCGCCGCCGGCCACAAGACCGGACTCAAGCCCCCGGCCGGCGCGCTGCGTTCGCCGGCGGATAAAAACCGGCTGCGGCGGACGCGCCTCTATCTGCCCGGCAGCAATCCTGATCTGATGCTCAACGCCCATCTTTTCGGGGCGGACTGTCTGATCCTCGACCTCGAGGATTCAGTGGCGCCCCCGGAAAAATATGCGACGCGCATCCTCGTCAAACATGCCCTCGGCGCCCTGGAATTCGGCAGCAGCGAGCGCATTGTGCGCATCAACCCGCTTTCGACCCCTTACGGCGTCGAGGATCTCGAGGAGATCGTCGGCGCGGCGCCTGACACCCTGCTCATTCCCAAGTGCGAGAGCGCGGCGGATATTCTGGCGGTGGAGGAGCTGGTCGCGGCGCTGGAGGCAAAGGCGGGGTTGACCCATCCCCTTCTTTTCATGCCCCTGATCGAGACCGCCAGGGGCGTGCTCCACGCCTACGAGATCGCCACGGCCGGCAAGCGCAATATCGCCCTCTGTTTCGGGGCCGAGGATTTCACCGCGGATCTGGGGGTCGAACGGACAGTCGAGGGGAAAGAACATTATGTGGCGCGCAGCATGATCGTGCTGGCGGCCAAGGCGGCGGGGATCCAGGCGATCGACACGGTCTACTCCGATGTGCAGGATGTCGAGGGGCTGACCGCCAGCGCGCGGGAGGCGATGGCCCAGGGTTTTGACGGCAAGGGGGTGATCCATCCGAGCCAGATCAAGCCGGTTCACGAGGCCTTTTGCCCCTCACCGGAGCAGATTGAAAAAGCGCAGAAAATTGTGGCCGCTCTGGCGGAGGCCAAGGCCAGGGGATTGGGCGTTGTCTCTCTCGGCACCAAGATGATCGATGCCCCGGTGGTGGCGCGCGCGCAAAAGATACTGGAGCGCGCCCGCGCTCATGGCATTCTCGGAGAGGAAGAAAAGATATGAGCATGGTGAAGAACAGTCTCGGGCGTATGGTGCCCACGGAAGTCAATGGCCGCAGCGTGCGGCCTTTCATGGGGGCTCATGCCGATACCGGCGGGGGCATGCGCTACGGCGGGAGTATCCCCGCGGCCGCCCGCTACAGGAACAAGCTGCTCACTGACCTCGATGCGGCGATCGACGCCTGCGCGATCCGCGACGGCATGGTGATCTCTTTTCATCATCATCTGCGCAACGGTGATTTCCTCGTCAACCTGGTGGTGGAGAAGCTGGCCGCGCGCGGTCTGAAAGATCTGGTGCTCGCCCCTTCGGCCCTTTTCCCGGTTCACGGCGGGCTGGCCGACCATATCGAATCCGGCATGATCTCCCATATTGAGGGCTCGATGAACGGCCCCATCGGCCGCGCCTGCTCGCTGGGCAAAATGAAAAAGACCGCGGTGCTGCGCTCGCATGGCGGCCGCTACCGCGCCCTCCAGGACGGCGATCTCCACATCGATGTCGCTTTCATCGCGGCGCCCTGCGCCGACAGCCATGGCAACGCCAACGGCGTCAACGGCCCCTCCGCCTGCGGCCCGCTCGGCTTCGCTTTGGCCGACTCTCTCTTCGCCGACAAGGTGGTGGTGGTGACCGATCACCTTGTGGATTTTCCCTGCCATCCCTGGAGCATCGAGGGCGGCAACGTCGATTATGTCGTGGTGGTCGACTCCATCGGCGACCCGAGCCAGATCGTCTCGGGCACGACCCAGATCACCCGTTCTCCCACCCGTCTTCTCATCGCCGAGTATGCCGCCCGCTTTGTCAGCGAGTCGGGCCTCATGACCGATCCCCATTTCAGCTTTCAGGCCGGCGCCGGCGGGGTTTCGCTCGCCTTTGTCAAATATATGAGCGAACTCATGCACGAGGCGGGCGTGGTGGCCGATTTCGTCCGCGGCGGGTCGACCCGGTATATGGTCGATATGCTCGAGAACGGCCTCACCCGCTATATCCTCGACGGCCAGAGCTTCGACCTCGACGGAGTGCGCTCCCTGCGCGACCATCCCCGCCACATCGAGACCAATCCCTTTGTTTCGTATGATTATCATACCAAGGGCTGCTTCGCCCGGATCCTCAAGGTCTCGGTGCTGGGTGCGACGGAGATCGACCTCGATTTCAACGTCAACGTCAATACCCACTCCGACGGCTGGCTGCTGCACGGCATCGGCGGCTTTACCGATGCGGCCGACGCCCAGGTGACGATGATCACCGCCCCGCTGGTGCGCAGCCGCCTGCCCATCGTGCTGGACCGGGTGACCACGGTGACGGCTCCGGGAGAGATGATCGATGTGGTGGTGACCGAGTACGGCATCGCCGTCAATCCCCGCCGGCAGGAGCTGCTCGACCGCCTCAAGGGCAGTACTCTGCCCCTGAAACCGATCGAGGAACTGCGCGACATCGCCTTAAAGCTGTCAGGCGCACCCGAGAAGCCGGTATTTACCGACCGCGTGGTGGCGGTGATCGAATTCCGCGACGGCACCATCATCGATGCCGTCCGCGAACTGGTGCCGGCGGAATGATCCGGCGGCTGTAGAAAGTATAAATCTGATCTCAGGAGAAGGAAATGAGCGGTAGATACATGGAAGTGGTGCTCAAATCGGACGCCCGCTTTGCCAAGGGCTTCCTCGAGGGCTATCTCGCCGGAACCGGCAGGAGCTTCCGCTTTTTCATCAACGAAGAGGCCGGGATTGAAGCCGAGTCGCTTTCCGAAAAGCTGAAGGAGCTGGTCGGTCTTGCCGATCTTTTCCAGCGCATCGTCATCGAGGAGGATTTCTGGACGGCTCTGCAAAAGGATGCCGCTGCCGCCCTCGGCCTCTCAGGCCATCCCATTCAGGCCAGGAAGATCAGTTCCGGCTCCTTCTCCGTCAGGATCAAGGAGTTCTCAAAGGAGAGCGCTGCGGCCATCAAGCAGATCGTCAGCGGGCGGCCCGCCGGTGTGGTGGCGGAGGGGTGGAAAGAGGACGAGACCGTCAACCGGAATGGCCGCGGGGTGGAACTCTATTCGCCGCTGCATGATTATGTCTATGAAGCCGAGGGTTCTTTCAGCGGCGGGATCGAGGCCGTTGCCGATCTGCGCGCGCAGCTGGTGCTCCACGATGCCGTCAAGGCCGGCCTGATCAAGCTGCTCTACGAGGAATAGCGGTCCGCTGGATCCTGACCGTACAGCTTTTAGGTCCCCCAGATCCGACGCCTTGCGGAGACCGGCAGAAGCGTCTCTCCCTCGCTCCGGAGTGCCGTCTGCAAGAGTCCGGCTAGCGGAGAGCAGGATGCACAGGGCATGGTGATCAGGCGAGTTCCTTTGGTAAGCGGCCCGTTCTTTTTGTTTGCATATTTAGGTAAAATGAGCTATATTTCTAGGTTATGTCCGCCAAAATTCCCTTTCAGGAGGTTTTTCATTCATGCAACGAGCTCTGATTTTCAAGCTTATTTTCGTTTTGGCCCTGATCGTCGTGGCCGTGCTCTCCCTGATGCCCACTTTTCAGGTCAACAACCTGCTCGATCAAGAGTCCGCGCTGATCACCAAACTTGGCACTCTCTCCGGTTTGAGCAAGACCGATATTGAGGTCGGCGTCACCAGCGGCGAACTGGAGGGCTCTGTGCGCCGGGCTGTAACCGAGAGCAACAGAGATGAAGCCCTGCGTCTCTCTGATAATCTGATCAAGCTCAACACCAGGATCGCCAAGCTGCAAGGCCGTGCGATCCGCCGCGGGCTCGACCTCCAGGGCGGCACCTACCTGGTGTACGAGATCGAT
>ENA-UOWO01002866-UOWO01002866.1-activated-sludge-metagenome-genome-assembly--contig:-NODE-2866-length-20743-cov-6.644867_pt1 | contig 20743 bp, 17 predicted proteins | sample MGYA00238148_ERZ761564 | MGnify/ENA primary metagenome ERZ761564 (study PRJEB28885, sample SAMN05720194) | activated sludge metagenome | isolation source: Anaerobic digester | place: USA... | reverse complement strand
CGGGCCTATGCGCCGACGCAGCCCGTCTACCGTGGTGCGGATGGCGGTCGGGTGGTGGGCAAAGTCGTCGTAGACGGTGATGGCGCCTGCCGGCGAGGCGATGGTGCCGCGAATTTCCATGCGACGCTTGACGTTCTGAAAACTAGCAAGGGCTTGGGCCGAGGTGGCAGGTGCCACGCCCACGTGCTCGGCCGCTGCAATGGCGGCCAACGCATTCAGCTGGTTGTGCACGCCAGTGAGTGCCCACTCCACCCGGCCCGCGGGCTGGCCGTGGTGCAGGACGTCGAACGCGTGGGGCTCGCCCACAGCGGTGAAGTCGCTTACCGCCGCGCCAAAACTGCGGACTTCGCTCCAGCAACCGGCGTGTAGCACGCGCGTCAGGCTTTCCTCCAGCCCGTTGACTACGACGCGGCCCGTGCCGGGCACGGTGCGCACCAGGTGATGGAACTGGCGTTCGATGGCGGCCAGGTCGTCAAAAATGTCGGCGTGGTCAAACTCCAGGTTGTTCAGCACGGCGGTTCGCGGGCGGTAGTGCACGAATTTGCTGCGTTTGTCGAAAAAGGCGGTGTCGTATTCATCCGCTTCAATGACAAAAACGGGGAGGCGAGGCGGCATCGGGCTCTGCTCCGTGTCCCCCGCCCGCGATGCGGGCTCCACCTTTACCTGCGCAGAGCCCGATGCCGCCTCGCCTCCCAGGCGCGCGGACACACCAAAGTTCAATGGCACGCCGCCGACCAGAAAGCCGGGCTGCAGTCCGGCGCTTTCCAGGATCCAGGTCAGCATGGCGGTGGTGGTGGTCTTGCCATGGGTTCCGGCCACGGCCAGCACGTGGCGGCCTTGCAGCACGTGTTCGGCCAGCCATTGCGGGCCGCTGGTGTAGGGCGCGCCAGCGTCCAGAATGGCTTCCATCAACGGAAACTTGGGGGCGCCGTCGGGCAGGCGGCTGCGGCTGACCACGTTGCCCACCACGAACATGTCGGGCTTCAGCGCCAGCTGATCCGCACCAAAACCTTCGATCAAATCGATACCCAGCGCACGCAGCTGGTCGCTCATCGGTGGGTAAACGCCCGCGTCGCAACCGGTTACCCGGTGCCCTGACTCGCGCGCCAGCGCGGCCAGACCGCCCATGAAGGTGCCGCAAATGCCAAGAATATGAATGTGCATGACCGGATTTTAGGCGAATTCAGGGGTGATTTTGGCCCTTAGCCCTCGTCAAATATGCCTGAGTAGCTATCAAATATGTAGCTGATTGGATATCTGCCAACCCGCGTGAATGGATGCAAAATGACGCTCATGGACTCTCTGGCATCTGAAATTTCAGCCACGGCTGCGCGCATGGTGGTTGAGGAGGGGCTGGAATATGGCCCTGCCAAGCGCCGCGCCATCAGGCAATTGGGGTTGCCCGGGCGCACGGCCTTGCCTGCCAATGATGAGGTCGAAGACGCGGTGCTGGAATACATCTCGCTCTTTTGCGCCGACACCCAGCCGCAGGAGTTGCAGGCCCTGCGCGAGCTGGCGCTGACCTGGATGGAGCGCATGACCCCGTTTCGGCCTCATCTGGGTGGAGCAGTCTGGCGTGGCACGGCCACCCGCCTGTCTGACATCTACATCCAGTTGTTTTGTGATGACTCCAAGTCCGCCGAAATTGCCCTGATCGATTTCCGGGTGAAATATGTCGCGCAAACGGTCACCGGGTTTCATGGAGATGATGTGGATTCACTGAGCATTCACAGCTATTGCGAAGGCTTGGGCGAAGAGGTGGGCGTCCATCTGCTCATCTATGATTTCGATGATTTGCGGGGTGCCCTGAAACCCGATTCCAGAGGGCGTACCCCCCGTGGGGACATGGCGGCAGCACGGCGTTTGCTGCATGTTGTGAAACAATGAATGAGTTTTCAATGAACAAGACAGAGGTTACGGACAATTTGGCGACTCGGCGGCGTTGGGTGATCGGAGTGGTGGCCGGCGTGGCAGGGTTGGCGGGTGCGAGTTGGGCCTGGCTGAAACACGCGCCCCAGGCGCCGGCTTCCAATGTTCTGGATGCGCTGTGGCAACTGACTCTGGACACGCCTGAGGGCGGCAGCGTGAAGCTGGCGACGCTCAAAGGCAAGCCCCTGATTGTCAATTTTTGGGCAACCTGGTGCCCACCTTGTGTTGAAGAATTGCCTTTATTGAACCGCTTTTATCTGGAAAATAAGCCTAACGGTTGGCAAATTGTTGGCATCGCCGTGGATCAGCAGGATCCGGTTGTACGTTTTCTGAGTCGGATGCCACTGCAGTTTCCTGTGGTTCTGTCGGGCATGTCAGGGATTGAACTGGGGAAATCGCTGGGAAATTTGGGAGGCGGATTGCCATTTTCGGTGGTGGTGACCTCGGACGGGTCCATCGCTGCCCGTAAAATGGGGCGTGTTTCCCCGGACGATCTCAAGGCCTGGGCGCAGCTTGGATGACTTTAACCGTCGACAGGGAACGCTGTTGTTTGTAGAAAAATAAAAGAAGATGAAACTCGTTGGCCGAAATTTAAGGTAAATTCGCGGCCTGTCAGTTCAAGACCTGTTGTTGGAGACATTATGGATTTAAGAAAACTGAAGACGCTGATCGACCTCGTGTCGGACTCGAACGTGTCCGAACTGGAGATCACGGAAGCGGAAGGCAAGGTTCGCATCGTCAAGGGAGGTGGCGGGCAGGTACAGCACTTCGCAGCGCCAGTAGCCTTACCGGCTGTCCTTTCGGCAGCTCACAGCGCACCCGCTGCGGCAGCTCCCGCTTCGGCAACCCCAGCACCGGTCGTTGCCGAAGTGCCTGAAGGACATCGCGTGAAATCCCCCATGGTTGGCACCTTTTACCGGGCGGCTTCGCCCGGTGCCAAGGCATTTGTTGAAGTCGGCGATGCGATCAAGGCCGGCGACACCATCTGCATCATTGAGGCCATGAAGATCCTCAATGAAATTGAATGCGACAAGACCGGCACAGTCAAAGAGATTCTTTGCGAAAACGGTCAGGCCGTGGAGTATGGACAGCCGCTGTTCGTGATCGAATAAGGCGGAAACAAACCGACATGTTCAAAAAAATACTGGTTGCCAACCGCGGGGAAATTGCGCTGAGAATCCAGCGCGCCTGCCGGGAGATGGGCATCAAGGCCGTCATGGTGTATTCCGAGGCGGACCGTGAAGCCAAGTATGTGAAGCTGGCCGAGGAAGCCGTTTGCATCGGTCCGGCGCCCTCCGCGCAAAGTTACCTCAACATGCCGGCAATTATCTCGGCAGCCGAGGTGACCGATGCGGAAGCCATTCATCCGGGCTACGGTTTCCTGAGCGAGAACGCCGATTTTGCCGAGCGGGTTGAAAAAAGCGGTTTCCAGTTCATTGGGCCGACTCCGGAAAACATCCGCACCATGGGCGACAAGGTGTCGGCCAAGCAGGCCATGATCAAGGCCGGTGTGCCCTGCGTACCCGGCTCGGAGGGCGAGCTGCCGGATGATCCCGCACAGATTCGCCGCATGGCCAAATCCATTGGCTACCCCGTTATCATCAAGGCCGCCGGTGGTGGTGGCGGGCGGGGTATGCGCGTGGTGCACACCGAGGCGGCGCTGATCAACGCCGTCCAGATGACCAAGGCTGAGGCGGGCGCCGCGTTTGGCAACCCGGCTGTTTATATGGAGAAGTTTCTCCAGAATCCGCGCCACATAGAAATCCAGATCCTGGCGGACAAGTTCAAAAACGCCGTTTACTTGGGGGAGCGTGACTGCTCCATGCAGCGGCGTCACCAAAAGGTGATTGAAGAGGCGCCGGCGCCAGGCATCCCGCGAAAGATGATCGAACGCATCGGTGAGCGGTGTGTGGCGGCTTGCAAAAAAATTGGCTACCGCGGCGCCGGAACATTTGAGTTCCTGTACGAAGACGGCGAGTTTTACTTCATCGAGATGAACACACGGGTGCAGGTGGAGCATCCCGTAACCGAGCTCATCACTGGGGTCGACATTGTTCGCACGCAGATCATGGTTGCAGCGGGTGAGAAGTTACCTTTTACACAGCGTCAGATCGAAATTCGCGGGCATGCCATCGAATGTCGCGTGAACGCGGAAGATCCCTACAAGTTCACCCCGTCGCCCGGGCGCATCACCATGTGGCACCCACCCGGCGGCCCGGGTGTGCGCGTGGATTCCCACGTCTACACGAACTATTTTGTGCCGCCGAACTACGACTCCATGGTTGGCAAGATCATTGTGCATGGTGATACGCGCGAGCAGGCGCTTGCAAGAATGCGTACAGCGCTGGGCGAGACGGTTATCGAAGGGATCAACACCAATATTCCATTGCACCGCGAGTTGATGGTCGATGCCAAATTCATGGGTGGTGGCACCAACATTCATTACCTTGAAGAGTGGCTCGGTCACCACAAGCGCTGATCGGCACACGCCATGTTTGAGCTGAGCCTGATGTGCCCGCAGGATCGGGTAGAAGCGGTGAGTGATGCACTGGATGCGCTGGATGCCCTGTGTGTCAGTGTGGAAGACGCCGATGCGCAGACGGATGCCGAGCAGGCCCTATTTGGTGAACCGGGCATGCCACCGCCGAAAGACGGGTGGCAGCGCTCCCGCATCAAGGCCCTGTACAGCACCGAAGAGCTTGCGCGCGAGTCAGCCGCGCTGCTGGGTGTGCAGGACTTCTTTGCCAATTGCCAGATCCTGGGCGTGGTGCCGGTTCCCGATCAGGATTGGGTGCGGTTGACGCAGTCGCAGTTTGCGCCGGTCGAGATCACCCCGGAGTTCTGGATTGTGCCGACCTGGCACGAGCCGCCCCCTCAGGCCAAAACACTGATCCGTCTGGATCCGGGGCTGGCATTCGGTACCGGCACACATCCTACGACACGCATGTGCCTTCGGTGGATCGCGGGCCATCAGGGGTTGGGGCGGGTGCTGGACTACGGCTGTGGTTCGGGCATTCTGGCTATTGGAGCCGCGAAATTTGGTGCACTGGATATTGACGCGGTGGATATAGACCCGGCTGCGGTGGAGTCGACGGTGCTCAATTCACAAGCCAATCATGTCCGTCTCAATGCGGGTTTGCCGGACAAGGCGTCAGGTACTTACCAGACGGTACTGGCCAACATACTGGCTTCACCGCTGAAGGTCTTGGCGCCGCTGCTGTGCGCCAAAGGCGTGGCTGGCGGTCACCTGGTGCTGGCAGGTATTCTGGACCGGCAGGAGCAGGAGCTCAGGGAGGCCTACTCGCCGTATTGCCAGTTATCGGTAGCAGACCGGGAAGATGGCTGGATTTTGATGACGGCCACGCTCTGATTCGTCAGGCTTCGGACTTTACAATCAGACGCAATGAGTCTGATCACACGCTGTCCCAGTTGCGAGACCCTGTTCAAGGTGGTTCCAGACCAGCTTCGCATCTCCGACGGTTGGGTTCGTTGCGGTCAATGTGAAGAGGTCTTTGACGCGTCCAGACACCTGCTGTCGGAAAGCTATCCTTCGACCCTCATCATGGAAAGCGCTCCGGCACCTCTGCAGGAGGAGGCCAAGGCCGACATTGCGGATTTTCTGGATAGTCTGGAGCCCGTCGCTGACCAGAATCGCACGGTTGCCCCCCTACCAGACAACGCGCTGTCGGAGCCGGTTGAGGCCTTGTCAGGCTTCATGCCGGATGAACTTGCGCCAACGCAGATTCTTGAAGAACTGCCTTTGTCTGATCCTGCGCCATACGCCGAGCCTGTGACGGTGGTTGACGCCGGAGAGGATAACCCCCCCAGCGACAACGATCAAAACAAAGTGGCTGAACAGGAGGATGAAGTCGATTCATCCTGGTATCCCGAATACGAATCTGAACCACCCGAAGAGCTGGCAGAGCTAGCAAGAGAACGTGTGCAGCCAGACGACGCTGCCGTGCAACGTGAGGTCCCGCTGACGAAGGAGCTGGAAGAATTCGTGGCACGTCGCTCGCAACACGCGCCGTTGTGGAATCCACCCGATCAGCAGGCCACCGCGGGGGCGAGCCTGAAGCCCGATCCAGGGGTGCTAAGCGATGAACCTGCACTTGATTCCGAGCCGGTGCCGTCGGAATTGTCGTTCATGCAGGGGTTTGGCAGCCGCTCTGTCTGGCGGAAACCGCTTGTGCGTATTGGCCTGAGCGTTGTGGCGCTGGTGTTGCTGGCGTTGTTGGGTGTTCAGGTGACGATTCAGGAGCGGGACCGGATTGTGGCGCTGGCGCCTGCTACTCAACCATGGGTATCCTCGGTTTGTGTTGTGGCCAACTGCCGCATTTCACCGCTGCGCCAGATTGAATCGATCGTCATTGAAAGCTCGTCGTTTGCAAAAACGCGGGGTGATGTTTATCGTTTCAACTTTGTGATCAGGAATGCGGCGGCCATCACACTAGCCATGCCGGCGGTGGAACTCGCATTGACGGATCCGCAGAACAGACCCGTGATTCGCCGGGTGTTTTTGCCTGCCGAATTCGGTGCCAATCTGGCTGAACTGGCGCCAGGGGCTGAATGGCCCGGTTCACTGGCTATTGGTGTCAAACTTGCCGGAGAGGCCGAGCGGATTTCCGGCTACCGCGTTCTCGCGTTTTATCCCTAAACTTTTTTTATTCAGCAGGATTTATGGCTTCCATCATCTGTGGTTCTTTGGCCTTTGACACCATCATGAATTTCGAGGGGCGCTTTGCCGAGCAAATCTTGCCGGACCAGCTACACATCCTCAATGTGTCGTTTCTCGTTCCAGCGTTGCGCCGGGATTTCGGTGGTTGTGCGGGCAATATTGCCTACAGCATGAAACTGCTGGGAGGCGAACCACTGCCCATGGCGACCATTGGACTGGATGGTGACGGCTATCTGGAGCGACTCAAAACGTTGGGAATTGATTGTGGTTTCGTCCGCAGACTCGATGATGCCTACACGGCGCAGGCCATGATCATCACTGACCAGGACAACAACCAGATCAACGGTTTTCACCCCGGGGCCATGGCACATGCACACCTGAATGTAATCTCCGCGCGAAGCGACATCAAGCTGGGAATCATTGCGCCAGACGGGCGCGACGCCATGCTGCAGCATGCAGACCAGTTTGTCGCTGCTGATATCCCTTTCGTTTTTGATCCAGGCCAGCAATTGCCGCGATTTGATGGGCCGGAGCTGCGCAAGTTTGTTGACCAGGCTAGCTGGGTAACGGTGAACGACTATGAAGGAAAGATGCTGAGTGACCGCACGGGCTGGAGCACCGAGGAAATTTCGCGCCGTGTGCGTGGTCTGTTTGTCACGATCGGCGCCGAAGGCAGCGAAGTGTGGGTGGATGGGGTCAAGACGCTGGTGCCACCGGTCAGGGCCGATGCGGTTGTTGATCCGACTGGATGCGGGGACGCCTACCGTGGCGCCTTGCTGTTTGGGCTGGAGCGGGGTTGGTCGTTAATCCGATGTGCCGCAGCGGGCAATTACATCGGCTCCGTCAAGATCGCCCAGCGCGGGCCGCAGAATTACCAGGTTGATGTGGATCGCATCAATGCTGAGTGAGCGCACAGGCCGAATATTCTTCGGGAAAGTAAAAAGCCCGGCATCTTTCGATACCGGGCCTGAGGATAAACCGTTGAAGGTTTATGGCTTGCTGGCGGTAGGAAACGGCCAAGCAGCTTGCGGGTTCAGAGTAGTCTGAGCCGCTGGGGCAGCAGGAGCAGGCGCTGCTTTGGCAGCGGGTGCTTTCGCGGCTTTCTTCGCAGCCGGCTTCTTGGCTGCTTTCTTGGCGGCTGGCTTTTTGGCAGCAGGCTTTTTAGCTGCAGCTTTCTTCGCTGCTGGCTTTTTAGCTGCAGCTTTTTTAGCCGCTGGCTTTTTGGCCGCTACTTTCTTTGCTGCTACCTTTTTAGCGGGAGCCTTTTTAGCTGCAGCTTTTTTAGCTGGAGCTTTCTTCGCCACTACTTTTTTAGCAGGAGCTTTTTTGGCTGCAGCTTTTTTAGCTGGAGCTTTTTTCGCCGCTACTTTTTTAGCAGGAGCTTTCTTCGCGGGAGCGGCCTTTTTTGCGGCCGGTTTTTTTGCAGTTGCCATTAGATTTTCTCCTTGATCAATTAACAAAGAGCACTTCATGCCAGTTGGATTGCATGAAGCGATTCATGGTGCTGGGACTGACCCCAACACCATGAACACGGGTGCACAAACCACTCGCGCAGTCTTCGCCGCGATAAATGGTTTGTGGAATTCTTGATTTCATATGAATAAAAGGATCAATCCCAGGACAGCGCGCCACCGGATTGATATTCGATGACCCGGGTTTCAAAGAAGTTTCGTTCCTTCTTCAAGTCAATCATTTCACTCATCCATGGGAACGGGTTCTCCTCGTTCGGGAAAATGGTTTCCAGGCCAATTTGCGTCGCACGACGATTGGCGATGTAGCGCAGGTAGCCTTTGAACATGGATGCATTCATGCCCAACACGCCCCGTGGCATGGTGTCTTCAGCATACTTATATTCAAGCTCGACAGCTTCAAGAAACAGGGCGTTGATTTCTGCCTTGAATGTCGCAGTCCAGAGTTGAGGATTTTCGAGTTTGATCTGGTTGATCAAGTCAATGCCGAAATTGCAGTGCATGGATTCGTCGCGCAGGATGTACTGGTACTGTTCGGCGGCACCTGTCATTTTGTTCTGGCGACCGAGAGCCAGAATCTGCGTAAACCCAACATAAAAGAACAGGCCTTCCATCAGGCATGCAAACACAATCAGCGACTTAAGCAGCTTCTGGTCGTTCTCCAGTGTACCGGTAGAAAAGTGCGGATTGGTCAAGGTCTCAATAAACGGAATCAGGAATTGGTCCTTGTTCCTGATGGACTCAACTTCGTTGTAGGCACTGAAGATTTCACTTTCATCCAGGCCCAGCGATTCCACTATGTACTGGTAAGCATGGGTATGAATGGCCTCTTCGAAAGCCTGACGCAACAGAAATTGTCGGCACTCGGGTGCCGTAATGTGCCGGTAACTCCCCAGCACAATATTGTTCGCAGCCAGCGAGTCTGCGGTTACAAAGAAGCCCAGATTGCGCTTGACGATGCGACGCTCGTCTTCGGTCAACCCGTTCGGATCTTTCCATAGCGCGATATCGCGCGTCATGTTGACTTCCTGCGGCATCCAGTGATTGGCACAACTGGCCAGATACTTTTCCCAAGCCCATTTGTACTTGAAAGGCACGAGCTGATTGACATCGGTCTTGCCATTGATGATGCGCTTGTCAGCAGCCTGCACCCTGCGCGGCGGCACTTGGGGTGTTGATGAGCGGGCGGTGGTTGGTGGCAGAACAGCAGCTTGCACTACGGCTCCATCGTCCAAAGTGCGCAACTGTGGGGAAAGCGGAGGTGACTCTGTCGGGCGGCTGCTTGATGAGCCGCGTGCGAAAGGCGCTTGCGATGTGGGCTTGACTTCTTCGTCCCAGGACAACATAGATGATTCCAATTAACGGATTATGGGAGCAGCGAGATGAAATGGAAAGTACTCATTCACTTCGCTGCCGATTTGTGTTGTTCGATTGCATCGTCCTGCACCAGACAACGTGACCATCATCACTGGCATGACTCGCATGTCGGATCGTCGATGCCACAAAACTTGATATCGGTTGCAGGGTTGGCCGCCATCTGCAACTGCGCAGCAGCGGCTGCTGCGTCGAGCGCGCTCATGCCCATGGAGCTGGAGCGCGGCTCACTGTTCCCGGAAGAAACCGCATTCATACGGCCTGCTGTGACAGTAGACTTCTCGACGTGTGTCGCCGACATCGTGCGCAGGTAATAGGTGGTTTTCAAGCCCCGAATCCACGCCAGCTTGTAGGTGTCATCCAGCTTTTTGCCGGAAGCGCCTGCCATGTATATGTTGAGTGACTGCGCCTGATCGATCCACTTCTGGCGCCGCGCTGCAGCTTCGACCAGCCATTGGGTCTCAACCTCAAAAGCAGTGGCATACAGCGACTTGATCTCCTGGGGAACGCGATCAATCGGATTGAGTGAGCCATCGAAGTGCTTGAGATCCATCACCATCACGTCATCCCACAACCCAAGGCGTTTAAGGTCGCGTACCAGATAGTTGTTGATGATGGTGAACTCGCCCGACAGGTTGGACTTGACAGACAGATTCCCAAAACACGGCTCGATGGACGCGTCCACACCAATGATGTTGGAGATGGTGGCGGTGGGGGCAATGGCGACGCAGTTGGAATTGCGCATGCCGTCTTTGGCAATCTTCTTGCGAAGGGTATCCCAATCCAGCGTGGAAGAACGATCCACCTCGACATAGCCACCACGCTCGCGCGCAAGCATGTCCAGCGTGTCGATAGGCAAGATGCCCTTGTCCCACAATGAGCCTTTGTAGCTGGAGTATTGGCCACGTTCACGTGCCAGTTCGGTAGAGGCCCAATAGGCGTAGTAGCAAACCGCTTCCATGGATTTGTCGGCAAAGTCCACGGCCGCATCGCTGGCATAAGGGATGCGCAACTCATAAAGGCTGTCCTGAAATGCCATGATGCCCAGTCCGACGGGCCGGTGGCGCATGTTCGAGTCACGCGCTTTTTTGACTGCGTAGTAATTGATGTCAATGACGTTGTCCAGCATGCGCATGGCAATCGAGATGGTCTTTTGCAGCTTGGCGTGGTCAACACCACCGTCTTTCAGGTGCTGCAGCAGATTCACCGAGCCCAGATTGCAGACGGCCGTTTCCGTGTCGCTGGTGTTCAGCGTGATTTCCGTGCACAGGTTGGACGAGTGAATGACCCCGGTATGTTGCTGCGGTGAGCGCACATTGCAGGCATCCTTGAATGTGATCCAGGGGTGCCCGGTTTCGAACAGCATGGTCAGCATCTTGCGCCAGAGGTCAGCCGCAGGCAGCGTTCGCGATGGCTTGATTTCTCCACGCGCGGCTTTTTCCTCATAGGCAACATAGGCTTTTTCGAAATCAACACCAAATTTGTCGTGCAGGTCAGGCACGTTGCTGGGTGAAAACAGGGTCCATGTACCTTTCTCCATGACGCGACGCATGAAGAGGTCGGGAATCCAGTTGGCCGTATTCATGTCATGGGTGCGACGCCGATCATCGCCGGTGTTCTTGCGCAACTCCAGAAATTCTTCAATATCCAGGTGCCATGTTTCCAGGTAGGTACAGACAGCCCCTTTGCGCTTGCCGCCCTGATTCACGGCAACTGCCGTATCGTTGACGACTTTCAGAAATGGCACAACCCCCTGCGATTCACCGTTGGTGCCCTTGATATGCGAACCCAGAGCGCGAACACGCGTCCAGTCATTGCCCAAGCCGCCGGCAAACTTGGAGAGCAGTGCGTTTTCCTTGATGGATTCGTAGATACCATCCAGATCATCGGGCACCGTGGTCAGATAGCAGCTGGAGAGCTGTGAACGCAGGGTGCCGCTGTTGAACAGCGTCGGGGTGCTGGACATGAAGTCGAAGCTGGACAGCACTTCATAGAACTCGATAGCCCGCGCTTCACGGTCAATCTCGTTGAGTGACAAACCCATGGCAACCCGCATGAAAAAGGCCTGCGGCATTTCAATGCGCGTTTTGCCGATGTGCAGGAAATAGCGGTCGTACAGCGTTTGCAGACCAAGGTAATCAAATTTCAGGTCGCGATCCGGCTTCAGTGCGGCGCCCAGGCGCTTCAGGTCAAACTGCTGCAGCTTTTCGTCCAGCAACTCGGCATCCACGCCGCGCTTGATGAATTGCGGAAAGTAGTCAACGTACGCTTGTCCCATTTCTGACTGGTCCACGTCCTTGCCCAGAATCTCCTTGGCAATCGTATGAAACAGCAGGCGTGCAGTTGCAAAAGTGTAGTCAGGGTCTTTCTCGATCAGCGTACGGGCTGCCAGAACAGAAGCTTTGTAAACCTCGTCCATGGGGACGCCGTCGTACAGGTTGCGCATGGTCTCCGCCATGATGGGATCGGGCTTGATGTCGGCGCCCAAACCAGAGCAGGCATCGTGGATGATTTTTTGCAGGCGATTGAGATCCAGAACGATACGCTGGCCGTTGTCGATGGCGTGCAAGACGGGTGCGGCAGGTGCTTCCTGAGTCGTCTTGCGGGCACGTTCCTGCGTCCGTTTTTCGCGATACAGAACATAGGCTCGCGCAATCTCGTGGTGACCGCCACGCATCAAGCCCAGTTCGACTTGATCCTGGACGTCTTCAATATGAAAAGTGCCGCCCCCGGGACGTGAGCGCATCAGCGCTCGAATGACGACTTGCGTCAGGCCGTCAACCATCTCCCGCACGCTGGCAGAGGCAGCTCCCTGTGTTCCGTGCACAGCCAGGAAGGCCTTCATCATGGCGACGGCTATCTTGTTTGGCTCAAACGGAACCACAGCACCATTGCGGCGAATGATCTGGTATTGCTGAAATGCCTGAACGGTGCTCGTGGCGTCATTGTCTGAGCCATGAAGGCCGAGAACGCTGGTGTGAAGCATAGGTGACGTATTGGCGACGATTTGCATTATTTCCTCGATGTTGGCAATTTTTTTTGCTGGTCTGGTGACCACGGTGGACTACGTTATTCTTTTGGACGTTTGTGAGTGCATCGCACACTATATCTGGGGTCCGGTTACATGGCAAGCCACTACCGGTAGTGTATCGCGTGGTTTGCCAGTCTGCACCAAAAAAGCCTGGATGGGAGGGGAAATAGTGGCCAGACAGCGCCTAGATTGGTGAAGGAAATCAGGCGGTTTACGTTGCCAGATCGAAAGCGTCTGAATCGAGTCCAGCATCCACGCGGGTTTTCAGGGGGTTTCCCCAGCACACGCGCATGAGGCTTGAGTTTGCGTGATGCAGGGGACAATATGCGCGACCCTGAACAGTTGGCCCCGCATGAACTGGGCTAGGGAAAATACCGATCAGCCCAGCCGAGAGACTGTTGCAAATGTGCCCAATCGAAGCCCGGGCCGGGATCGAATTTTCTCCCTGGGGCAATGTGTTCGTGTCCTGCGACATGCCGAATGTCGTACCGCAAAGGAACGGCAGCACACAAATGGGTCAGGGTCTCGTATTGCGCTGGTTCAAACGATTGACCTTCAAGGCCTTCCAGTTCGACGCCAATCGAATCATCGTTGCAGTTTTCACGTCCCCTGTAGCAGGATTTCCCGGCATGCCAGGCGCGGTCGTCGCAACTGACAAACTGCCACAGATCCCCATTGCGCCGGATATAGAAGTGGGATGACACCTCCATGCCCCGGATGGTCTGGAAGTAAGGGTGCGCTTCCCAATCGAGCGTGTTGGTAAATAAAGCCAGAACTTCGTCTCCGCCAAACTGCCCCGGCGGCAGACTGATGGAATGAATGACGATCAGGTCGACGACTGCTGCATCCGGGCGGGCTCCGAAGTTCGGAGAGGGCAGCCGGTGTGCAAATCGGTACCAGCCATCGTTCCAGAGGGCTGCCTTGTTTTCAGCCACTTTGTCTGGAGTCCTCAGCCGTGTCGGACCCCTGGGGCATGTCGATATTGAGTCGGGCAATTCGGTACCGCATCTGCCGCAGGCTCAAGCCCAATCGGGAGGCCGCTGCCGTGCGGTTGTAGCCCGCATCTTCCAGCGCCCTGATCAGAATCTCCCGCTCTTGCAGGTCCAGGTGACTCTGCAGATCGCTCGGGATGGTGTTGGGTTCGTCATTCAGAATCTCCGCTTTTTCAGCTCCGACGCGGTTGTTCTGCGGCGCAAGCTGAGCCTCTTCGTCAATGTGAAGATCCTCGGTGTCGCCCAGCGCCACCGCGCGGTGCAGCAGATTCTCCAGTTCCCGTACATTTCCCCGCAGCGGATGGCGCGACACCTGCGCCAGCAAGGCCGGCGACAAAGTCGGGACATCAATGCCCGCCTCATCAGCAATGCGATTCAGCAACGCCATACACAGTGCTGGCAGATCGTCCAGACGCTCACGTAGCGGCGGAATAAGTATCTCGATGACATTCAGCCGATAAAAAAGGTCCTGCCTGAAGCGCCCGGCCTCCACTTCGGCGGCCAGGTCCTTGTGGGTCGCGCTGACAATGCGCACATCGACCGCTTCTTCCTGCGTGGCACCGATGGCCCTCACACTGCGCTCCTGGATGGCACGCAGTAATTTGGCCTGCATCGCCAGCGGCAGGTCGCCAATTTCATCCAGAAACAAAGTGCCACCCCGCGCAGCCTGAAAGAACCCATCCCTGTCCTGTGTCGCTCCAGTATAGGAGCCCTTTTTGGCACCAAAAAACTCGGCCTCCAGCAGGTTTTCCGGGATCGCGCTGCAATTCACCGCGACCAGCGGCCCGTCAGCCCGTTGGCTGTTGCCATGTAATGCCCCGGCGGCCAGTTCCTTGCCGGTGCCTGATTCACCCCGAATCAACACGGGTGCCATGCTGCGTGCCACTTTGGCAATGCGTTCTTTCACCTGGCGTATGGCGAGAGATTCCCCCACCATGCGTTGAAGGGACGCCTGCGCGGCAGTCAGCCGCTGTGGCTTCACATCCGCAATGTTTCGCGTGGACGGATTCTGCCCGCTTTTTTGTGCGGGTTTGACGTCGCGCACGGCTGATGCAATAACCAGTCGAAACTGCTTCAGATCGACTGGCTTGGTAAGGTAATCAAATGCGCCCGCCTTGAGGGATTCAACAGCATTTTCCGCAGACCCGTAAGCCGTGATGACCACACATCGTTCCAGGCGGCTTTGTTCCCGCACATCTTTCAGCAGCAAGGTGCCCATCCCGTCAGGCAAACGCATGTCCGTGATCAGGACATCAAAACCGTGCTCAGCCAGTTGTTGCCGGGCCTCTTCAACCGATCCTGCCGTCTCGACCAGGTATCCCTCGCGCAACAATGTGAGCTCATACAGCGTACGCAGATCGGGTTCGTCATCCACCACCAGGATGCGTGCATTGGCCGGAAAGATTTTCTCACTCATGATTCGAGTGGCATTGTGTCAGACAGTCCAAAGCTGTCTGACTCTCGGCGCGATGGACGGAAACTGATGAAAAATTCGTTGCCGTCCATTTCCTGTCCCCGCACGAAGCGGCGTGACCGCTGATAAGCGATGGAAGCGCCATGCCCGTCACACAGCTCGCGGCAGATGTACAGACCCAGTCCGCTGGAGCGGCTCTCAGACGAGAAGAACGGTTCGAACAAATTTCGCTCGATGGACTGGTCCAGCGGTGCCCCGTCACTCCAGATGCTCAGCACGGCCTGGCCTGAAGGGTTGGCCCGGGTGGACACCACCAGGGCCTCGGCCTTGTCCGTCGCATACCGCTTGGCGTTGTCCAGCAGGTTCACCATGATGCGCCGAAGATGTTCCGCGTCAAACGCCACATTCACATCATCCAGTGCGGTCTGTACCAGCAAAAGATGAACGGCATTTGATTGTGTGGCCCAGTCCCTACATATGCGCACCACGGCGGCATCCAGGGACAGGCTGGGAGACTCCGCGGGATTGCCCAGCGACTTGACGCGGGCCAGGTTGAGAATTTCGTCAACGGTTCTTCCCAGTCGTTTGGCGTTTTGCCGAACGATCTGGATCAGCTGACGGTGCTTGGGGTCGCCGATCTCCTCCTCCAGCAAGGCGTTTGCCTGCACGATGGCAGACAGCGGGTTGCGGATTTCGTGCGCCACGGCCGCCGACATGCGTCCCATGCTCGCAAGCTTCTCGGTGCGCATGCGGGCCTCGGTTTCCCGCTGATCCTGCAGAAAAATCACGCACAGACTTTCCGAGCTGCCACCCATGGAGGGCGTCAGCCGGGTGCGCGCCAGAATGCGGCGGGGGCCCTGTCCCGGATGGCGAATGATCACCTCTGCCTCTTGAGGTGACTTGCGCGCAAAACTCACCTTCATCAGGTCCGTGAGTGCCCGCCAGCCAGACTCGGATGTCAGTTCGAACGAAGGCGCATGCAATGAACGCTCGGAGCCCAACAGGTGCCTTGCTGCCGGATTGGCTGAACGAACCGTACCTTTGGGGTCTACCACCAGAATGCCATCGGTCAGCGTTTCAATGACCAGCTCGTTGACTTGTCGTTGCACCCGTGCGGCCAGCTGACTGCGGCGGGAGCGCAACTCTTCATTGGCCAACCGCGTTGCAATCTGGTTGGCCAGAAGGGCAATTGCAAAACACCCCACGCCCGTCAGCGCGGCCTGGGCCAGCAAACCTGCCAGTTCACCCGGTGCCTGAATCGCCACCCAGGCCGCGTTCCCCAGCAGAATCAGCGTAACGCTGGCAGCGGTGCCCAGTGCCAGCAACAAAGACCCCAAAACGGCTGTCACCAGAACGGGCAGGCCAAACAGCGGTGCGTAGTTCACGGAGCCGCCCTGGATGAACTGCAACGCCGCAAAGACGAGAAGGTCCACGCCAATGATGGCAACCCAGCGCGGTCCGAACGTCCGGCCAAGCCGACGCTCCTTGAATAGCAGGCGAACGATCAGAGTTGCAGCCAGATAGGCCGTACAAATCAGGATCAGTGTCGTGTTGTGGGCAGGTCCAAGGGTGACCACCACGACTTGCAGCAGCAGCAGGACGGTGGCGATCGAGACCCGCGCCGTCATGCAGCCGCGCCACAGCCGCTCTCTCTCGTTGGGGCGCTCGGTGCGGTCGGCCACCCCCGGATCCAGTATCGAGGGGCCAAACCACGAGTGGCCGTCTGCCGGGGCGGCCATTCAGTCCTCAGCGCGGTGGCGGTGTTCGTTGCCGCAATACAGGCCAAGCTGGCCTTGAACTGCCTCGGCACGGGGAACATGCAGCGAACACAGCTTGCACGCAATCATGTCTTGCGGTGTGTCAGGCACTGGGGCCTTGCGCACAGCGTCTTTTTTTGGCAAACGGTTTGAGCGCCACATGCCCACCCCGAACAGCACGACGATCAGTACCAGCAGGTATTTCATGCCGCGCGGCCCAAAATGACTTCCAGAACAAAGCGCGAACCCACATATGCCAGCAGCAGCAGGCCCGAACCGATATACAGCACCCGCACCGCCCGTTTGCCCCGCCAGCCCCATTGCGACCGGCCGAGCAGCAGCACTGCAAAGGTGATCCACGACAGCACGGAAAAAATGGTCTTGTGGTTCCATTTCCACCCGCTGCCCGGCCCATAAAGCGAATCGGCAAACACAATGGCCACCAGCATGGAGGCGGACAACAGGATGAAGCCTCCCGCCACAAACCGGAACATCAGCCGTTCAATGGTCAGCAACGGCATGCCGCTGTGCGAGTCTGCCGCAAGGCGAATGCTGTCTTCCGTGCGGGTCATGAACCAGGCGTGCGCCACGGCCGCGCCGAACAGGCCGTAGGACGCCAGCCCCAAAGCCCAGTGCAGCGGCAACCAGGGGGAAGCGTTGGGATGCAGGGCGCTGCCCGGAAAGAACAGCGCGAGCAAAACCGCTGCAGCCCCCAGCGCACACAGCACCCAGCGGGTCTGCAGCTGGGGAAACACCCGGCTTTCAACCATATAGACGGCGGCAACCAGCCACGCCGTCATCGACAGGGCAGGCCCAAATCCAAAATGAGGCACCCCAACCAGCAGGCCCAGAGCCAGCACCCCGGCGTGCAGCACCCAACCCAGCAAAAAAGTGCTTTGGGCAACACCCGCACTCAGGCGCGCTGACGCCAGCGCCGGTACCAGATAGGCGAGCGCTGCCACGACGGCCAGCGTGATACTGAAAGAGGCGGCACTGGCTAGAATCATGGGTACAGTTTAGCGTCTTGCACCCGGCCAATTTCTGTTGGCAAACAACTTAGGTTCCCCCAGCGGGACTTTTCTCCATGGCCTCAGCCCTTACCGACAAACTAAGCCGCCTCGTCAAGGAAATTCGCGGGCAGGCCCGCATCACCGAATCCAACGTGGCCGACATGCTGCGGGAAGTGCGCATGGCCCTGCTGGAAGCCGACGTGGCCCTGCCGGTGGTGCGCGACTTTGTTGCCCGCGTCAAGGAAAAAGCCCTGGGCGCCGAGGTGTTGGGCTCGCTGCAACCCGGCCAGGTGCTGGTGAGCATCGTCAACCGGGAGCTTGCCGCCACCATGGGTGAGGGCGTGAGCGACATCAACCTCGCCGCCCAACCCCCGGCGGTCATTTTGATGGCGGGCTTGCAGGGCGCGGGGAAGACCACCACCACCGCCAAGCTGGCCAAGCACCTGATCGACAAGCGCAAGAAAAAGGTGCTGACGGTGTCGGGCGACGTGTACCGTCCGGCGGCCATCGAGCAGCTCAAAACCGTCTCCGCGCAGGCGGGGGCCGAGTGGTTCCCCAGCACACCAGACCAGAAGCCGGTTGATATTGCGAATGCTGCGCTGGACTACGCCCGCAAACACTATTTCGATGTGTTGCTGGTCGATACCGCCGGCCGTCTGGCCATTGATGAAGCGCTGATGAAGGAAATCAAGGCGCTGCATGCCGCATTGAACCCCGTGGAAACGCTGTTCGTGGTGGACGCCATGCAGGGTCAGGATGCCGTCAACACCGCCAGAGCTTTCAAGGATGCCCTGCCGCTGACCGGCATCATTCTGACCAAAACCGACGGTGATTCACGCGGTGGCGCGGCCCTGTCCGTGCGCCAGGTCACCGGCGTGCCCATCAAGTTTTCCGGCACCAGCGAAAAGATCGACGGCCTGGAGGTGTTTGACGCCGAGCGCCACGCCGGGCGCATTCTGGGCATGGGCGACATCCTCGCGCTGGTCGAGCAGGTTACCGCCGGCGTAGACATGGACGCCGCGCAAAAGCTGGCTGCCAAGGTCAAGAGTGGTGCGGGTTTTGATCTGAATGATTTTCTGGGCCAGATCCAGCAGATGAAACAGATGGGCGGCCTGTCCAGCCTGATGGACAAACTGCCTGCCGCGATGGCCGCCAAGGCGGGCCAGGTGGACATGGACCGGGCCGAAAAAGACATCAAGCGCAAGGAAGGCATCATCCACAGCATGACCCCGCTGGAGCGCCGCAAACCCGACCTCATCAAGGCCACGCGCAAGCGCCGCATCGCCGCCGGTGCGGGTGTGCAGGTTCAGGAGGTGAACCGCATGCTCAAGGAGTTTGAGCAGATGCAGGACATGATGAAGAAAATGAAGGGTGGCGGCATGATGAAGATGATGAAACGCATGGGCGGCATGAAGGGTATGCCGAAGATGCCGTTTTAAGAAAAACAGGTCATTTTCAGGTGTCAAATTGGCCCCCAGCCCTCGTTGGATATGCGTGAGTAGCTATTTATTTCATAGCACTTGAAATTCAAGTCGTTCACAGGAATTTTTCAATGAACAGGGAACGAATCAGCTCCGGCTCCACGTTTGAAGCGCAAATTGGCTACTCGCGGGCCGTGGTGGCGGGAGACTGGATTTTTGTGTCCGGCACGACTGGTTTTGATTACGCCACCATGTCCATCCCGGACGACCTGCTTGAGCAAACCGAGCAATGTTTGAAGAACATCGAGTCTGCGCTCAAGCAGGCGAATTCAAGCCTGAAGGATGTCGTTCGCGTGACCTACGTGTTGCCCAACGGCGCGGAGTTTGAGCAGTGCTGGCCGGTTTTGCGCAAGTACTTTGGCGAGGTGCGCCCCGCGGCCATGATGATTTCGGCCAGCTTGCTGGACCCGCGCATGAAGATTGAGATTGAAGTCACGGCGATACGGCAGAAATGATCGCCATTGGGTTCTGGCCGTGAATTGCAGGAGATCTGATTTGAATCCCACTCACTCGGAGTCGGTCGTCTTGCCCCTGACCGTGCGCGCGTTCTGGCAAATGAACATAATTCAATGATGCACACTTCAAGCGTTTCAGGCCGAAATTCGGAATCACAGGACGATGCGATTGTCTCTGTTCGCGGCATCGGCAAAACTTATGTCAACGGGTTTCAAGCCCTCAAAAATATCAACCTCGATATCAGACGAGGTGAGATTTTTGCATTGCTGGGTCCAAACGGGGCTGGCAAAACGACTTTAATCAACCTCATCTGCGGCATTGTCAAACCGACCAGCGGTACGGTCACGGCAGACGGATTCGACACTGTGCGTGAGTATCGCGAGGCTCGGGCCAGTATCGGACTGGTGCCGCAGGAATTGCATACCGATGCGTTTGAATCGGTATGGGCTACTGTCAATTTCAGCCGTGGCCTGTTTGGCAAGGTGCCCGCGCCTGATTACGTGGAAAAGGTTTTGCGTGACCTGTCGCTTTGGGACAAGAAGAATTCCAAAATCATGACGCTGTCCGGCGGGATGAAGCGTCGGGTGCTGATTGCCAAGGCGCTGGCCCACGAACCCAAGATATTGTTCCTTGACGAGCCCAGTGCCGGCGTGGACGTGGAGCTGCGTCATGACATGTGGCGCCTGGTGCGCGAACTGCGTGACCGCGGTACCACCATCATCCTGACGACCCATTACATTGAAGAGGCCGAGGATATGGCCGACCGAATTGGTGTGATCAGCAAAGGCGAGTTGATCGTGGTGGAGGACAAACAGGTGTTGATGCGAAAGCTGGGCAAAAAGCAGCTCATCCTGACGCTTCGGCAACCGTTGGCCCATATCCCGGACACCTTGAACAGCTGGGAGCTTGAGTTGTCTGCCGATGGAACGACTCTGGTGTACACCTATGACACCCAGACTGAGGAGACCGGCATAGCCGCGCTGTTGCGTGCGCTGGGCCAGGAGGGGCTGGATTTCAAGGACTTGCGTTCGAGCGAAAGCTCACTGGAAGACATTTTTGTCAGCCTGGTGCATCAACCCAAGGAGTCCATGGCATGAACATGCATGGAGTCCGCGCGATTTACAAATTTGAGATGGCGCGCACGTTGCGCAC
>ENA-UOWO01002863-UOWO01002863.1-activated-sludge-metagenome-genome-assembly--contig:-NODE-2863-length-20752-cov-24.123593_pt1 | contig 20752 bp, 16 predicted proteins | sample MGYA00238148_ERZ761564 | MGnify/ENA primary metagenome ERZ761564 (study PRJEB28885, sample SAMN05720194) | activated sludge metagenome | isolation source: Anaerobic digester | place: USA... | reverse complement strand
GCCTGAAGGATGTGCTACCACGCCATCGCATGCAAATTCAGCAAATACTCCAGCACCGGTTTTATCTTGTTCGTCCAGTCCAGTTGCGCCTCCGCATAGGCCCGGATTTGCGGGGCGGCGTCGGGGTATTGCCGGTGTAAATCCTCCACAAAACCGATCAGTTCTTCCATCTGAACCGGGCTTTCATCGCCGGGTATGCGCAGGCTGAACGGGAAATTTGCCGGAAAATCGGCATCTTCGCCGGCAAACAAAAACGGCAGTCCGTAGGCGCAGTAAGTGCGGTGTTTCAGCGCCGAGTTCAGGGCCAGCCCGATCCGGTGGGTAGCGAGGGTGCCGATACCCAGGTCGGTTTGAGCCATCAGGGCATCGAATTCTTTCCCGTTTTTGGGCGGGATCAGCGTCACGTGATGCTGCAATCCAAGGCGGGCCACCAGCGCCCGTATCTCTTCCGATTCCGCCCCGTTCCCCAGTATTTTCAAGTGTATTGCCGGCTGCGTACCGGCATTTTTTTTGTCCAGAAAGATGCGCATGCCCTCCAGCAGGCGGTCCAGTCCGTGCCAGTATCCCATGCTGCCGATAAAGGTCATACGCAGCAAACCCGGTTCCGGGCGCAACGCTACCGGCGGCGGAATACGGCCGACGGAAATCCCGTTCTGAACAAAAATGGCAGGCACGCCCCAAATCCCTTCCTCCGGTCCGTAGTGCAAAAACCGGTCGGTGAATTCCCGGAGTCTGGCTCTGTACAGGCGGTCGACGGTAAGCATAAAACTCCCTATGGGTCCCTTCATTTCGGCGTCGTACGGCCAGGTCGGCAATTCGATGATGATCCGGATACGGGGGTTCGTTTTTTTGGCCTTTTCCAGCAATTTTAAAAATGCCCGGTGCGTGGGCATATGCCGGATCACGATAAAATCGTATTCCCTGAAATTCAGGGTATGGGCAAGTCTGCGGTCGCCGTTTCGGTAAAACGTGAGGAAATGCCCGACCGATTTTTTTCGGTTTCCGGGAAAGGAAACGACAATCTTCCGGTCATTAAAAACCAGTCCCTCCTCATCGTACCAGATCACGTCGGCGTCTATGCCCTGTGCGGTAAAAGCCTGCACGTAGGCTTCGCATTTACCTACAACACCCTGGTTGGCGGGGTCGTTTCGGTGTGTGCGGAAGTAAAAAAGCCCTTTCATGCGGCGTGGTTTTGATTGGTAAATACCATGCCGAACAGGCTGCGGAAATCGATGCCATGCAGGTCCTGCTCGTACAGATAGGTATTGTGCAGGCTCAGCGAAATAGCGGTCCCTTCCCCGTTCTGTGTGATAAAATCGTGCCAGTTGCGGCGCACCTGCTTCGGATCACCGCCGTTTTCGCGCACCAGCCCGCAATCCATGGCGATCAGCGGTTTTTCCAGCCACCGGTACGGTCTTTCTTCCCGGAAATAATAGAGGTAAAAAGGGAAACCGGTTCCCGCACGGAACCCGATGCGGTCGCGGAACCCGAGGGTGGCATCTTCCTGTATCCCTGCCGTTTCGAGTGCATCGGCTGTTTCCGGAAATGCGAAACGCAGGTAATGCTGCCGGCTTTTCACCACAGGCATTTCCAGCCAGTTTTCCAGCGTACCTCGTTGTTGTTCAAGCAGTTCAGGGTTTTTCCAGGTTTCGTACCCGGGGTGTAGTCCGGCCTTATAACCTTGTTTGAAGGCAAGTTCGCGCACTTCTTTCAGCCGGGGGGCGTCCAGCGCCGGGAAATGATCGAAACGGCTGTGGTTGCCGGTCCCGAAATAAACGGTTTTTTCGGCAGCCTTTCCTGCGTGCAGCAGCCAGTCGAAAGTGTCGCCGGGGTCGCGCATACGCCCGCTCCGCACCTGCAGGTAATCCGAAACGATACGCGGCCAGTTCCGTGGGGTGCGGTGTCGCAAGGCCACGCCCGCCAGGTAGCGCGGCAACCGGAATCCTGCGCCGAACACCTGCAGGTCGTCTACGTCGTGGGAAATAGAAAAAGTTGTAACTATTTTATTTTCAGTCAATTGTAATGCACGAAATACCGCTTCGATGAGCCGGTCGGCCACCGGAACGTGGTGCAATCCATGCCGGGGAAGTAATTGCGCGCTGCTCTTCATGATACCGATGTCGTCGAGTTCTTCCGGCGCGGGCGCATATTCTTCCCAGCGGCTCAGGTGAAAAAACAGCGTTTCCAGCCAGTCGAAACCGAAGCGTCCTTTCCCGGATTCCGTTGCAAAAAATGCGTTTGTCACAGCCGACGAATCGGGCTGAACGGCGTGGACTTCCTTTCCCTGAAAATCAAACGAATTCAGGGCAGCGGAGATGCGGGTGGTCGGTTGGGAACAAAAAAAATGCCGTTGCGCGGGTATAAAAACAGCCTGTCCGGCCGGCCTGTTTTCATTTCCATAATAGCACACCACGGCCGCTTCCGGTGGCGCTTCGGCCGACAGCAGGCATTGCAGGCCCGGAGGCGCCAGCGGGTGCCGTTCCAAAGCATCCAGCACGTAGCGGATGCGGGGCTGCGCCGCGGCCAGGGCTGCGTCAGTGATAAATGCGATCGTTGGGCGCATAAAAGCGTTTGGCAGTGGTGACAATCTGTTCAAGAAACGCCGGGCGATAACGAACGGCCCGCAAATAAAACGACGGTTCGGCGCCCATGGAGGCATAAACGCTGCCCACTTCGGGCGACATGCCGCCGTGAAAATCGTAGTCGAGCCCTTTTGAAAAAGCCAGTTGCATGGTGTGCCAGATGAGCAGTCGCGGGGCGCCGGTTTGCTCGATGGCGTCGTCCATACCTGCCAGCAGGTAATACATACGGCGATCATCCCACACCACCCATGCGGCGGCATGTACCCGCCCGCCGGCATCTTCCGCAACGAAAATACCGCCCCGGTCTTTTTCCACACAAGCCTGTACGAGGCGGCGGCAAACGTCTGAAGAAATACCCATGCCCAGTCCGTGGCGGCGATGGCTTTTAACAACCAGCGGGTAAAGTTTGTTCGGATCGTTTTCGGGACGTACCTGTAACGTGGCGGCCGATTTCCGGATGCGGGCGCGGGCCGTGGCGCTGATTTTCTGCCAGGCTTGCGCTTCGGTGGCAGGGCGGGAGATGCGGTAGGTAAAACCTTTTTTGCATACAAAGCCCCAGTTTTCCAGCAACCGAAGGTTTCCGGGCGTATCGGGCAAACCGAGCCGGAACATGACCGCCCGTTTGTCTTTTTCAAAAAAGCCGGTGTATCGGTAACTTTCGGCTTCCCTGTATTCCCATTCCAGTTGTTGTGTAAGAGGCGGCATCGTATGGTAGTGAAACGGACCCGTTTTTTTGGTGTAAACGGGCCACACCAGCGCCGGGCCCCGCTCGTTTTCCAGCAGCGTACGCGCCTTCCAGCCATCGGGACCACACAGCGCATCCAGCCACCAGGATTGCTGAAAAACCGGCAATAATGCCTCACGCTGCACGTCTGTAGGAGGAAAAGCAGGTACGGAACCCGTTCGTAACTTCATTTTATGGTTTGGCCGGTTTACTTTTGTAGGCAAAAAGCGTGTTTCGGCTGGTAAAGATATGATCAAAGCAATATTGGTGCGCCCCTTGTACTGGCTGGTCCGGGATACGGCGATGTTCAGCCTGCCGGGATTGCGGCAGTTCCGGCGCCGGATCATCGCGCTGTATTACGGTACACCGGGTCTTGTGATGGAACGATATGCCCGATTGTATGCGGCGCATCCGGTGGCGCAAAGTTCGCTGAACCTGGGGAATCCGGTAGAAATCGGGCGGAATGCTTACATCGATTATTCGGGTGGACTTACGGTGGGCGATCATGCGTATTTTTCCGATGGCGTACGGGTTTTCACGCACAATCATCCGGTGGACGGGCCGCACCGGAATTTCGAAGAAAACCCCATCGAATTTTTCCCGCTGACGGTGGGCGCATATGCCAAAATCATGAACAATGCGATCATTCTGGCCAAAGTGGGCAGCATCGGCGAAGGTGCGATCATCGGCGCCGGATCGGTGGTGACCGAAGCCGTACCGCCCTATGCGGTGGTGGCCGGCAACCCGGCAAAATTGCTGCGTTTCAGAAACATGAATCATCCGGACCCGGCTTGAAAAACATAAAAAACGCCCTACGGCTCCGGGAGCGGTTTTCCGGAATGATAGCAGGCGACGCCGGCCGCCTGCTGCTCGGAAACGGCGCAGCGCAGGCCATTGCATTCGCCGGAATGGCGGGTATCAGCCGCATGTACAACGCCGGGGCGATCGGCCAGTGGAGCACCTGTGTAGCGTTTGTGACGTTCGTATGGTCGTTTTCGCAATTGCGAACGGATATGTCACTGATGCAGGAACGGAATGTGGCTGAAAAACGGCGGTTGTTGCGGTTGGGGTTGTTCGCCCATTTGATGTTTTCGGCCATTGCATGGGGAATAGCATATGGCTTCGGCTTGTTTTCAGAAAGAAATAACCTATTGGTATTCAGTGTCTTAGCGAGCCACGGCGTGCAACAAATGGCTGTAGCCTGGCAGTTGAGCGAACGCGCCTACCGGCAGGTGAACCGATTGCGTATCGCGGGTATGCTGATTGCTTATCCGGGTAGTTTGATCCTGTATTTCCTCAGTGGAGAGCAGGGTTTGTTGTGGGCCCTGCTGGCCGGGAATTTATTGCCCGCGTTGTTGTGGGTGAAAACCGGATCCGTGCAGGACGCAAGTTTACCGTCCGGAAACTGGCGGCAACTGATCCGGAAACACCTTCCGTCCATGTCCTATTTGTCCATGGGTAACTTTCTGCTCAGCCTGAGCGAACAGGGCATGATTTTACTTATTTCCGCTTATTACGCTCCTGTTTACACAGCGGCTTTTTTTATGGCCGCCCGCGTGTGCAACCTGCCTTTGTCGTTTATTCAGAGCGCCATGAGCCAGTACAACCTGCGGCATTTTCAGGATTTGCACGACACGGCGAAATTTTCCACAGGCGTCGTTTGGGTTTATTGGAAAAAATGGCTGCCTGCCGGGCTGGCGTTCTTTTTACCCGTTTTATTGTTCGGTCCCGAATTGTTTCGCCTGATTTTCGGCGCCGAATGGACCGAAGCGGGGCAATTTGCCCGCCTGCTGGCCGTGGTGGCGCTTTTCCGCTTTTTGAGCAGTCCGACAAGTATGGGATTTTTTGTGTTGGGTAAACAGCGGCTGTTTTTCGGTTTTACTTTGCTGTTTACGCTTGTTTTTGGAATAACAGTGCTGCTGGCTGCACAAGGCATGGCCCTGTACACGCTGATAACGGTAAACGTCAGCATGCAGGTATTGTGCATCATCGCATACAACGGCGTCATGCTGCGTCAGATCGGATTGCGGTGACTTCTCCCTACCGCATCAGCACCATTTTCCCGAAACCATGTTTAAAAAATCCGTCGATGTTGTTCTGTTCGAAAGCTTCGAAATCCGTTCCGTCCGCTTTTTTCGCTACCACCCGGTACAGGTAAACGCCGTTGGCCAACTGGTCGCCGAATTCATCGCGGCCGTCCCAGCAGAAATTGCTCAAGTGGGTGCCCGCCTGCAAGGATCCGAATTCGGCGGTGGTGATTTCCCGCACGACCCGGCCGCTGACCGTCATGATCTGTATTTTAAAATAGGTCGGCGTTTCCGCACCCGTCAGCGTGTACACGAAGCAGGTGGAGGTGGAAAAAGGATTGGGGTAATTCAGCACGTTTGAAATGGAGGAACGGGTGATCACACGGAAATTGACCGCATAATCGAGTGCCGCCGATAAGTTGCCACTCGCATCGCGGCCGTTGGCCGTCAGGATATAGTCGCCGTCTTTGGTAAATACAGGTCGCCATTCCAGGCGGGCGCGGTTTTTCTGCGGCAGGTTTGTGGCATCGGCCGGGAAAAACAGCACTTCCGGGTCATTCCACGCAATTTGCCGTACCAGCCCGTCCGGTTCCGTCAGGGTGAGGGAAAAAGTAGTGGTATCCTGCATGCCCAGGTACGGGTTATCATCTTTCAGGGTCAGGAGAATGTTCGGTTTGGGTGAAATAAGGTCGCCGTCCATGATGTAAATCCCGTCGAACGTTACGTCGAGCAGCGGATTTCGCCGGTCGCGCCCTACGTAAAAACTTCGGAATCCGACGTTGTTGTAGTGGTGCAGTTCGGGCTGGTCGTTGTCGGGATTGACGTCGATGGAAAGCCGTTGCGGGCCGTTCATAGAGTTGGTCGGCAGCCGCAGGGACGTGGAAATGGAGTCGCCTGCCGGCAAGCCCTGCAAGCGCTTTTGCAGCACGGTCGTTTGACCCGCCGGACCCTGTATCTGGTAACGGACCAGCAGCGAATCCATATCATACCAGGATATATTGCGGAAAGACAAGGTAGCGCGCATGGAATCGCCTTGTGCGAGCGTATCGGCATGCCATTCGCTCAGCCGCTGATTCAGCATGCCTTCCGGGTACCCGTCGTAATACACCCACCAGGAATGGAGTTGAACGGGCGTATGAAAAGTAGTATCCAGCACTTCATATCTCAGTTTCAGGTAGGGGAATTCCTTTGAATCCACCATATTGAGTTTAATTTTCGTTCCCTCCATATCCTGATAGAGCAACGTATCCGGCCGGTTTTCCCGAACCCCCAGTACGGAAATACGGAATTGCTCGGTGGGATCGTCTTTCCCTCCTTTTTGCCATAATGCCTCGTGCCAATTCCGGGCCGGGCCGATTACCTGCGTTTCTGCCGAACCGGTCATCCAGATCGCCGGAAAATTGCGTCGCACAGTCGTTAACGTGTCCCTGAAATAAACGATCGTATCGGAAGGTTCAAAACCGCCGCCCTGGTACCGGAATGAAAATGCATAAGGATGCGGTGGCTGTGCTCCATCGGCCAGCGAACGCACTTTTTGCGCCCCGAGGCTTTCCAGCACCTGAAACAGGTTTCTTCCCGATGAAACAGAATCCATGGCCCATTTTCCGGGTGCATAACCTTGCTGATCGACGTAGTCGTACACGGTCATGAACAACACGTAAGCGCCGGGTGTCAGGCCGTTTTGCAGAAAATCCATCAGTCTTATCCGCTCGATTGAATCCTTGGTGTCGTACACACGGAAAAGTGCCGGCGCTTCCGTCTGGGGATTATTGGGAACTCCCGGCGGCGCTTTGATGACCCTGCCGGTAAGCGGATCGAGTTCCATGACGGCGACTTGGTTGTAAACCCTGTTTACACCCGCCCACTGATAATGCGTGATGGCGCCTTCGTTGTAACTGTTGGCCACAGTCGGGATGAGCGGGTTGTATTGCAGATACCCGAGGGTGTACCGGATTTGAGCGGTATTATTGGTAAAAGCGAACAGGTCGCCCGAGGTTTTTATGTCCAGTTGCAACAGCGAATCCTGCTCAAACTGCCCGTTGTCCGACTGCGTCCATCCCGGCCGGCTGCCCTGAATGTAGGTAAAAGAGCGCGTATGCCAGGGGATAAGCCCATTCACCAGACTGTCGCGCGCTACCCGCCAGTAATACACCACACTGTCTTTTAAAGGGATTTCCGGCGTCCAGTTCAGCGCGCCCGTTTCGGAAAACATGGCGTATTGCTGCCGGACAGGGCTGCTAAACGTTTCGGTACTGTCGATCTCGAAGAGAAAACGTAAAGCGGAAGCGTGCGGAGAGAGGGTGGAAGCATGCAACACCGCTTTTTCCCCAAAAACGATGCTGCAATCGGGTGGGTAAAGCGGTTGAATATCATCCGCATAAAAATACAGAAGTATACCTTTTTCGCCCGATGCGTCCGTCAGGTCGTTGTTGAACTCGGCTGCGGAAGGCCATTCTTCCACAGCCATAGCCGGATCGATGCTTACGAACAGGCGGCCGAAACCGGCTTTGATACCCTGTGTCGGCAACTCCACGCTGACCTGGTTGCGGAAATCCGGGGCAGGTACTTCCACGGTTTTTATGATCCGCAGGGTATCGCCGGCATTTTGCATGGCGTATTGCAGTGTCAGGTTGCCGCCAACTCTTTTTCCCAGGTTGGCCAGGTCGAAGTTGACGTGAAAAGTGGCCTGTTCGATACTGACCGGATTGGGCGCCACCGTTACAGTTGCCGGGTCGATGACGAAATCGGGACCGGGCGCCTGGTGGAGGTGAACCGCCGGGTCGCCCTGTAACTGCGACTGGTGCAACACAGCGATCAGCGTAGAAGTCGATGCATTGTGATGGATCAGCGTGTCTGCCGTGCCGTTTATGATTTCGCCCAGACTTTTTCCGTAGTCGGCATTTCCCATACGGTTGTAAAAGGTGCGGCCGTACGTATTAAGTCCGTCGGTAAATCCGTAATTCACCGGCGCCAGGTAAGCCAGGGCGCCTTTATTCCGTTCCAAAACGAAGCTTTCACCCAACCCTTTGTCCGTATTCGAACATTGTCCGGAAAAGCATCCCAGCACCATCATGAGCGGATATTTGCCCTTGTTCTTGAAATGTTCCGGCGAACCGATATCGTAGTCCACCACGAAGGGTGAAGAGTGGCCGAAAATCATCCAGGTGGAAATGCCGGCCTGCGTGGCTTCCGAAATCTGGTCGAACGGTGGTTGCTGAATCGGGTCGTTCGAGGTTTTGTACAACGTTTGCACCGAAGCGCCGATCATTCCGGAGCTGATTTCGTTATTCATGCCCTGTACATACCCGGCAATGGATTGCTGTTCAGGCGATTGGCCGCCGCTGATGTGCAGAAAGCGTTTAAAACCCAATTTGTTTTCGATAGACTGGTCGGAATGAAGCAATTGCTCGTGCTCCACTACCTTGTCCAGGTAATTCTTTATTTCGAACGGCTTGGTGACTGCCAGGCGGCCGATGGTCAGGATGGGGCTTTCCAGGTGGGCGCCCCGCATGACGTACAGCAAGTCGGTGCCGATGACGCCGAAATTGGGTAAAAAAAACAGTTTTTGAAAATTGTTTTGTTGCTCGGCGGTTTTACGGAACACATTGCTATTCAAGCCTTTACCAATCAGCAGGACGTGTTTTGCATTCGGCCAGTTCTTATCGGCATAATGGCAGAAATTTCGGATCGCGATGGGGTGAAACCGGATGCCGTAACCGAATTGCTCGTACAATTCCTCGATGTCGATCACGCTGGTGGTGTAGTTGCCACCGTCGGCGCCCGCGCGGTAATCGGCATAGGCCTGCACCTGATTGGCGCCGTTTGCTGTCGGGTCGTTGAACAGAGCAGTCGAGGTGATGATGGTAAATCCGGCATTATCCTGCGAAAGATTCCGGAAATTCTTGACGGAAAGCGCCGGAACGGACGAAACGCCGGCCGCAGGATGAAACAAAACCAGTTTGCGCGGCTGTGTGCCGGCCGGTAAAAACACCTTGATCACGCCGCCTTCTACACTCGTTTCCCAGCGTTCGCGGGAATTGAGGTCGTACAAAACCGGCGCGGCGCCTGTAGCGTTGAATCCGCCGATTTCCAGGTAATGGCCCGAAGGACTGGCATCGAGCGCGAAGGAAGCGAGGGCGGCATTTCCAAAGGTCATGGAACGTGAGTAACGCACGTTCATTCCGGCGATGACCGTACCCGGGAGATTTGCACTGTGGGTGACGTCGATTTTAAGGTCCAGGTGGCCGTTGAGCCGGCTATTGGGCAAGGTGGACGTGTATTGAACGATGCGAAAACCGCTATGCGTTTCATCTACAATCAGCGAATCGTTGGCCTCTATGTGGACCTCATGCTGATCGTCACGCTGGTAAGCATTGCGGAAACGCAGGGTGGCAGGCGGACCCGCCATATACATATCCGGCAAATTCTGTGTCAGTGTGCCGTTCGAAATCGCCCGGCCCCAGCCATCGCCATCATACCAGGAATAGGTGATATCCTCACTGATCTCCCGCTTAAAATACTGATTATCATATACTTGTACTGCATCGAACCAGCACCATTCCGTTTTTTGCGGCAGGTTGGTCAGGTTGTTCGGCGCGGTAGCCATGCGCAGCGGTGCGGTATCGTCGTTCCAGGTGAGGTAATAAATGACGGTGTCGTTGAACAGGCTGTACTGCGGATTGAGCAGGGCCGCATCGGGGTTGTCGGCCAGATACCGGTCGATAGCGCCTTTGTTGCTTTCACCCCAGAACTCCACAAAATCTCCGTCCGACAAGGTATTCTCCGTACTCGTAAAAACGGGTACCTGCGCGCCGTAGCGGTACAGGCGCAACGCGGAGGCGGGCACCGAACCGGCAGGAAAACCGGCGGCGGTCAACTGCTGCTGCGGAATCCGGTATACCCCGTCGGCCGCAACCTTGATGCGCAGGTACTGGTTCTGGTATTTGATCCATTCGTTCCCGTACAGGGTATCGGCGCCGTTTACCATTTGGGCCTGGGCGAGCCGGGAAAAGCACACGAAAACAAGAAATAACCAAAGGAGGCGCATGGTATTTTTTTTGCAAAAATACGGGGAGAAATGCAAGTAAAGGAGTTTAATCATGATTTGAGGTTTGTAGTAGGCGAATAGATACCTTTGCTATATTATTCATAAAATTTGTATCGAAAGCGTGGACAAAGATCGAAAAATATACGTTGCCGGGCACCGGGGAATGGTGGGTTCGGCCATTTTAAGACGATTACAACAAGCCGGGTTTCAACATTTTATTACGGCAGATTCAAAAACACTGGATCTCCGGAACCAGTCGGCCGTTAATGCCTTTTTTGAACGCGAGCGCCCCGATTATGTTTTCCTGGCAGCGGCTAAAGTGGGTGGTATTGTCGCCAACGATACCTACAGGGCCGAGTTTTTGTACGACAACCTTATGATCGAGGCCAACGTGATCGAAGCGGCTTACCGCAACGGTGTACAAAAACTGATGTTCCTCGGGTCTTCCTGTATCTACCCAAAAATGGCGCCCCAGCCGCTTCAGGAAGACAGCCTGCTCACCGGACTGCTGGAACCCACCAACGAACCCTATGCCATCGCCAAAATCGCGGGCATCAAACTCTGCGACGCCTACCGCTCGCAGTACGGCTGTAATTTCGTGTCGGTGATGCCGACCAATCTGTACGGCCCCAACGATAACTACCACCCGCAAAACAGCCACGTGCTGCCGGCCATGATCCGCCGTTTCCATGAAGCGAAACGGGCCGGCGCGCCGTCCGTCACGATCTGGGGCACAGGTACGCCGCGCCGCGAATTCCTGCATGCCGACGACCTGGCCGACGCCTGCTTTTACCTCATGGAAAACTACAACGAACCCGGGCTGGTGAACATCGGCGTCGGCGAGGACGTATCCATCCTCGAACTGGCGCAAATGGTGCAGCGCATCGTGGGCTACACCGGTACCATCGAGCACGACCTGAGCAAACCTGACGGCACACCGCGTAAACTGATGGATGTGAGCAAGTTACATGGTTTTGGCTGGAAAGCGAAGATCGGGCTGGAAGAAGGGATTCGGGGGGTGTATGCGGCGGTGAAGGACAGTTTATAGAAGTGAGAGGTGAGAGGGTGAGAAGTGAGAGTGCGTAGAGTTGACCGTTTCATTCAGAGGCTTCGAATTCCGGCGCTTTAACGGGGCTGCTAACGTTGAGCAACACAGCGTTGCATGGCGTTTTTTCGTTTCCCTGGGTAGATATTCTTCACAAAATTGCCCTGCCATATGATACGCTCGATCCTGCTGCTTTTCACTTTGTGCCTGCTTGCGTTTCATGCAGCGGGCCAGTCTACCCGTCCATTTCTGGAAATGGGAAAACGCGGGAGGAAGTATCATTCCCCGATTACCCCGATTCAACTGGATAGTTCCATCAAAAAAATCTATTCAATTCATTTCCGGGCTGATTCAATGGCCAAATGGCAACCACTCGGACTGTATGCCCGCCCGCTCAGGCCTTATATGGATTACGATCCTTCCATGAAAAAACGATTCCTGAAGTTTCAAAATACGAAGTTTGTGGCCGTGCAAATGGTGATCGGCGCGCCCATCATGTATAGTTGCGCTGCACTTTCATTTTTGGGTTATGTACTCTCGGGCCTGGGTGAAATTCCGCCATCAGCAACCTCTACAACCATGTACGACCGAGATAAAACCCTCGGATATGTAGCGCTGGGCAGTTTTATTGCCGGAACGGGATTTGCCATCATTGCTGTGAAACTTCGTAAAAAAGCCAATCGCCAACTGATTCGCATCATCAACCGGTATAATGACCCACTTCTTTCCATGACCCCGCCACTCCAGAAAAACTGGTCATTAAGACTCGGTTTGTCCACTGGTGGTAATTCCATCGGCGTTGGTCTCCGATTGTGCCCGCACTGAATTCCTGGTGTTCGGGTGGCCACGTTTACTAAACTTTTAAAGTTTAGTAAACGTATCTTTCAGCGAAGTATGTCGGTTTTTCGTTTCTTTGGGTAGATATTCCCCACAAAATTGCTTTTCCAAATGATACGTTTTTTCCTAACCTGCTGCTGCATTTGCCTTTTAGGGGCTCATGTTGTATGCCAATCGTTCCACCCTGTTCTGCAAATCGGTAAAAGGGGACAAGGCCTTCACGCACCCGTTAAATTAATTCACCTGGATAGCGCTACAATTGGAGCCCTGTATTTTCGTACGGATTCTACGATGAAATGGCAACCTTTGGGAGGAGGCGCTAGCAAGTTGACCGATCTGTATATAAGTGATTTGTCGTTAACAGAAGATTTTTGGCGATTTAAAAAAAACAGAACGAGAGTAGGTGCGTGTGTTACCGGTGGAGTGCTTTCTGTCATCACATGCTCTATCGCGGGTATAGGTTATGCCCTTTCAAGGCTGGAAGAATATCCGGGTGGCATAAAGCCCGAACATAATAACAGTGCACAATATGTTATGCTCGGCTCCATGGTTTCAACGATTGGCTTCTCTATAGCCGCCGGGTATTTCCGAAAAAAATCACGCTTTCAATTGGTGAATCTGATTAACCGGTACAATGATCACCGACTCTCGGCAGTGCCTTTCCCCTCGGAAAATGGCTGGTCGTTGCATATCGGATTTTCAAGTACCGGGAATAGTGTAGGAGTGGGGCTGCATTTGCGACCGAATTGAGGTTTTTTACAAAAATAGACAAACAAACGCCCTTCCATATCCCACCAAATGTTTCCATCACAATGCGCATCTTGACCACTTTCCTTTGTCTTTTGTTTCTTCATTTCGCCGTAGCAGCGCAATCCGGTCAACTGGAAGTCGGCAAACGTTCTTCAAAATCTACAGTAACCGCCGGAAAACCAGGCACAAAAAAGGATGCCGGGCGATGGAGGTTTTTCCGGACAGTGCCCGAAGAAAAGTGGCGGAAAATCGGTTATCTGGGTAAAAATTTAAGGCCGGTGATGAAGGCCGATTCGGCTGCGTACGAGGGTTTTCGACAATACCGACGTACGAGGATTGCCGTCAATATATACTTCACCGGCGCTATGCTGAGCGAATATTCCGCCATCGCGTGCGGCCTGGGCTGGATGGCATCCGGCCTGAGAAAATACCAGGCAGGAGGGAATGTCAACGACAACAATGCCGAAAGCCAGCGATGGGGCGTCGGTACAATAGGTTTTTTAATAACAGGCTTCGTGCTCATTCACGCAGGTAATGAATCGAGACGCAAAGCCGACTGGCATTTACAAAACATGGTCACGCAGTACAACAGCCCTGCCCTCTCGACAGTACCGGATTTCAAAAACGAACGCGATGTCTGTCTGCGCCCAGTACTTGGTAATCGCATCGGTTTCAGTTTAACTTTTTGATCTTTTCGGGCTTCTATCCTTCGTATTGTTCCTGTTGCTTTTCAGGAACGGATTCCCTGTTTACATTTGCACCCTGAATACAGGTTTAGAGAGAAATTTGAACGATTTATAAACAAACCACCGTATATCACATCCTTACATCCTCAAATCCTCGTATCCTCAAATACACATCAACTTCCAATAAAATGCCCAACCATACCTACGTAGCCATCATGGCGGGAGGCGTCGGCAGCCGGTTCTGGCCGGGAAGCCGCGAAGCGCGCCCCAAACAGTTTCTGGACATGCTCGGCACCGGCAAAAGCCTGCTGCGCCTCACTTTTGAACGCTTTTTGCCCATTTGCCCGGCAGAAAACATCTTCGTCGTCACCAATTCCGTTTACAAGGATCTGGTGCAGGAACAAATTCCTGAACTGACGGATAACCAGGTTATTTGCGAACCCAGCCGCAACAACACCGCGCCCTGCGTGGCCTATACGGCTTTCAAACTGGCCGCGCTCAATCCCGATGCCACGCTCGTCATCACGCCGGCCGACCACATCGTTCTGAAAGAGCGGGTTTTCCTGGAAAAAATCCAGCACGCCATCGATTTTGCCCGGGAACAAGATGCGCTCGTCACGCTGGGGGTGGAACCTTCCCGCCCGGATACCGGCTACGGCTATATCCAGTTTGGCGAAGCGGCTGACGAACACGTTCGGAAAGTGCTGCGTTTCACCGAAAAACCCAGCCTGGAAATCGCGCAGCAATTTCTGGAATCGGGTGAATACCTCTGGAATGCCGGCATATTTGTTTGGCACCTGCGCAGCGTATTGTCGGCGTATGAAATCCACTCGCCGGACATTTACCAGATTTTCCAGAAAGGTCTGGACATGTACAATACCGAGGCAGAAAAAGCCTTTATCGAGGAATTTTACCCCACCACGCCCAATATTTCAGTGGATTTTGCCATCATGGAAAAAGCCACCAATGTTTTTACGGTTCCTGCGGAGTTCGGCTGGTCCGACCTCGGTACCTGGGCCAGTTTGTACGCGGAATGCCCCAAAGACGATCAGGAAAATGCGCTACAGGGCAACGTGCTGGCCATCGACACCCACAACAGCCTCATCCGGGCGCCGAAGGGCAAACTGGTGGTCGTCAAGGACATTCAGGACTATATTATTGTCGATACCGACGACGTGCTGCTGATTTACCCGAAATCGAAAGAACAGGAAATCAAGCAGGTGACAGCGCTGGTGAAGGCGGAAACCGGAGAGCAGTTTTTGTAAGGCCGGCGTGGTAGCATGGCTTTCAAGCCGTCGGGAAGGCGCCATTCATGGCGCCTGAAGTAGATATGTAGCGGCACATAAATGTCCCTGCTCCCGACGGCCTGAAAGCCCTCCTACCGCTAAAAACCCCTTCATTCACAATTATACCCAAATTCGGGTACGCCCTATCAAAAAATTTTACTTTTTGTCTTTCCACCTTTCCCTGTGAAATTCCCGCCGCTCCCTCCGTTTATCCGTACAAGTACTGATTAGCAGTCGGCGCCTTATCAGGGAAAAACCTGATTTTATATTTTTTTTTCATGTTAAAACTTGTGCATTCCGAACATTGACTATATTCGCCACTGTATTCATTTCGAATATTTAATCCATGATGATTTCCAATATCCCAATCTGGTTATCTTCTTACACACTAATCAACAGCAGCGGCATGAATCGGCTTTCTTCCATTTCAGTCCACCCCGAAATCCAGGATGGTGCACCTGTTTTCTCCGGCACCCGCATCAGAATTGAAACATTTTACGACTTTCTGCGCATCGGCGTAAGCGTCAATGAGTTTCTGAACGAGTTCCCTTCCATCACACGGGATCAGGTACTCGAAGTGTATGATCTCGTAGAACAGCAGTACACGCCTGACGATATTGCAGAACTGGCGAGCAGTCCAGGTCCGGCTTCCAATATGGCTGCCGGCAGATTAGCCGCCGCATAAAAATTATTCGCAACCCCCACCAGGGTTTGTGTGATCCCAGATTTTTCCCGGACGGGCAAAATCTGGGATTTTTTTTGGGCGCGTTTTAAAAGTTCGCAACCGGGCGAGCGCAGATCGTTTTACTTTGCGTCCCAAAATACAACGCGTTACCCTTCGCTCGTGAAAATCCTACTGGTCGCCAATACTGCATGGAATATATGGAACTTTCGTCGTTCCCTGATTGCGTTATTGGTGTCGGAAGGTTACGAAATCGTGTGTACGGCGCCGCCGGACGGGTATGAATCGAAACTCATCGAACTTCCGGGCATCCGCTTCATTCCCCTGGTGCACCTCACGCGAAAAGGGCTTTCTATCAGCAATAACCTGCGCAGTTTTATAGAATTGACGGCGTTGATGCGCGCCGAGCAGCCCGATCTGGCGATTTGTTACACGGTTAAACCCAACATCTTCGGCAGTTTTGCAGCGCGTATTGCGGGTATTCCTGCTATTGCCAGCGTGGAAGGCCACGGATATACGGCGACGGCGCCGGCCATTTTCCGAAGTTTTATTTTTCTGCTGTACCGGCTGGCTTTTCGTTTTGTGCGACAGGTGATTTTTTTAAATCACGACGACCAGCGCGAGTTTATTCTGCACAAGGCGGTCAGGCAACAAAAGACCACCGTCATCATGGGCACCGGCATCGATATCGGTTATTTCCAGCCTACGGTGGTTTCCCAGCCGGTTAATTACATTTTTCTGTTTATCGGCCGTTTGTTGAGCGACAAGGGCATCCGGGAATTCGTACATGCTGCGTCGCTGGTCAAGCAGGTGGCGCCCGGGGTGCGTTTCCAGATTTTAGGAAGTACCGATGAGGGCAATCCGGCTTCCATAGCGGCCACGGAACTTCAATCGTGGATCGAAAGCCAGCACATCGAGTACCTGGGTTACACGGAAGACGTAAGGCCGTTTATTACCGAAGCCAGCGCCATCGTACTGCCCTCTTACCGGGAAGGTATGCCACGTGTGCTGCTGGAAGGAATGGCTATGGGAAAACCGGTCATTACGACCGATAGCGTGGGTTGCCGCGACACGGTGGAAGACGGTATCAACGGGTTTATTGTACCCTCCGAAAATGCGGCAGCCCTTTCCGAGGCGATGCTTCAGTTTATTCAACTCAGCCGGGCCGAACAACTCGCCATGAGCCGTTACAGCCGCTACAAAGCCGTGAAAAAATTCAGCAACGACAAAGTACTGCCGCAATACCTGAAAGTGATCAGGGCGGCCCTGGGGCCCAGGAACCGTAGTTGATTTACGATTCCCGATTACATGATTTAAGATTTACGATTGTGATTTACGATTTTTGATAGGGAGACTTGGTAAAGTCTAATGAAGAAACATGGTGTTTTGCCAACTGTTATCTCCTTGCTTCCCTTCTTTCAAGCAAATCCAAGCGTTTGATGAAATCTTAAATCTTAAATCATGTAATCGGAAATCTTAAATCAACAACGCGTTGCAGCAGGGCATAAATCTGATCCGCCGCCGCATCCCAACTAAAACGGATGCGACGCAGCCTGCCTTTTTCCACCAGCGACCGGGCGAAATCGGGGTCGGCGTATAGTTTTTTCATACCGGCAGCAATGGCCGGCTCCGAAAACGGGTCGACCAGCAGGGCGGCATCTTCCGTTATTTCCGGCAGACAACTGGTATTCGCAGCCAGCACGGGCGTATCGCAGTACATGGCCTCCAGCACGGGCAGGCCGAACCCTTCATTCAGCGATACGTAGGTGACGGCCAGCGCCGAAGCCGTAAGATCGGCCAGATCCTGTTCACTTACATATCCCAGGAAATGGATATCGGCCCGGTGTTTCGCCTCCTGGTACGTGCTGCGCACTTCGCCCGTTTGCCAGGCAAAACGGCCGGCAAGCAGCATCTGCACAGGCGCGCCGGTTTCCGCTTTGAATTGATCGAACGCACGGATGAGGCGCGGTATGTTTTTCCTGGGATGAATAGCGCCTGTATAAAAAAAGTAGGATGCCCCTCCGCTGAATCGATCTCTAACCTTTTGTTTTTCAGCGTCTTGTAAGGGCTTGAAAATATCGCGACATCCATTGTACACGGTCGATATCCTTGCAGGATCGATGTGGCAGGTTTGCACGATATCCTGCCGTACGTATTCCGAAACGGTGAGGATATGGTCGGCCCGTTTTAAAAAGCGGGGTAAAAACGTCAGGTAATATTTCCGGTGCCGGGCCGCCAGTTGTTCGGGCGTATGCAGTGGCACGAGGTCGTGGCAGGTCATCAGGGTGGGTACGTCCGACGAGAGGCTACAGATAGAATCGGGGGAAAAAAACACGTCCGGCCTTTCCCTGCGGAAAATCCGGGGTAACATCCACTCGAACCAGATCCGGAACAGGATGGGATGCCGGGCCGGCGGCGGCACCACAATCGGCTTTACATTAGGCGCATACACGAAAGCCGGGTCGTATTTCCGGTCGAATAGAAAGATAAACGTATCTTCCGGATGCCGGAGCACCATCCTGCGCATTATCTCGTGTGTGTACCATCCGAAGCCTTCCAACTGACCGGGTAACAGGAAACGGGTATTAACGGCAATCTTCATATTGTTGGGTGCGCGCGCTCCGGCTGCCGAATATTTTCAACATTCCGTTTCAAATGTGGTATATATTTTTTGAACACGCTTACTTTTGTCGCCGCAAAGTTCATCAATCCCTCTCATTGTTCATCACTAAAATAAACCCGGATGCTTGATTTTTCCGCAGCCCGCCTGACCCGTTTCGCAGCCACCTGGGTGGGCAATAAAAACCGTTTTGAAGGCGTATCCATTCCAAAACAAACGCTGGTGCCGTTGCATGCCGTTGCGGAAGAAATGCTGCTGACGGCCTTCCTCAAGCCTTTTGAGAAGACAGAGGAGTTCTTTTATTTCCACCATGAAGAAGACGTGAGCCACCACCAGGTTTATCAGCGTTGTATGGCTATTTTTCAGGATCCGGAAACGATGAACGAGGAGGTTGCCAAACTTGCCCAGCAGTTGTACGAACATACGGAGGCGCCCAAAATTCAGGGTGGCGAGTTTTTTGTGGCGCATTTCGAAGACCTCATGCTACAGGGCGAGCCTGTTTCGGCTATCGGCCTTTGGAAAATCCAGTCGAAAGACGCATTTCTGAAAACCGACCGGACGGCCGAGTCGTTCGCGTTGAACATCATCGAAGGTATCCCCACCGGCAAACCCGAAGTGGCCGCGCTTATTTTCCAACTCGACGAAGCGGAAGGCTACCGCATCTGCGCCATCGATTCGGTGAGCAAACGCGACGAACGCTCTTTCTGGAAAGACGAGTTCCTGCGCCTGCGCCCCATCGAGGACAATTATTTCAACACCCGCCACTATATCAACCTCACCGGCGAGTTTATCACGCAGAAAGCGCCGTTCAAGTTCGGCATGGACCGCACGGAAACCATCGACGCACTCAACCGCTCGGGCGATTATTTCAAGGACAACGAGCAGTTTGAAATGGAAGATTTCACCAACAGCCTTTTTCCCGAAGAAGAGCAGCGGGAAGCGTTCCGTGAATTCCGCGACGAATATTCAAAAGCCTACGCCGTTCCGCTGGAAGACCAGTTCGACATCAGCGGGCAGGCCGTGAAAAAGGAATTCAAGGTGTTTAAAAGTGTTATCAAACTGGATAAAAACTTTCACCTGTACGTGCATGGCCGCCGGGACCTGATCGAACGCGGTTTTGACGACGATAAAGGCAAGAAGTACTACAAGGTGTTTTTTGACAACGAAGAATAAGGAAGTGCGAAGTCGGCAGTGCGAAGTGCGAAGTTGGCAGTGCGAAGTCAGTTGCAAGCAGTTGCAGCGTTGAGGCATCAGGTGCTTCTTTCATTCATTGCAAAAGCCAGGGGCAGCGTGTCCTCCTGAGCGCAGCGAAGGATCTAACATTACCATGAATTCGAGGTGATGTTAGATCCTTCGCTGCGCTCAGGAGGACACGCTGCCCCTGGCTTTTGCTATGTGCTTTGTGAAGTCCGTTATAAACACAAGGGATGTGCCTAGTGTTTTAGTTTCATAAAACATTGACAATCAATTCCATCAAAACTAATCACGCTCAACAAACAAGAGGAGCCATCCCGAATCCGGGATGGCTCCTCTTGTTTGTTGGAACGTGTGGTTTCGGGCAGTTAATTTACCCGGGTAGTCGCCAGCAGCCTGCGCATACTGTATCGTCCGCTACCCTTTCCCACCACCATCAGCAAACCGCCGATGATAGCGATATCTTTCATAAATAGAATGCTTTGCATCCGCATCTGATCTTTGGGGGCGTGCCAGAAGTCGTGCACCATAAACGTGACGGGTACCCAGTACATCAGCAACATCAGGGCGCCCAGCGTGGACCTGTATCCCAGGAGTACCATTAGTCCGCCGGCCAGCAACAGGAAAACGGTACTGTACAACAGGAAATCCTGGTTGGAGGTAAGGCCATATTGCTCCATGGTCAGCCTGGTTTTGTCGAAGTAAAGCATCGTGTCAAATGCTTCAAACAGAAAGATGGCGGATAAAAAGATCCGTCCTATTAAGTCAGTAATATCTCGCATGGCCCTTTATCAGGTATTCTGATGGATGGTGAATTGTTCTATATGAATTCGGACCGCGAAGGTAGGACATTCTGTAGTGTTTGGTATTTGGTGTCTGGTGTTTCGTTCTCACCTCTCACCTCTCTCACCCTCTAAAGAGAAGCGGTGTAATCGAAGTCGGCTCTCACTTCTCACTCTCTCACCTCTAAAAAGCGAAGCGGTGTAATCGAAGTCGGCTCTCACTCTCTCACCTCTCTCACCCTCTAAAGCGAAGCGGTGTAATCGAAGTCGGCTCTCACTTCTCACCCTCTCACCTCTCACTTCTAAAAAGCGAAGTCGGCTCTCACTTCTCACTCTCTCACCTCTCACTTCTAAAAAGCGAAGCGGTGTAATCGAAGTCGGCTCTCACCTTCTCACTCTCTCACCTCTCTCACCCTCTAAAGCGAAGCGGTGTAATCGAAGTCGGCTCTCACTTCTCACCCTCTCACCTCTCACTTCTAAATAAAAAAAG
>ENA-UOWO01002862-UOWO01002862.1-activated-sludge-metagenome-genome-assembly--contig:-NODE-2862-length-20755-cov-4.824010_pt1 | contig 20755 bp, 16 predicted proteins | sample MGYA00238148_ERZ761564 | MGnify/ENA primary metagenome ERZ761564 (study PRJEB28885, sample SAMN05720194) | activated sludge metagenome | isolation source: Anaerobic digester | place: USA... | reverse complement strand
ACCTGTTGAAACTACAAAATGAGTAATTTTTCCTTCGGTTTGATCCCAAATTTCAGGTCCAGTGCTCATATAATGCGCTTCTCTATTACATAAATTATTATACTGATCTGGGTTCCATCCATCTCTTTCCTTCGCAATTCTAGCAGCCACTGAATAGTAAGATCGTGGATCTTCAGGCTCAACATTGGTTGGACAAACATGTACCTCAGCACCCATGGCACGTAAAATGTCAACTTTTTCTTTACTCATTTTATCGGCCAAGGTAAATACACATTTATATCCACGTGTTAAACCTACTAAAGCCAAACCCATGCCTGTATTACCGCTGGTGCATTCAACAATAGTACCACCAGGTTTTAATTTTCCACTGCGTTCGGCATCCTCAATTAAATTTAATGCTATACGATCCTTTATACTATTACCTGGATTGAAATATTCAACTTTGGCATAAACTGGACAAGGAAAATCTTTTGTAATGCTATTTAATTTAATAAGTGGTGTATTGCCAATAGCTTGAACAATATTATCAAAAACGCGCTTTTGTGGATTCATGCGGCGAAGATAATAAAATTGTTCTAAAGCACCCAAGTAGAAGGAGGATGAATATTTTATCCTATGACTTAAACTTGGGCGGCACACACGCTTTCGGCTCATACTCCGTCTCGTTTTTAAGAAACGAGACGGGGTACCGCCTCAATCGTTGCCGCAATGCATCTTATCGATGAAACTTTCACTTAAAATCAAAATAGAAAAAAAATCCTCATTTCAACTAATGTTTTTCTATTGAGCAACGTCTTTTGTTACTGTAATGAATTCGGTGAATTGCTTGCAACTTAGAATCATTATCCTTATTTTTATTTTATGAAATTATTAGTTCAGAGAGAAAGGTATTTATTTTTAATCTTGTTAGCATTGAATTTTGCATTCATAGGCTGCAAAAAAAAATCTGATAACTATACACAAACTTCCATTTCACTTCAAATCACCGAGGTAAATAATGGAATTAAATTGAGTTGGGATAAGGTGGCCACTAGCGATTTTGTTCGTTACGAAATTTATCGTTCACCAAGCGCAATACCTGATCCAACTTCTAAAGAGCCAATCAGCTCAACCTTACTTCTCAATTCAATTTCAAATAGTGATAATCATCATTTTGTTGATTCGCTTGGTGTTGGAAATAATTATTACCGCGTTGTTGTTGTTCTCAAGTACCGAAATCTAATTTCGCCTAATGTAAATGTAAAGTCTGGCATTTCTCTCAATGGTTCTTTTAGCCAAGCTTTTATTAGTAAATCACTAGGTTTACTGTATGTAAGACTAACCTCAAACACCTTTAGTATTATTGATTATAAAAATAGTACCGAAGTTTTCAATAATGTAAGTGCAGGAGCTGGAACCACTTATTATGTTACAAAAAATGAAAATAATCAAGAGGTGATTTATGCGAGCAGTGCATCCAATTCAATTACTGAATACAATGCATCTAATTTAAATTTAATTAAATCACATCTAATTTCAACACCAATCACCTCATTTAATGCGGTAAATGGTCATGCTTATATAAATTATAATGGATTTCAAGATTCATTAGTTACATATAATTTAGCAAACGATACAAGAATTGATGCAATTTCAAGTTTATCAAATGATAATTCTATTTTTTCTGAATCAGGTAATTTATTAGTTACAACTTCATTCTCAACTTCTGGATTAGTTAGTTCATATCAAATAGGGACCAACAAAAAGCCAACCCTTTTACAGTCAGTTACTGATAATTTTTTACTTTGGAATATTTGTAGGATATCACCAAATGGCAATTATATAATAGGTACGAACGGTCAACTACTCACAAAAGATTTCGTATCACTCGGCTTTTTAGAGAATTTTGGATTTTCAAGTTTTGGAGATTTCGTTTTTTCAGATGATGAAAAATTTATTGTGGCTGTAGCTACACCAAATATTCAAGTGTATAGTTTAGCTACTTTAAAAATGATATCCTCTTTTTCATTATCTAGCTCATCTTTTAATCAATCTAAAATATTTTTAGATGGTAATACATTAATCATTGTTGAAAATGTTTTTAATCAAATATCTGGACAAAGCATGATATCGATTCGTAAAAAAACGCTCCAATTTTAATATGAAAAAAAACCTTCCATATATTTTATTAGTACTTGTCATTTTCATTTTGTGTCAAACAAGTTTTGCTCAAAGTGAAACTCAGTCAAAACCAAAAGACTCTTCCTATAAGGCAACGATATCAATCAATTTTTTAGAACCTATTTTAAAAGTCATTTCAAAAAATACAGCAATTGATAGTAATTTAAATCTTAAAGCACCGTTTATATACATTGGAAAACAAACACCAAAAATGTTGTATAGAATTGGGGCACGCGTATCAATGAAAAATAAATCATTCGAAAGTGATTTATTTACTGATAAAAGGCAGGAGAATTATAATAAGTTTGATTTAACTATAAGCGGACTCAGAATGAAATCAATATCTAATAAACTTAAATTCGGTTATGGGTTAGTGGCTACATCATTTGTACTTTTTGATACCAAAGTTTTTGATAGTGGCTTCGATAAAGTAACTTTTAACAATAGAACATGGAGTGTGGCTGCTGGACCTAATTTTATGTTACAATATCAAATTAATAAACGCTTGAGTTTGTTTACCGAATATATTTTAGCTTATCAATATTCAAATTCTTATTCAGGTAAAAAGTTTTCGGCATTTCCAGAAGAAAATTATGCCAATGATATTAATAGACAGCATGGCATTCAAATCGATTATCCAATTTCAATTTATATTACTTATCACTTTTAATTAAAAAGTTAATTATGAAAACCAATATTCTTTTACTCGCATTCGTTACTTCAAGTTGTTTGCTTTTTACACAATGTAATAAAAGCAATAAAACAAAATCTTCGAATAGTCCGGTATTGCCAGCCACAGTCTCCGATTATAATGTTGTATTGCCCTTAGATGCGCTGAATAATACACCAGGGGATAATGCCATTACCGACCATGGTGCTACCTTGGGTAGGGTGCTTTTTTATGATAAAAAGCTATCTATCAATAATCAAACAGCATGTGGATCTTGCCATTTTCAATCGCAAGCTTTTGCCGATCCTGTTAATTTAAGCACAGGATTTGAGGGAAAGAAAACAAGTAGAAATTCAATGGCGATTGTGAATGCAATCAGTTCTGGAGGATATTTTTGGGATCATCGAACCACGGCTTTAGAAGATATGGTACTGCAACCAATTAAACATCAGGTTGAAATGGGAATGGAAAAAATAGATATTTTACCCAAGAAAATTGCTACGATTGATTATTATCCGCAACTATTTAAAAATGCTTTTGGAAGTGAGGAAATAACCAAAGAAAAAATTTCAAAAGCCATGGCGCAGTTTTTACGTTCTATGGTTGCTTATAATTCAAAGGCCGATGAAACTAATTTAATGAATGGTGGTGGTTTCGGTATGGGATGGGGACAAACAACTGATCCTCGTGTAACCCAAGCTGAAAAACATGGCGCTCAACTTTTTCAAGAAAAGGGATGTACAAACTGCCATAGTGGTTCAAATTTGAGAGGTTGGAATGAAAATGATTTTGCCAATATTGGTTTAGAGATGGAATATAAAGATAAAGGATTAGGCGAAAATGATGCATCACAAGAAGGTATTTTTAAAGTGCCAAGTTTACGAAATGTGGCTTTAACAGCACCGTATATGCATGATGGAAGATTTGCTACATTGAAAGATGTACTCAATCATTATAATTCAAATGTGGTTGATCATAAAAATTTAGATACTCGATTAAAAGAAAATCCATGGAGTGGTGGTAGTGTAAATCCTCCAAGAAAATTGAATTTAACCAATGGCGATATCAATGATATTGTTGCTTTTCTAACTACCTTAACCGATGAAAATTTAATTCATAATCCTAAATTTTCTGACCCATTTCAAAATTAAATCCTAACACGATCAGAATATTTTTAATGGATAACTTATTTTATTATCTCTAATTAAGAAGTCTTCTGACTAAGGTTCGGATACAAATTTTCCCAATGCATAATATAATTGCATGGTTTGAATAAGATTTTGCTTCATGGAAAAAATATCTTTGAACATACTTTCAAATCGAATTCATTCAATTAATTTATTTGATAATGGAATCTAAAAGGAAATCAAAAACTTGTGAGAAGGGACATCAATTTTACAAAAGTTCTGATTGTCCTGTTTGCCCAATTTGCGAAGAAGAGCGAAAACCGAAAGATCATTTTTTATCTTTAATTGGAGCACCTGCAAGAAGGGCTTTAGAAAATAATGGGATTTTAAATTTAGATCAACTTTCAACCTTTACCGAAAAAGAGATATTGAATCTTCATGGAATGGGTAAAAGCACCATACCTAAATTACAAAAACTACTTTCTGAAAATAAACTGGCATTCAAAATTGCCTAAACATATTGGTAAAGTATATTCTCAGAGCGATTCAGAACAATATAATTTAATCAGATTTTATTCTGTTTAATGATTTCGAATCGAGTTCAAATTGCAAATTTAAAATTGTGGCTTTCAAATTCACCTCAAATTATTTGCCTAATAATTTGAATTTGTATAGACTCGATATTATATTAGTATAAAGTTTGGCGCAATGATAGAAGATTTATTAAATTATAATACCAATATCAAAATAGGAAACGGAAAATTATTGATTTCTGAACCTATGTTGCAAGATAAAAGCTTTCAAAAATCCGTAATTTATATTTGTCATCATGACGCCAAAGAAAGTGTGGGTTATGTACTTAATAAAAAAGCTGACCACGATTTGTCATCTCTGATTTCTGAATTAAATGGTATTTATTTCCCACTTTATATTGGTGGTCCAGTTGGTTTAGATTCTTTACACATCATTCATTCGGTACCCGATTTAATTGGTGGTGATTTAATAAACGAAAATATTTATTGGAGCGGTGATTTAGAATCTGCTATTGAGAATATAAAACTCGGTAAAATAAATGAATCAAATTGCAAATTTTTCATAGGTTATTCTGGATGGGGTGAAGGTCAACTTGATGCAGAATTGGATATGAGTTCATGGTTGGTATCAAATGCCACAGATGAACAAGTTTTTGCCACGAATGATGATTTGCTCTGGAAAGAATCTGTTGTAGCACTTGGTAATAAATTTAATCCACTGCTCTATGTGCCTTTAAGTCCAGAATTTAATTAGGAAAATCTTTAAAGAATGATATTAATAGTAAAGTCCTTCTTTTAAATAATTATTATAATAATCATCAATACCTTCTTCAATTGAGAAGAAATTTTTGTCGTAACCAGCATTCAACAATTTTGTCATATCGGCTTCTGTAAAATATTGATATTTTTCTCGTATATCAATCGGGGTGTCAATAAACTCAATACTGGGCTTGCAATTCATTGAGTGAAAAATAGCATTTGCCAATTGTAAAAAACTTGCTGCGTTACCTGTCCCTAAATTATAAATGCCACTATTCGGTAAATTCATGAATAACCAATAGGTGACATTTAAAATATCTTTTACATAAATAAAGTCACGCATTTGTCCACCATCAATATAATCTGGATGATGAGATTTAAACAATTTCAAACTGCCCTTTTCTTTAATTTGTTTTGATGCATGCATAATTACAGATGCCATTCTACCTTTATGATATTCATTTGGTCCGTACACATTAAAAAATTTTAAACCATACCAATTTGGAGGTTGTGTTTTTTGTTGAAGTACAAATTTGTCGAATTCATTTTTTGAAACACCATAAGGATTAAGCGGTTGTAGTTCATTTGATATTTCATGATCATCATGATAACCCAATTCACCATTGCCATAAGTTGCCGCTGAAGAAGCATAAATAAATGGAATCTCTTTTTCAGTGCAATAATGCCATAGCACTTTTGAAGCAACCACATTGAGTTTGTCGTGAATTTCATAATTCATTTCAGTTGTATCAGTGCGCGCACCAAAATGAATCACAGCATCAATCTTGGGTGCATCGAGTAAATAAGTACTAATTTCATCTCGGTTAACTTTAGCAATACATTGAATTTTATTATGATTATTCAATTTGTCTATACGCGAAAAATCATCTACAAGAATTAATTGAGAATACCCCTTTTTGTTTAAAAAGGTAGCCATGCAACTTGCAATAAAACCCGCTGCTCCGGTGATTAGAATGGTGGAATTTGTATTCAATTTATTTATGATTATTATCTAATAGATATATTCTGACTAGTTGAGCAAAAGTATAAAAAATGATGAAGATTCTAAAGAGGATATTTTGCTTACTTGTTTAATCACCGATATAATATTAGATTTACGAACTATAAATTTAATAATGAAAATATAATCAGACTATGGGAATAAAAAATCAATTGACGCTTATGAGTTTTCTTCAATTTTTTATTTGGGGAGCTTGGCTTATTACTGTGGGTAATTATTGGTTTGCGACTAAACAGTGGAATGGTGCTGAATTTGGAGCCATATTTTCAACATTAGGTATTTCATCATTATTTATGCCTGCCATTACAGGTATTATAGCTGATAAATGGATGAATGCCGAAAAATTATATGGCATTTTACATATTTTAGGAGGTTTGGCAATTGCTTATATTCCTCAGGTCAATTCACCAACAAATTTCTTTTGGGTTATTTTAATCGCTATGATATTTTATATGCCAACTATTTCACTTTCTAATTCTGTTGCTTATTATATCTTGAAAGAAAATAATTTTGAGGTGATTAAAGTTTTTCCACCAATTCGAGTTTGGGGAACTATTGGGTTTATTGTGGCTATGTGGACCACTAATTTAACAGGTAATAAGGCTAGTTCAAATATGTTTTATATCTCTGCATTGGCATCAATTGCATTAGGCATTTACTCGTTTACATTGCCAAAGTGTAAACCTCAAAATTTAATTTCTTCAAATTCTTCATTTATCGAGTCATTAGGTTTAAATGCGTTTAAATTGTTTGCCACTTATAAAATGGCTTTGTTTTTTATTTTCTCTATGTTTTTAGGTGCAGCCTTGCAACTTACAAATATGTATGGCGATGTATTTCTTTCAGACTTTTCTAAAATTCCTGCATATGCAGATTCAATTGTTGTCAAGTATTCAACCATCATCATGTCCATATCCCAAATTTCTGAAACCTTATTCATACTTGCAATACCATTTTTTTTGAAAAAGTTTGGTATTAAACAGGTTATGCTAATCAGTATGTTAGCGTGGGTATTGCGATTTGCACTCTTTGCGTATGGCGACCCATCTGGTGGTTTGTGGATGATTATACTTTCGTGTATTGTTTATGGAATGGCATTTGATTTTTTTAATATTTCTGGTTCTCTATTTGTTGAAACTTCAACCGATGCAAGTATTCGATCAAGTGCTCAAGGTTTGTTTATGATGATGACGAATGGGTTCGGTGCTATGTTTGGTAGCTCTGTAAGTGGCTTTATTATTGATAAATATTTTACTCATGATGGTTCAAAAGATTGGCAATCTATATGGCTCACCTTTGCCATTTATGCTTTAGTCATAGCTATTGCGTTTGCTATTTTATTTAAGCATAAACATAATCCAAAAGATGTTGAAGCTGTGGCTCATTAGGTTTGAGTGATATAGGTCGGATTTCTACTTTTTGGATACTATTCATTTAGTTTTTTTGTTGAAAATAAGGAAGTGCATTTAATATAAGCATATTACCATTCACAACCCTGTACTTTCTCACGATGCTTTAAACTGTATTAACAGATATTAATTTGTAGAAGGAAATTATTTTTTAATTGGCACCTCTTCTTTTATTTTTGTCTTTCGAAAAACCAATCTATTGAAGAACATTACAAAAGAAGTATTAATTGATTTTATTCAAAAGAATGAAATTGAATTAAGCTCTACACACGCTAAATTGTGTTTGCCTATTATTAAAAGGATATTTAAAAAAATGTCATCAGGAATAAAATTCTCTGGAATAAGAGTAGAAAATAATTTAATCTGCGACGGACATCATAGATATCTTGCGTCAATATTAGCAAATTTTCCACTTGAGAAAATTCCAGGAAAACTTTCATCAGCCTCCATGCAAGTCAAATGGGAATCGATCGTATTTGATGATGAAGATTGGGATACCAAAGCAAAAATAGATATGTTAAATCAATTTGATGCAGAGTATAATAATATTCCAATTGAGAAAATAGAAGAATTGCTGAAATAAAGTATAATTTTGCATTTGTGTTAATTTTATTAGATATAGATGGTGTAATGGTTCCTGCGAAAGGTTGGACAACTCCGGAATTATTAAATGATGGGTTTCCAGTTTTTAGCAGCAGAGCAATAAGTTCGCTTCAGAAATTATTATCTGACACTGTTACAATTATACTCACAACATCACATAAATCTAAATATAGTATAAAGGAGTGGAAAGGTATTTTCAATAATAGAGGTATTCAAGTTAAAAATTTATTATCACTTCCTGAAAATATTAAAAATTTGAATAGAAAGGATGAAATTATCAATTGGTTTAATTTAAATAATGTTGATGAGGCTTTTGTAATTATTGATGATGATAAGTCTTTAAATGAGCTTCCCGATTTTCTAAAAATGAATTTAGTACAAACAAGTCCATACATTGGTCTTACTGAAGAACATTTTGAGACAATTAATTCCATTTTGAATAATGGTTCTAAACCAGAAAAGATGGAAAAATAATAGTCATTTTTCAACTAAATCTAATTCGGATTATCTCTATTCAATCACCATCCATTTTTTTACTTCATGCCGACTGCCATCATCAATTTCTACTATATACATCCCTCGATGAAGATGGTTGAGGTTGATTTGTAGATGCTTACTTGCTTTTATTAGAGTTTGTCTAAAAACTAATTTGCCCGTAATGTCATAAACGTTTAATTTTATTTTCTCGCTAAGTCCATCGCTTAAAAATAAATTTAAACTATGTGTTGATGGATTCTGAATCGAAAATAAATTGGATCTAAGATTCGCATTAACCTCATCCATATTGGTTGCATAATTGAAATTAAATTTAAAATAACTTATCACTGGTAAATGATCACTCGTTGAACTACTATAATTATTAATATAATTTTCAACTTCCGAAAAAATAAAACAAGAACTGTCAGGATAACTTGGATTTAAATTGTTACTCATACAAATATTATCAATGATATTATTAAATGAGCCAACATAGGTTGTTTGATTCGGATATTTTGATGGTAATGTAATGCCTTCAAACCCATGATTAAGCATGTATTGATAAGGTGAAGTACTCAAGCTTGAAACCGTTGTGCCTTCTAAATAATCGTTATAATCGCCAAGCACAATTATTTTATTATTAGGAAATAATGAATTTAAACTATCTGTCATTTTAATAGCGCCACATTCTCTTCTATTATAAGAAGCAATATCAGAAATTGCTTTTGCATGTATGTTTGAAAATATAATGCTATCTGATAATCCATTTTTTAATTTCAACTTGGCTTTCAACACAAAAGGAAATCGACCAGAAGCAAAACAATAATATCCCGAATTAGTAGAAGTATCGGATGGGTAGGTTGAAGCCAATAAGCCAAAGGTTCCTAGATTCTCAATCTTATCAGTATTATAAATATAGGCTAGCTTTTGACCGGTGCCATAATTAGAACTACTTGTACTAGTTGCAAAGGAGCAATAAGGCGAAACAATATAACTATACTTTGGTCCTAATGAAGAAGTTATCAAACCAATTTGGCTTGCACTCACAACTTCTTGCAAACAATAAATATCGGCATTGATATCTTTTAATATTTGAGTCGCATTTAATCGCGCTTCATTGGTATCGCAACTGCATGATCCAGGATCGCCAAACCATCGCATATTCCAAGTATAAACCCTCAATGTTTTATCATCTGGTAAGGAGGTACCAAGCAATTTTACATCTTCTGATAATATATTCCCATTTAAAATAAATCTGAGTTCGCTTCGATATACTTTGTCATCGATATTTGGATTGATTCGTAAATATACAAATTGTGTATTGCCCGAAATTGAAGGATTATAATTTAGCTGGGTATTATAATTAATTCCATCTGACGAAATTTCAAAAGGTGATTGCACACTCGCTGTAAAACTTGTAATACCGCCACTCATGGTAAAAGCAAGTGGTGAAGATGCTGACGGAAGTCCTGCAGATGTTTGTCCAACATTAATAAATTTTTTGGAAAGAAAAAGTGAGCCGTCAGTAATATTCACTTCATCTACTTTCCAGGTGGCAGCTGCCGATGTATTTGAAATATATTTAAATGCGATGAAAAATGGTTGCGACTTGTAAGCCAATAAACTGATATTGTCAGATAAAAACCAAACATCCGAACTTGCAGTTGGAAGAACTGCAGGCAGGGTATTCCATGTTGCTGAGTTTGGATTGCCGCTACCACTATAATTATTAGAGATTAAAACTTGAATAAAAGGACCGCTATATTTTGTTCTACACCAAAAAGAAAGCATCGGGTTGGTATATAAATTCAAATCAATTTGTGGCGATATCACCCAATCTTCATTGGTATTATTCATGCCACCACTATATCCACTCATAATAATTCCTCTACTCGTTTGCCCCGCACTGGTGCATTGCCATGAGTCGCTACCGGTAACATTATACTTTTGCCAATTATTAGGTAAACCGGTAATACAGGTTGAGAAGTTTTCATGCAAGGACGTAATTTGTCCAAATGAAAAACTGAAAAAAGACTGCAATAAAAGGAGTAGGTAAATTTTTTTCATGAGTAGGTTATCGTATCAAACAAATATAAAATGATTACAATTTAAAATCTTCAAATAGATTAAAACTTTCATAGAAATTATTGATTGTTGTACGATACAAATTGGATTTCGTCATTTATCTCAACTTGAATTGATCATGCATTACAGACTCGAGCAGAATGCAACAAAAATTAACTAGGTATTTTATTCATTAAGATCAATTTGAAGATGATCAAATTTATCCATCAATACTCTGTTCTAATAAATGAACATTATTCATTTTAGTCTCATCCAATTCACCTTCCCAACGTGCCACCACAGCACTCGCAATACAATTGCCCATTACATTAATACTTGTTCGAGCCATATCCATTAAGGCATCAATACCTAAAATAATATATAAAGGCCATTCTTTTAAACCCAAATAGGAAAAAGATGCAATGGTACCAAGCAAAATTACAAAGGATGCACGAGGTACACCTGCAACACCTTTACTCGTAATCATTAAAGTGAAAACTATAAAAACCTGATTGCCAAAACTCAAATCAATTCCACAAGCTTGCGCCACAAATATGCTCGCCAACGAAAGATACAAGGTCGTACCATCTAAATTAAAACTATAACCCAGCGGCATTACAAATGAAACTATTTTACGTGGCACACCAAAATGTTCCATATTACGCATGGCCTTTGGTAAAGCACTTTCTGAACTCGCCGTTGCAAAAGCTAATGTAAATGGTTCGGCAACAGCTTTAAATAAATTTTTAATATTCAAACGAGCAACCAAACAAATAGGTAATAGAACCAATAGCACAAAAGCAATTAAGGCACCATATAAAGTAAGTACCAAATAAATGCCATTTAATAAAACGCCTATGCCTAATTTCCCAACGGTATATGCGATGGCACCGCCCACACCAAAGGGCGCAAAATACATAATGATATTGGTGAACTTAAACATGGTCTCAGCCAAACTTTCCGAAAAATCAAGCATCGGTTTTCGCAATTTATCGCTCAGCATGGCAAGCGCAATTCCAAATATGATACTGAAAATAACTACTTGTAAAACCTGACCATCAACTATTGATTTGGCAATATTTTCAGGAAAAATATGAAGCAACATATCTTGCCAAGTTTGTTTGCTTACTGAAGGCATTTCTTGAACTGCATCTTTAGGTAGGGCAATACCAGAGCCGGCCTTTGTAAAATTGATGACTGCCAAACCAAGAAATAAAGCGATGGTTGTAGCAAAATAAAAGTATACCAATGACTTCCAAGCAATTCGACCAACCTGTTTTAAATTTGAATGACCCGCAATACCAACCACCAAAGTGGCAAATATTAATGGCGCTATAATTGTTTTAATCAGCTTTAAAAATATCTTACTTAATACATCTAATTTCACAGCAAACTCGGGAAAATCATATCCAATTTCAATGCCTAATAACATTGAAATTAATATCCATGTAGGAAGTTTTTTCTGATACCAGCCATAATAAATTAAAAATGACAATCCAATAAATCGAAATGCCATCAAGGTATCGGCGTCAAAATGAAATAAAAATGAATTCAATAAATGAATCAACAAAATCAATAAACTTGAAATTAAAATGAAAAGCGACAGTTTTTTATTTTGCATAAATGAAATTAAAGAAGCAATATAGAGCGTTTTATTTACTTTTTTATGGCTATACTATTTTTCTTCTTCCTTCTTTAATTTGATGTTTAAACGTAGTATTGCATTTAAGTATGCAAAACGAAGGAATTCAAATTAATAAATATATTAGCTCGTCGGGATATTGCTCGCGCCGTGAAGCCGATAAATTAATTGAACAGGGTAGGGTGATGATTAATGATAAGGTGGCTAAACTTACTCAGAAGGTAACGGATAGCGACAGTGTGAGTGTCGATTTTGAATATATAAAAAAGAAAAAAGTGCAAGCCGTTTATATGGCTTTTAATAAACCCATTGGCATCACCTCTACCACTGATACAAACGACAAAACCAATATCATTTCGTTTATTAATTATCCCAAACGCATTTTCCCAATCGGCAGATTAGATAAGGATTCTGAAGGATTAATATTGCTCACCAATGATGGCGATATTGTAAATAAAATACTTCGTGCCGAAAACAACCATGACAAGGAATACCTCGTTACAGTCAATAAAGGCATCACACAAGAGTTCATCAATCATATGTCAAATGGAGTTGAAATTTTGGGTACCACTACCTTGAAATGTAAAGTGAAACAAGAAAGCGGTAAAAAATTTCGAATTATTTTAAAGCAAGGTTTAAATAGACAAATTCGTCGAATGTGTGAAGCGCTCGGCTATGATGTGCAATCGTTGGTTCGTATTCGAATCATGAATATCCATCTCGATAAATTGCAAACAGGTAAATGGCGATATCTATCTCAAACTGAAATTGCAGAATTAGAAAATTCGTTGCGAGATTCAAGTAAATAATTCAATTAATTTTTTTGGGCGTGCCCTTCGTCACGCCGAGGCCAAGCGTGATCTCGGGTCGGGCTCTACGCTGCAAGTCCTCTCCCGAAAGTGAAAAATTTCATTCGTTCCTCATTTCATTTTTCTACTTCGGGATGCGGGCTTTCCGCTACAATCCCTCACGCAAATACAATCTGCAATTATTGATATTTTTACTATTTTAGGCACAGGTTACAAACCTGCGCCAGCCGTGTTTCAAGTGCAATTACGTTGATTGCTGAAAGCAATAGAATAAAACCACGAAGCGAAGACGCTTCTTAGAACATTAGCTTTTTATCTTACATTGCTTCAAGAAAAAGGATAAACGATATCTGAATACAACCTAGTCATCCTATTCCTATGAATTCGAAAGTATCAATGCAAAAATGGCATAATTAATTATATCTCGATAATTACCATCTACCCCTTCAGAAATTTCAGTCTTGCCATCATTGGCAACAATTTGTTTAATGCGTAGTACCTTAGTTAATATCAAATCAGCAAACGATTCTTGACTCATGTTGCGCCAAGCTTCACCATAATCATGATTTTTATTTTGCATTAAACCAAAGGTTTCATTCAAATGTTTATCATACAATTTTAAAGCCGTTTCAATTGGAATATCCCATTCGTCTGAATTCGAAAATTCTTCTTGAATGAGGGCAATAATTCCATAGTTGATAATGGCCATCCATTCACCTTCAATATTGTCATTTATTTTTTGTGTGCCTAAATTTTGAATGGTTCGTATTCGTTGCGCCTTGATATATAATTGATCTACAATCGATATGGGCCTCAGTACACGCCATGAAGTGCCATAGTCATTATTTTTTCTGATAAAAATATCTTTGCATTTTGCAACAACTGTCATGTACTCTTGTTCGGTATTTGCCATTCTCGTTATATCTTCGTGTTCAATCGCCAAAAATAACTTATTTGACATTTATATTTTCATGAAAATTAAAGGAATTACGATTAGTCGCGAAAACCCTCTTATTATGGGGATTTTAAATGCCACACCCGACTCGTTTTATAACAAGGGAAGGGAAAGTAGTTTGGCTGAGTTGGAACTCAATGCAATGAATATGATTGCCAACGGTGCCACCATACTGGATATTGGCGGACAAAGCACACGACCTAAAGCAGAAATGATAAGTGCTGAAAAAGAACTCGAACGCGTGTTGCCTATTATAAAAGCCATTCATTCTAAATTCCCTTCAACGATTTTATCAATTGATACTTTTAGAAGTGAGGTAGCAGAAAAATGTTTAGATGCTGGTGCCGACATCATCAATGATATTAGTGGAGGTGAACTCGATCCCAAAATAATTGATATCGCTATTCAATACAAGGTTCCCTATATCTGTATGCATATGCAAGGAACGCCAGAAACCATGCAAATTAATCCTCATTATGAAAATGTGAGTCTAGAGGTTTTTCAATATTTAAATCAAAAAATAAATTGGATGAATGATAAAGGTCTCGAAGATATTATTCTGGATTTAGGTTTTGGATTTGGTAAAACAATTTCACATAATTATCAATTGCTCAATCAACTTAGTCTTTTCCTCGATCTTGGAAAACCACTTCTAGCAGGCTTGTCACGCAAGTCTATGATATACAAACCGCTTGGTACAGACGCGCAACAAGCGCTGAATGGTACTACAGCTTTAAATATGATTGCGCTTCAAAATGGAGCCTCTATTTTACGTGTACATGATGTGAAAGAGGCAAAGGAAGTGGTAACCTTATATCAACAATTATTAATGAATTAGTTGATTCATTTAATTTGGAAGTCTTTTAATCTACTAATTATTTTTCTGTTTGAAACTTGATTGATTATCTTGCAAGCTCGAAAGAAATATGAAACCATCTATCTGTATTATTGGTCCTGCTCATCCTTTAAGAGGTGGTTTAGCTACTTTCAATGAAAGGTTAGCAAGGCAATTCATTCAAGAAGGTCATGATACAGAAATTTTTACTTTTTCATTGCAGTATCCATCTTTTTTATTTCCTGGTACTTCACAATATTCTACTGAACCGGCACCGAACGATTTGAAAATTACTGAATGTATTAATTCTATCAGTCCCATTAACTGGCTTAGTGTTGGATATAAACTTATGAAACGTAAACCAGATATTATTGTGGTTCGTTTTTGGATACCTTTTATGGGACCCTGTCTGGGAACAATTTTACGCTTGGTTTCACAAAATAAGCATACAAGAATCATTTGTATTGCAGACAATATCATTCCACATGAAAAACGTTTCGGCGACAAACAATTCACAACCTATTTTTTAAAACCAGTGAATGCTTTTATTACAATGAGTTCGAAAGTTTTGAGTGATTTAAAATTATTCAATCAGAAACCAGCCTTGCAAATTAAACATCCGCTTTATGATAATTTTGGTGAGCAAGTTGATATCAATTTAGCAAAAGATTTTTTACATATTGATAGAAATAAAAGTGTGGTTTTATTTTTTGGGTTTATTCGAAAATATAAAGGACTCGATCTTCTTTTTGAAGCTATAGGCATTTTGAAGCAAGGTCATTTTTTTGAAAAGAATAATGTAATGTTTGTAGTTGCTGGCGAATTTTATGATAACCAACAACCTTATCTTGAACTAATTGATCAACTTAATATCAGCGAATACATTTTATTAAAGAATGAGTTTATTACAGACAGTGAAGTGAAATATTATTTGAGTGCTGCTGATATGGTTATTCAACCTTATAAAAGTGCCACTCAAAGTGGTGTTACACCGTTAGCTTATCATTTCGAAAAACCTATGATAGTAACCAATGTTGGTGGACTTCCAGATCTTGTGCCTACTGCAATAGGTTTAGTTGCCGAGCCTAATGCGATTTCAATTGCTAATACGATTATTGAATTTTTTAAATTGGATAGTTCCGAGTTAGTACAAAATATTAGAAAGGAAAAACTAAAATATAGTTGGGATAAAGTAACGCAATCTATTTTAGAACTTTCAAATACCACTACAAAAGAGTAATGGAATAATGACTCAAATTTCAAATTCATATTTTATTCTTTTCAAGAAATTGTTTTTTTTCATTGTTCTTAGCCAATTTATTCATCTTCCATCAAAAGCCCAAGAAGGCAAATACCAGAATTTAGTATTTGAAGGAGCTGGAATAAGAGGAATTGCGTATGCTGGTGTTTTGGAAGAACTCGAGACACGAAATATTCTTAATCATATTAGAAGGGTAGGTGGTACCTCAGCAGGTGCTATAACAGCATTGGCTGTTTCATTAGGTTATCGTTCTAATGAAATTAGAGATATCATTTATCACACAAATTTTGAATCATTTAATGATGGGGGCTTTTCATTCATTGGAGGTTTTATTAGAATGAAAAATAAGTTTGGATGTTACAAAGGAAATAAATTTACTTCTTGGTTAGAGAAAATAATCAGCAGAAAAACTGGTAACAAAAATATCACCTTTAAAGAACTGCATGATCAAGGATATAAAGACTTATATATAACTGCTACTTGTTTAAATCAACAAAAGGTGATTATCTTTTCCTATCATAATTATCCTCAAATGAAGGTTAAAGATGCAGTTCGTATTTCAATGTCCATACCACTTTATTTTAAAGCGGTTTTTATTGATAGCGCAGGAAATATTATTCATAAAACAAAAAATCGAAATAACCTTGATATTATGATCGATGGCGGTTTGGTTGCAAATTTCCCAATCACTATGTTTGATAGTAGTGTAATTGATTCGAACAATCAACCTTTACGATTACCTAATAACCAAACAATTGGTATTCGTATCGATACAGAAAATCAAATTCAATTAGATAAACTAAATGGTGGACTTGAGCCATATCCAATTCAAACATTTAAACAATATTTAGAGGCATCGTATGTTTATATTCTCGAGAGCTTAAATCGTCAAACATTAACGCAAGCAGATTGGTCTCGAACCATTTCGGTTTCTTCAGCTGATATTTCTCCAATTTTAAAGAAGTTAAGTCCGCAACAAAAAAACAGATTAATCCAAAATGGAAGAATGGCTGTAAAATATTATCTAAAAAGTGATTGAGAGAGTAGGTGAATATCTATTCTTGTTACTTGATCATGATTATACTAATTTGCGAACTTTAATTTTTTTATGATGCGTAAAACACTACTGCTTTTTGTCATTGCATGTTTTCTTTGTATTAATAAATCATGGGCGTTGATTTCGGTTACAGTAACCGGTAATACCAATACAGTGCCTGTTATAGCTGCCAGCTATGTTTCACTTTCAAGTGCAATTGCTGCATTAAATAGTGTAACTGCTATAAATGGTCCTGTTACATTTAATTTAGCGTCTGGTTCAACGGAAACAACGAATGCTCAATACACCATTACACAAGCGGGTTCTGCATTATATCCAATTACATTTCAAAAAAATGGAGTGAATGCCAATCCTAAACTCACTCGACAAGATGGCGGTATTCTTGTAACAACTGGAAACGGTGGATATGGTGATGGCGTGCTTCGAATAGATGGCACAGATAATATTCATTTCAATGGATTGGATATTGCTTCAGCAAGTATGGGTATCGAATATGGGTATTATTTTCATAAACCAAATGGTGCCAATGGCTCACAAAATGTAAGTATCAAAAATTCGAACATTACCATGACAAAAGGTACAAGTGCTTTTGTGATTGGCATTTATATAAACAATGGTCAAACAGCGTTAAGCGCATCAGATGGCGTAACCTTAACAGCTGCAAGCGGACAACATATGAACTTTTTAATTACAGGAAATACCATACAAAATGTTCATCGTGGAATTTATTGTTATGGTTATTATGCAAATTATATAGCACCATATTACTATGATCGAAATTTTACAATTGGACAAATGGGTGCTGGAAATATCATCCAAAATTTTGGTGGTGGGGTTGCAAATATTTCAGCAGGAATTTCATCTAAGTATATTATCAATCTCAATATAAATTATAATACCATCCATAATGCTTCAGGCGGAGGGGTTCCGCATATTTCAGATTTATTTGGTTTGGATATCTATGGCTCAACTGGATATTGTAGTTATAGTAATAATGCGATCACACTAACGAATACAACCGGTGAGGTGAATTGGATAAGTAATTATAGCTTTGGTTTTTCATTACAAATACCAGGTAAAACAGCCTTGATGCATAATAATATATTTGGAGGCTCAGTGGCAAGCGCAATTTCATATTTAATGTACAATAGTGTTATTGGTGATAGCTCATTTCTTTCAGCACGAAATAATACCATTAGTGGAACTATTAATATGGCTGGAACGACTGGGTCTATTTATGGTTATTACGCAAGTTCAAATTCTTTTTATAAGCAAGAAGTAATAGGCAATACGATTTCGAATTTAACAACTCCTAGTGCTTCTTACGGTGTTTATGTAACGGGTGGACAAAATGATTCATGTATTATTGATTCAAATATTATTACAAACTTAAACACCACATCAACTGTTCTGCCTTTTATTTATGGTATTTATGTTTCGAATGTAATTAAATGTTTAATTCGTGATAATATCGTTTCCAATTTAGGAAGTTATTATACTGCTGGTATAAGATTATTTTATTCGTCCTATAATCCATCTATTGAAATTTTACGAAACAAAATTTATAGTTTAAGTAGTGGGGCTAGTTCATCATCAGGTTCAACGCTCAATGGTATTTATGTTAATGATAACGGCAGACCAGGCTTTATTAAAATTCATAATAATTTAATTGGTTTACTCACAGCTCCTGTTTGCACTAGCACCAATGCAATTACCGCCTTAGAAACTTCGTGCAGTGGTTTAACGGATTCACTTATTATAGATATTGCGCATAACACAATTTATTTAGATGCAAGTTCTTCTACATCAACTAATTTCGGAACTTCTGGTATTCATCAAAATTCAAGTTCAAATGGAAACTATGAACGATTTATTTTTCGAAATAATATTGTAGTGAACTTAAGCACACCTAAGGGAACAGGAACAACAGTGGCGTTCAGACGAAATTCTACCAATAATAGTAACTATGATGCTAGGTCAAATAGAAATGTATATTATTCTGGAATTCCATCAAGTACTCATTTACTTTTTACAAATGGCACTTCATCTTATTTTACTTTAAACGGATATAAAACCTATATCGCCACCTCGGTACCAACTGCTGAAAGAAATTCATTTACTGAGAATGTCGCATTTCAATCTATTGTAGGAAGCGATGCAAATTTTTTAAAGTTTGATACAATTGTGCCAACTGGGGTTGAAAGCGGCGGTTATAAAGTTTCTTCTGTAAAAGGCGATTTTTTAAAGTCGGCTCGCGCAGGAGATATTGATTATACGGGTATAGGTTTTGCGCCAGATCTTGGTGCTTGGGAACTTGATGGCATAATATCTGCACCATGCAATGGCATACCTACTTCATCATCTGCAATGATAAGTAATGTCAGTCCTTGTTCCGATTCATCATTTGCGATCTCTTTAAGTAATATTTATAACACAGGAACTACTTACCAATGGCAAGCGAGCACAATAGATTCTTCAACAGGTTTTGTATCTATTAACGGCGCCACAGAATCTTATTATATTACCTCTGCCAATATTGATACTTGGTATCGTTGTATTGTAACATGCTCATTTGGAAATCAAACCATCACCTCTAGTGCTGTACTAGCAAATGTTTCACCGCTGAATGGTACCTATGTAATTAGTAATACAGGCTCTGGAAACTATATTTCATTCGCTGCTGCCATTGCCGATTTACATTGTAAGAATGCATCTGGGCCGGTTGTGTTTGAGGTGGTTGATGGACAAATTTTTAATGAGACCGTTAATTTGTCAATTCGATATAATGGTATATATCCAATTACATTTAAAAAACAATCAAATGGTGTGAATCCAAAAATTCGAAGAGCCGGCACATCCGCGACAACAAATTATATACTTCAGTTATTAGGAGCCGATCATATCATTTTTGATGGTATTGATTTTGAACAAACAGGCACTGCAGCTTCTTCATGGGTAGAGTTTGGTATTCAGTTAACGAATAATGGTGCTTTAGATGGAGCTCAAAATAATTCCTTTAAAAATGGAATCATTACACTAACAAATGCAAGTGTAAATACAATTGGTGTCAACTGTCATTCATCAAGTCCTTTGGCAACTAGTTTGGCAGGTACAAATAGTTTTAATCGTTTTGTAAACATGACAGTTCAAAACTGTATTCAAGGTTTTAGATTTGATAATACAAGTACAAATGTTCTTGATGATGGAAATGAAGTGGTAGGCGAAAGTGGTTCAAGAGGAAATATAAATACCCTTGGTACACTTACTGCAAGCGCAACTGCGTATGGCATTTATGCCTCAGAACAACGCAATTTTAAAGTAGATGCAATTGATATTAATGGATGTCAAAATACCTCTCTATTATATGGTATTT
>ENA-UOWO01002861-UOWO01002861.1-activated-sludge-metagenome-genome-assembly--contig:-NODE-2861-length-20761-cov-10.420071_pt1 | contig 20761 bp, 13 predicted proteins | sample MGYA00238148_ERZ761564 | MGnify/ENA primary metagenome ERZ761564 (study PRJEB28885, sample SAMN05720194) | activated sludge metagenome | isolation source: Anaerobic digester | place: USA... | reverse complement strand
CCCTGCAGGAAGCCTACATTTTTTTCACGGCAGCCTGGTTCCTGGACCTGCTCTATGTGCAGTCGCACCCGCAGTACTACAACATGAGACAGTGGGTCCGTAATACATTGCGTCCCTTCGGCACTGGAATGCACTATCATACATTGGTAAACCACCTGCTTTACCGTGCCATATACTTGCCCCCTGCTGTGCTCCGGGCAGGTAAAAAATTCAGGGAAAATGCCTCCCGGAACCGTTGAAAATATCAAATAAACAGATAATCTTTATGTTACAAATTTCCAAATCTTTACGTCTCTCATTCTCCTGTTTCATTCTTATCTTTCAACTCCTGCTTATGCCTGCAGTCCCAGCCCTTGCAGATGAAGGCATGTGGCTACCCATGCTCATAGAGCAAAAGATCCCGCATATGCAGGAACTCGGTTTCCGTCTCACGGCAGAAGACATCTACAGCGTGAACCGGGCCTGTCTTAAAGATGCGATCGTTCACTTTGGCGGCGGCTGCACCGGAGAGATCATATCGGCAGAGGGCTTGCTCATCACCAACCACCATTGCGGCTACGGACAGATCCAGGCCCACAGCACGGTGGAGCATGATTACCTGAAGGACGGTTTCTGGGCCCGTACCAGGCAGGAAGAACTGACCAACAAAACACTCACTGTCACCTTCCTGCGCAAAATGGAAGATGTAACGCATCAAGTGCTCGAAGGAGCTACTGCCGCAATGAGCGAGGTGGAACGCCAGGGTCTGATAGAGGCCAACATTAAAACCATCAGCGAACAAAACCTTCAGGGCCTGGACCGCAAATTCTACTCGGTCCGTATCGCACCCGCCTATTACGGGAACCAATATTTCCTCTATCTGAACGAAACTTTCCGCGACGTGCGGCTGGTGGGTGCCCCGCCCTCTTCCATAGGAAAATTTGGCGGCGATACAGACAATTGGATGTGGCCGCGACATACAGGCGATTTTTCGCTGTTCCGGATTTATGCCGGTCAGGACAACCAGCCGGCAGACTACAGCCCCCACAACGTGCCTTACCGTGCGCGCTACCACCTGACCATATCGGCCAAAGGCGTAAAACCCGGTGATTTCACCATGGTTTACGGTTATCCCGGACGCACCCGGCAATACATACTCTCCCCCGAGGTAGATTATCTGGTCAACCGCTCCAACCCGCATAAAATCCGCCTGCGTACCCTTCGCCTGGATGTCATGAACCGCGAACAGGCCAAAGACGCGGCCGTCCGCATCAAGTATGCCAGCAAAAACGCCGGGGTTTCCAACTCCTGGAAAAAATGGCAGGGCGAGAGCCGTGGCATCCTCAATGCCGGCACTATAGGCAAAAAGCAGGAATTTGAACGCCGTTTTCAACAATGGGCCGAGGCTTCGGGACGTCAGGATTACATCACCCTGATCCCGCGCATGAAAGAACTTTACCGCGAACTGGAACCTTACCTGTTCGCTTCAGAGATGTATGCCGAGGCCGTCATGGCCGTAGAATTGCTGCGCTTTGCCAATAACCTGGAAAACACCTTTGTACGCAGCGGACCCGCCAACGCCACCGAGGCAGCCCGGGCGTTTTTCAAGGATTATTACCAGCCCATAGACCAGGAGATCTTTGAGCTGCTTTTCACCCACTTTTACCGCATCATGGAACCCCTGGCCCACCTGCTTCCCGGCAACACGACGGATGATCAATCCCCGGATGCTGCCGGTGACTTTGCCCAGCTGCCTGCCAGTGACTTTACCCAGCTGCCTGCCGGTGACTTTACCCAGCTGGCTGCCAACTTGTACAAAAACTCGGTCCTTACCGACCCTGAGAAAACCATGGAACTGCTGGCCAAAGACTCGGCCCTTGCCCTGAGCCTGATCCGTGAAGATCCCGCCTTCCGGCTGGTTGACCCTTTTGTAAGAAAAAACAGGACCTGTATCCAGCCCCGGATCACAGAAATCAACCTGGAGCTGAACCTGCTGTACCGTACCTGGATGCAGGCTATCATGGAATTTGACAGCGAGTGCATTTTCTACCCCGATGCCAATTCCACCCTGCGTGTGACCTATGGGACTGTGCAGGGATATAGTCCCGCAGATGCCGTTATGTATCTGCCTGTCAGTACTATAGAAGGAATAATGCAAAAAGACGACCCGCAGGTTTTTGACTACGATATCCCGCAATCCCTGCGCGACATCTACGCTGTACGGGATTTTGGACAATGGGCTTCAAACGGTACCGTACCTGTCTGCTTTATTGCTACAAACCACACCAGTGGCGGAAATTCCGGTTCGCCTGTTCTCAATGCAGACGGTCACCTGCTGGGGCTGAATTTTGACCGTGTCTGGGAAGGGACCATGAGCGACATAGAGTTTGACCCTTCCGTTTGCCGCAATATTTCTGTAGACATCCGTTATGTACTTTTTATCATGGAAAAGATAGGAAAAGCAGATTATTTACTGGGAGAATTGGATATTTGCAAAGATTAGTTAAATTTGTCGATATATTTAACACCTTAGTACTATGGAACAACTTATTGAAATCATCACCAACCTTTTTGCACAAATTGCAGTTTGGTTCCAGGCTCTCATTGATTGGATCATGGGTCTGATTGGCACCGTTTAATTACATTTTTTGATTCAAATGTAACTTTGATCATCAAAAAGCCGTCCTCCGGGATGGCTTTTTTAAACAGTGCATGCAACTTTTGTGTTTTTTTTCGCATCTTTACATCAAGAAACATTTATACTACAATAGATTTTTAATTATGGACTTTGCTGAAGTTATCACATGGCTGTCACTGATCATATCAATATTGACAGCTATCCTGGGTGTTCTCCAGTTGTTTATTCCTTCAACCAACTAAACGCCGGGCATTTACTGCCCTGAAACAAAAAAAGCTGACTTTAAGGTCAGCTTTTTTTACAACTTATTGACGCATGGTTACATATCGTGGGACGGCGCTGCTGCAGGACGTTCGTTGGCAACGGCCACATTTATGGTTCTACCCATGTGTTCAATACCATTCAACGCCTTTATGGCGGCAAGAGCCTCCTCTTCATTAGCCATCTCAACAAAGCCGTAGCCACGGGAACGGCGGGTTTCCTTGTTCAGGATAATGCGGGCAGAGAGTACTTCTCCGAATGGAGCAAAAAGTTCTGTCAGGTCTTCTTTTTTCGCCTTAAAACTAAGGCTGGAAACAAAAATGTTCATGGAATTAAGGAATGATGTTAGGTTAAATGTAGTTCAAATATAACATAATTTTCATTCCCCGCAACCGGAGCCATCAAAACAGTAAGTACATAATTTTTCCCGTGACAATCCTATAGAAGCGATCATGTTTTTTATATTGCTGAATTTCAAGGTAGTAAAGTTCATTTCCTTTCGAATGCCCTCTACCATGGCTTTATGTTCTTCTGTAGTGCTATCTATGTAAAGATTCAGATTATCAGACTTCTGAGTTTGAATGATACGGCGTGTTATCAATTCTGTATCGGAACGGGTCGTTGTAAAATGCAGGTAAGGACACTTGAAAATCAGGGGCGGGCAAGATATCCGGACATGGATCTCCCTGGCCCCGTTGCGCATGAACACACTTACGTTGTTCTTCAGTTGTGTACCCCTGACAATGGAATCATCGCAACATACAAGACGGGCATCCCTTATGACATCGGCATTGGGCAGCAATTTCATGCGGGCAACCAGTGCCCGTCGCTCTTTATCGGCGGGCATGAAACTCCTGGGCCAGGTAGGTGTGTACTTGGCTACTGCCTGCCTGAAAGGCACTCCCTTTCCCACGGCATATCCCATGGCCATACCCGTTCCGCTGTCCGGAATGCTGCAAACAGAATCGACCGGTGTTTCTTCCTCCCTGCCCATTAAAACCCCGTTACGGAAACGCACCTCCTCCACATTGATCCCTTCATAGGCCGAGGTTGGGAATCCGTAGTACACCCACAGGAAAGAACATATCTGCAACTTTTCGCGCGGCGGCAGCAGCTGTTGCAGCAAGGGCATACCGGGTTGTGCGGGATCCGTAGGCAAGGTGTTCTGCGCCAGAATGGCTTCCCCGGGTCCTAAAAAACGAACCAATTGCAGGTCCAGGTTGGGGAAACTGCAGCTTTCGCTGGCAAAGGCCACAGCCGTAAGCTCCCCGGCGGGAACTGCCGTCCCGGTTTGTGCTGCGGCTTGTGCACCGTTAGCGCGGCCCACTTGCGCTGTGGCTTGCACACCATCGGCGCGGCTCCTATGGGCAGCGGCGGGGCCCCCTTGCATCGTGGCGGACTGGCTTTCCGGCGCGGGCATGTTCTCCGGTGTGCCTGAAGGCCCTGCCTCGGCAAGGTTCTTTTCAAAGGGAATGGGGCTATGACCGTTTTTACGACGGACTCCAATGACTATGGGAGTGCGGCCATACCGGTCACGGGCAGCTATGATCCCATCCTGTGTCAACAGGAGCATACTGCAGCTCCCACGCACTTTTTCCTGTACCAGACGGATCCCATCGGCAAAAGTTTGTCCCAGGGTGATCAGATGCCCCACTACCTCGGTGGGGTTGATCTGTCCTGTGCTGAGTTCAGAAAAATTGATACCTCTGGAAAGCAGTTCTTCGCCCAGCTCTTCCAGATTGTTGATTTTGCCCACCGTTACAATCGCAAAAGTTCCCATGTGGGAACGCAGTACAATGGGTTGCGGTTCATTGTCGCTTATGATGCCAATCCCCGAGTTGCCGTAAAAATCACTCAATTCGTCTTCAAACTTGTTGCGAAAGTAACTGTTCTCGATCCTGTGAATGCTGCGCCTGATGATACCCTGTTCGTTCATGGTTGCCAGACCAGCGCGCTTGGTACCCATATGAGAATGATAATCAGTGCCATAAAAAAGCGTGTTCGCGCATGGCGACTTTGAAATAATGCCAAAAAAACCTCCCATGGCTGCAAAGATAAAAAAAACTGTTTCACTCCCTGCGGTTCTCTCTTTGTTGAAGGATAAAATACAGATAACCCGAGCACCATAGCATCAGCAGCTGTTCTGTCACGTGAGGCTGATAACGGATAGGGGTTAAAGGCAGACCTGCAAAGAATGAAACGGCCTTATCCAATAGGGTCGCCATTTGAAGCAACAGACGGTTCACCAGCATCAGGGAGTTTTCCATATGCAAACCCATCGTAGCAAGGTATAGCAAGAAGACGTAAAGGATGACCCCGCTTAAAGGAACGACAAAGAAATTGCAAAGCAGGCCGTATAAGGGTATGACCCCAAAAGTGCCCGCCGTAAGCCAGAGCGTGCCCAGCTGCACAGCAAGCGAACAGCAAAAAAGTTCCCACAGGTACCTGAGCACCAAATTACGCACACTCAACAAGTTTCGCAACAAAGGAAAAAACAAGATCAGGCTCAAAACTGCCGTGAAAGACAGCTGAAATCCCAGGTCATATAGATTCATAGGCTTTATAATAACCAAGATCAAGGCTGTGACAGACAGAGCGTTAAGGCTACCTGTCCTGCTTCCGAGCACCCTTCCCGCCCCGTAAACGGAAAGCATCAGGGCAGCACGCATCACACTGGCACTAAATCCCACCACCGCCGCATACGCCCAGATAAGCAACAAAGCAGCCATATGCACCAGCGCACCCCCCGATACGGAATACGTTTTGAGTATATACGACTGCCTGGCACCCGCCTGTATAAAATCCTGACCCGCAGCAACCTTCACAAGGCGCCTGCTTCTGTACCGGTGCGCCTGTCTTATCTTCTGCGGCAGGCCCAGGATAAATACCAGGCTGCCATAAAGCGCTCCAACGTGCAATCCACTGACCGAAAGTATGTGACTCACCCCCGCCACATTGTACTTTTCCCGCACCTCCCTGCTAAAACCGGAAATGTCTCCCAGGCAGATCCCAGACAACACAGCCCCGGCTTCCCCCTCCCACCGGCTGGCAAGCGGGATGCGCAAACGCCTGAGCCGTTCGTACAAGGTTAATTTATCCGGTATCCGCTGGTAATCATACACGTAAGCACGGCAATAAAATCCCCTCCGAGCCATATATCTGGGGTAATCAAAGGAGGAATAAGCGGTGGCCACTGCAGAAGCAGCGGTGGCTCCTGCGCCGGGAGTGGACGTCATAGTGCCTGTATCAAAAGAATACGCCCGGCAACGTGTCATGATGACGTCTCCGGGCAACAGACCCGTGGATTTTGGTACAACGCTGTCTTGCCCCTGTTGTTTGCGGATGGCACTATCCGTGCTGTCCGCACTGCCCGTACTGACCGTACCGCCTCTACTGCCGGTACTGCCTCTACTGCCCGTACTGTCCAGGGCAACATAAACCAGTATGTTTTCACTACCCCGGACCTGCTTGCGACCATCGGGTGAAAACATGAGCAGACGGCATTCCATACGCTCGTAACGTCGTCCGGCTGCAGTAAGGACAGGAACCGGGAAATCCATAACCCTCAGGCACAGAATGTTTCTTTTTCCTGCAGGTAATCTGCTCTGAGCCTTTCCCGGATAACCATATTGCAGCAAACCGTTCCAAAACGCACAACAAAACAGCACAACCAGTCCGGTATTGAACAGCACACGACCGTAACGGTACCGCAGCTGGCTCTGTGATATATAGGGAAAAGAACTACTGTCAAGGCGTTTGCGCATGTGCCCGGGACGCCGCCTGAACACCCATAAAGAGACCAGGAAAAGCACCAGCAGCAGCACCGTCATGCACAGGAAGCCCCAAAGCACCCACTCCGATCCGGTAGACTGCCCCGATCCTGCAGGCAGTACAGGCACCAATTTTTCAAGTTCCAAGGGCTTATGCGAACCTTGCAACAGAAACTCTCCATAAGAAAGACCGCCCAGTGTGCCACAGATAACGGCCACTGCAGGCGGTAACATCACACTATTTTTCCCCCTCCTCACGCTTGCACATCACATATAGTTTCCGTAATTTTGTAGATTCTTTTACAATCTATTACATATACTTCAAATATAATAAAAAACCTTACCAAAACCAATCATGATTATTCTTGTTTTAAACTGCGGGAGTTCTTCTATCAAGTATAAAGTACTTGACATGAGGGCAGAAAAAGATTATTCCATTCTGGCACAAGGAATTGTTGAACGTATAGGGCTCGAGATGGGAATTGTTACACATAAAAGACTTATTGGAGAAAAAGAAAAATTCAAAAAAGAACTTCCCATTCCCCACCACACGGTAGGCATCCAGGGTATCCTTAACATGCTTACAGACCAGAAGTGGGGTGTTCTTGAATCTCTGACCCAGATCAAGGCCGTAGGACACCGCGTGGCCCAGGGTGGCAAATATTACAAGGATAGTGTCGAGATTGACGAGGAGGTAAAAAATAACATCAAAAAGCTTGCCGGGCTGGCCCCGCTGCACAACCCTGCCAACCTGCTGGGTATAGATGCCGTCGAAAAATTGCTGCCCCATGCACACCAGGTAGCCGTTTTTGATACCGCCTTCCATCAGACCATGCCCGACCATGCCTACATGTACGCCATACCTGTTGAATTGTACGAAAAATACGATATCCGCCGCTACGGTTTCCACGGAACAAGCCATAAGTATGTGGCCCGCAAAGGTTGTGAACTCGCCGGACTGGACTTCAACAAGGCAAAAGTCATTACCTGTCACCTGGGCAACGGTTCTTCCATGGCCGCCGTTGACGGTGGCAAATCAATAGATACTTCCATGGGATTCACCCCCCTTGAAGGGCTGATCATGGGTACCCGCACAGGCGACATCGACCCCTCTATCGTCACGTTCCTGCAGGAAAAAGAAGGATGGACAGCCGCCCAGACCAACGATTTCCTGAACAAAAAATGCGGACTCCTCGGCCTGTATGGACCCAGCTCGGATTGCCGCGATATTGAAAATGCGGTCCTTCAGGGAGACAAGCGGGCCAACCTGGCACAACATGCTTTTGCTTACAGGGTGCTCAAATACATCGGAGCGTATACCGCAGCCATGAACGGAGCAGACCTGATTGTCTTCACCGGCGGAATTGGCGAGAATGACACCGTGATCCGCCAGATCATCGGCACCCGCCTCGGCTTTCTGGGCGTATCCTTTGACCAGGAAAAAAACAAAACCGTACACGGAAAAAACGCCATACTCTCAACCAACGGAACCAGAACTCGGGTAGTCGTTATCAGCACAGACGAAGAACTGGTCATTGCAACAGATACCTTCAACCTGACCAACCATAAATAAACACACCTATGAAATCATTTGACGAAATATTTGAGCAGCTGCGCTCACAGAAAAAGAAAAGACTTGTTGCTGCATGGGCCGTTGACGACCACACCATTACCGCTGTTTACAAAGCCATTGAAAAAGGCATTGTAGACGGGTTCCTGGTGGGCAAGGAATCCCAGATCAACGCCATTTGCCACGAAGAAGGCATTGACCCTGCAGCCTTCACCATCATTAACGTGGAACAGGAACTCCCCGCCATAGCCCGTGCTGTGGAAATGGTACGCAACGGCCAGGGCGACATCCTGATGAAAGGCCAGTGCAGTACAGACAAATACATGCGTGCCATCCTGAACAAGGAAACCGGCCTGCTGCCTCCCAAGGCCGTGCTGAGCCACGTTTCTGTGCTCACACACCCCAACTACCCCAAATTCCTGATCATTGGGGACATGGCTGTGATTCCCGCTCCTGATCTGAACCAGAAAGTAGCCATAGCCAAATACCTGGTCAACACAGCCCACGCGCTGGGCATAGCCAGGCCAAAGCTGGCCTTCCTGGCCGCTACCGAACAGATGCTTCCCGGCATGCCCGCATGCGTGGATGCTGCCATCCTTTCAAAAATGGCAGACCGCAACCAGATCTCCGGCTGCATTGCAGACGGTCCCCTGGCACTGGATGTATGTCTTAGCCCCGAGGCTGTCGCCATCAAGAAACTGCAGAGCCCCGTGGCAGGTGATGTGGACTGCATCCTCTTCCCCAACATAGAAAGCGCCAATGTGATGTACAAGAGTCTCTCCCAGTTGAGCCCCGGGTCAAAACAAGCCGCTATTGTGGCCGGAGCATCGGCACCCTGCGTCCTGTCAAGCCGTGCCGATTCCATTGACACCAAACTCAACTCCATTGCCCTGGCTGCAGTGACTGCAAAATAAAAGATATGACGGAACACATCCTGGTCATTAACCCCGGTTCGACATCAACAAAAATTGCCGTTTTTGAAGGCCGCAAAGTGGTGTTTGGAAAAACCATCTACCACACCCCGCAGGACCTGGCTCCCTTTCCCAGGATTTGCCAGCAGTATGAATTCCGGAAAGCGACCATTTTCAACGAGTTGAAGAATAATAATATTCAAATCGATCTATTTGCAGCAGTTATCGGCCGGGGTGGATTGGTCCATCCCATTCCCTCGGGAACTTACCGCGTGAACGAACTGATGCTTAACCATCTGGCCCAGGGTATTGGCGGAGAACACGCCTCCAACCTGGGAGGTTTGCTAGCCCACAGCATCGCCTTGGAAATTCCCGGATGCAAGGCCCTCATATCGGACCCGGTAGTGGTGGACGAGCTGCAGGATGTGGCGCGGATCACAGGAATACCGCAAATTGAACGGGTTTCGATCTTCCACGCCCTGAACCAGAAAGCCATCGCCAAACGTCATGCAAGTATCCTGGGAAAATCCTATGAAGATCTGAACCTGATTGTTGTTCACCTGGGCGGAGGCATATCGGTAGGCGCCCACCGCAAAGGCCGCGTTATAGATGTGAACAATGCCTTGAACGGAGACGGTCCCATTACCCCCGAACGTGCCGGGACAATTCCCGCCTTGCAGTTGGCAGAACTCTGCTTCTCAGGTAAATATACCTATGAAGAAATCAAAAGAATGCTTACCAGAAAAGGAGGCATGGTGGCCCACCTGGGCACTAACTCATTCATGGAACTGTGCGACAAGGTGCAAGCCGGTGATCCTAAAGCCATAAGGCTGTACCAGGCCATGGCCTATACCATCTCTAAACAGATTGGTGCCACTGCCGTTGTCCTGAACGGAAAAATTGACGCAATCCTCTTTACCGGAGGCATTGCCCACAACAAACGCTTCATTGACCTAATAACGGAACAGGTAGGATTTCTTGGTCCCTGCTTCACCTACGCCGGTGAAGACGAAATGCTTGCCCTGGCTACCAACGCCTATAACATACTCACGGGAGAAGAAACCGCCCAGGTCTACGCAGGCTAAGCACTCTAAGCAGGCTAAGCAGGCTAAGCAGGCTTAGCAGGCTTAGCAGGCTATGCAGGCTAACCCCCTACCTGCCTGTAATCCGCAGCTGCCACCACTAAAGCACTAAGGCAGGCATATATGCGCCACCCCGCCACCCCTCCTTCAGCCCAGGAAAGCCTGACAGCTTTTTCTTTTTGCCGAGGCTTTCTTTTTGCCGAGGCTCCAGCTGCATGTGCAGGTAGTCGCTGACACTACTACTGCCCCTGCCCCTGGAGCATCTGGTTGTATTTCTCGTAGGAGGCTTCGTATTCGGGGCTCTTGGTACGAAGGCGGAAGTAGATGTTTTTCAGGTATTCCACTACAACCGAACGTATCTCCTGGTCGCTGGCCAGTTCAAAGCTCTTTTCAAAGGGGGCAATGGCTTTTTCGAGCATCAGATCCAGCTCTTCTACCATCTTCATATATTTTGTATCGTCCAGTTCATCTGAAGCAGCCGTCTGAATATCCACTGCTCTGTCATAATATGCCTGTCCCAGCTGGAAGTATCCAAAGAAGAAGTTGGGGTCGGTTTCAACAGATTTTTCATACATACGCAAGGCTTCTTCAAATTTGCCTAAGTTTTTTAGCACGTTGCCTTCTGCATAATACAGGCTCGGGTTATTGGGCTCGTTTTGCTGGGCACGTTGTATGAATTCCAGCACTTTGGCCGGGTCGTCGTTGCTTTCCAGGTATACGTTTATCAAAGCCACAAGAATGCTCTGGCTGTTGGGAAATTTTGTAAATCCAAGAGAAAGAAGCTCTTTGCTCTTTTCCATATTGCCCATCTGTTTGTAAGCTTCTGCCAGGTTTGCATACGTGTCGCCGGCAGATTCAAAGTCCATTTCAATACACTTTTCAAAGAACTTGACGGCGCGGTCGTAATCCTGGTCCATCAAAGCGGTCAAACCCACATAATACACTATGGTCGTATCTATTACATTCAATGCCGGATGGGATGCTGCAATAAATGATTTCTCAAATTTGACCGATGCATCTTTGTAGTTGCCCAGGGTATAGGCAGCCATGGCATCGTTGATGAAATTGTTGGCAACTAAAGTCAGTCCTTCCTGTATATCAGATTTGCTGCTGCCACGGGTATCCAGCTCCGTAGCCTTGTCGTAGGCTTTGTAAGCCTCGTCAAGCATGTCCACTTCCTTGATCAGGGGTTTGGTAATGATCCAGAAAGACAGCCTGCCATCTGCGTTGTAATAGAGGTCTTTGTCCTCATATTTTACAATTTCGAATTGTTCTCCCTGGATTTCCTGGTATTCGGTAGAGAGTGCACGCTGATCCTTAAGAACCACTTTTGATTCCAGTGAAGAAAGACCTATCCACAGGTTATTGGTGGGTAAAGAATAGGCGTTAGTCAGAGCCTGTGCATACTTAATCCAGGTAGCAGGCTTGGCGGCACGCCTGGCATCGGCGATATCCTGTTTTGCTTTATCATAGCTTTTAAGGAGGGCCTGCGCCTCTTTTGATTGTGCGCCCAATTGCGTTGCCATCAACAACATCAGTGCAGCAGTAAAAATTTTTTTCATGATGTTTTATGTGTTTGTTCAGTTAAAAAATTACTTTATAAATCATCTCCCTCTTCCTTAGGCAGGGGATCACTTTTGGGAACGCAGCAGACGGCGGCAATGGCATCACCTTCTCGTAGATTGATCAGCTTCACTCCCTGGGTGGCACGTCCCGACAGACGTATATCGCTTACGGCAACACGTATGGTAACGCCAGAGCGGGTGATGATCATCAGATCATTCTCGTTGTTGACTGCCTTAATGGCAATGAGCTTCCCTGTTTTTTCCGTAATGTTCAGGGTTTTCACTCCCTTGCCTCCACGGGCAACCTTTCTATAGTCTTCTATCAAGGAACGTTTGCCGTAACCATTCTCGCTCACCACCAGTACATGTGGCAATAAGGCAGCCTCTACAGAGGTATCTGCACATATCATGCCAACTACCTGGTCGTGTTCTTGTATGGATATTCCACGTACCCCTGCAGAGGTGCGGCCTATGGGGCGCGCATCCTGCTCGTTAAAGCGCACACACTTGCCTTCACGGGCGCCCAGCAGCAATTCGCAGGAGCCATTGGTCAGGCAGGCTTCCAGGAGCTTGTCGCCTTCACGTATGGTAATGGCATTCACCCCTTTGGAACGCGGATTGGAGTAAGCTTTCAACGTTGTTTTCTTGACTGTTCCCCGCTCGGTGCACAGTACTATATAATTATTTTCCAAGTACTTTTCATCGGTCAGGTTATCCACGTTTATATAGGCACAAACCCTGTCCCCGGCCTCTATATTGATCACATTCTGAATGGCCCTTCCCTTAGACGTCTTGTTGCCCTCGGGGATATCATACACTTTGAGCCAGAAACACTTCCCGTTCTTGGTGAAGAACAGCATGGTGCTGTGCATGTTTGCCGTATAAATATGTTCTATAAAATCCTCTTCACGGGTATTGCTGCCCTTTGATCCAACCCCTCCGCGGCCCTGCAGCCGGTATTCGTTCAGGTTGGTCCTTTTTATATAGCCCAGGTGAGAGATGGTAATCACCACATCTTCATCTGGATAGAAATCTTCAGGATTAAAATCCCCGGCAGCATGTTCAATCATTGTCCTGCGCGGATCGTTGAACCGGGCCTTGATGTCCAGCATCTCGTCCTTGATGAGCTTCATCTGCAGCGTTTCGCTTGCCAGCAGGGCATCCAGGTTGTGAATCAGCTCTATCAGCTGGTCGTACTCGGCCTGTAGCCTGGAGCGTTCCAGCCCGGTAAGCTGGCGGAGCCTCATTTCCACAATGGCCGAGGCCTGCTCTTCGCTGAACCCAAACTCCCGCTGCAATCCGGTTCGTGCTTCTTCCACCGTCTGCGAGGCGCGTATCAGGGCTATGACCTGGTCCAGGATGTCCAGGGCCTTGAGCAGCCCTTCCAGGATGTGGGCGCGTTTGGATGCCTGTTCACGCTCGAACCGGGCACGGCGGACCACCACCTGGTGGCGGTGACGCACAAAAAACCTGATAAGCTGTTTCAGCTTCAGCAGGCGGGGACGTCCGTCTACCAGGGCAATGTTGTTGACCGAAAAAGTGCTTTGCATGGCCGTGTATTTGAACAGGCTGTTTAGCACCACGTTGGCCACCACCCCTATTTTGAGCTTGATGACAATGCGCATGCCATTGCGGTCGCTCTCGTCGTTGACAAAGGCAATCCCTTCCAGCTTCTTCTTTTCCACCAACTCGGCAATCTTCTCTATAAGCTCGCGCTTGTTAACCATGTAAGGAATCTCTGTCACCACAATGGTTTCGCGCCCGCTCGGAGCCACCTCAATATCTGTTTTGGCACGCACCACCACCCGGCCGCGACCGGTCTCATAGGCTTCGCGGATGCCAGAGGTGCCGTAAATGATCCCTCCAGTTGGGAAATCGGGACCTTTTACATGTTTGAGCAGCTCGTCCACGGTGATGTCGTCGGCATCTATGTAAGCGCAAATGGCATCCACAATTTCTCCCAGGTTGTGAGGCGGCATGTTGGTGGCCATCCCCACGGCTATCCCGCTGGCGCCGTTTAACAGCAAAAGGGGCACTTTGGCAGGCAAAACAGTAGGTTCCTGCAGAGAATCATCAAAGTTGTTTTTAAAATCTACGGTATCCTTGTCCATATCGGCCAGGACTTCCTCGGCAATACGGCGCAGGCGGGCCTCGGTATAACGCATGGCGGCCGCAGAATCCCCGTCAACAGAGCCAAAGTTACCCTGGCCTTCCACCAGCATGTAACGCATGCTCCAGTCTTGTGCCAAGCGCACCATGGCCTCGTAAACGCTGCTATCACCATGGGGGTGGTACTTACCCAGGACCTCCCCTACGATACGGGCCGATTTTTTGGTTGGTTTGTTGCTTGCCAGGCCCAGCTCGGACATGCCAAAAAGCACCCTGCGGTGAACCGGCTTCAAACCGTCGCGAACATCGGGAAGAGCGCGTGAAACAATTACGGACATAGCATAATCTATGTACGAACTCTTCATTTCGTCCTCGATGTTTATCTTCTGAATTCTATCCTCCATATGCTTCAAAATAATCCTTCAAAAGTACAAAAAAATCCGCTAACTGACAACGGTATTGGTACCTTCCGGATTCAGGTCCACACGCAATTCGGAACCGGCAGGACTTTCCATACGAATGATTGCCTCTGACAGAGGGTCTTCCAGGTATCTTTGCATAGCACGCTTCAGGGGACGGGCCCCGTATTGCGGGTCGAATCCCTTAGAAGCCACAAAATCTTTTGCCTTTTCAGAGATTGTAACGGTGAAACCTGCATGTTCTATCCGTATATAGAGGTCGGCGAGTTCAATATCAATAATCTTATGAATATCTTCCTTATCCAGTGCATTGAACAGAATTTGTTCGTCCACGCGGTTCAGAAACTCGGGGGTGAACATCTTGCCCAGACTCTTTTCAATGATATGGCGGCGGCGGTTTTCGGCAACCTCAGCCGCTCCGGACGAAACGGTGGCAAAACCAACCCCTGTACCAAACTCCTTCAATTCCCGGCTGCCAATGTTGGAAGTCATGATGATAATGGTATTGCGGAAATCCACATGGCGTCCGTTGCTGTCTGTAAGACGACCCTCGTCAAAGACCTGCAACAGCAGGTTGAAAATATCGGGGTGCGCTTTTTCTATCTCGTCCAGTAAAACGACCGTATATGGTTTACGGCGGATGCGCTCGGTAAGCTGCCCCCCCTCGTCATACCCCACATAACCCGGAGGCGCTCCAATGAGCCGGCTGACGGCATATTTTTCCATGTATTCGCTCATGTCAATGCGCACCAGACTGTCGGGTGAATCAAACATATAGGTTGCCAGCAATTTTGCCAGGTGCGTCTTGCCCACCCCGGTAGGACCCAGGAAAATGAAGGTGCCTATGGGTTTGTTGGGATCCTTCAATCCGGCACGGTTGCGGTGGATGGCCCTGACCATGGCGTCTATTGCATCGTTCTGTCCAATGAGCTTTTGTTTGAGTATGGCAGACATATTGAGCAAACGCTGGGTTTCAGATTCAGATACACGGCTCACGGGCACCGAGGTGATCATGGAAACCACTTCGGCAACCGTTTCGGCATTCACCTCTTTTTTATTGGCCTTTTGTTCGGAGTACCATTTATCCCGAGCCAAGCGCAATGCCTCTATCACATCGCGTTCCCGCTCCCGCAGGGCTGTCGCCTTTTTGTAATCTTTCTTATCTACGGCTTCCCGTTTCTGCATCATGAGCGCATCCATCTCCTCTTCCATAACCACCAATTCCTTGGGCAACTGCAAGTGGGCAATGTGCACGTGGGAACCTGCCTCGTCCATCACATCAATGGCCTTGTCGGGCAGGCAGCGATCGGTAATGTAGCGCTCAGAAAGACGCACACAGGCTTCCAGAGCCTGGGGCGTGTAACTTACCATGTGGTGTTCTTCATATTTGGGGCGGATGCTGCGCAGGATTTCCAGGGTATCGTCGTATTTGGTAGGTTCCACAATCACTTTCTGGAACCGGCGCTCCAGCGCACCGTCTTTTTCAATGTATTCACGGTATTCATCCATGGTAGTGGCCCCTATGCACTGGATCTCGCCCCGGGCAAGCCCTGGTTTGAGCATATTGGCCGCATCCAGCGAGCCTCCGCTCCCTCCGGTGGCACCCGCGCCAATCAGTGTGTGGATTTCGTCAATGAAAAGGATGATGTCGGGATTTTTCTTTATCTCGGCAAGGAGCGCTTTCATGCGTTCCTCAAATTGTCCGCGGTATTTGGTTCCGGCCACCACCGAGCCGATGTCCAGCGAGAGGATCTTTTTGCCTTGCAGCGTAGGGGAACCTTTGCGCCGGGCTATGCGGTTGGCCAGGCCCTCAACAATGGCCGATTTTCCCACGCCCGCCTCGCCAATGAGCACCGGGTTGTTTTTTTTACGCCGTCCCAGGATCTGCGCAAGGCGGTCAATTTCCTTGTCCCGGCGCACTACAGGATCCAGCTGCCCGGCACGCGCTTCTTCTGTAAGGTCAATGGCGTACATGTCCAGCATGGGGGTGCGTGAGCCGTCTTTCTGCGACTCCTGTTTGTTTTCGGTACTCTTTTTAGCGTTCTTCAAAGCCATATCCATCTGTTCTTCCAGGTTCTTAATAGACTCTTTCCGTTCCACGGCACGACGGCGCTGCGAGCCTTTCACCACCAGGGGCAATTCGCCCTTGAGGTAGGCACGCAGTGTCTGATCTGTCACGCCCTTGGTGCGCAGCCAGTACACGCCAATTCCGTTGTCAATGGCCAGAAGTGCAAGCAGCAGGTGTAACGAATTTGGGGTTGTCTGCCCCAGTTTGCTTGCCTCTAAATACATTGCTTTCAGGCATTTTTCGGCATGTTCGGAAAGAGAAAGCTTGTCGGACTGATCGGGAGGGATCATGTTGCGACCCATCTCCTTGCTTTCAATCAGGTTTTTCATTTGCCAGAGCAGCAAATCAAGCATGGTAAGAATACCATAAGCCTGGTTTTCCTGGTGGCGGATTATGGCCAGAAAGATATGGTCACCGGTAACCGTATAACTTCCCAGACGCATAGCTTCCTCCCGTGCGAATGAAAGTATCTGGTTCAGTTCTTCAGGCAGTTTAAGATTCATGGAACAAAGGTAATAAAACCCTCTGAAAAAAGAGTTTTCTGTCTTGCGATCGCTTCTTCTACTGTTAAGGAGTCATCTGTCTTGCAATCGCCTCTGCTGCAATTTAGCGGAATACGCTTTCAGCATTAAATGGCTGCTCCTGTCCTGGCAACCGCTTTATGGCCACCGGCTTATAACTTGCCCGGCTTATCCCTTGCCCCGCTTGTGTCCTTTAATGCACTTACTTAATCGTGAGCTTTCCGGATTTATTTCCAAACTGGTTACACTTAGCCTTAACCGTTATCACGTTGCCTTTGGATAGTCCGGGAAGTGTGGTCTGATAAGTTTCAGATTCCAGGGTAGATTGCTTTGTCAGCGTTTTTGTTTCAATTTCCTTGTCCCCAAGCAATACCGTGATCTCGCTTATGTAATGCTTTTCTGTATTCTGAACGGGGTGCAGGATGGTCACAGACAATGTCTGCGTCTGAGCATCATAAGTCAGGGTCACCTTGCGGGCCGGGTTGGCACCCAATGCCAATGGTAAAACCATCAAAAGCAGTAATGTGTATAGTGATTTTTTCATAGGTGTATGTCTAAATTTGTTAATATCCAGGTTCAATTGCTGCCCTGCGTGCGGCTGCTTGCCGGCTGCTTCCAGTCGTGCGACTGCTTGCAGGTTGCTTCCAGTCGTGTGACTGCCCTGCGTGCGGCTGCGCTGCCAACTGCTTTCTGCCTTCATGAGGCTGCGATACTACATGCTGGTCGCTGCCGGCGCTATCTGTTGTTGGCTGCTGCTTGCCGTCAAATACCATGCCGCTGTTCTATCAATGGCCGGCGGCCAGGGCCTCGGCAAATTTTTTAATATTCCTGTGAGAAACATGATCCTGATCACCTTTCTTGCCTGTGATCTTGGCAAGGATAATGCGTTCCATAAAATTCATCTTTTTCCACTGCAATGCCCCGCCCAGGAATGACACCTGGCGGGCCGGACTGCGCAGCTGTTCGGGAAAAGCAGCTTCCATATCCCGCTGCTGATCTTCGGACTTGATTGCTATACCGCACACGAACAGGTGCAGTGGCTTTCCGGTCAGGGCAGAGCCGCAGTTGTCACAAAACTTCTGCATGGGTTTATGTGGTTTGCCCGCATAAACAGGCACTCCAACCACATAACGGTCTGCCGTTTCAAATATCAAGGTGTTCTCCTGCTTTTCATCACCAGTATCTGCAGCGGTGCACTGATTGCAGTCAGAAACGGGCCATTGCTTGCAATCTGCAACATCTATGAACGTCACCTGGTCATGAGCAGATATCAATTCTCCGATCTCTTGTGCTATCAACCTGGTTGTGCCATATTTTGAAGTGTAAAAAATCGCAGTTTTCATTGTATAACATATTTTCATTTCAAAGGTAATCAATACTATTAAATATAAAAGTGGCTATCTTTATCCATTAAAAAAACTGTTTTTAGCTATGCGTAAAGCAAGTACTTTAAATAAAATCCTTCTGATATGCTGCCTGGCAGTTTTGAACAATTGTTCACGCGGTACGCAGGATGCCCCTGCCAATCTAAGGCCATACAACAACGACAACCTGCATTACAACATTCAGCCGGCTGGCGGATCGTATGGATTCCTTTTTTATTCATCTGCAGACTGGAGCGCAATCATTACCTGCCAGATGGGGGATGTAGAAATTCCCGAAAGGCCTGTGGTTAATCCTTCATCGGGCCGAGGCTCATCATCCCTGCAATCTTTGAATTTCACCATCCCTGAAAATAATACGGAATTCTCCAAAACTTATAGCCTGACTATCCTGTCTGCAAACAAAACGCTAGAGGTGGTCATCCGGCAAAGATCAGCCCTGGGGTCGTTGAATGTTAATCCCACAGAGGTCACACTGCCTTCGCTGGGAGGCAATGGGATGATCAATGTGGAATCCAATACAGACTGGAGAGCCCTGGTGGTGGATGACTGGTATACGGTATCGCCAAATACAGGCCCTGGTAATGAAAGTGTCAATCTGGTAGTGGACGCCGGACAGAACAGTACGGTTTACAGGACTTCTTCCTTTCAGATCATTTCAGATACAATCACCCGCATTGTCAATGTATCGCAACACGCTTTCAATGTGACACCACCAGCCACGACAACACTCTCATTTGACGGCACTCATGTACTCAGTTTCTCCGTCTTGAGCAGCCTTCCCTGGGAAGTGTCGGCCGATGAAGGCACCTGGTTTTCTGTTCTGGCCACAGAGGGTGAAGCGTCTGACTCGGCATATGAGAACCAAATCACCATACAAGCCAATCCCGGAGGTACCCGGACGGCAAAGATTACGGTAACAAATTCTCAGGATGAAAAGCAGTCATTCACCATTACCCAGAGAGGAGATGTAAGCGCTTTGCTCAACACCAACTGGTCCGGGACGGCTACCGTCACTGCCCTGGGAATTTCCAGGACCGGGTCCATGACAATGACCATTGTGGACGAGGACAATGTGATCGTAAGAGGATATCCCGGAACGATATCTTACTTGAGTAAAGAGTCCATCCGTTTTAGGGTCAATATCAGTGAATTGACCTATGAAGGTTTCACCGGGACTAACATCACCGCAAATTTCACCGGCACAATTTCTGCTAACCAGTCCAGTATCTCCGGTACTTTGTCCGGAAGCGGCCGGGTAATTGGAATGAACATCCCTGTAAGCGGCAGCTGGCAGGTGGCGCTGCAATAGACTGCCGCGCACTCTTCATTCATCTTGCTGACTATCTGCAATATAACAAAATAGCTCCCTGGAGGAGCTATTTTGTTAACTATTTGTTATACAGGGCAATGCATCAAGAGTGCGCGGCACTCAATGCTCCCGGGCCTCCTGAAAGAAGCGGTTCTGCAGCTCCCGGGTGGTAGTATCGGCTTTAATCATGGCAATGACCTGCTGCAATTGCGCGACGGAGGAGTCCAGGCTCAGGCGGCCGATCTCAGGATCGGAGCCGGTGGCGTCCCCGGCGTAATGGTTGGGATAGCGGGCATACCACCAGATCCCGGTATACGCACCGGGCAACGGCAGGCGTGCCTGGTCCCGGCCCGATTCAAGGGCGACCCGGTCCATGTGTACCAGGTCGGGCCGGACGATGCGCATGACGGCCGTCTCCACTTCATCGGCATGTCCCCCCGTAGTGCTTTTGCGGAGCCCGGCAATCTTACGTTCGGTTTCCCTATCCCCGGCGGGCGTGAAAAGATAGACAGCGTAATCCCGCTCCCCTTCCAGCTGCGTCTGGCAGAAATACTCCAGGAAACTGGTGTTGCCGCCGTGGCCGTTCACCAGGATGATCTTGTCAAATCCGTTGCGGGCAATCTCACGGCACGTCTCGTCCAGCAGGTCGTAAAGCATGCGGCTGCTATACGAAATTGTCCCGGGCTGGTGCCGGGCCTCGAAAATCTGACCGGCAAAATAAAACGGAAAAACCACTGTATATTCGCTACTAGCAGCGGTCAGAGCAATGTGGCGCGCGGTATAGACATCGGTGCCCATAGGCAGATGTTGCGCATGCTTTTCAATCACCCCCATGGGGATAATGCAAACGCCCTTCGCCAGTTCGGTGGCCTTCTTAAAATCTGCCGAGGTGAGTTCTTCCCATGCCACTGCCAGGTCCCGGGCCTGTGGCTGTGCCTGCGCCTGGGGGTGTGGCTGTGCCTGCGGGTGCGGCTGTGCCTGCGGCAGGGGGTGCGGCTGCCCTGCCTTAAAGTCTTGCGCCTGCGCCTGCATATTGGGCGCGCTAAGTAGCTGGTTCAGAGCCTGCGGCTTGGGGTGCGGCTGTGCCTGCGGCAGGGGATGCGGCTGCCCTGCCTTAAGGTCTTGCGCCTGCGCCTGCATATTGGGCGCGCTAAGTAGCTGGTTCAGAGCCTGC
>ENA-UOWO01002860-UOWO01002860.1-activated-sludge-metagenome-genome-assembly--contig:-NODE-2860-length-20765-cov-5.494495_pt1 | contig 20765 bp, 11 predicted proteins | sample MGYA00238148_ERZ761564 | MGnify/ENA primary metagenome ERZ761564 (study PRJEB28885, sample SAMN05720194) | activated sludge metagenome | isolation source: Anaerobic digester | place: USA... | reverse complement strand
ATACATGGTCAATCGATGGACAAACGTATACATCAAGTGGAATTTATACCTTTAGTTCAACCAATAGTGCTGGTTGTATTCATACCGAAATTTTAAATTTAACCATTAGCAATAGCACTTCAAACACAATCACTCAAACCGCTTGTAATTCTTATACATGGACTATTAATGGACAAACGTATACATCAAGTGGAATTTATAACTTTAGCTCAACCAATAGTGCTGGTTGTATTCATACTGAAATATTGGACCTAATCGTAAATACTAATAGCAGTCCAACAAGCATAAACATTTCAGGATGCGACAGTATATTTTTTAATGGCAATTCTTATTCGGTCAGTGGCATTTATATAGATACTTTTGCAAATACATTAGGATGTGATTCTGTACAAATTTTAAATGTGAGTATTGCGAATAGTAATTCAGGTACAAGCACTATATCAAGTTGTAATAGTTATGTTTGGAATGGGAATACTTACTTTACGAGTGGCATTTATGTCGGCACATTTACCAATATTAATTTATGCGATTCGATACATACACTTAATATAACCATTTATAATACAAGCTCTTCAATTTTAAATATAAGTGCTTGTGATAGTTTTATTTGGAGTGGAAGTTCTTCACCTCTCACTACAAGCGGGGTTTATGTGGATACCTTAATAAATTCATTTGGATGTGATTCATTGATCACCTTAATATTAACCATCAATAACACAATCAATACATCAAGTAGTATCTCAGCATGTGATAGTTATTTTTGGAATGGTACTACCTATAATAATGGCGGTATTTTTATTGATACGTTTTCTAATGTATTAGGATGTGATTCAATACATACTTTAAATCTTGTTATTAACGATGAGAATAGCGATTCGAGCGCTATCGTTGCTTGCAATATTTTCAACTGGAATGGAATAAATTATACAACAAGCGGCACATTTACTTCTACGTTTACAAATTTACAAGGATGTGACTCAATTCATACCTTAAACCTTTTAATACTCTCAACTAGTGCGGGTTCTAGCAATATAAGCGCTTGTGATACATACTCTTGGAATGGGAACAACTACACGACAAGCGGTGCATATACTGCAACCTTTATAAATGCATTAGGATGTGACTCAGTTCACACCTTAAATCTGACAATCAATCAAAGTACAAGTAATTTAAGCTCACAAGTTTCATGTGACAATTTCTTTTGGCCAATAGATGGTAATTCATATGATAAAAGCGGGCAATACGTTTTTAATTCAACAAATACCAATGGTTGTCTGCATTCAGAAATATTAGATCTGATTATTCACAAATCAAATCAAATAAGCATAGAGCAAGAAATCTGTGTTGGAGAGAATTATATGGGTTATTCTAAACCGGGCAAATATGTTGACACATTTACCAATATCTTGGGTTGTGATAGTATAAGGATTTTGAACCTAGCATTCAATCAATCAACATGTTGTCAATTTTTAATACCCAATGCATTCTCACCAAATCAAGATGGTTTAAATGACGAGTTTAAGGTCATAGGACAAAATGATTTTGAAATTTTTGAATTTTCAATAATGAATCGTTGGGGGCAAATGGTTTACAGCACAAATGATACACAATGGGGATGGGATGGATATTTCAAAGGAGAGGCATGTGAGTCAGGAACTTATTTCTATTTCTTAAAGTACAAATGCATAAATAAACCTCCGAGTATGCAAAAAGGAGACTTGACATTAATACGATAGGGTTTCGAAAATTTGGGTTAAAATGAGAAGTTGTCAAACCCTGTTTCTGTTAGCTTATTATACTTACGTTCATTAAATTTTACAAACTTAGATGGTTTGTGCGCCACCCCTTTTTGTTTTTCATCAAGACTAGTAAGTATATCAAGTTTTAATATCTTTCTTCTAAAATTTCTTTTGTCTATCTGTTTATCAAGTATGGCTTCATAGAGTTTATGTAATTGTCCAAGTGTAAATTTCTCAGGCAAAAGGTTAAAGCCAATGGGTTGTATTCTAATTTTTTCCTTCAATTTTTTAAACGCGGCTTGTAAAATTTCCATATGATCGAAGGCAAGTTCTTCAATTTCATTTACTGCGATCCATTCGGCTGACTTAGCAAATGAAGATGCATGAAGCGAACAGTCTTCCATTTTTACTAATGAATAATAGCCAACTGTTATTACTCGTGCATTAGGTTGAGTTCGAATAGACTTAAGCCATTTCTGATCTTGAGGGGTTTTTATACGATCAGGATCTCCAAATGCCGCCACTTGTTCCATAAAGATATTGGTTAAGCCAGTTAACTCTTTAAGGATTCGGCTAGCCGCCATATCTAAATTTTCGGTATCATAAATTAAGTCGCCTGGTAAGGCCATTCTCGTTGCTTTATTTGTTGCGTCAGTACTCCGACGAATGATGAGCACATTTAATTTTTCAAAATCAAATCCAAAAATCACACAGTCGGCTGAGACATTCGGATTTAATTCCTGTTTATGCTGAGCCATTTATTTTTCATTTTTTTTTGCAATATGCGAATTTATAAAAATATTATGTTATTTTTACATAGCGTCTATTTAACACTAAGTAAAATTACGACTTTATTTTCAGTAAAGTTTATATGATTAAATGACTTAGATAAATAGAAAAATGATAAAGACTTAACATTGACAAAAGGTGTTTGTAGATGGCAGAGTAATGAAGAAACAAAGGATTGAAAAAGTGCGGACTAGAACGACAAAGTAATGTTAAAGGTTGAAAGGAATAGATTATAAAGAATAGCAATAGAAGTTTAGCGAGAACAAAATTAGTATTGTCTAGAATTTAAATAAGATCAATTAAACAATTGTGTTTCATTGTATGAATAGCAAAATAACATTTTTAATGATTTTCTTGTTCCAAGGATTGATATCATTGGGGCAAACAACTATTCAAAAAAATAAAATAGGTTATACCCTGCTTCGCGATGGTAAGCCCTATTATGTAAAAGGTGTAGGTGGTGAAGTAAACTTTGATAAAATGGTTGCGATTGGTGCCAATTCATTCAGAACCTGGGGTGTTGATAATGCAAAACAAGTTTTAGACGAAGCACATAAACGTGGATTAACTGTGATGTTAGGACTCTGGTTGCAACATGAACGACATGGTTTTGATTACGACAATAAAATGAAGGTTAAACAGCAACTCGATTATTTTAAAACTGTAATCAACCAATACAAAGACCATCCTGCTTTGTTACTATGGGGCATTGGAAACGAATTGGATTTAGATTATACCAACCCCAATGTTTGGTATGCAGTGCAAGATATTGCAAAATATGCGCATCAAGTGGATCCCAATCATCCTACTTCAACAGTAACTGCCGGGTTAGACAGTCTAGAAGTTAGTTTTATTAAAGCTCGTTGTCCCGATATCGATATTTACTGTGTAAATACTTACGGTGATATTGGAAATGTACCTGCCAATATTTCCAAATTTGGATGGGCTGGTCCTTATATGATTACTGAATGGGGACCGAATGGTCATTGGGAATCGCCAAAAACAGCTTGGGGTGTTTCAATAGAGCAAACAAGCTCAGAAAAAACCCAATCCTATTTTGAGCGCTACACAAAATACATCGAGCCAAATAAAGATTTTTGTTTAGGCTCTTATGCTTTTCTATGGGGTGCAAAACAAGAGTATACTGAAACTTGGTATGGACTGTTTTCAAAAGACAATATGCCAACCGAACCTATTGATGCATTAGAAACCGTATTCACAAACAAGACAATTAGCAAACCTGCACCATCTATATCCAAGTTTACAATCAATAATCAAAAGGTAACAGAAAATATTCAATTAAAAGCTGAAGAAAAGTATAATGCAGAAGTTTTATTGAAAGAAGTTAGCAAAAATATAGGTAGCTCTCAAGTCAAATATCGATGGCGAATTATGGAAGAGAGTACTGATAAAAAAACGGGTGGAGATAAAGAAGACGAAGCGAATGAAGTTTCGGGTTTAATTAAAAGTGGTGGAGCCGCCAACAATCAAATTAATTTTAGAGCACCCGCTGCCGAAGGTAAATATAGATTATTTGTAACTGTTATTTCAAATGAAAAACAGGCGTATGCCAATATACCATTTTTGGTAACACCACGAAGTGACACTGATAAGCAATCTAAGTTTATTCAATTTAAATATACAAATATGAATTCGTTTGAACAGGAATAAAAAGCGTATGAAAAAAATTGGACTATTTTTATTGTTCGTATGTAGTATAAGCTTTCAAAGGCTTATGGCGCAAGATTTTAATGATTTAACTGTTAAGGAATCAGACACTTCTTTATATGATGAGGTAATAGAAAAAATTGGTTCAAATTTTAAAAAGCCTTTAGAGGTTCTTGAAAATTTTCAAATAAGTGGATATTATAGATTCATTACCAATTATAGACATTTAGATGAAGCCTATCCACATTTGGCAAATAATAAAAACAATATTTTTGTTGGTGATGATAGTCAAATCCCTCAATTGATGCTCAATATTGCTGGATATACAAGCAGCAAAACTTCATTTGGTACCGATTTATTTATGTGGACACCAATGACTGGTATTGGCGAAAAGGAAAATGTAAAAGGACTCAATTTAGGAATTAGTTTATACGGAAATTTTTCAACCTCTGTTGGTAATTTTAATGTTCGAACAGGAGGAATTAACTGGTATGCACTTTCGCCATTCACATTTCAAACAGCAAAAGGCAATAATCGCTACAGCATATTTGAAAGAAATCCATGGGATCCTAATACAGCAAAAGTTGAAACACGATATTCGGATTTTTATAATGCAGGTGCAATTAACCAAGATCAACGTTGGGGTAATCAAGCCTTTCAAGGTCTTATAGTTGAAGGTGCTCAATTACCACACAATTTTAGCTTTAGTGCCATGTATGGTAAAACACAATTTGATGGCGGATTATCAGCTATCCCAAACACATCATACGGCGGACGAATTGTAAAATCGAGTATTAAGAATCAGAATTTTATTGCCTTTAATACGTTTAATAATAATAGTCGAGTTGACTCACTTAGTTCAACTAAGGCGGGCTTTAATATGCTTACACTCGAATCAACCTATTTTATTAAAAACTTTAAACTCTATGCTGAAGTTGGCGCTGGACGTCAATTTATATCAAACAATACAAGTAATTGGGGCGAAGCAATTTCATTTAAAATATCAACTGATATTAAAAAGAAGTTTCCAACGGAATTACATATTTATCGAATTAGTCCGAATGTATTTAATAATAGTTCTGTATTTATTAATTCTTCTATTCAACAAACTGTATCAGCAAGCAATTCACAAACACAACCTGTATTAATTCCGGTTTCTAGCGCCATGCTACCTATTGGACAAATTTCAAATAATAGACAAGGCATTGAATTAAATACGCAAATTAATTTGGGCAAACTTAAAAATTCAATCGGCTATGGAAATGCCATGGAGCTTGATGAATTGTCGAATAAATTAACCTATTCACATGCATTCAATAACTTAGCACTCTCACGTTTTTGGCGTTGGGATTTTCCAAGTGAAGTGGGACCTTATAAAAACTTAAATAAAATTTATCGTTCTGTTTTTGAAACAATTTATATCACAGAAACTGATGCTATTACCGGTAAACCTTTATATAAAAAATACTTCAATACATTCGAATTGAATTCGAAATATCAAACCAAGCTCTTAGGTAAGGATCTCTTTTTGTTTTATTTAGGCACATTTAGTTCTGTACAAAATAATGCAGCGCCATTTGTTGTTTTTTCTGAAAAAGCATTATTACGATCTTATTCGCATCAGTTTGAAACCTATTTAAAATTGAATGCTCGTTACGTTTGGACAAATTATGTTGGATTAGAACGCGTGCTGGCCAACTATAATACAGTTACAGATGTAGTGTCACGTAGACCCAAAAATCAAAAAGGATTTAGTATCGCAACTGGATTAGATATTCAATTAAGTAAAGGCGTTGGACTTTATTTAAGAGAACGCTGGATGAAGTACGAAGATATGAGCTTTGCAAATGACCGATATAAAGGATTTGAATCAACCGTTGAACTAAAAATGTTTTTTTAAAAGAAATTGAATATGTATAAATATTTACTCATAGCTATGATTACCTTCTTAGGCTTTTCGCAACTAAAAGCGCAAAAAGATCGTAAGATAAATTTTGTTGGTACTGCCAGATCATTAATGAATAGTAATTATTTAAGCGTTCGCGATTCAATTCCTGATACCGCTTCTGTAAAAAGAAATGATGGCGGATATGCTTTGGTAGATTTAGGTGTCAATATCAAACCAAATAAAAATACTGAAATATTAGGGATGTTTAGAATTCGGAATGAGTTTGGCGGCTTTTGGGGATCAGGCGTTTCATTTGATGTTCGACAACTTTGGGTAAAAGGAGTTGTAGCAAATGCATTGCGATATCAATTAGGTGATTTGAATTTGAAACAAACGCCATTCACTTTATTTAACCATCATGCCGATCAAATTGATTCGATGCCAGAAGTATTTAATCTGCAAAGAAATATTGTGAGCTATGAAAGATTTTACATGAATAATAATACATGGCGAATGCAAGGTGCCAATGTTGATTTTGGTCTCTCCTTCTCTAAGTATTTAAAAGAAATTAATGTCAATGCTTTTTTAACTAGAGTCAATGCCACTAATTTTACTTCAGTTCCTGATAGACTGATGAGTGGATATACCATTCAATTTGTTCAAAGTAAAAACCTGCAGTTAAGCTTTAACTCAAACCATATATTTGATGTAAAAGGTACCGTAGCCAACGATAATTTGTTTAAGAGTTCAGTGAATACAATCGATTGGAAATTGAAACGAGATCTAGCAAGAAAATCTTTTTTGTTTGGTGGCGAAATTGGTCAAAGTCATTATCAATATACGAATGATACATTAGCGCCAGATCTTAAAGATTATTTTGTTCATGCCTATGCACAAATGAGTATTCCAAAATGGAACCTCACTGGAACTATTGGCTATTTAAATGTGGGTCCAGATTTTAGAAGTATTGGCGCACAAAGTAAGGACATCAATTATAACGCAGTGCCAGTGTATTTCGATCGTTATACAAATGATCAACGAATTAGACCTATTACTTTGTTTGATGTAGTTGGAAACGAAAACATTTATAATCGAACAATTACTACTTCATTAATGAGTGAAAATCAATTGTTCAATCAAGTACTTCCTTACGGTATTTCAACGTTTAATCGAGTAGGGGGCTATGCCAAAATTCAATACAAGAATAAAAAAGGAATTGATATTACAAGTCAATATTATAAGCTAAACGAAATACGAGGACAAGGCTCTTTTGCACTTCGTGATATGTCGATATTTAAATTAAACGCTTCTGTTTCTATCAATCAATTGATTAAAACAAAAAAATTAATTGCATTACAAGTGGGCACCATGATGCAAACCACCAATCGTTCGAGTGATCAATCGATTGAGAATATGGATTTAAAATCAAACCAATATACGCTTGGATTTCGTTGGGAATTATTTTCAAATTTCGAACTCATGTTAGGTTATATTTTGCAACAAAATGATGGTCATGATTATCTTCCTACACGAAATGGCTATACAGAGATTACTTATTTTAATCGATCTGATTATCAAGTTAAACAAGAATTAGCCGCAGCAGGTATTCGATATAATTTTAGTTCAAAAACTTATTTATGCGTGCTCTATCAACAAAGTAAATTCACCGATAAATTAAATATTTCTCCAGGATTTAGTATTAACCAATTTGGTATCATCTATAATATCACTTTATAATATGAAAAAGATTATCATTTTTATTAGCCTTATTTCTCTCTCATGTTTGTCATGCAGAAAAGAGAAAAATGTAATTGACGGACCTAGTGTGTCTGAAATTTTCAGCAGTTTTACAATACTCGAAAATTTTAAAGCAAGTAGAGATAGTGTAAATTTTAAAAATTTAGAGTCAGTTTATTTTACAGCCACATTTAATAAAATTGTTTCATGGCAAATTACAATTGTTGGTAAAACTTCTAAAGCAGTGAAGGTGATTAAAGGTGATGGTAAAGTGATTGCAGTCAACAATTCAACATGGAATGGAACCACAACTACCTTGCCATTATTTGCAAAAGAAATGTGCACCGCTACTTTATCAATCAAGGATGTAACCCCAGTTTATGAAGTTAATGTCAACGTCACAGAACCAAAAGTATTGACTGGTTTTATGATTGCCGATTTTGAAACAGGACTCAATCCAGGATGGACAAAATTTGCCCAAACAGGTGCCAATATGGATTTCAAAGTAAAAACAGATTCGCTAGCACCTCAAGGTAAAAATTATTTTAATATGGCAGGTACCGTGAACTGGGATTATTTAATTGGCTTGATTGATTTTCCTGCAACTGCCTATGGCGCAAGTGTAACCTATCCATTATCTACAAACCCGAATGATGTTTATTTTAATTGTTTGATTTATGGTGTGCCCAATACAAATCAATCAATTATATTATTTCAATTTAGAGAAGATGAAAATAGTGATGGCACTTTAAATGCAAATAATGAAGATCAGTATGATTTTGAAGTAAAGGTTGATTGGGTAGGCTGGAAATTAGTAAGTATTCGATACGCCGATTTAGTTTCACTTTCAAATGGTGCACCAACCACTCCAAAAGGAAATGCATTGCGTAACCCTGATAAATTAGGTAAAATTTCAATGCTTCATCTAGCCAATCCAAATGATGGTTTTGCCAGTTCAAAAATTGATTTAATTATGTTCACCAATACAAAACCTTTAGAACCATAATGAAAAATATTCATCTATTTATTGTGTCTCTTCTTGTTTGTATTCATTTTGTTTCGTGTAATACCGTAATGAATATTCAAAAGAAGGGTTTATACGATCAATCCCTTTCGTCGGATATGAATGAAATAGATGGATTTAAAGCGATTTATATTTTTAAAGATGATATGGATAAAAGTGTTTGGGCTTCTCCAGAAACTCAATGCGTTGAAATGAAATCTGAAATTAAAAATGTATTTGCCGATCAAAGAGCGCTTCATGTGAAATGGGATAAAATAAAAGGTGGATGTAAATGGATAGGAATCGGATTTGGATGGAACAATTGGATGTCGAAAAATATGATTGATATCAACGAATCAACTGCCGTACAAATGCAAGTAAAATCTGTCAAGGGAGAATTTAGCAATTTGCCTGTAGCCTTCGCTTTTGAAGATTATTCTGGAGTACAAACCTATTTTGGATTTCAAAAGAAACTTGCATCAGGTATATTCAATGATAGTACTTGGACAAGTGTAACTATTCCATTAACCAATTTTGATTTTAAAAAGAATGATTTCAATCTTGAAAATGTAAAGCAATTTATTATTCAGTTAGAAGGAGATGGAGATATGTATTTAGATAATATCAAATTCATTAGATTATAAAATGAGAACATTCAACATAGCGGCTATTATAGTTTTAACTCTATGCAGTTTGAATGGATTTTCGCAAACGCGTAAATCATCTATCAATATTGATTCGTTGATTCAATTGATGACAATTGAAGAAAAAGTAGGTCAAATGACACAAGTTGATTTAGGTGTCATTGCAGAAGGGGATATTTGTAATTTGAAAAAACCTCAAACCCTTGATCTTAAAAAGTTGAATGAAGCCATTTCAACTTATAGTATCGGCTCAATTTTAAATGTTGGATGTGGAAGTGGAACCATATCATTAGATAATTGGCATTCAATTTTAACCACCATTCAAAACCAGAATAACAAATTAAATCGATTACATATTCCTATCCTTTATGGTATTGATGCTATTCATGGAGTGAACTACACAAAGGGTGCAACCTTGTTTCCTCAACAAATTGGCCAAGCTGCTACATGGAATCCTGCGTTAGTTGAAAAGGGATATCAAGTTACAGCTTACGAAACAAGGGCTACAGGTATACCATGGACTTTTTCGCCAGTACTTGATTTAGGCAGACAACCTTTATGGTCGCGCTTTTTTGAAACTTTTGGTGAAGATGTTTATCTTGCTAAAACCATGACCCAAGTTGCTATCAGAGGACTAGAAGGAAATGATATCGGCAATCCAAATCAAATTGCCTCATGCATGAAACATTTTCTAGGATATAGTGTTCCATTGAGTGGTAAGGATAGAACACCCGCATGGATTTCGGAAAGAGAATTAAGAGAATATTTTTTACCAACATTTCAAGAAGCAATTCGTCAAGGTTCGAAAACTGTGATGATTAATTCAGGTGAGATCAATGGCACGCCAGTTCATGTGAATTATGACATACTTACAAAATTATTACGTGATGAATTAGGTTTCAAAGGCGTTGTATTAACAGATTGGGAGGATATTTATAAATTAGTCAATATTCATCGTGTCGCCAGTACAAAAAAAGAGGCAACACGAATGGCTATTATGGCCGGTATTGATATGAGTATGACACCCAATGATTTTGAATTTACAAAATTATTAATCGAATTAGTTAAAGAAGGTACAGTGCCAATTGAGCGAATCAATGCTTCTGTAAAACGAATATTATTGCTTAAGTCAGAATTAGGTTTATTTACTCAAACCTTACCCTCAAAGACAAACTATCCTCTTTTCGGATCTAAACAATATGCCGAACTAAGTTATCAAACGGCTTCTGAAAGTATTACCTTATTAAAAAATGAAAAGAAGATTTTGCCATTGAATAAAACAAATGACCGAGTGCTCGTTTGTGGCCCTTCTGCACAAAGCTTAAATTTATTAAATGGTGCTTGGACGCACACTTGGCTTGGAAATGATACAGTTTATAATACGCCAGGTAAATTAACGATACTAAAAGCAATTCAAAATTTAGTACCTAAAGCAAATGTCGAATATGCCAAAGGATGCTCTATAGATAGTGTAGAAAATTTACAAGAGTGCATTGCAAAAGCAAAAAAGGCAGATAAAATAATAATTTGTCTTGGCGAAACACCAGCAACCGAAGTGCCCGGTAATATCAATGATCTATCAATATCACCTTCGCAACAAATTTTGTTTGATGAATTAAGCAAATTAAATAAACCCATCATTTTAGTTTGTTGTTTTAATAGACCCCGAATAATTAAAAAGATGGCCGATCAATCAGCAGGTATTTTATATGCTTATTTACCAGGCGATGAAGGTGGACGAGCTATAGCTGATTGTTTATACGGAAATATTAATCCAAGTGGTAAACTTCCATTTACTTATCCATCGCATGTAAACTCATTTGTGCATTACGATCATAAAGCGAGTGAGGATTTAGATATAGATTTTTCGATGAACGCTTATAAAACTTTATTTGATTTTGGGCATGGACTGAGCTACACACAATTTGAATATGGTAACTTGAGTTTATCAAATAATCAACTTCGTCAAAATGATTCAGTTATAGTAACAATTTCCGTAAAAAATATTGGGAATGTAAAAGGCCAGGAAGTTGTACAAGCGTATTATAACGATAAGTTTGCTTCCATTACACCTTCAGTTAATAAGCTTTTTAATTACCAAAAAATTTCACTCGATCCAAAGGAAACGAAGGAAGTAAAATTTGTGATTCACACATCAGATTTGTCGTTTATAAACAAAAATTTAGATCGTGTTACTGAAGAAGGTGAGTTTGAAATTATGATTAACAACAAAAAATTATCCCTATATGTCAAAGATTAAATCATATCTCATTGCATTTTTATCAATAGGTAGTTTATTGTTTTCTTGCAAGCAATCACCACCTCCTGAACTTCCCAATGAAGGTGAAAAAGGAGATTTGTATTTTTCTGGTTATTATTTTAATTATAAAGATAGACCAACACCAGTTGGGCCTGGACCGAATCGATTTTTAGGAACAGCCGAAAATGTTTGGGTTGATTCAACCGGATATTTGCATTTACGCATTGCGAAAAAAAATAATTTATGGTATTGTAGCGAAATTATTAGTACGCGTGAATTTGGTTATGGAACCTATGTTTTTACATGTTTAACAGATATCCGAAATTTTGATCGAAAAACGGTTTTTGGTTTTTTTACATGGGATGATTATTCATTTCAAGAGCAAGCCAATAGTGAAGTGGATATTGAGTTTTCGAAATGGAATGTAGCAGGTGATACCGACTTGGTAAACTACGCGGTTCAGCCAGTTATTTTTAGTAATCCAACACCTTATCTCGAGCGATCGAACAAACCACCAATTCCTACATCTTATATTAGTAAGCCCATGACACATATGATGAAATGGACACCCAATGAAATTATTTGGGAAAGTTACGAAGGTGAAAATTATCCGGGTGTGAATAAGGTTGCATCATGGCGTTTTGATACAACTAATATTGCTCGAAAAAAGATTGAAGGTAGTAGAGTGTCTGATTCAATTATTATACCTGCCCCAAGTGATTCAACAAACTTAAGATTCAATTTTTGGTTGCTTAATGGATCAGCACCCGATAATGGATTAAATCATGAAATTGTTATTAAGAATTTTACCTATACGCCACTTTAAATTAAAACTTTATTAAATCATCTATACATTTTTAAAATTAAAATTAAATATCATGTTCAAGAAAATTTTACTCTCAGCCGCAAGCTTATTATTGACTTGCACCCTGTTTGCACAAACACAAAATGTGACTTTCCAAGTTTCTAGTCCCGATTCAACACCCGTATTTGTATTTGGTAGTTGGAGTGGATGGACTAATTGGCCAGGTAACCCGATGACCCTTGTAGCGCCTGGTAAATGGTCGGCTACTTTGCCTATTGCAAGCAGCACAATCCACGAATATTTATTTGTAAATGGTGGAGCACCATATGCCAAAGAAATTTTAGATCCAACTTGGCCTTGTACCAATGGGAATTCACTTTATACAAATCGTGTACTCGCTTTGGGTACTGCCGATACGTCACTTTGCTATACTTGGAATACCTGCACGACTTGCCCTATCGCCCCTCCACCATCAAATGTCAATGTAACATTTCAAGTTGAAAATCCAGATTCTACACCCGTATATGTATTTGGAAGTTGGAGCGGTTGGAGCAATTGGCCTGGTGATCCAATGACCGATGCGAACGGTGATGGAATTTATGATGTTACACTCTCTATGTTAGCTAGTTCAACCTATGAATATTTATATGTAAATGGAGTTGGACCAACAAAAGAAACATTAAACCCAGCATGGTTATGTACCAACGGAAATGGAACTTATACCAATCGTGTGTTAAACTTGGGCGCAACCAATACGACCTTATGTAATAAATGGGCTTCTTGCGATACATGTGGTGCCATTTCAATACCGCCAATCAATGTAACTTTCAAAGTAGAGAATACCGATTCATCACCTGTATATGTATTTGGTAGTTGGAGCGGATGGAGTAATTGGCCTGGTACTTTAATGACTTATAACACCTCAACAATGCAATATGAAGCTGTCATTTCTATACCAGGTAGCGATACTATTGAGTACTTGTTTGTAAATGGTGTAGGCCCTACAAAAGAAGTTCTTGATCCAACATGGACTTGTACAAATGGCGATACACTTTATACAAACAGAAAAACAATTTTAGGTGCAGCTGACACCTCTTTGTGTGCTAAATGGGAAACTTGCGACGCATGTGGACCAACAGGAATTAATGAAATAGCAGAAGGTGCGATTTCTCTAACAATAACAAATAATAGTGTAAGAATCATTTCTGAGACTATCAATACATTTGATCAATTAGAAATTTATGATGTTTTAGGAAGAAGAGTTTTTAATCAAACCTCAAAAATAAATGCAAATCGTGAAATACCAGTTCAGTTGCAAAATACAACGATGTATATTTTCAGAGTAAGATCTGGCAATGAGTACTATACTGTAAAAGGATTGATAAAATAATTCAAACTTAATTAAAGCTAAAAAACAAACATAAAAAAACAATATGAAACTAACTCTAAGAACTATAATTATAGCTTGCCTCGGCATAATTACTTTTAAATCAGAACTAAAGGCCCAAAATGCACCAATAACATTTGAGCCAGCAGGTTTTGGTAATGCCTGGACATGGAATACATTTGAAAATGGCCCTAACGCTGCTATTCAAATGGTTGCAAATCCAAATCCAAGTGGTGTAAATACAACATCCACAGTAGCTAGTATTACTGCTTTACAAATAGGCGCACCTTATGTTGGTTTCGAAAGCATTCATCCTGGATCATTTGTTCCTGGCGCATCTGCTTTAGGTACTTTTACTTTAAATGCAACTAATTCAACAGTTAAAATTATGGTTTACAAATCTGTAATAAGCGATGTTGGTATTAAGTTTGCAACTGCGAGTAATGCTTCAACAGGTGAAATTAAGGTAGCTAATACCTTAATTAATCAATGGGAAGAATTGACTTTTAATTTTGATAGCAAAATTGGAGAACCAGCTTCAACTGACATTGACCAAATTATAATTTTTCCAGATTTTCAGTCTCGTACAAGTGATAATGTTTGTTATATAGATAATATCTCTTTTTCGGCAAGTACAGCTCCGCCTACAAGTCCAACAATAGCAGCCCCTACTCCAACAGTTCCAGCAAGTAATGTGATTTCATTATTTAGTAATGCTTATACCAATGTGGCTATTGATACATGGTTAACATCATGGTCTGCAGCTTCATTAACTGATCTTTTAGTAGCAGGAAATGATACAAAAAAGTATAGTAGTTTAGATTATGTGGGCATTGAATTCACAGGTGCTAATTTGATAAATGCAAATACTATGACTCATTTTCATTTAGATGCATGGACACCGAATCTTACAACTTTTAAAATTAAGTTGGTTGATTTTGGTGCCAATGCAGTGTTTGCTGGTGGAGATGATGTTGAGCATGAATTGAGTTTTACACCCACGCTAAATGGTTGGAATACCTATGATATTCCATTATCTGATTTTACTGGCTTAACTACCAAAGCGCATCTAGCACAAATGATATTAGTGGGAGTTCCTACTGGTTCAGGAATGGTGTATGTAGATAATGTTTATTTTTATTCGCCAGTCGTGAATACATTCAATGCGCCAATTACATTTGAACCAGGAGGTAATGGAAATGCATGGTCTTGGTCAACATTTGAAAATGGACCAAATGCACCCATTCAAATGGTTGCTAATCCAAGTATAACAGGTGTTAACCCATCTGCTACAGTTGCTAGCATAACAGCTTTACAAATTGGAATGCCTTGGGCTGGGTTCGAAAGTATTCATCCTGGCTCTGTTCCTCCAGGTGCATCTGCACTAGGCACATTTACTTTGAATGCTACAAATTCAACTGTAAAAATGATGGTTTATAAATCGGTAATTAGTGATGTTGGTATTAAGTTTGCCACAGCAAGTAATGCATCAACAGGTGAAATTAAAGTAGCCAATACTTTAATTAATCAATGGGAAGAATTGACTTTTAATTTTGATAGCAAGATTGGTGAACCTTCATCAACTGATATTGATCAAATAATTATTTTCCCTGATTTTCAATCTCGAACTTCTGACAATATTTGTTATATAGATAATATTAGTTTTTCTGCAAGTACTGCGCCACCTAGCGCTCCAACTGTTGCAGCACCTACACCAACACGTCCAGCAGCAAATGTTATTTCGTTATTCAGTAATGCATATACAAATACAGCAGTTGATACTTGGTTAACAGGCTGGTCGGCTGGTAGTTTAACCGATTTGCAAATAGCCGGAAATGATGCTAAAAAATACGCTAGTTTAGATTTTGTTGGTATCGAATTCACAGGTGCGAATTTAATCGACGCAAGTTCAATGCAATTTTTTCATTTAGATGCTTGGACTCCGAATATGACAACTTTTAGAATTAAATTAGTTGATTTTGGAGCGAATGGTGTTTATCAAGGAGGTGATGATGTAGAACATGAATTGTCGTTTACTCCAACCTTAAGTGGATGGAATAGCTATGAAATTCCATTATCAAGTTTTACTGGTTTATTAACAAGAGCTCATCTTGCACAATTAATATTCTCAGGTAACCCTGCAGGATCTGGTATTGTTTATGTTGACAATGTTTATTTTCATAATGTAACACTCGAACCAATTGTTGCAGCCCCAACACCAACCGCACTACCAGCAAACGTTATTTCTATGTTTAGTAATGCTTACACGAATGTGCCTATCGATACTTGGCAAACAGGATGGTCAAACGCAACACTAACAGATTTGTTGGTAGCTGGGAATGATACAAAACGTTATACTTTATTAGATTTTGTAGGAATAGAATCTGTAGGACCTAATTTAATAGATGCAACTGCAATGACCACTTTTAATTTTGATTTGTGGACACCAAATATCACAACTTTTAGAGTTAAATTAGTTGATTTCGGTGCGAATGGAGTTTATCAAGGTGGTGATGATGTTGAGCATGAACTGACATTTACGCCGACTATTAGCGGTTGGAATTCATATCATATTCCTTTAAGCAATTTTACTAATTTAGTAACGAGAGGACATATTGCTCAATTAATATTTTCTTGTATTCCAGTTGGAGCAGGTACAGCATTTATTGATAATGTATACTTTTCACAACCTCCAACTCAAACTAACTTATCAATCACTTGTTTCATTGAAGGGTACTGGAATGGTGTAAATGCGATGTTGCCAGTATTGTTGAATCAAGCTCAACCAAATACCTCAACTCAATGTGATAGTATAAGTATTGGTTTAATCAGCGCCGCTACTGTTGCTTTAGGTGCACCTTATACACCTGATTATGTAACGAATGCTGTTTTAAATACCAATGGTACGGCAAGTGCAGTTTTTGCAAACGCAATAAGTGGAAATTATTATATTGTACTTAAACATCGTAATGCAATAGAAACATGGTCAGCTTCATTAATGGCATTCCCAGCTACAACAGGCTATAATTTTAGTACAGCAGCTTCTCAAGCTTATGGAGCAAATCAAAAGGAAGTAGCAACCGGAATTTGGGCTTTGTATAGTGGTGATGTAGCCATTGATGAGAATATTGATTTATTAGACTTAGGTTTAGTAGAAACTGATATCAATGCCTTTTCGTTTGGTTATTTACCAACTGATATAAATGGAGACGGTAATGTTGATTTACTAGATAGCCCAGTATTAGAAGTAAATACAAATTCTTTCATTTTTTCACAACATCCTTAATAATATACAATGAGAGATAAGTCTCATCGCTAAGTGCAAAATTTCATCTAGAGTAAACAATAAACAATAAAATAATAATGAAAACAATTTTAAACACTATAATTATGGCTTGCCTCGGCTTAATTATTTTTAATGCAGAAATTAAGGCACAAAATGCGCCCATCACTTTTGAACCTGCTGGTTTTGGTAACGCATGGGTTTGGAATACCTTCGAAAACGGACCTAATACACCCGTTGCAATGGTTGCAAATCCAAGTACCACTGGAATCAACACCTCTTCAACTGTTGCAAGAATTACAGCAATGCAAATAGGAATGCCATGGGCAGGTTTCGAAAATATCCATCCAGGATCAGCTGCACCAGGCGCTTCTCCGTTAGGCACATTTACCCTCAACGCAACAAACTCTACTGTTAAAATAATGGTTTACAAATCTGTTATTAGCGATGTAGGTATCAAATTTGCAACAGCAAGTAATGCATCAACTGGTGAAATTAAAGTAGCAAATACTTTAATTAATCAATGGGAAGAACTGACGTTTAATTTCGCAGGAAAAATTGGTGAACCTTCATCAACAGGTATTGATCAAATTATCATCTTCCCTGATTTTCAAGTAACACCTGTACGCGGTTCTGATAATATTTGTTATGTTGATAATATTACTTTCGCTCCATCTACAGCGGCTCCAACAGGTCCAACCGTTGCAGCACCTACCCCAACTCGTCCAGCTGCTAACGTAATTTCAATATTTAGTAATGCTTACACAAATGTGCCAGTTAACACATTTGCTACATCTTGGTCAGTTGGTGCAGTGTCAGATGTATTAGTTGCCGGAAATGATAACAAAAGGTATAGTGGTTTGGATTATGCAGCTATTGAATTTGTAGGTCCTAATCTTATTGACGCAAGTTCTATGGCTGTTTTTCATTTGGATGCTTGGACACCTAATATGACAAGTTTTAGAATTAAATTAGTTGATTTTGGTGCGAATGCTATTTTTGGAGGAGGTGATGATAAAGAACATGAACTTATATTTACACCAACTTTAAGTGGATGGAATTCGTATGAATTAGCTTTATCAGACTTTACTGGCTTAACAACAAAGGCACATCTTGCACAAATAATTATTGCAGGTGCTCCAGTTGGATCAGGCATTGTATTTGTTGATAATATTTATTTCCATAATATTTCAAATGTGCCTTTGGTGGCTGCGCCAACTCCAACCTCTCCTCCCTCAAGTGTTATCTCTATGTTTAGTAATGCTTATACAAATGTACCAGTCAATACATGGGCTACAGGTTGGTCTGCTGCAACATTAACCAATGTTTTAATTGCGGGTAATGCAACAAAACGATATACCTTATTAGATTTTGTGGGTGTTGAAACAGTAGGCCCCAATTTAATTAATGCAACCAATATGACTTCTTTTAATGTAGCATTATGGACTCCTAACATGACAACATTCAGAATTAAATTAGTTGATTGGGGTGCTAATGGTATTTATCAAGGTGGTGATGATGTTGAGCATGAACTTACATTTACACCCGTTTTGAGTGGATGGAATAATTATCATATCCCTTTAAGCGCATTCACTGGTTTGGTTACAAAAGCGCATATTGCCCAATTAATTTTTTCTGGTACACCAACTGGTTTAGGTACAGCTTATATCGATAATGTATATTTCTCTAATTCTGCCATTGCACTCCCTCTAACGCTAACAAGTTTTACTGCTTCTATGTTGGGTAGTGATGCTGTCATTAATTGGAAAACAAATAACGAAACCAATGTAAAGGAATTTAAAGTTGAGAAAAGTTTAGATGGAATTTCATTCAATCAATTTGCAACCATCGCAGCAAACAACTCACGAGGAGAAAATTTTTATTCAATCAAAGATTTTGATATACAAAACACTTCTTATTATCGATTAAAAATGATGGATATTGATGGTCAATTTACTTATTCTCAAATTGCTAAACTAAGTCTCGAAGCGTTTGATCAAGTAAGCGTATTCCCTAATCCTGCTTCAAATTCAATTGTCATCACAAACAATCAATCAAGTTTATTAAATTCAGAAGCAACTATTTATGATGCTTTTGGTAAAAAAATGATGTCAATTAAATTAAAAAGTTCATCTGAAAAGATAGAGATCCGTTCTTTATCAAAAGGAAATTATTTAATTCAGTTCGTAAATGGAACCTCATTGAAATTTACTAAAGAGTAATCGAATTAAATAAATCCGAATTAGATTGAAATAGTTTTTTTCACGTCTACTAAAAACCATAATCCCTGTCAACTTAATTGTTTGGCAGGGATTTTTTTATCATTCCTAATCCTTTTCCTATCTTCATGCCCAAATTAAATTGATTTATGAAATATTTTTTACTTCTCATCACCCTATTTACCACTCACTTAAATGCGCAAGAAAAAAAGAAATGGGATGTCAATAATCCTAAAGGTCCATACAAAGAATTTTCATTTACAGTAGATGAAGGTACTTGGATGAATCTTGATATCGCTCCAAATGGAAAAGAAATTGTTTTTGATTTATTGGGTGATATTTATACAATGCCCATTGAAGGTGGGAATACGAAATGTATACGAAGTGGTTTGGCAATGGAAGTTCAACCTCGATATAGTCCAAATGGTAAACAAATTTTATTTACATCTGATGCAGGCGGTGGCGATAATATTTGGGTTATGGATATTGATGGATCTAATGCAAAGCAAATCACTAAAGAAAATTTCAGACTCTTAAATAACGGTATATTCACACCCGATGGAGAGTATATTATCGCGCGAAAGCATTTTACATCGCATCGATCACTAGGTGCTGGCGAATTATGGATCTATCATATTTCGGGAGGAGATGGTTTGCAATTAACGCCGCGTAAAAATGATCAACAAGATTTAAATGAGCCTTCATGCAGCCCCGATGGACGCTACGTCTACTATAGTGAAGATATGTATCCTGGAGGTTTTTTTCAGTATAATAAAGATCCCAATAATCAAATATTTGTGATTAAACGTTTCGATCGTCAGAAAGGAATTTCAGAACAAGTAACAGGTGGTCCAGGTGGCGCCTTTCGTCCGCAAATATCACATGATGGTAAAACATTAGCCTTTATAAAACGAGTGAGAACTAAAACAGTTTTGTATTTGCGTAATTTAGAAACAGGTGAAGAATGGCCTATCTATGATCAACTTAGTAAAGATCAAGAAGAAGCATGGACAACCTTTGGTGTATATGCCGGATTTGCGTGGATGCCCAATGATGAGTCCATTGTAATTTGGAGTCAAGGTAAAATTAATCGTATAGATATCGCGAATACAAATTCAAGTGCCATCATTCCATTTACTTGCAATGTAAAAAATAAAATGGCTGATGCACTTCGTTTTCAACAAGATTTTAATCAAGATGAATTTTCGCCTAAGGTCATCCGTCAAGCAATTACATCACCCGATGAATCCTATATTATTTTCAATGCCGTTGGTTATTTATGGAAGAAGGATTTACCGAATGGGAAGCCTCAACGTTTAACCTCAGGGAGTGATTTTGAATTT
>ENA-UOWO01002853-UOWO01002853.1-activated-sludge-metagenome-genome-assembly--contig:-NODE-2853-length-20804-cov-4.335823_pt1 | contig 20804 bp, 19 predicted proteins | sample MGYA00238148_ERZ761564 | MGnify/ENA primary metagenome ERZ761564 (study PRJEB28885, sample SAMN05720194) | activated sludge metagenome | isolation source: Anaerobic digester | place: USA... | reverse complement strand
AGATCTACACAACGTAGCACACTCTTTCCCTACACGACGCTCTTCCGATCTGTTAATCGTTAATCGTTAATCGTTAATCGTTATTTAAAAATATTACTTTCCGAAGCCATCTTTTTATACTCAGGTAGGATCTTTTCATAGAGAGCTTCGTCTACCTTCTTTAATGAAACCATTAATGAACCGATGCCTGAATCTTTTAGGCTCACGCGTTGCTTTCTGATGTCTTCCATCTTGGTCCGAATGGTTCCTTCCAGTTTACGCAATTCTCTTTCCGTCATTGACTTTATTTTGTATAAAGGTATTGAGAAAATTCAAATGCATTTTAATTCGTGTATTGGTGCAAACAAAATAATCGCAGATTGTTCATAAGCAAAGCCGACATGTTGATTTATATTCGTTCTAAACTTGGGAATACTTGTACCATACTATTACATTATCGCCTTAATTCATTTTATCCATTCCATTGATTTTATATGAATAAATTCATCGATGCTGTAAAGGTTCTCATAGCGCTAAACATTGTTTTATTCGCCATCCCTTTTCTATTTCCGGAAATGGAAAAGACGTTGCCTCAATTGCTTGCTTTATACTTTCCGAAGAATCCAAATTTTCAATATTGGCAGCTCGTTACCAGTATGTTTATGCATGGCGGATTCGCGCATCTGCTTTTAAACATGTATGGACTGTGGGCTTTTGGTACACCACTCGAAGCGATGTGGGGTAAAAATAAATTTCTTCTTTTCTATTTTATCTCTGGTATTGGTGCTAATCTGATTTATCTGGCGGTGAATTATTATCAATTTGATTCCACTTATTCTGAACTGTTGAGTGCGGGTCTTTCTGCAGAAAATATTCAAGCAATTTTAAATACAGGCAGTTATGATACCAGTATTACCCAAACCATAACAACAGAACAGCTCACTCGTTTTTATCAAATATTTCATACACCAGCGGTCGGTGCTTCGGGTGCTGTCTATGGTGTGTTGGTAGCATTCGGAATGGCGTTTCCAAATGCAAAGCTGGCGCTGATCTTTTTACCTGTTCCCATTGCCGCAAAATACTTTATACCCGTCTTAATTACGATTGACCTATTTTCTGGTGTTACCGGCTTTTCAATTTTCGGTGGTAGCATTGCGCACTTTGCACATGTTGGAGGCGCAGCAGTAGGCTTTTTGCTTGTGTTGCTTTGGCGTAATAAAACAACAAGGCCACAGGTTGAGCAGGATAATTATTGAAGCATTCTTTCCCAATACGAGAAGCAAAAAGACTTAGAAGATGCATTAAAGCAATAGAAGTAACTTTTCAGCAATGGTACACGATTTGGGTAAGGAGACGAATAAAGAATCGAAAACTGAAATGGATACGAATACCGTCAATGCCTCTGCCTACTACCTGCTGATTTGTGCAGACGGACATGTAAATGAAAAGGAGCTGCTTTTGGGAAATACGATGATTGCTGTTGAGGGCTTAGACGGTAAGAAATTTGAGGACGCAATAGGTACCTTCAAATCTCAGGACAAAAAACAAATCTACAACTTGTGTATTTCCGGACTGAAGAAAATGGAAAAGAAAAAGCAAATCCGTTGCGTATCATGGCTCAGCTTAATTGCCAATTCAGACGGCTTTATGGATACAAAAGAGTGGGACTTAATTTATAAGATTTATAATACTGAACTTGGAATCTCGTTGAACGAAATTTTAAAGACGCAAAAGGAAATTAAAGGAGCTATTGGAAAATGCTCTGTGACCTGCGATGTGACATTACATTACTCACTTAATTAAAGACAATAGATTTTATGTTTATGCTGGAACTAAGTTCCAGATCAAGCGCTTACATCTTACCCCAATTTCTTAAATACCAGAAACTACGTTTCGTGCCAGTAAGGGAGGAAACCCGAACCATAGAGCACAACGTACACATGAAGATTCCCTATAATAATTGATCAGGAGAAAAAATAGCAATATCTTCAACAGCTAAAACCAAAACCCGATCAATATGAAAAAAACCTCTCTGCTGGTCATTGTCCTTTGCTTTGGATTTTGCCAGGTCAATGCTCAAACCGCCCTGACTAAATTCAAGACGGAGGTATGTGATTGTTTTCAAAAGATGAAACCGGAAACAATCAATACCGCTACCGCAGTTCAAAAAGAAATTGGCACTTGCTTTACTGCGGCTGCATTGGCGAATCAAAAACAGTTGAAAAAGTCTAAAGCAATTGATCTTGATATCGCAACGGAGGACGAAATTTCCAATCTATGGAAGCAAATCTTTGAACATTGTGGTGACGCTACATCAGCGGTTTTTGACAGGGTTGAAGTTTTAGAGAATGAAGCGATTGCAAAGAGTTTTCAGGGAGTCATTACCTATGTCCAGGATATCAAACTATCGGCATCTTTTGAAAAAATGGGGCTTAACAAAAAAAAGATGATCGAGGAAATGAATAAAGAAGGTTCATGGTTTGATACACTAATAGTAGTGTATCAAGGAGGGAATTATGCTAAGTTCGGAAACAATGCGAAGGAAACTACAAAAATATATGTTCAGGAGGATAATATAATTTATGCGTTCAGCGCAAGTGATGCCGATGTGTGCAGTGTGCAAGAGGCCGTAGATCTGGATCTTAGTGGCAATCCCGATAAGCCCTTGGTTATCGAATTAGATAGCGTAGCAACCATAATGGGTATCCCGTGCAAGATCATCAGCGTAAAATGGAAGCTTAGCCAAATCGATTACTATTATAGCGCTACACAGGCGCAAGCCAGCCCCGATTTATTTTCCAAACACTCAAGCGAGGGCTTGGCTGAATTTGTTAGCAGGACTAAATGTTTACCGTTACAGATTGTGACAAGCACCATGGGCATGACTATTATTCAAACAGCGGTAGAGGTAAAGTCAGTGAAAATTGACGAAGAGGTATTCAGTATTCCCGAGTTGGTGGAAGACGAAAGTCTAAATGCAATAGCGTTGCCCGGTATAACAATGAAGCGAATAAAAAAATAATCCCACCTATTTTTCCGCAGCCCCCCTAGTCTGGAGACACTGCGGAAAAAAAGGAGGGGCGCTGGGAATGAGCCTTCCCTAACGAAGTTCAAAATCACTTCAGCAAAAAAAACCTTTGCTAAGAAAATGTATTTCCAATTATCCGCTTCGAAAACGTTTGCTTTGCTAAAATCATAAGGTAATTCAATCCTTCCTTCCTAAATACTAAACAAGCCATTAATCTTTAGTCACAGTTTACGCCTCCGGATTTGCTATTCGGATTGTTATTCTAATACCATTTTAATGCAAACTCTTTTGAGATGATTGAATGTAAAATCAACTTTGTATCATCGATGAAGAAGTTTATAATCAGATTCATTTTACTGCCGTGTATTTTGGCGTTGAACATCAACTCCAATCTATATGCTCATGCTTTTCAAGGTTGTTCTTATGCTTCAGCATCCTCCGCTATTAAAATTCCATTAGGGCACCTCAGTAACAATACCAAAAGTATCAATTCATTTTTTTTTACTTCAGAACAAACTTTCAAATTAGATATTGCTGAAATGGAAGAAGATAAGCTTTCTTCATCCAAGGGATATTTAAATGGAATTAATTCTTTCACCATACTATTTCCAGATCAGACACCGGGTCATTTCTTTGGTTACATAAGGAGAAGCGAATCACTTGCCGGATTATTTTCAGTTCTCACGTTGACTAGCTCGTACCTTGTATTTAAGGTATTCAGAATTTAGAATCTATTCTGGCAAAATTTCAATTGCCAAAACTCCAACGTTCCTTCGATAATTCAGCATCCATTTACATCTGCGGAAAAATCGATGTTACAACGATGGCATGTGTACACAATAGTCATCAACAAAAACCTACAGTTAAAAAATAAATTATGAAATCAATTATTATGCTTCTCAGCTTGTATGTGTTATTCGCTGGCACAGGTTGTGAATCACACAAAGGAGAAAAAAAGGAGAAAGAGCCCAAGTTTTTGATCACCAGTCCTGTGAAGAAGGACACTTCTATCACCAAAAACTATGTATGTCAAATTCGTTCAATCCAACACATTGAAGTAAGGGCATTGGAAAAAGGGTACCTGCAACAAATTTTTGTTGATGAAGGACAGGTTGTGAGAAAGGGACAACTCATGTTTCAAATCATGCCAATTCTCTACAAGGCAGAATATCAAAAGGCAAAGGCTGAAGCAAACTTTGCAGAGATCGAATATAAAAACACTAAACAACTTGCCGATAGCAACATTGTAGCACCCAATGAACTCGCGTTAGCCGGTGCTAAACTGGATAAGGCGAATGCCGAATTAGCATTAGCTCAAGTGCACTTAAGCTTCACAGAAATCAGAGCACCCTTTGAAGGTATCATGGATCGCTTTCATGTGCGACTTGGAAGTCTCATAGACGAAGGCGATTTACTAACGAGTCTATCGGATAACAGCATGATGTGGGTTTACTTTAATGTACCTGAATCTGAATACTTAGACTACGAACAAAGTGTGAAGGGAAAGGAGAAGACGAAGGTAACGTTACAGATGGCAAATAAAAAAATGTTTGCTCATTCAGGTGTCGTTGAAACGATTGAAGCAGAGTTTAATAATGAAACGGGAAACATCGCATTCCGCGCAACTTTCCCTAACCCCAAAGGACTGCTAAGGCATGGCGAAACGGGAAATATATTATTGAATGTACCGGTAACCAACGCACTCCTTATTCCACAAAAAGCAACCTTTGAAATTCTTGAAAAGAAGTACGTCTTCGTGATCGATAAACATAATCGTGTGATATCCCGACAGATTACGATCGGACAGGAACTACCACACATCTATGCTGTGACTGAAGGTTTAGCCGAAGGAGATAAAATACTTCTTGAAGGTCTGCGCCTTGTAAAAGAAAATGAAAAAATACATACCGAGTTTGTAAAACCTGATTACGTATTGGCTCACCTTGATCTATACGCTGAATAGTTAACTTCTAAAAGCTAAAGAAATGTTTAGTAAAATTATTCATAGGCCCGTCTTTGCCATTGTAATTTCGGTCATTATTGTTTTTGTAGGTTCGCTGGCTATTAAACAGCTACCTATTTCACAGTTCCCTCAGATTGCACCCACTACGGTAAGTATTTTCATTGCTTATCCAGGATCAAGTGCTGATGTATTAATCAAGTCTACACTGATCACATTGGAGAATGCGATCAATGGAGTTCAGGACATGCGATACATGACATCGGATGCGACCAGTGCCGGTGAAGCAACAGTAACCATCATCTTTGAACCAGGTACCGATCCAAATCAGGCCGTAATACGAGTCAAGACAAGGGTGGATCAGGTAATGCCGCTTCTCCCCGACCTGGTTCAACGTGAAGGTGTTATCATCACTCCTATTCAACCTAGTATGTTGATGTATGTGAATCTCTACGCCAAGGATAAAACCATGGACGAAAAGTTTCTATACAATTACGCCAGCGTAAAAATGATTCCGGAAATCAACCGGATTCATGGAGTAGCCAGAACTCAGATATTAGGTAGTCGTACCTATGCCATGCGTGTTTGGTTAAATCCAGAACGCATGCGCGCGTATAATATTTCCATCGAAGAAGTAATGAAGGCCTTAGCCGAGCAAAGTATTATTGGTCGCCCAGGCCGATTAGGACAAAGTTCTGGCATTGCAGCGCAGTCATTAGAATATGTGCTTACCTACAAAGGAAGATTTAATAAACCAGAAGAGTACGAAGGTGTTATTATCAGAGCTAATTCAGAAGGTGAGACAATTCACTTAAGGGATATTGCTGATGTTGAATTAGGTAGTGAGTTTTTTGATATCTATTCCAATTTAGATGGCCATCCTTCTGCGGCTATTGTGTTGAAGCAGAACTATGGAAGCAATGCCAGTGAAGTCATTGCTGAGGTGAAAGCGAAGCTTGAAGAAATGAAAGAGAGTTTCCCTCCCGGATTAGATTACAAAATCAGCTATGACGTTTCAAAATTCTTAGATGCCTCGATCGAACAGGTAACACATACCTTACGAGATGCCTTTATACTGGTGGCTCTCGTAGTCTTTATTTTTCTTGGCGACTGGCGTTCAACTTTGATCCCCATTCTGGCAGTGCCCGTATCATTAATCGGAGCATTTTTTGCAATTCAGTTTTTTGGTCTCTCCATCAACCTGGTTACACTCTTCGCACTTGTGTTAGCGATAGGTATTGTGGTGGATGATGCCATTGTTGTGGTGGAGGCAGTGCATGCTAAAATGGAAGAAGAAGATCTTAATCCCTATAATGCAGTTAAAAAGGTAATGGGAGAAATCAGTGGTGCCATTATCGCCATCACCGCTGTTATGGTATCGGTGTTCTTACCGATCTCTTTTATGAGTGGACCTGTTGGTACTTTCTATCGACAATTCTCTATCACCATGGCCAGTGCTATTGTAATCTCTGCGTTAGTAGCACTCACGCTCACTCCTGTATTGTGTGCCATGCTGTTAAAGAATAATCACGGCAAACCGAAAAAAAGAAATCTGTTAACCAAACTCCTTGATGGTTTTAACAGCGGCTTTGAAAAAATTACAGGTAAGTACACAAGCTTATTAAGGTTAATTGTAAACCGCAGAGCTCTCACATTTGGAATTCTTGGTTTATTCTGCGCAGGAATATTTTTCGAAAGTAAAATTCTTCCGTCCGGATTTATACCGAGTGAAGATCAAGGAACAATCTACGCGATTATTCAAACACCTCCAGGCTCTACCTTGGAAACCACCAATCAGGTATCACAAAAACTTCAGAAGATTTGTGAAGAAATTAAGGACGTTGAATCCGTATCATCTTTAGCAGGCTATGAGATTATGACGGAAGGACGAGGATCGAATGCCGGTACATGTTTGATTAACTTGAAACCCTGGTCAGACCGCGATCATTCCGTGAAAGAAATCATGGAAGAACTGGAAGAGAAATCGAGAAACCTTGGTACGATCGTAGAGTTTTTCGAGCCACCCGCCATTCCGGGCTTTGGATCATCAGGAGGATTTTCATTGAGATTATTGGATAAAAACACAGAGACAGATTACCAGGAGTTTGATAAGATCAACAAAAAATTCATGGACGATTTGAATGATCGGAAAGAGCTCGCAGGTTTGTTTACCTTCTTCGCAGCGAATTATCCTCAATATGAATTGGTGATCGACAATGAAGCCGCGATGCAAAAAGGAGTATCGATCGGAACAGCAATGGAAAATCTGAACATCTTAATCGGAAGTACCTATGAGCAAGGGTTCATTCGGTTTAGTCGGTTTTTCAAAGTGTATGTTCAATCAGCACCTGAATTCAGAAGACTTCCATCCGATGTATTGAATCTTTTTGTAAAAAATGATCGAGGCGAAATGGTACCCTATTCATCTTTTATGAAACTCGAAAAGAAACAGGGACCAAATGAAATTACCCGTTACAATATGTATAACTCTGCAGCGATCCGTGGTCTTCCAGCAAATGGTTATACCACAGAAGATGCCATTCAAGCGATCCGTGAAGTGGCCGCAACATCATTACCAAGAGGGTATGACATTGCCTGGGAAGGTCTTTCCTATGATGAATCAACCAGAGGAAATGAATCGCTTTATGTTTTCATCGTGGTATTAATATTTGTTTACCTGGTGTTAGCAGCACAGTACGAAAGTTTCATTATTCCGCTGGCTGTAATCTTTTCACTTCCAGTAGGTGTGTTCGGTTCATTTATGTTACTGAAGTTGATGGGACTTGATAACGACATCTATGCTCAGATCGGATTGATTATGTTGGTTGGTTTGCTGGGTAAAAATGCCGTATTGATTGTAGAGTTCGCTGTTCAGAAGCACCGTCATGGAGCAACTATTTTTGAAGCAGCTATTGAAGGCGCTAAGGTGCGCTTTCGTCCGATCTTAATGACATCATTCGCTTTCATTGCCGGCTTGATTCCGCTTGTTGTTGCAACCGGTGCTGGTGCCATAGGTAATCGTACCATTGGAGGATCAGCGCTTGGTGGTATGTTACTCGGAACAGTGTTCGGTGTAATTATTATTCCGGGCCTATACTACATTTTCGCAAAATTAGCGGACGGCCGTCAATTGATCAAAGATGAAACTGACAGACCGTTATCAGAAGAGCCTCAACATAAAAATGAAGAACATGAATAGAAGAACCTTAAACAAATTTACAGGAGTTAGTTTCATGTCGATCTTTTTTTTGGCGTGCTCTCCTACTATCGTATCGAAAAAAGAAAACACAGCAACACCTGCGAGTTATGCCAACTCACAGGATACAACGAATACAGCAAAGCTTCAGTGGAAAGAATTTTTCACTGATCCAAACCTGATCGCTCTTATTGATACAGCACTTCATAATAATCAGGAGTTGAATATTACTTTACAGGAAATTGAGATTGCGCGAAATGAAGTACGAGCACGAAAAGGAGAATACTTACCTTTTGTTGATATCGGTGCATCAGCTGGTGTTGATAAGGTAGGACGATATACAAGCAAAGGTTCCAGCGAAGCTACCACTGAAATTATGCCTGGAAAAGAAACACCCGAGCCCTTACAAGACTACATGTTCGGACTACGTGCAACCTGGGAAATTGACATTTGGCGTAAACTTCGCAATGCAAGGAAATCAGCTTTCTCCCGCTATCTGTCTACTGTAGAAGGAAAGAATTTTATGGTCACGAATCTGATCGCTGAAATTGCAAATTCGTATTTCGAATTACTGGCGCTCGACAATCAGCTTGATCTTGTAAAGCAGAATATTGAAATTCAGAGTGATGCACTTGATGTAGTGAGACAACAAAAGCAAGCCGCACGGGTTACCGAATTAGCGGTTCGAAGATTTGAAGCTCAAGTATTAAACACCAGAAGTTTGCAGTTCGGTATTCAACAGCACATAACTGAAATGGAGAATTACCTTAACTTTTTAGTAGGAAGATATCCGCAGTCTATTCAACGCAATTCTCAAAATTTCAATAATCTGATTCCGAATATTATTCAGGCTGGTATTCCTGCACAGCTCTTGGAAAATCGTACAGATGTAAAACAGGCAGAACTTAAATTGGTAGCAGCCAAACTGGATGTTAAAGTTGCGAGAGCGAAATTCTATCCATCGATTGGTGTTTCCGCAGGCATTGGCTTTCAGGCTTTTAATCCTACCTATTTAATTAAAACACCGCAGTCGCTGATCTATTCATTAGCGGGGGATTTAATGGCACCTTTAATAAATCGGAATGCGATAAAAGCAAAGTACTACAGTGCAAATGCCATGCAGATCCAGGCTGTATTTGAATATGAACGTACCTTGTTAAATGCATACATCGAAGTTGCTAATCAGTTATCGATGATCAATAACCTTGAAAATACCTTTAATTTAAAAACGCAGGAAGTGCAAGCACTTACGCAATCAGTAACCATTTCAGGTAATCTATTCAGATCAGCGCGTGCCGATTATATGGAAGTGTTGCTAACACAACGCGATGCACTTGAATCCAGGTTTGAACTGATTGAAACAAAAAAACAGCAGATGAATGCCATGGTTAACATTTATCATGCATTAGGCGGTGGTTGGAATTAACACAAGGCAAATAGTCAATAAGAAAATAAGTTTAGGTAGGTTGAGAGAACCCATTTTACAGCAATGTGAAATGGTTCTCTTTTTTTATTCTGTAGTTAGCGAAAGAGCAATCATATTAAGGAAATTCTCCGGTACACAGAGTTAAGGCATTCGCTGGCAAGTACTGGAGGTAGAAAAATATCAGGCATTCGCGCGGTTAAAGCCTACGGTGTCGCGGTAGAGTTGGGGAGAAATATCGGTATTGGTTTTGAAGAAGCGACTAAAATAGTGTTCGTCATCGTAACCCAATTCTCCTGCTATCTCTTTTACCGGTTTGTTGGTTAAATACAATTCGCGTTTGGCCTCGATCACGATGCGTTCAGAAATCAGATCAGTAAGTGTTTTGTTAAAATGGGTCTTTGCAATTTTGGCCAACGCCTTTGGTGTGATGTTCAACAAATCGGCATAGTCGCTGGCCGAGTGTTTGGTTCTGAAGTGTTCTTCGATGGCATCTCTCAGGTTTTGCAAAATAAAAGGTTGCTTACCGTCCACTACAACTTCTTCACCCTCCTCATCTACTTTTAACCTCGTAATGGTAATGAGGAATATTTTAAGGTACGAGATCAACAAATCATATTGCGCCAATGCAGGATTTTGCATTTCGATTTTCATTTGTTCTACCACCATTTTCAACGTATTGGATGCTGTTTCACTTATTTGTGTAATGGGTGGATTGTAAATATTATTAAAGAGTATGCCATTGCACGAAATTTCCTTATGATGTTTTAAAATGCAAAAGAACTCAGGATGAAAATGGATGGCGATCCCCTTAACATTCTTTGCCTTCGAAATCATGAAAGGCTGATAAGGTGAGAACGCCAACAGCGAATTTTTGCCAAAGGTATATTCTGAAAAATCAGCTTTCAATTCTCCACTTCCCTCGGTTATCCATAAGAGTGAAAAATAATTATGGCGCTGAATGTGATCAAATGCACTGTGATCTTCAACCGCAGCCAGCTTGAAAGCAAGATTTCCGTTTTGCTCATTTACTAACGTAAAGGTATTTTGTAAATTCGTCATATCAAGCTGCAAGGGATTAAAGATAGTTTTCTTTTACAATCGGACATAGTGAATCCTTATACTGGCAGGTCTTTGTTCAATTTCAACAACCTTACTTCTTCTTCCAGCTTTGCAATGTGTTCCATTTGTGAAGCAAATGCCTCCTGAATTTCTTTCTCCGTAAAACGTGGTGTAATATGCTGCGGACAATTCCAGTTGAAGGCTTTGATATGAAGCACCATCATTCGCTCCGGACGAAATTTATAATCAGCCAGATTCAAGGTCATGAAGAGATCGGGATTATCCTTTAACTCCACCACTTCTGCTTCGGCATAAATTTTCAATCGGGTTCTTGTTGGATAGTCCATCAGGATAAGGGCTACCTTATTATTGGTCGAAAGATTTCCAACTGTTATGTATTGCATGTTGCCTCTGAAGTCAATGAAGCCCAACCGTTTTTCATCCAATACCTTTAAGAACCCACTGGGTCCACCCCTAAATTGAATGTACGGAAATCCATTCTCGCCAATTGTTGCCATATAAAAGCTATCCCGTTGTGATATGAATTCCTCTTCATTTTCGGAAAGCACATCGTTATCTCCCTGCTTTTCCATCCGCGCATAACTCGCTCTGCTCCCCGATTTCTCCTGAAGTTTCTTTGCGGCATCTGAAAAGGCAAGGGTTGAATAGTCCATGCTGGTGTGTTTTAGGATATACTAAAAAATTCTTCTCTCTTCTTCTTTTATTTCCAAATCGTTGATGCTGGCATAGCGCTTCGCCATGTAACCATTTTCATCGAACTCCCAATTTTCATTTCCATAGGCGCGAAACCACTTACCTTCTGCATTTTGATATTCGTATTCAAACCGAACGGCCATTCTGTTTTCGCGAAAGCCCCACAATTCCTTTTTAAGTTTGTAGTTCAGTTCCTTATCCCATTTGCGCTTTAGAAATTCTTTCACTTCTTCCCGTCCGTTAATAAAGTCGGTTCGGTTGCGCCATTCAGTGTTGATGGTATACGCTTTCGAAACACGTTCCGGATCTTTGCTATTCCAGGCATCTTCCGCGAATTGCACTTTTTGCTTAGCCGTTTCCAGGTTGAACGGTGGCAACGGAAATCTTTTCTCTTCCATGTTGATTTTTTAGTTAAAGCAATCCGGACAAAATAAGGTTGCCCGATTTACAAGTTTTACAATTTCACTTTCCAGCGATTTCTGTTTATCGTTAGCATACCACTTGTGCAATTCTGTTGAATAGGTATCGGCTGTTTCCGGGTTTGATTTTAATCGCTTCACCAGTTTCTGTGCTTCATTTGGACGCGGTCCCCAGATGCCGTTTACATTGAAGTGATTATCCAGTTGAATGAGTTTTGGAATTGATCGGCTTTCTCCGGTAAGGTAAGCATCCATCAACGCTGGATTTTCATCGCGATACACCAACTTCATTTCAATCATGTTATTTGAAAGCTCTGATACCTTTTGAAAGACAGGAAGACTTTGTGCGGCATCACCGCACCAATGCTCTGCGAGAATTAACCAATACGTTTTGTGATGCACAGTCTTAACCAGATTTGCCAATGCATCACTCATATAATAGGTCTTTTCAACCCTACTCATTCGATGCTGATTGAGGTTAATATATTCTCTCATCATCGCATCCGGATTGGATTGCAAATCAACTTCCATGTTGCGTTTGTATTGATCGTAATCAATTCCCTTATTGACATACGCTTCATAGTCCGATTTCGAAAGTCCTTTTTCAATGATCGTTTCCATAATTCTATTTTACTTTAGCATTCACAAAGCTCATACCTAATCCTGCATGTTGACATGGAGAATTGACGCAGATCGATGGATAATTTTCTTTCCAATCGAAAGGGCTGGCCATACACCCATGTCAGCCCTTTCGACCTTTATTACCTAAACAACAGCAATCTGGTGTGCGTTCACTACAGGAAAATCTATAACCGTGTTGGCCGTTTTGTTGAAGTAGTTGGTCAGAATATTCAAGGCGACATGCGCCACGATTTCACCCACCTCACCATCTGTATAACCCGCAGCCTTAACGGCATTAAAATCAGCATCGCTTACAGAACCTTTTGCGTTTACAAGGGCTTGCGCGAATTTAAGAGCGGCATCAATTTTAGCATTACTACTGATTCCTTCGCGTGCCGCTGCAAGGGAAGGTGTATCAATACCTACCAGTTTTTCACCAATGAAAGAATGCGCTGATAAACAATAATCGCAGGCGTTGTTTTCAGCTACCGTTAATGCAATCAGTTCTCCTGTCTTCGCTCCCAACGTTCCATGTGCCAGGGCACCGCTCAAGTTCAAATAACCTTCCAACACTGCCGATGAGTTACCCATGGTTCTCATCATGTTGGGCACCATGCCTAACTTGCTTTGAATACTGTTGAACAATTCTTTTGTTTTGCCTGTCGCTTCGTCAGGACTTAATGCTTTTAAACGTGTCATGTTTTTTGTGTTTTAGTTTGTCGTTATTGACAATACAAAGGTTCAGTGCTCCAACACCGATTAAAATGGAGGATGCACGCGAGTTCATGGACAATTTTCCCTGTGCCGGAGAGCGTAAACCCGCAACAGCAAAAGAATCAATTCCATGCTTATATTTGCTCTAGCCCAATGATCAAACTTTGAAGCAGTCGGTCGTAACAACAAACAGACATAAAATAAAACAGCCCTCTCTGACGCTGAATGTCTGGTTTACGTTTTTAATTTTCGTGGTGAGTTTAATTGGCTCGCCAGCCTTTTCGCAGCACATCACCCAAGATGCAAAATTCAGGCGCCTCGCGGAGAACGTTCAACTTTCTAATCTGAACATCACGACCATCGCACAAGATTCAAAGGGATTTCTTTGGGTTGGCACTCTGGATGGACTGAATCGGTTTGATGGATATGATTTCAAAACCTATCGCAGTATTGAAAACGATTCGACATCGTTGGTTAAAGATAGAGTCGAAACTATTTACGAAGACAGTAAGGGGATTTTGTGGATCTCCACATTGAACTCAGGCTTGCAGTATTACAATCGCAGTGCGGATTCATTTTGTCGCATTCCTGAATTCTCTCAACGTTACTGTCAGGTTTTTCGCATCACAGAAGACAGCCAACATAATTTGTGGATCGGAGGCACTTACAATGAACAAGCATTTGTAGCTGTTCGGGATCATCGAACAGGTAAATGGGAGAAATTTCCGCTCTTCCGCGCAGCTGAAGGTATTTATAGTATATCACAAATTTCGGAGCATGAATTTTGGTTAGGCTCGCAATCAAATGGTCTGTTTAAGTGGAATAGAAAGACCAATGTTTTGGAGCAGAACTTCTTACATGATCCAAATAATCCCAACAGCCTTCCCGGCAATGATATTCGTGAAATCATTCACGACAAAAATGGTATTATGTGGATCGCTACCCATGATGGCGGACTCTGTAAATTCAATCTCAAGAATAATCAATTCACAAATTTTACAACAGCGTCAACAGGTGGTAAACCCTCGCTGCCCAACAACACGATCCGATGCATGATCCCTGATGGCCGCCAGCTTTGGATTGCCACTGAGAACGGTGGGCTTAGCAGAATGGATGTACATACCGAAGAGCTTACTAATTTTTTATTCGATAAAGCCAACCCCAATTCCATTATCAATAATTCTATCTGGTCCATAGCGAAAGACAGACAAGGACGAATTTGGGTAGGTTCGTTTGCCAAGGGACTTTGTGTGTTAGATGTATTAGAGGATAAAATTCCGATCTATGATCCTTCGCTCGAAAATGATCTTGTTAATGTTATTTTCGAGGATTCAAAAAACCGAATGTGGATCGGAACAGAAGATGGATTAATACTGAAGGATGACATGGGTTCTCAACGCTTTTTGTTTGACGCCAAAAAAAAGAACAGCATCAGCAGCAATGCTATCGACTGTATATATGAAGATCGAAAACACCGCATCTGGATTGGTGTATGGAATGGTGGCATAAACCGCTTTGATGAAAATTCTGAAACATTCATTCGATATAATCATGAACCAAATCGGAAGGGAAGTCTGACAGATCCAAATGTCTTTAATATCACAGAATCTTCTCAAACAGGCGAGCTGCTTGTTTCCACTTTTGGTGGTTTAAATATTCTGAAAGATGAGGAAGCAGGTATTTTTGAAAATCCATTTTCCTATCCACACGAAGGCGATCAATTTCACTTTACATTATTTGAAGATAAGGATCACAACATTTGGGTGGGTGCAAGAAGTGGATTAAGCATTTATTCGCTGGAAACGAACCAGGTCAAACACATCAATATTCAGGATGACACAACAAAAACGACTGATCAGATCAATTGCATTTTTGAAGATCATAATAAAAATCTTTGGTTTGGTTCCAGTGGTGGTCTTCATCAGATGATAAGTCAGAAAAAATTCATCACCTATACGATCAAGGATGGCTTGCCAGTGGATTTTGTTCAAGGGATTTTAGAAGACTCAAACGGAAATTTGTGGCTTGGAACAAGTAAGGGACTATCCGTATTCAATCCAACCACCAAAAAAATTAAAACCTTTGATGAAAGTGATGGTTTGCTTTCAAGTGAATTGAGGAGAAAGGCTTTCTTGAAAAAGAAGAATGGTCAAATGTTCGTTGGCGGAAAAGGTGTAAACGTCTTTTATCCGGACAGCATCATCTCGAATCTAAACAAACCCTCTGTGTTTATCACCGACTTAAAAATATTTAATCAGTCAATTAAGCCAAATGCCCCTGATGGTATTTTGAAGCATGATATCACTGAAACAAAAGAGATTTATCTGAATCACGATCATTATTTTATTACGCTTCATTATGTGGGTATCAATTTCACCTCCAGTTATAAAAACCAATACGCATATAAGCTCGAAGGGTTTGAGAACAACTGGATCAACGTAGGTACGCAGCGCTTTGCAACGTTTACCAACCTGGATCCTGGCAAGTATACTTTCCGCGTAAAGGCCAGCAACAATGATGATCTTTGGAATGAAGAAGGTACATCGGTTATCATTCATATTTTACCTCCCTGGTGGAAGACCTGGTGGGCTCGTTCGTTATTTGCTCTGGGTTTTATTGGAATGGTGACGCTCACTTTTCTCATTCGCAACAGAAGTATACTTAAAGCCAATAAGGAATTGGAGTATGCTGTAAACCAAAAAACAAAAGAGCTTCAAAAAACAAATCTGGCCTTGCAAAAAAGTGAGGAAGAAATCATTGAAAAAAATAAAAGGTTAACCGCTCAAAGTGATGAGCTGGCAACTCAAAACGAAGAACTCTTACAAAGTCAGGAGGAAGTATCAGCACAGCGCGACCTTGTTGAAAAGCAAAATGAAAATCTGGAGTTAGAAGTTTCCAAACGCACCAACGAGCTCGTTGAATACAATCAGCAATTAGAACAATTTGCTTTCATTGCCGCTCACAATCTTCGTGCGCCAGTAGCGCGGATTCTGGGATTAGGTCATCTCCTTGGAATGCTTGGAGAAACGCCTGAGAAAAAAGAGGAGATTTATCCTAAGCTCATTAATACAACTAGAGAACTGGATGGGGTAGTGAAAGATTTGAACACGATACTCGACTTCAGAAAAAACAGCGAGTCTCATCTCATTCTGGTTGACCTCACCACTGAAGTCTCGAAGATTATGCAAACTCTGGAAAGAGAAATCACGAATACTCATGCCGTGATCACCATTGACTTTGCACAAGTGGATAGCATTCGGACGGTAAAGCCTTACCTGGAAAGTATTCTGTATAACTTAATCAGCAATGCTATTAAATACAGAGATTCTTCACGCATCCCTGCTATTCAGATCAAGACTGAAAAATTAGAAAATGAAATTTGCCTCCGTGTTGCCGACAATGGACTGGGTATTGATTTGGCGGCTTTCCGCGATAAACTGTTCACGCTGTACAGCCGTTTTCATATTCACCTTGAAGGAAAAGGATTAGGACTTTATCTGGTGAAGACTCAAATAACAGCACTGGGTGGAAGAATCGAAATTGAAAGCGAAGTGAATAAAGGAACAACGTTTAGCGTTTACTTCAAGAATTAAGATCAGCAAAGAATCAAGTTTATCAATGCGTTAACGAACGTAGAACTTCGGAGATAAGCATGAACTGATTCATTAGCAAGCGTGATACAGATTCAATGTTTGTTGAATACGATGATCTGATTTTCTACTCCATGGGAATTACCCATTCCGCAAAATCATCCATCGATGCACCTGGGGGTCGCGACCCTTCTGTACTGGTCATGTCCCGCCAACGAATCCTCCCGTGATTGCTATAAGGGATCAGTGTCACTCTTTTTTTAGATGGCTCCACTTTGATTTTTATGAAGCTTTGAAAATAGGGAGACACATTGTAATCGAACATGGCTGACAACCACTCAGCAGAAAATGGCCAGCCGTTCAATTGGGTGGTCCACCACCACGCAGGCTTCTTATACCAGGAAGTATTTTCTTCTATTTTTTTTACCAATGGATCATGAGATGGGTAAAATGCAAAATCCTTTGTAGGCATGCTACCTTCCGGGGCCATCGCTGCACCAATACTTAAATACGCTCCTCCTCCACCATTAACGAAATGATGCATGGTACTGGTTGCAGGATTGCTTGATGGTTCGTTGTAATATTCAAGATCATGAGTATCACCTGCCATGACCAGTGGCACATTATGTTTTCGCAGCAAATCATGTATTGAATCAAAGTCGGGATTCATACTCCCCTCGTATTCACCAACAGCATAAAAAGGATGTCCCAGCAAGACCATTACAAATTTTCCTTTCGAAGCTTCCAATACATTGTTTAGCCATTGCCGCTGAAGAGAATCAATTTGACGCAACACGCCAGTCTCGATTGTAATGAAAACAAATTCATCTGTGCTCAATTGAAAATAGGGTGCTTTTTGAAATCCTGTGGGTACTTCATATTCCTTCCGCCAGGTGGCAGAGGTTTGAACCATCTCATCAATTAATCTATTGGTTGTCGTTGTAAATTTCAAGTCCGACTTCACCCGTTCGCGCATCGCATTTTTTGCAGCTTCCGGCTCATAGAAAGTAGCGATGAAACCATCGAGGGCATCATACCAATCGTGATTTCCGGGAATGGCATAGACAGGCTTCGTCACGCCTTTGAACGGCATCCAGAATTTCTTTTCATAATCTTTCAGCGCACCGGTAGGATATACAATGTCTGATGATATGACAACAAATTTTACATCGGGTTGATTGCTCACACTGATGATTTGATCCTTTAATATTAACTGAGACGCATCACCTTCGCCCGGATCACCAATCACAACAAATGAGAAATCATCCGTTTAATTTACCCCTTGTGGATACAATCGAAATGCATTCGCACCAAATCCTTCGCCTGAGTTTTTGGTGATAGCCATGCGCCATTCATCAGCACGTGCAGCAGCCCATTTATCCCAAATTCCGGAGGCCCAGTTTTCTGTGTCGAAATACCAGCTCATTCCAAGTACAGGCATTACGGCTGCCAATAATGCGCTCCACGGCAAGCCTAACTTCAAACCGATCCGGACGGCAGTGGGTAATGAATATCCAGCTTTCTTAAATCGCATCTCTGCACGCATTCTGGTAGTAAGCCAAAATTCAGCGATCGTTCTGACACTTATTTTCTTTCTCTCTTCCTTTCTGATTTTTGTAATCCAGGTCCAGACGCGCGAACCTCTATTCTTCATAAAGCGAAGCATCATTAATCGAATGGGCGCCAGTATGGCATACGTAATGATGATGGCAATCACAACATCACCAAGGGTTGCCACTACCGGAGATAGAATTCCAAGTGCACTTCTGTCCATCCCCATTCTTCCGAGGTGAATAAAAAAAAGCAGCACGATAAACATAATAATCCAACGTTGGTCAACCCGGGCGCTGCGTTCTTCTTCAATTCTGACTTTTTCTGCAAGATCTTTTACGTAAACATTATCAGTCAAACCAAAAGATGCGAGCACATCTTCATGAACCAGCGCCAACACGCCCGTTTTAGCCCACAACAAATACAATCCAATTCCGGTTATTCGAAGTGCGACAGCGATCGATAAAACCCAGGCCGTTCCCTGATCTTCGGATATCAAAAGCATTACTACCAGAACAACATTTCCAATACCAGCACCAAGATCAAAACCAAAGAAGGTCTTATTTTTACGCGCTTTATAAAAATTATAGAAATACCGTGCAGAATCAATGACAAAAACACTGATAACAAAAACATACAATGCTTCTCGCTGAAACAGAAGCGCATTAATCAACAGCATTCCCATTAATAAACTCAACGCTCCGCTGGTGCGCGCTGAAATGACAGCGTGACGTTCCATCCGCTTAAAGGCATCAAAAATTTCAATGATACCGATCCAGATCAATAAACTTCCCAATGCCTCACGCGTATGACCCGACCATGCAGGAGCAAACAGCGCGAGTCCTGCAAGAATCAGACAAATACCTGTCCAAACAAAACGATCCTTGCCCGTATTTTTGAAATTGAATTCAGATTTTGTTGATACGAAACTCATTGTGTAGCGTGTTGTTATATGGTTGAGGTTAACCAAATATATCAAAACGTTTCGCAGTTCATAAAAAATCTTTTTGAAATATTGTCACCACAAAAAACAGTTTGACCTGTTGGTATATCGCTAAGGAAGGCAGGATGATTCACAACACTCACAAAGTCAACGATTCTAAAATATGTACTACGTCAATTGAATTTCATCCCTATATCTACCGGGACTCTTAACACACTTCGCTTCGTTCAATACCTGAAACAGATTATAGGCAGAAGACGTAGGTCAGAGGGAAACATATAACTCACCGCCCCCCACCTGTCATTCACCTACAGGCGTGCAGCAATTGCCTAATTGTAATGGCCAGAGTGCGCGCCAGCTCCGTTCTTTACTTCATAATCACAGAGCAATGAAAACAATTCATAACATCAACCACAACATTTCGGGCAAGGGCACAGCAATTCGCATAGGTCTGATTATCGCAGGAATAGCAACCGCCATCATTTGTGCTATGGCATTGGTGTATGAAGTTCGCTCCATAGACAGGGAAACAATAAATTTTACACCGGCTGCAGATATTACACCGACTACCTTAATCACCAAGACGATGAACAACGCTGTTGTATCCGTAATCGGGCCGTTCTAATCATGAGGTGTGTTCAGAATCAAAACGACTATAATATTGAAAAGGTATTTTAGAACAATTCAAAGTCCTTAACGAGATGAGATAGTAAATAAAAAAGCGTCACGCGAAGTGCGGGACGCAAAGTCATATTGACCCATTTTAGTAATTTTATCGTTACTCTTTAGTATGTTATATTTTACTATTCTCCAGGTTACGTTTGAGCATCCGTTTCGTCCACTACGGTTGCCTGACTCACGGCTGTATCACACTACCCGCAACGGTAGCGTAATAAGCAATAACAAGCACAATAGCAGGAAGTGATACGGGTGCGGCAAGCAGCGCACCACCTGCGGTGGCCAGCACAATACCGATTGTTCTTAACACTCTGAAAAACTTTGGCGTAGGCGCCTCCATCCTTTTTACAATATTCGTAGATTAAAATCTAGTTTAACAATAATTAAAAACCACACTAACATTAATGGCTAACACCTTTAGTTTAGACTATAGCACTTTCTCCAAAGTAGCCTCCTTACCAGACCGGTCTTTAGCGTGCGCCACGATTTTGGTACCTGCTAAAACAGCATTAGCTTTGGTAGCGATGTATTTCCATCTGCCATCCTCCAGCACAGCGGCTCCTGTTTCAAGTACACTTCCATCTGCATTGTGCAGCGTAACATCCATATTCTGGAATTTGAAATTATCCAGTGCAATAATCCAGAGGACATCACCAATGACTCCTGTGTAGTAATCGGTCTCTACCGAGTTTATAACAGGATCTTTGTATTTCCGATCAACGTCAGCGAGGCTTTACTTGTATGCTTCGAAGTTCAACGTCATTGCGAGGAAGCATCAACACTCTCAATTGCTATAAGGAAATTATACGCTGACGTGGCAATCCCATTACTATGGAATGCTAAAGAACAAGTACATGTTTTGAGAATCTTCATGGCTCAACGTTAGTGCGACTCCAATTACGCACCTTGTAGTAAGGAGATTGCCA
>ENA-UOWO01002852-UOWO01002852.1-activated-sludge-metagenome-genome-assembly--contig:-NODE-2852-length-20807-cov-5.615362_pt1 | contig 20807 bp, 20 predicted proteins | sample MGYA00238148_ERZ761564 | MGnify/ENA primary metagenome ERZ761564 (study PRJEB28885, sample SAMN05720194) | activated sludge metagenome | isolation source: Anaerobic digester | place: USA... | reverse complement strand
TTACTTTTTAAAAAATTTAAATAAGCTCCAAAACAATATATTGTGAATAGTGAAATTAAATCATTCATTTCAAAACTTCCTAGCGTAAAAGTTGGAACTGCACTCTAAAAAACGTAAAGGATTATGATAAAAATTGTGATTTCTTTCATAGAAAGACATTTTAAAAACTTGTTAATAAATGGGTGAAAAATATAAATAATAATGTAATTTACTACAAACCAATTTATACCAAAAAAAGAAAAAGAGATGTTTTGTAAAATTCCACCCAAGAGAATTCAATCTCGCCTAAACTTATAGAAATAAAATAGAAGGTAACGATATAAAATAATGATTCAAGCACTATTCTTAGAACTTTTTCAAAACTGAATTTAGTTGAATTAATCATAAAGAAACCAGAAATCATCATGAAAATCACGACTCCAAGATTTCCAAGTTCTGATAAGTTTAAAACTATGCTATTTAATCCAAAAGGCAAATCAGATGCATTTACTCCTGCGTGTATTGAATAGTGAGAAAGAATAATCATGATAATTGAAAAAATTCTAATCAATTCAAATATTGAGTTCCTAATCTTTGCTTTATCCATAAAATTCGATTTCCTTTATACAACTTCATACATATTAGCGCGGCAATAATCATTTGCAATTTGAAAACCGAGAACGATTGTTGATAAATTATTGGAATACTAAAAGAATGAAATTATTATTTGACTATGATATGTTATACATAAAGTGTTGGCTTTGTTTGCTAAAGAAAGGAAATTTCATGAAAATATTAATTACTGGTGCCGCAGGTTTTATTGGATCTTTCTTATCAAAGAAATTATTAGAAACAACAAAACACGAAGTTTTTGGTTTAGATAATCTAAATGATTATTATGATATTTCTTTAAAGGAAAATAGATTAAGAATGTTGTTGCCTTTTCAAAAATTTTCATTTATTAAAGGCGATATTTCCGACAAAGCATTTATTGAAAATATTTTTTCAAAAAACCAGTTTGATGTAGTTGTTAATCTAGCTGCTCAAGCGGGCGTTAGATATTCTATCACTAATCCAGAAGCATATATTCAATCCAACATTATTGGCATGTTTAATATTCTCGAGGCTTGTAGACATTTTCCTGTTAAACACCTAGTTTATGCATCATCATCATCTGTCTATGGTGGCAATACTAAGGTCCCCTTTTCAACTGATGATAAAGTAGATAATCCAGTGAGCTTATATGCCGCAACTAAGAAAAGCGATGAATTGTTAGCCCACGCTTATTCAAAACTTTATAATATTCCGACAACAGGTTTAAGATTTTTTACAGTATATGGGCCAATGGGAAGGCCCGACATGGCTTATTTTAGTTTTACAAACAAACTAATCAAAGGTGAAACTATAGAAATATTCAATTATGGCAATTGTAAAAGAGATTTTACTTTTGTGGATGATATAGTTGATGGAATTATTAAAGTAATTAACAAGGCTCCAAGTAAGAAAAATGGAGAAGATGGTTTGCCAATTGCTCCTTACAAAATTTATAATATCGGTAATAATAACCCAGAAAATCTTTTAGATTTTGTACAAATTTTGTCTGAAGAACTAATCAGGGCTAATGTTCTCCCAAAGAGTTATGATTTTGAATCCCATAAAAAACTAGTGGCTATGCAAAAGGGCGATGTCCCTGTTACATATGCAGATGTAAGCGAGCTTGAAAGAGATTTCGGATATAAACCATCAACCAGTTTAAGAAATGGATTAAGAAAATTCGCAGAGTGGTACTATTCGTACTACCTTGAAGGGAAAAGTTAATAAAAAATAAATAACTTATATAACCGGTGTGTCTCAAACTAACTGATTTATATAATAAAATTGTTAAAAGCGAGGTAAAGAAATGAAAATTGCAATAGCTGGAACTGGATATGTAGGATTATCAAATGCTATTATCCTAGCACAACATAATGAAGTAATAGCGGTAGATGTCATCGCATCTAAAGTTGATTTGATTAACTCAAAAAAGTCACCAATTGTTGACAAAGAAATAGAAGAGTATTTAGCAACAAGAGAATTAAACTTAATCGCTACACTTGATGGTGATTCAGCTTATAGACAATCGGAATTAGTTATCATTGCTACACCAACTAATTACGATAGCAAAACTAATAAATTTGACACGAAGTCTGTTGAATCTGTCATTGAACAAGTTAAAAGAGTCAATCCAAGCGCTTGGATTGTTGTTAAATCAACGGTTGGAGTGGGCTTTACCAAGTTTATAAGAGAAAAACAAAATTACGATAGAATCCTTTTTTCTCCAGAATTTTTGAGAGAAGGAAAAGCCTTATATGACAATCTTTATCCTTCAAGAATCGTTGTTGGTGTTCCAGAAAAAAAAGATCCATTTTTATCTAAGGCAAAAGAATTTGCATCTTTGCTTCAAAAAGGCGCCCTTAAAAGCGACATTAGTACATTTATTTTGGGCTGCACTGAAGCCGAAGCCGTCAAACTATTTGCAAATACATATTTAGCCCTCAGAGTTGCTTATTTTAATGAGCTAGATACTTTCGCCCAAGCTAAGGGATTGGATACTCTCGATATCATTCAAGGTGTTTGTGCAGATCCAAGAATTGGTGATTATTACAACAATCCATCATTTGGTTATGGTGGCTATTGCTTACCGAAAGACACAAAAGAATTAAAAGCAAATTTTCAGGATGTTCCAGAAAACTTAATTTCTGCAATTGTTGAATCAAATAGAACAAGGAAACAGTTCATTTGTGACGAAGTGTTAAAAGCCGCTGGATACAAAAATGATGGGACCGATGACATTACTGTTGGTATATACAGACTTACAATGAAAAGTGGGAGTGACAATTTCAGGCAATCTTCTATTCAGGGCGTAATGAAAAGGCTCCAGGCTAAAGGCGTAAAGATTGTTATCTTTGAACCAACAACAAAGGATGAAGAATTTTTCAATTGCAAAGTGATTAAAAATTTTGATGAGTTTAAAAAGATTTCAAAAATAATTATTGCAAATCGTTATGACAAAACTCTTGAATCTGTTAAACAAAAAGTCTATACGAGAGACCTGTTAATGAGGGATTAGAATGAGCGATATAACATTATCAAGAAAAATCAATAACTCATTTAAATGGTCTTTTGTGGGACAAATTTGTGCGAAATTAACTAATCCTATTTCCACAATGATTTTAGCCAGAATTTTAGCGCCAGAGATTTTTGGCATTACTACCGCGGTTACAATGGTTATTTCTTTTTGCGAAATTATTGCTGATAGTGGCTTTGCTAAATATTTGATTCAACATGATTTCGAAAGTAAAGAAAAATACGAGAAGAGCTTTTCTGTAGCGTTTTATGTGTCAATTTTTCTTTCCTTAATTATGTTCGCAGTTATTATTGCATTTGCTGGACCAATCTCATCCCTCATATCAAATAGTGGATACGAAAAAATCTTAATGTTTTCAGCTATTCAAATTCCTATTTATACTGTTAACTCCATGTATAATGCTGATCTTAGAAGAGAATTTAAATTCAAAAAGATTTTTATTTCTAGTCTGGCATCTATTGCGACACCTTTTTTAATTACTGTTCCACTGGCATTATTAAATTTTTCATACTGGTCGCTAGTTGTTGGCTCGATTGCTTCAATATTATTTCAAACAATAATTCTTACATTTTTTTCGAAAACTAAGTTGAAATTGTTCTTTTCATTTAAACTTTTAAAGGAAATGTTTGCGTATTCTATCTCGATGGTAATTGAAGCAATTTTGATTTGGCTCTGTTCTTGGGCTGCTGTCTTTATAGTTGGAAAATTTTACGATGCTTATCATGTTGGCTTATTTAAAGTATCAATTTCAACCGTAGCTAGTATTTTTGCCATACTATCTACCACTGTGACTTCTGTTTTATTTCCTTCTTTTTCGAGACTAAAAAACGATGAAGTTGAATTCAAAAAAATTTTTGTTAATAGCCAAAAAATTACTTTGTGTATAGCCGTTCCTTTAGGCGTTGGAGCCTTGCTTTTTTCTAAACTTATAACATTTATATTTTTAGGATCACAATGGAGTGATGCCTCTTTGGGTATTGGCCTAATCAGCATGGCTTTCGCATTAAAGTGCTGTTATTCCTACTTTTTAAGCGAGGTATTTAGATCAAAAGGCAATTATGTCCACTCCATTATTTTTCAAGCCTTGATGTTCATTATTCAGATAATTCTTTTCTTAACACTCGGAAAGATTAGTTATGATTGGGCTGTCTATTCCTATTTAATTTCGAACTTATCCTATGTGGTTGTGTCAATAATTTACCTAATCGCAAAATATAAATTTAATTTAATTGAACTAATCAAACCATTAAAAGCTCCTTTAATTTCATCTATCTTTATGTTTGTCCTATTCCTTCCCTCCTTCTTTTTTAACTATGGATTTTTACAACAAATTGGCATCATTTTAATTATGTCCATTGGCTATTTTTCGTTCATGGCTATATTTTTTAGAAAGAGTTTTAAAGAAGTGGTCGCTTTTGTGCTGAGAAAATAATTATGAAAATTCTTTTTGTAATCAACATGTTGTCTACTGGAGGCGCTGAACGCGTTGCTTCTCGTTTATGTTCTTATTGGGCGAAAAATCATGAAGTAACAATTTTTCAAACATCTTTTAATAATAAAAAAGAATATTTTCTAGCTGATGAAATTAGATATATCAATCCTTGCGACGAAAAAAGATTATCTAGACTACAACTCATTCGAAAACTAAGAAAAGCGGTTAAGACATCAAAACCGGATGTTGTTGTGTCTTTTTTGGATACTGGGCATTTCTATACATCCCTAGCTTGCATGGGATTAAAAACTATTCACGTTTGTTCTGAAAGAAACGATCCATACAATGTTCCAAAGCAAAAGATATTTAGAATAATGAGAATATTTGCTTTCAACCTTTGCAAAGCCGTGGTCTTTCAAACCGAAGGCGCTAGAGACTTTTTTGCAAGAAAAATAAGGAAAAAAGGATTTATTATTCCTAATCCAATTGTCTACAAAGATAGTCTTTTGCCAATTGAATCGAGAGAAAAAATTGTTGTTTCAGCCGGAAGATTGGAAGAACAAAAGAACTATCCGCTTCTTATAAAAGCATTTGAAATGTTTTCAAAAAGTAATAGAGACTATGTTCTCAACATTTTTGGTAGTGGTTCCTTAGAAAATGAACTAAATGATTTGATAAAAAGCGACAAATTTGAAAATAAAATATTCATCAAAAAGTTTAAAACAAACATTGAAGAAGAGTTCAAAAAATCTTCAATTTTCGTAATGAGTTCATCACACGAAGGTTTACCAAATTCCCTAATGGAAGCTATTGCTATAGGAACTCCATCAATTTCGACTGATGCTAATCCTGGTGGGCCAAAATTCATTTTATCAAGATGCAAAGGTTCCATTTTGGTTAATAACAACGATTTAGATGGATTGTCAAAAGCAATGAATGAAATTGCATCAAATTATAAGAAATATTACGATCTTGCTCAAATAGATGCTATTAATTTGAGAAATGATTTTTCTTTGAAAAATATCGGCGAATTGTGGATTGACCTATTTCATAAATTGTTGGAGAAAAAATGATAAAGAGTTTTATTAATCTACACTGTGGAGAAAAAAATAAAGTTCCAATTTTGATTGGTTTCATTCTTTTCTTTGCTATGCTTTCAACAACATTGCTTTTTACATATCATGATATCCTTCATATTGTCGCCCTAGGATTACAGATTATCTTTTTTGGATATAATGTATTCTTATTTTTTAAGACTAAAAATTATAATTTCTCTTTCCTTATCTTTATTGTTCCTTTTGCGATTTCTGTAGCTATTTCTTTGATTCTCAATGGCTATAATTCTAATTACAATACCATCGCTTCGGAACTTCTCATCTTTATCTCCATTGTGTATTTCGCTCAAACAATCCCCAATAAAAAAGATTGCTTTTCTATTGTTAAGATATGTCTTGTTATCTTTGTTTTCTATTTCTTGATTGTCTATTTTATGGATTTTGTTACTTTGGTTAAATCTAACGATTTTTCCGATGTTCGATTTGGTGACAAAATCGCACCAATTAACATGATAACCATCTATTTTGATTTAGTTTGCGCTTTTGTCTTTTTAGCAACAATGCAAAAATTTAAAAGCAAAAAAATCCTCTATGCGATAATTCTTTTATTCATTTATGTAATCTCTTTTTTGTGCGGAGTTTCTACTGGGAGTAAGCAATTTATTGTAGTTACTCTTGTTGTGAATCTTATTTCTTTGATTTGGTTCTTTGGGAAACGAAGATGGTATATCTCGCTTGCAATCATTGTTTCTTTATTGCTTTTGTCAATATTTTTACTTACTCTTCCTATTTTTTCAACTATTGCTGAAAGATTCAAATCTATGTTTGATTTGCTCACCGAACAAGAGGGAAGCGACTATTCTTCTGCAACAAGAATTATGATGTTTAACGAAGCAATATATCTTTTTACGAAAAGACCTGTCTTTGGTTATGGTCTCTGGGGCTATGCCATAAATGGATCGTATGGCACTTATAGTCATAACACACTATCCAATATTTTATGCGAGTTTGGTGCCATAGGCTTTTTTACTTTTGGCTTTCTTGTATTTGGTCCAATTCTCATGAAATTGGCAAAAAACAAAAAAGATTTTTTTATAGACAAATCAGTTTGGATTGCGCTTCTTTGTATCGTTATTCAGTTTGCTTTTGGCGTTTTATATTCTCACAAAATTACATTTGTAATTACCGCAATTTCATGTATATATTTTTACGATGGAAGTGTTCCAAAAATAAAAAATGTTTCTCATTTGCCACAAATAGAGAATGGGAACTGGTTAAGTATTAACATCTAAATTCTTCCGAAATATTTGAAAAAGAAATGGCAAAGAAATTGAACCAATTAAAATAAATATAATGCCACTATACCCAAACAGTAGAAATCCACTAATTAATTTAATTATTGAAAACACTAATAAAACCAATACAAGTGAAAAAAAAGTTACCAGTAGATTTGAAGGAAACAACTCTTTCATTTTTTTGACTTTAAAGGAAAAAATGAGAAGGGCAGACAAAGAAATACAGCTTATTGACGAAACGATAATATGGCCAATTTTTAAATCAATCTTTTGTTTAATTGCATCATTAATCATTTTTGAATATTTTTGATCATATCCTTCTTCACTCCCAATTTTTATTGAGAAATCCTTTTTTTCAGCAAAAAAACTGGAGAAAGTTTCGAGCATTATTTTGTTTGAAAATTCTTTTTTGTCTATTAGTGCGCCAGCTTTCATTTTTGAGCAAGGAACAGAAGCGTATAATAAACGTGAAGAGATTATAAAATCATTGAAAAAATTATACAATTTTTCAGAGCCTCCCTCTTCTATTTGAAAAATGTTCGCTATGTGTATAGAAGGAAGGAACGAAGCATTTGTACCTGACGTAGACAGCGTTTCTCCTAATAGTTCATCGTAATCGCTCGCGACTCCTTTTGAAATGAGCTTATCTGCAAAAAGGTTAGAAATGTAAATGGCATTTGATGAATCGTTGCCGCTTGCATTTGTACTATACATTAGATTAACGTCTGTTCCTCCAACTGTGTAATGTTCAATTTCATTTTCTGTAATTGTTTCAATACTAAATACTGGAAAATTGACAATTGATAGTACTTCGCTTTCAATTGTCAATCCATCTTCAGCATTATTTTTGGCGTCAACAAAGAGATATGACATAGGTGAGTGATAAACGTTCATGGAATAAAACGCCATACCTAATGTGTTTTTATACTGCTGAACACAAACCTTTGAATCATTAAAATTATCTTCATTTATATCTATGCTGATTTGGTAAAAAGAGTTTTCTTTTTCAATTGAAGAAGAAAAATATTGATATCCATAGTCTTGCTCAAAAAGAGTTACTGCTGATCCACAACAAAATAAAAACGAAAGAATTAAAACAAAAGAAAGCTTATTGAATTTAAAGAAACTAATTGTTTTTACCCAAAAAGATTTTAAACTGTCAATTATTTTGCTTTTAACCATCTTCAGTTCCTATCATTTACTAATAATATATCATATTATATACTATTAAGAAGAAAAGAGAATTATTATGAAAGTCGTAATTTTAGCCGGAGGTCTTGGAACTAGGATCTCTGAAGAATCTCAATTTAAACCAAAGCCAATGATTGAAATCGGTGGAATGCCAATCTTGTGGCATATCATGAAAGAATTTTCAGCGTTTGGCTACAACGAATTCATCATTTGCGCTGGTTATAAACAGGAATATATCAAACAATGGTTTAGTAACTATTCTTTATTTACCAACGATGTCACTTATGACTTTAGCAAAAATGGTGAAATTACTTTACATAGTAAACATGCTGAAAAGTGGAAAGTTACAGTAGCCGACACGGGATTACACACTCAAACCGGTGGACGTGTAAAAAGAATCAAAGATTATGTTGGAAACGAACCATTTATTCTCACATACGGCGATGGCGTCTCAGACATCAATATTGACGAACTTGTGAAAACCCACAAAAAAAGCGGAAAAATCGGCACAATCAGTGTCTATAATTTTGGCCAAGATAAAGGCGTTCTAGAACTCGGGCCTAACGATGAAGTCAAAGCCTTCCGCGAGAAGTCAGATTTAGATGGCGATTTAATTAATATTGGTTTCATGGTTTTAGAACCAGCCTTCTTTGATTACATTGACGGTGATGAAACCGTTTTAGAAAAATCACCAATGGATAAACTAGTTAAACAGCACCAGCTCTCCGCCTATGTTCATAAAGGTTTCTGGCAATGCATGGACACGTTAAGAGAAAAAGAAAGATTAGAAAAAGCTTGGAGTTCTGGACATGCCCCTTGGAAGGTTTGGAAGGACTAATATGAAATTTGATTTATCTTTTTATAAAGATAAGACAGTTTTGATTACTGGTCATACTGGATTTAAAGGTTCGTGGCTTTCTCAAATCCTCTTATTAGCTGGAGCGAAAGTTATCGGTTATTCACTTGAGCCAAACACCAACCCGAATCTTTTCAGCATACTTAAATTAGACGAAAAGATGCACTCATACATTGGAGATATCCGAGACTTAAGGAAACTAAGCGAAGTATTCGATCGTCATCAACCTCAAATAGTCATTCATTTAGCGGCTCAACCAATCGTTAGAGATTCTTATAAAGACCCGGTTTATACTTATGAAACTAATGTGATTGGCACTGTTAATATTTGCGAATGCGTTCGCCAACATCCCTGCGTAAAATCATTCCTTAATGTCACTACGGACAAAGTATATGAAAATAACGATATTCCTAATCATCCATTCAGAGAAGACGAAAAGCTTGATGGCTACGATCCTTACAGCAACTCAAAAAGTTGCAGTGAGTTAGTTACCCATTCTTACGTAAAAAGTTTTTTGCATTCTTTAGGCATACCAACAAGTACTGCAAGAGCGGGTAATGTCATAGGTGGAGGAGATTTCTCAAACGATCGAATCATCCCTGATTGTTATCGTGCCCTAGCCGGCAAAAAGCCTTTAGTGATTCGCAATCCTCAATCAACAAGACCATATCAACATGTTTTTGAACCTTTGATTTGCTACTTAGTGATTGCTCAAAAACAATACGAAGACAGGTCTTGTGCTGGAGCATACAATGTCGGCCCTAATTCCGATAGCTTTGTTAATACTAAACTTCTCGTTGAAAAATTTAAGCTGCATGCTTCCGATTTTGAATATCGAATCGAATCAGATGGAGGCCCTCATGAGGCTGCATTCTTATCATTGGATAATTCAAAGATCAAAAAAGTGTTTGGCTGGTTTCCATTAATGGATATCGGCAAAGCAGTAAAAATCACCGCTGAATGGTACAAAGCCTTCATCAATAAAGAAGATATGATTGGAGTTTCTAACAAACAAATCAAGGAGTATTTTGGCGTATGAAAAAAGTTGTAGTCACTGGTGCTTCTGGTTTTGTTGGTTCGGCTGTCATTAAAAACATATTAGAGAGAGATGTTCAAATCTTAGCTTTGGATGTTGTTGATGACCCTTCTTTTAGACTCGATCTCGCAAATCCAAAACTAACATATAAAAAATGTGATATTTTTCAACTGGATGAAGTAAGAAAATATCTTTTAGATGGTGGCTTTGATGCTTTTTATCATTTTGCATGGATTGGTTCAGCTGGTCCACTTAGAGAAGATATCGATGTCCAGATTAAAAATGCGACTGGAACAGTCGAGTTGATGAAACTTGCTCACGAATGCAATATCAAAAAGTTTATTTGTGCTGGAACAATAATGGAGTTTGAAACTTTTTCAGCCATCTATGCTCAGGGTAATAAACCTCAAATGTCCTACATCTACGGAGTGGGTAAACAATTAGCTCATTTACTTTGTAAACCAATCGCTAATAAACTTGGAATTGACTTGGTATGGGCCTATATTACCAACGCCTTTGGTGTTGGCGAAAAGTCTCCACGTCTCATTAATTCAACAATTAGAAAATGTATTAAAGGCGAACCACTTGAGTTCACAAGCGGAACTCAAAAATACGATTTCCTATATATTGACGATGTCGCCGAAGCCTTCTATTTGCTTGGCGAAAAAGGAAAGGCTAACAAATCCTATGTAATTGGATCAGGAAAAGCTGGACCTCTTAGAACATTTCTAGAAAAAGCTGTTCGTATGTGCGATGCAAATGCTAAGCCGTTGTTTGGCAACATGCCATTCACCGGAACTGATTTAGAAATTAATGTTTTCTCAATTCAAGAATTGCAAAATGACTGTGGATTCGAGCCTAAAGTCTCTTTTGAAGAAGGCATTAAAAGAACATATGAGTGGCTAAAAAAAGAGGAAGCATAAATGGTACAGAAATTTTCTTTTCAAAAATTAGAACTTGATGGGGCATATTTGATTAAGCCTTTTTTTGCTTCGGATATAAGAGGTGGGTTTTTAAAAGACTATTCTAAAGATCTTTTTAAAGCCAACGGAATTGACTATGAATTGAGTGAAGTGTTTTATACAATCTCCCATAAAGGAGTTATTCGTGCGCTTCATTTTCAAGAAATTAATCAACAGCCAAAGCTCGTTAGGTGTGTTTCTGGTAAAGTATTTGATGTCATCGTCGATTTGAGACCAGAATCGTCTACTTTTAAAAAGTGGTTAGGCTTTTATCTGACTGGAGATAACATGGACGAGTTACTTATTCCTGCTCATTTTGCTCATGGATATTTAGTTTTAGAAGACTCAATCGTTTCTTATAAATGCGCTGCTCCTTTTGATGGAGCAAATGACAGCGGAATTATGTATAACGACCCTGACATTAATGTCACATGGCCATTTGAAGAAATTGGAGGAGAAGGTAATTTGATCATTGCAGAAAAAGACAAAAACCTTCAATCTTTCCAAGAATATGTAAAGCGGGGATGCAAATAATGAGACAGAAAATGCTATTTATCGCTTCCATGCCTTCGGAGAAATTTCATTTCGATGGTGAAAGAAATAAATCGGGAGATGTTTTTTCTTGCTTGAAACAAATGAATTATGACATCGATATAATCGATTACACAAAGAATAAATACCTTCAAACAATGAAATTAATTTGGAAAGCAATGTTCAAAAAATATGATGCTATTTTCATCTCCAAATGCGTTGTCGGTGGAACAATTGCTCTCCATCAAATTCTTAAATTTGGAAATAAACGTAATCGCAAAAACATTTACTTTTATCTCATTGGTAATGGATTTGAGGGCTTTGATGATAAAAAATATTACAAAAATGACTTAAAGAGTTGCCAAGCTGTCATCGTTGAATCATTAGATGTTGTTAAGTCACTCGCGGAACACGGAATTATGAAAACCCATATTTTTCCATGTGTTAAAAAAGAATATGTTCTTAAACCAACTCAAAAAGATTACTCAAAAGACGAACCATTAAAACTTATCTTTTTCTCTCGTGTTATCGAAGATAAGGGTGTCTTAGACGCAATCGAAGCCGTTAAAAAATTGAATCAAGATAAGATTAAATTTACATTAGATATTGCGGGAGGATACCCAGAAGAAGACCCAGCGCATAAAATTGCTGAAGCAGAAGCAAAAAAATACCCATTTATTGTCTATTACGGAAAGTCTTTTCATATTTCGGGGATTGAATCCTATGAGAGATTACAACAATACGATCTTCACACATTTCCTTCTCATTTTTTTCAAGAATGCGCTCCAGGATCAATTCTCGATATGTTTATTGCAGGAGTTCCAACTATCTCTTCGCTTTTTCCAAATGCTTTAAATGTGATGAACGAACGAAATTCTTATTTCTTTGGTTTCAAAGATTTTGATGATTTTGTTGCAAAACTTGATTACATTTACGCTCACAAAGATGAACTCAACGCCAAAAGAATCGAATCAAATAAAGAAGCACAAAAGTACTTTCCGGCAACTTTTATTAAGTTTGTTGGAGACTTGTTTAATAAGGAGAATGTATGAAAGGTATAATTTTAGCTGGTGGAAGCGGAACACGCCTATATCCACTTACTCTCTCGGTTTCAAAACAACTCTTGCCTGTCTATGACAAGCCGTTAATTTACTATCCTTTGAGCATACTAATGCTCGCCGGAATTAGAGACATACTAATCATTAGTACTCCGACTGATTTGCCAAGATTTAAGTCACTTTTTGGTGACGGCAGTGATTTTGGCATGAGACTAGAATACAAAGAGCAACCATCACCAGATGGTCTTGCTCAAGCTTTTATTCTTGGAGAGGACTTCATCGGTGGTGATGCCGTGGCTATGGTGCTTGGTGATAACTTATTCTATGGTGGCGGAATTAGAAAAAGACTTCTTGCCGCTACTGAAAAAGCTGAAAAAGGGATTGCTACTATTTTTGGATACTTTGTAAGCGATCCAGAGAGATTTGGCATTGCGGAATTTGATGAAAATTTAAATGTGCTTTCGATCGAAGAAAAACCAAAGAACCCAAAGACCTCTTACGCGATTACCGGTCTCTACTTTTTTGATAATAAGGCCTCTGAATATGCAAAAAATGTAAAGCCATCTATTCGAGGTGAATTAGAAATAACTGATGTTATTCAGCAATACCTCGATAAGAATAGATTAACGATTGACCTTTTAGGTCGTGGATTTACTTGGTTCGACACAGGCACAACTGATTCATTAGTTGAAGCGAGTCAATTTGTGCGAATGATTGAAAACCATCAAGGCATTCAGCTTTCTTGTCTGGAAGAAATTGCCTTTATTAATGGCTGGCTTAGCAAAGAAAAACTCATTGAAAGAGCAACAGCCATGGGCAAAAGCCAATATGGAAAACATTTGAGAAATGTTGCTGAAGGAAAAATTAAATACTAAATGAATGTAACAAAGCGAACACTAAATGATTTGTTAATCTCATTTAGCTCTGTTAAGGGGTTTCATGAAACATCCTCTTTACTAGAATGGATTAACCAAGAAAACGCGGGCAATAAAGCCGTTCTTTCTCTTTGTGAAATTTCAAGTGATTCGTTTTGGTTTTTCGATGAAGATAATTCAATTATTAGGAATAGAAACAATTCCTTTTTTTCGATTTCCGGTATAAAAAGAGAAGATAGCGAACAACCAATAATACTTCAAAATGAAATTGGCTATTTAGGCATTATTGGGAAAAGGATTGATGGAGTTTTGCATTTTTTAATGCAAGCTAAAATTGAACCTGGGAATATTAATAATATTCAAATATCGCCCACCATTCAGGCAACCGAGAGCAATTTTACTCAAAAACATGGTGGCAGAGTCCCTCATTACTTAGAATACTTTCAAAATGTTAATAATTACGAAGTAGTGTACGATGGGGAAGAGCCCGAACAATGTTCTAGATTTTTTAAGAAATTTAATCGGAATGTTATTATTATTCTTCCTGATGATGAAACGATTCAAATATTGCCTCATTTTAGATGGATGACAATCAACCAAATCAAATATTTAGCCAATCATTATGATAACTTAGTGAATATGGATACACGGACGGTTTTATCGTGTATCCCATATGACTTGAGCGATAATATCGATAGTCTTTCATCTTTGTTATTCAATGGCGAGGATAAATCCAACATTTTTTTAGAAAAAATCCATAAATCGAAGCATTATGGTAATAGCGCGAAGCTAGTTAAATTAAGTGACTTGAATATGTGGATGGTGAATAGCAAAGGTATTTTTTGCTCTCATTCGTATCCATTTCATTTTGAGTTCTTTGACATCAAAATTGATGGTCGTGAAGTCACTCATTGGACACAACCACTTGCGGTGGCGAATGGAAAAGCTCTCTTCGCTCTGCTCTCATTCAAAAGAAAAGAAGAAATTCTCTTCCTTATAAAAGAAAAACCCGAAATCGGATGTGCAAAAGGCGTTTGTTTTGGACCAACGTTGCAACTTGAAAGCCCATATGATGACTATTGCCCTCAAAATAGATTTGAAATTTTCTTATTTGAAAGTTTACTTTGCAAAAATTCCGAAATTGACACCATTCTATCGGAAGAAGGTGGCCGTTTTTACCACGAAGAAAACCGAAATATCGTTGCTATGTATGATAAAGATATTAGTGACGATGAGGTTGCTGATTTGGGTTATTATGCGGCAAACTATAAGACAATTAGAAGAATGATTGAAAAAGAACACATTGTAAATATTCAATTAAGAAACTTAATATCATTATTGGAGGCTAACTATGGCAAAAATTAGAATTGCAATACTAGGCGCTTCGGAAATTGCTTATCGAAGGTTTTTACCTGCTCTAATCAAGGACCAAAGATTTGAGTATGTTGGAGTCGCCTATGAAAGAGAGCAAGATGCTGAAAAGGTGCTTGATTTTAAAGCCAATTATGGCGGTCATATTTTTACTTCTTTCAATGATGTTTTCAATGATCCAAGTGTTGATGCTGTCTATGTACCTCAGCCTCCCGCATTCCATTTTAGCTTTGGAAAAAGAGTTCTCGAATCTGGTAAACATCTTTTCATGGAGAAACCTTTCACAATTGATTTAAAAGACACTCAAACTTTAATTAATATAGCAAAAGATAAAAAATTAGGCGTAGTTGAAAACTATATGTTTAGGTTTCACAAACAAATTAAGGCATTCCAAGACCTAGTTTTAAATGAAGACTTAATCGGTAAAGTTAAAAAATACGAAGTTCGCTTCTCATTCCCACGCCGAGCGACGACCGATTTTAGATACAACAAAAAATTGGGGGGTGGAGCGCTTTTTGACTGTGGTGGTTACACAATTATGCTCTCTGATATTTTGCTTGCTAGGAAGGGCCAAATCACTGCTTTTCGCCCTATTTACTCAGATGAATTTGAAGTTGATATTGGTGGAGAAGGCCTGTTTGAAAACAAAGGTTTGAAATGCGAGTTTTCTTTTGGCATGGACAACCCATATTTTTGCTATGCAAAAGCCTATGGCGAAAAAGGAATTCTCATAGCCAACCGTGTACTAACCGCTCCATCTGATTTCGATGTAAATTTTGATATTCTAGATTCATTAGGAAATATAATTAGACAAATTAATATTGGGATTGATGATTCTTTCTTAAAGTCTATAGACAATTTCTATAAAGCTGTATCCGAGAACGAGATTAGAAAAGAAAATTATGAAATAATAACAAGGCAGGCTGAAATGATTGAAAAGGTCAAAGCCTTAGGAGGAATAAAATAATGGGAGTCAAAATAACAAAAACCGAGCTTGAAGGTGTTCTCATCATTGAACCAGATTACTTTTACGATAATCGTGGATACTATTGCGAAACATTTTCTGAGCGATCACTAAAAGAACAAGGATTCATCGCCCCAAAATTTGTTCAAGATAATCAGAGCCTTTCTGTCAAAGTTGGAATTGTTCGGGGGATTCACTTTCAAATAAATCCCAAACCTCAAAGCAAATTAGTTCGATGTTCTAGAGGTCGAGTTTTCGATGTCATAGTTGATCTTAGAAAAGACTCTAAAACATTCAAAAAATGGATTGGTATTGAGCTTTCTGAAGAGAACAAAAAACAAATTTGGATTCCAAATTGGTGTGGCCACGCCTTCATGACTTTAGAAAACAATTCTATTGTTCAATATAAAGTGGATGAATTTTATTACAAAGAGTACGATCGTGCCATTCAATTCGATGATCCAGAAATCAATGTTTGTTGGCCAATTAAAAACCCCATAAAATCAGAGAAAGACATTAAAGCTCCCTACCTAAAGGATAGCGATGTCAATTTCTCATTGGAGATGAGTAAACATGTCAAATAAATGTGCAGTTGTTACTGGAGCAAATGGTTTTATCGGGAGAAATCTCGTAATTTCGTTGCTGAAAAATGATTACTTTGTTTTCGCGGTAGTGACTGAAGAAGAATCTTTAAAAGATTTATGCAACGACAATCTTAAACAGGTTAAATTATTTTTTGAAGATTACTGCAAATTAACTTCTATCATTGATTTGAATGTTGACATATTTTACCATTGCGCCTGGCAAGGGGTCTGGGGAAAAGCTTTTGAAGATTATTCTCTGCAAATGAATAACGCAATTGTTTCGGGTAAAACAATGGAAATAGCGGCCTTGCTTAAGGCTAAGAAGTTTGTGCTAATTTCTACTGTCAATGTTCTCGAAACGAAAAAAGTAATTTTGGAATCTGATAAATATTTAAAACTTAGGGCGACGACAAACTATGCAATGGCCAAAATATCAGCTGAGATGATTTGTCGAACTTTATCTTCTTCAAACGGAGTGGAATTTAATTGCGCATACATCGCCATGGTTTTTGGAGAAGGAAATTATTCTTTAATGGTTCCAAATGTCGTTATGAAAAAATTACTTCATGGTAATTCACCAGACTTAATAGAAGGAAATGGCTTGTATGATTTGATTTATGTCAAAGATGTTGCTGATGGCTTGTTGGCCATCGGTGAGAGAGGTAAAAATATGATTTCTTACTATCTTGGACATAGACAATTAAAAACTTTTAAAGAAATTTTTACTGAGATTGGATTAATTCTTAATAAAGATGTGAAAATGAATTTTGGAGCCTATCCTGACGCTAATTATATTGATTATTCACTCGTTGACTTAGATGCTTTGCATCGTGATACTGGCTTTGAAACAAATCATTCTTTTGAAGATTCTATTTTGAGTACTTCAAAATGGATAAAAGAAAATCTAGGAGATTAATTTATGAACATTTTAGTTACTGGTGGCGCTGGTTTCATTGGTGGAAACTTCCTGCATTTGATGGTCAAAAAGCACAAAGAGAATAACTATATTTGCTTAGATGATCTGACTTATGCTGGAAATTTGGAGACTCTTGCCCCCATCATGAATGAAAAAAATTTCAAATTCATTAAAGGCAATATTTGTGATGCTGCATTCGTTAATGATGTTTTCGAAAAAGAGAAAATTGAAGTTGTAATAAACTTTGCGGCTGAGACTCATGTGGATAGATCAATCACTAATCCCTCTATTTTCTTACAAACGAATGTCTGTGGAACAGGTGTTCTCCTTGATGCTTCACTGAAGAACAATGTAAAACGATATCATCAAGTCTCGACAGATGAAGTTTACGGAGACCTTCCCCTAGATAGATTAGATTTGTTTTTTACTGAAGAAACGCCGATTCGCACATCAAGCCCGTATAGCTCATCTAAAGCTGGAGCTGACTTGCTTGTATTAGCTTATTATCGCACCTTTGGATTACCTGTCACAATTTCCCGTTGCTCAAACAACTATGGGCCCTATCAATTCCCTGAAAAGCTTATCCCTTTAATGATACAAAAAGCTTCCAAAAACGAAAAGTTGCCCGTTTACGGGAAAGGCTTAAATGTGAGAGATTGGCTCCATGTCTACGATCATTGCGAAGCCATTGATTTAATTTTGGAAAAAGGAGTCGTTGGTGAAGTTTATAATGTCGGAGGTCACAACGAAAAGACCAATCTTGAGGTTGTGAAAATTATTCTTAAAGCTCTTAACAAGCCTGATACGTTAATCAATTATGTTCATGATCGAAAAGGTCATGATTTGCGATATGCAATCAATCCTTCAAAGATTGAAAAACTTGGTTGGAAACCAAAATATTGTTTTGAAACCGGCATTCAAGAAACGATTAAATGGAACCTTGATAATCAAGAATGGCTTAGCCATGTTGAATCTGGTGAATATTTGCGTTTTATGGAAATGTATTATAAAAATAGATAACGATGGAAAAAGAAAATATTAGTTTTTTAACTATTGGATATGACCCTTATTCAGAAGTGTGGCCACATTTTTTCCATTTCTTTAATAAATTTGTTCCGTCAAACTACCAATCAGTGTTTGTTACGGTTGAGGAATTCAAAGATAAACAACAATTTGAACGTTTTATTTTTGCACAATCTAAAAGCGCCTCTTATAGTGATCGCCTAAAAGCAGGTCTGGCAAAGATTGATACTGAATATGTTGTCTTGCTTTTGGATGATTTCATCATTGCCTCACCTTTCAACTATTCAATAATGGAATTAATTCGCAAAACTATTGATGTGGATTCCCCTGATTTTATTGAGTTGGAAAACTTTACAAGTAAACCAAGAGTCGATTATAAGAAGAATAAAATGATCGGTTCATTAAAATTTACTAATCGTTATAGGATTAATCTTCAACCAGCTATTTGGAAGACGTCATTTCTAAGGAAAATCGCCAATAACGAACTTGCTAGACCTTGGGAATTTGAAATATATTGTCACAATCTATCACTATCAGATCCGAATTATGGTACTTACGATGCACGATACTGTCGTAAAAATTTATTTGTCACGATAAACGCGATTGATAAAGGAAAATACACTCGCCCATTTGCTCGTTTACTTAAAAAAGAAGGTCGGACAATACTTGGAAAGATGTCGGTTCAAACCCGTTTGGAGCACTGCAAATCTAGAACCAAAAGTTTTATTGGCGCACGCACTCCAAATTTCTTAAGAAAAATACTTAAAAGTAAGAATAAAGATAAATATTTTACGAAAGATTAACAGTTAAATTCCTACATCAAAAAACTTGATGTTACATCATTAATTTGTTTATAAAAAAAGGATTGAAACTTACGAATCAATCCCTATTTTCAAGTTGGCGGAGGAAGAGGGATTTGAACCCTCGCACACTGTTACATGTCTACGAGCTTTCCAAGCCCGCCCCTTCAGCCGCTTGGGTATTCCTCCGTGTGAATTTTGGCTGAATGAGATTTACTAAATATGCGATTAGTATTATAACAAAAAAATAAACTTATGCACTCTTTATTTTATTAATAAAAGCCCATACAATTAAAACATGCAGAAATTTCAAGTTAACGAAAGAGAAAACGGTACTTCTTTAGAAAAATATGTTCGTAAAGTATTAAATGTAGCCCCTCTTTCTTTTATCTACCGCTTATTTCGAAAAAAGGATATTAAAGTTAATGGTCATTGGGAAGATCGAAAGTTCATAATTCATTCAAATGATGAAGTTACTATTTATATCACCGACGAACAGCTTGAAGAATTGCACAAGAAAAAAGAAATTACTCCTAATAAAACGCTTTTAAAATTTATACTTTATGAAGATGATCAAATACTCTTGATTAACAAACCAAGAGGAATTCTTGTTCAAAGAGATGGCAAAGAAACCGCAAAATCCTTAGATATACTAGTTGCAGAATATGAAATGAGCAAAGAGGAGAATAACAACAATATTAATGTTATTGTGCCTAGTCTCGCTCATCGATTAGATAGAAACACCTCTGGACTTCTAGCTTTTGGAAAAACTCACGAGTCCATAACACAACTTCATTCCCTTTTTAAAGAAAGAAATTCGATAGAAAAACATTATCTCGCTCTTGTAAAAGGGCAAGTAAACAAAGACGGAGTTATTGATGTTCCTCTTTTTAAAGATGAAACAAACACTGTAAGGACTACCAGTATTGAAAAAGGTGGAAAATCCGCGAAGACAATTTATAAAGTAATTGAAACATTTGGCGAATATACTCTTTTAGACCTAACTTTAGTGACTGGAAGGACTCATCAAATTCGTGTCCATCTCTCTTACTTGGGATACCCAGTAATAGGCGATAGCAAATATGGTGATTTCAAAACAAATGCGTATTTTGAAAAAGAATATGGGCTCAAAAACCAATTCTTGCACGCTAGTGAGATGCGCTTTGGGCAACTTCAACCTCCTCTTGACTATTTATCAAATCGAAAGTTCGCTGCCCCTATGCCTGAGGAGTTTGAAACCATTATAATGAAATTAAAGGAGAAACATACGAATGAGCATTAACGAAAATTACCAACGTTGGCTTAATAGTCCAATCGTTAGCGATGACATGAAAGTCGCCTTGAAAAAGATGACCAAAGAAGAAATAGATGATGCTTTCTTCAAAGATGTGGAATTTGGAACAGCGGGAATGAGAGGTATCTTAGGGCCAGGCACCAATCGATTAAATATTTTTACAGTTCGCCGCGCAACTGTTGGATTTGCTTTGTATTTATTAGAAAAATTTCCTGAAGCAAAAACCCAAGGTGTCGTTATCTCTCACGATAACCGTCATCAATCAAGATCATTCACTTTATTGTCCGCTCAAGTTCTTAATGACTTTGGTATCAATACCTATATATTTGACAGTCTAAGGCCCACTCCTGAGCTTTCTTTTGCTGTCCGCCATCTCAAGACTTGCGCTGGCATAATGATTACCGCAAGTCACAATCCTAAAAATTACAATGGGTATAAAGTCTACGATGAAACAGGAT
>ENA-UOWO01002840-UOWO01002840.1-activated-sludge-metagenome-genome-assembly--contig:-NODE-2840-length-20849-cov-10.396653_pt1 | contig 20849 bp, 17 predicted proteins | sample MGYA00238148_ERZ761564 | MGnify/ENA primary metagenome ERZ761564 (study PRJEB28885, sample SAMN05720194) | activated sludge metagenome | isolation source: Anaerobic digester | place: USA... | reverse complement strand
CCCGAAGAACAGATGCTCCTGATCAGCGAGACCGGTTACGGAAAGCGCACCGACTACGATAACTTCAACGCCCACGGGAGGGCGACGCGGGGACAGAGGATCTACGATCCGGACGAGAAATCCGGAGAGATCGTCTGCGCCATCACCGTCAAGGAGAACGACGACGTCGTCGTGATGACCAGCCTGGGTAAGACGCTCAAAACCAGGGCCGCCGACGTACGGCTCTGCGGCAAGACCGCCCGCGGCGTGCATATCGTCAATATCGACAGCCCCGACTTCGTGATCGGCATGGACCGCATCATCAACGAAGAGGCCGAGATAGCGGTCTCGAAGCAGGCTCATGACGATGACGCCAAGAACCGCGAGTCGGAGGACGAGCCAGTTGATACGGTAGCGTACGACGATGAACCCGAGGAGCTACCCCCTGACGCCGATGACGGCGAGGTACTGGACGATTAGAGGCTCCTGAAAAGCTTCTGCCTGACACGGCCGCGATTCCATATGGGATCGCGGCCTTTTTAAATGGCTAGCCCTGGATGTTTCACGTGAAACAGGCGACGAAGCTCTGTCCCCGAGACGAGCCTCTGTCCCTCTCGCGATGTTTCACGTGAAACGCTAGACTTGTGCTGTGAGCATGTGGATCGGAATCAGTATCGGCTCGATGCGCGTGAACGGATGGGCTCGATACGAGGCGTGTTCGACACGGATAGGTCGATGGCGAACGCCGCGATACGGCTCGGAATGATCGCACCCGGGGCTCGTCTCTGCGTGGATGGCTATACCGTGCCGTTCCCGCTATGGAAGTATACTCTCGGTGTGCCGTTATTCGTTGCGACAGACATGCTATTACGAGACGTTGGCACGTCGCATGGGCGCTTCTCCGGCACGGACGGGTGTACGCTCGCGCTTTAAAGCCTGGCCAACGGCCTTGAGCCCGTCGCTATCGGCGAGCTGACGATAGTCCTCGACGCGCTCAGTGTGTTTAGCGCTATACTCGCGGCGGCGGGCTCCCTGGTCGAGGGGTTCGACGGCGACGCGATAGCGAGTTCGGATTCGGCGCTCGGTTCTCTGAGCTATCCGCCAGGATGGGCTATACCGACTACGACTCGCCATAGTACGGTGCGACGAGGAGGAATAGCGGTGACTACCGATGGGAAGCGGCGACTCAAGGGAATTCTGCTCGTTAACGTCGCGACCTGCGCCTGGGCGACGAATATAATGATCGGCCGGCTCGTGCGAGATCAGATCGGCCCGCTGACGCTGACCGCTACGCGCTATGTCGTCGCCTCTATCGTCTTCGCGTTTGTCCTACGCGCGAGACCGATCCAGGAACGGCGTCTCGGAAAGGATTGGCTCCTGCTCGGGGCGATGTCGCTGACCGGTGTCGTGTTGTTCGCCCCTACCCTATATTTCGGCTTATCCTATACGCAGGCGATCAATGGTACCCTGATCAACGGCATCGGTCCGCTCTTGACCGCGGCGTTCGCGGCCTGGTTGCTGCGAGAGCCATTTTCCGGACGGCAGCTGTTCGGGTCGGTCCTGGCGCTCGGCGGCGTCGTGGTCCTGTTGTTCGGCTCGGCCTCGGGTCCAAGCAAAGCTCTGTCCCTCAACCGCGGCGACCTGCTGATCGTAGTGGCCGTGACGTTCTGGGCGCTCTATTCGGTAGCGACGCGGCGCGTGGTTCGCGACCGTTCGCCGATTTCTGCCACGGCCCTGTCGATGTTCATCGGCTTGCCCGTGCTGCTCGTTTTCGCGGTCCTCGAGCATGGGCTTCAGCCGGTGGCCTGGACGCCTCGCCTTATCGGGCTGGTCGTGTACGTCGGGCTTGTGCCGGCGGCGCTCGGATTCTTGTGCTGGAACGCTGGTGTCAAGCTGCTTGGCGCCGGGGGCGCCATGGTGTTCTATAATACCTTACCGCTCTATGGCGCGCTGTTCGGTTTCCTGTTGCTCGGCGAGACCCTTGGGCTCGCGCATCTCGCCGGAGGCGCGTTGATACTCGGCGGCGGACTCGTCGCGGCCATTTCGAAGCGGGCCTCGCACTTGGCCGTTAATAAATAATAATGTCATTGGATTCGGCTCGACGTCATGGCTAATCGTTTCATTCGCGGAATCGACGACGGTGACATCACGACCGAGGGCGAGCTTCGCTCTGCCTTCAGGGCGCAGGCGCTCGCGACGCATCCCGACCTGGGGGGCGGAAACGATGGATCGGCCGCCGGAAACGATTTCATGCGCGTCCGGACGGAGTACGAGGCGGCTGTACGATATCTTGCTAGGCCGGCTGGAGACCCGAGGGGAGCTCCGTCGCGCAGCGCGGCGAGCGCCGGTTTCGACCGTGGGTTGTTCTACGCCGACCTGGCGATCCTGATCAAGGCCGGCTTTCCCAAACGGCCGCGCCACGATCAGGAGCGGCGCAAATACTCGCGACTTCGCCTCAACCTGCGTTCCTCTCTGTCCAGGCTGGCCGCCGAGACGCTCGCCGATCCTCTCGGGGCGTTCGACGCGTTCGAGGCGGCGCTATTCTCGCTCAGGGACAGTGGAAACGACGAAGCTACCGTTATCGTCGACCGCGTTCGTTCCCTGCTCGAGGATATGATCGACTACGAGGCCTGTGGCCTGACGCCATTGCGAGCGGCTATAGCGATCGAATACTCGAGGTTGCGAGTCTTGCTGGGGACAGAGCTGGGGGGCTCCGGCGCGGCGCTCCTCGCCTTCCTTGGCGCGCTACTCGAGGAGCTGGATCCGAGGACGATTGATGCGCGAGGGGTGCCGTACCGTGCTACGTAGCCGCCCGCCTGCGCTTGTCTTCCGCGTAGAGTGTGCGATACTGATCGCATGTCGTTTCTGCTTACAAGGACGTCGATATGGAAGCACGTAACCAGGCGGCGCGGTCAGCCGCGGTTCTCGCCGTCTTGCTCTTGATCGTCTTCGGGGCCGTCGCGACGGCGTCGTTCATCGAACGGGACTTCGGCGCGGTGGCCGTGTCGCGCGTACGCATCCCCGTACGGACGAACGACGGGCTCGACGCCTATATTCCGGGCAAGCTCTACGTTCCCGCGTTAGCCAGTGAGGCGAATCCTGTACCCGCCGTGCTGGCGCTACACGGCTATCAGAACGATAAGGATACCTCCGCCGCGTTCGCGCTCGAGCTGGCCAGGCGCGGCATCGCGGCTCTCGCGATAGACCAGTATGGCCATGGCGAGAGTCCGCTCGGCCTGAGGCATAGGGGCTACGATCGGACGAAGGGCGGTCCGGCGCGTTTCAAGCTGTTCATGAGCTTCTCGGCGCTGAACGGGGCCGGCGTCGACGGGCTCGTCGACTCGTCGATGGGCGCCACCGCGGCCTTCCGCTGGTTACGCGACCGGGACTACGTGCGCGGTGACAAAGTCGGGGTTACCGGGCACTCTATGGGTACCTGGAGCGCGGTCACGGTCGCTAGGGAGAACCCCGAGCACGCGGCCATCGTTCTCCAGTGCGGCCAGCCGTACGGCCCGGTCTACGGGGCGGACGGATCGGTCGAGCTCAAGAACTACCTGATGCTCCAGGCCCGCTACGACGAATTCGACTACTTCAGGGACTACGAGCTGACGACGGGGAGGCTGAACGAAGCAGCGCTACGCTACGGCGTCTTCGCCGGTCAGGACTCGCCCATTGCCTGGAATACTACCTACGGCCGCTTCGACGATGGTAGCGCCAGGCGCATGGAGATGATAGAGACCGTGCACCGGGGCGTGACCCATAGCTCGCGTGCTATCTCCGCGGCGATGGCCTGGTTCACCGAGGCGCTCGGCGTCGAACCGACCATAGCTCCCGACGACCTCGTCTTCATGGCGCGGGAGCTGCTCGTCGGCCTGGCCTTGCTCGTCGGAGCGCTGTCCCTGATGCCGCTGGGCTCGCTACTCCTGGCCACGCCGTTCTTCGCCGCGGTGGCCCAGCCGATGCCCGAGCGCTACGTGATGCCGTCTCGTAGCTGGCGTCGCTCCGCCGCGATCAGCGTCACCCTGAGCGCGGCCCTCTACCCGTTCATGACGCAGCTGGGCCATGGGCTGTTCCCCTATCCGGACGGCCTCTTCAAGACTCTGATGGCCGGCGGCCTGATCCTCTGGCTGGATACCTTGGCCGTCATCGCGTTCTTTTCACTACGCGCCTGGTATAGGCATGGCGAGGGCCGGCGACTCGGCGTGACGATGTACGACCTGGGCCTGTCGTTCGACCGGGAGAAGACTGTCATCGATTGGGGTATCGTCGGCAAGACGGCGCTGATGGCCCTCGCGATGTTCAGCTACCTCCTGGCCGTCGTCAGCACCTGCTATCGGGTGTTCGATACCGACCTGCGCTTCATCTGGCCGTTCCTGCGGCCGCTTACTCCCGCTCGCGCCGGGCAATTCTTCCTGTACCTTCCGTTCTTCTTCGTCTTCTTCCTGATCAACGGCGGTGTCAAACTGTTCGGGCAGATGCGCCTGCCCGAGGCGTCTTCGAGCGTACGGACGCAGTGGCTCTGGTGGGCCAAGAGCGTGCTGGTGATGCTCGGCGGGCTGGTGGTCGTGGCTCTCTTCGAGTACCTGCCGTTCTTCCTGGGCTTCGGGACCGGCTTCGCGCTCACGGGGCTGTCCCTGTTCGACGGACCCTTCATGAGCGCGCTGGTACTCATCTTCCCGCAGTTCTTCGTGCTCTTTTTCCTGGCCGTCTATTTCTTCAGGAAGACGGGCAGGGTGTACCTCGGGTCGTTGGTCGTCGCGACGCTGGTGACCTGGATCACCTGCGGCGGTGCGGCCTATTTCTGATCGGGGTCTCCTGCTACCGAACCCCGTTGCCTTCGTCTGGCGCCGCCGAGCGACTCCGACAGCTCCGTCCCCGCGGAGCGGACCGCCTCGATGAAGGACGGGAGCTGGGCGTCCATGCGGTCGCGGGGGCCGGAGATGCCTACCGAAGCCTCGACCGCGCCCTCGAAGTTGTAGATGGGCGCGGCGATACAGACCACGTTGCGCTCGTACTCGCCGTCGTCCAGGGCGTAACCCCGCTTCCGGACGGCGGCCAGCTCGTCGGCCAAGAGGCCGAGGTCGGTGATCGTGGCCTCGGTGTAGCGTGTCAGCTCTGTCCCCGCGAAGAGCTCTCCGAGTTCTTTAGCGTCCATACGGCAGATGAGGCATCGGCCGACGGCAGTACAGTATAGTTCCTCGGTTTCGCCGATGTCCGTGTTGGCCGCGATCGTCTTGGCGGCGCGCTCTCGGTCTATGAATACTGCTAGTCGTCCCGAACGCACGGCCAGGTGGGCGTTCTCCTTCGTTGCGAAGGCGAGGCGCTTGAGTACGGGCGACGCGAGCTCGGTGATCTTGAGCTGCTGCCTGAGCGAGGCCGCAAGGCCGTAGATGCCGAAGCCGAGCAGGTAGCCCTTGCGACTCTCTTCCTGCCTGACCAGCCCATACTTGCCCAGGGTGGATAGGAGCCTGAACACCGAGCTCTTGTCGAGCGACATGTACTCGGTGAGATCCGTTAAGCTGAACGAAGCCTCGGGATGATCCGCGATGCGCTCGAGAAGGGCGAGCGCCCGCTCCACGGACTGGATCATGGCGCCATCGGTCTTGGGCATGAGCCGATGATAGTCGTCAGCGCATGAAGTGACAAGCGATATAAATAAACATTGACAAGCACGCAACCGGGTTGTATATAAAACAATATGAACGAGTCATGTTATCTGGACGGGCAGGCTTCGCTCGAGGGTTTAACGGTCCTCGCCGGACGGGCGCGGCGTTTGATACTCGAGATGACCCATCGAGCCGGCATGGGCCATACTGGTGGATCCCTGTCCGAGGTCGAGCTACTCGTGGCGCTGTACTTCGGCGGGATGCGTTCCATCGATCCCTCAAGGCCTGACAGGCCTGATCGGGACCGCTTCATCCTGTCCAAGGGGCACGCCACGCCCGGGTATTACTCGGTGCTGGCGCTCCGCGGCTATTTCTCGCCGGAGCTCCTGGAGACCTTCGATGAACTGGGTACCCCGCTCCAGGCTCACCCGGATATGCATAAGCTGCCCGGCGTCGATATGTCCTCCGGCTCCCTGGGCCAGGGCCTCTCCTGTGGCATCGGTATGGCGATGGCCGCGATGGCCGACCCGTCGCTTGGATCCTTCCGGACCTTCGTGCTGATGGGCGACGGCGAGCTCCAGGAAGGCCAGGTCTGGGAAGCCGCCGGTTACGCCGGAGCCTTGCGCCTGCCCGGCATCGTCGCCATCGTCGACTGTAACGCCGTGCAGCTATCTACGGCCACCGGCCCCTTCCAGGCCCCCGACGCCGTCGCCGCTCGCTTTCGGGCCTTCGGCTGGGACGCCTCGGGAGTGGATGGCCACGATCTGGCCGCCCTCATGCCGGCTATCGCGTCGGCGCGCGAGCGAGCCGGGCGCGGTCCCGTCGTCCTGGTCGCTACGACCGTAAAGGGCAAGGGCGTCTCGTTCATGGAAGGACGCTGCGAATGGCACGGCAAGGCGCCCGACGACGGCGAGCTTGCCCGCGCGCTGGCGGAGCTCGGGTCATGAGCGCCGGCGTCGCGCAACGGGCCGCCTTCGGACGGGCCCTCGTCGAGCTGGCGGAGCGGTATCCGAAAATGGTCGTCCTCGATCCGGACGTCTGTCCCTCGACGCAGACCTCGCTGTTCCGCGCCGCCTATCCCGACCGCTTCTATCCGATGGGCATAGCCGAGGCCAACGCCGTCTGCGTCGCCGCCGGCCTGGCGAGCTGCGGCTTCGTGCCCTGGGTCTCCGCCTTCGCCGTCTTCCTGGCGACCAGGGCCGCGGACCAGGTCCGCGTCTCGGTCGCCCATGCCCGCCAGCCGGTCAAGCTCAACGGGGCGTATGGCGGCCTTCCTTCGGGCCGGGGCGGGGCGACTCACTCGGCCGTCGAGGATATAGCCGTGATGCGGACGATGCCGAACATGATCGTGCTGACGCCCGCCGACGCGGCCGAGGCCGGAGCGATGGTCGAGCTGGCGATGGAAACCTCAGCCCCGGTCTACTTGCGGACGATGCGTTGCGAGCTGCCCGACCTGTTCGGCGTCGGTTGGCGCCCCGATATAGGTCGCGCGGTGGAGCTGGCGCCGGGCGACGATGTGGCTATCCTATCGGAGGGGATGATGAGCGCGCGCGCCCTCGAGGCCGCGGCCATCCTGCGCCGTGACGGCATCGCCGCGAGGGTGCTCCATTTCGGTACCATCAAGCCGTTCGACGCCGAGGCCGTGGCGAAGGCCGCCCGCGAGTGCGGGGCGCTCGTCAGCGTCGAGAACCATTCGCGGATCGGCGGCCTCGGCTCCGCCGTCTGCGAGGCGGCGGCGGAGTCGGCCCCCGCCGTCGTCGTCCGGCTGGGCTTCCCGGACTGTTTCTTGGAATCGGGCGATGACGAGCGCATTTTCTCTCGGTACGGGCTCGACCCGGCCGGCATTGCGGCCGGCGCCAGGGAAGCGCTACGCCGGAACGGTTCCGACGTCTCTATTAGGAGGGCGACATGAGGCTAGCCATACTGAGCGAGACGAGCGCGGCCGACCGGAACGCTGATATCCTTCGCGCCCTCGAGCCGCACGGGTATGAGCTCCTGAACTGCGGCATGCGCCGCTCGGGCGAGGCGCCCGAGCTATCCTACCTCCATACGGGCCTGATGGCGGCCCTGCTCCTGGGCCTCGGCCGAGTCGATTTCGTCGTCGGCGGCTGCGGCACGGGCCAGGGCTTCCTGAACGCGGCCCTCCTCTACCCGGGCGTGTCCTGCGGCCACGTCCTCTGTCCCCTTGACGCGTGGCTGTTCGCCCGCATCAACGGCGGTAACTGCGTAAGCCTGGCCTTGAACCAGGGCTACGGCTGGGCCGGCGACGTCAATCTCCGCCTCGTGTTCGAGCAGCTGTTCACGCCGGAGCGCGGCGCGGGCTATCCGGAACACCGTAGCATGCCCCAGCGCGCCTCGCGCGAGCTGCTCGGGCGGCTGTCGAACCTGACTCATCGCCCGATGGCCGAGCTCGTGTCGGCCCTGCCCGACGAGGTGGCCCTCCCCGCTCTACGCTATCCGGGCTTCTTGGAAGCGGCGCTGACCGGGCGGCCGAAGGATGAGGCCCTGGCCGCCGCGATGGCGGCGAGGGCCGAGGCGTGAGTCCCGCTGTGAAGAGCCTCGTGAGCCGCTCTATGCCAGGCTACGCCGGCGCGGCCGCAAGGGCAGCCGCCATCGCGAGGGCCGGCGGGCTTGACGAGGCGCTCGCCTCGGGGGCGTTACAACGCGACCAAGACGTGCCGCTGGCCGAGGCCCTCGTGCTGGGGCTGTTGCGCCAGGGCGTACATAAGTACGTCGGCGTCTTCGGACACGGCTCGACGGCCGTAGGCGAGGCTCTCAGGATCTACGAGGCTGCCGGCCTCGTGCGGGCGTTCAACGTCCGTAGCGAGATCGAGGCGTCGCACGTGGCCGCAGCGCTCAGGTGGCAGTACGGCGAGACCGCCGCGGTCTTTACTTCGATAGGCCCGGGCGCCCTGCAGGCTTTGGCGGCGTCGATAGCCCCGGCCTCGAACGGGCTCGGGCTCTACTACCTGTTCGGGGACGAGACGAGCCAGGACGAGGGCTATAACATGCAGCAGATCCCGCGCCAGGAACAGGTTTGCTTCCTCAAGGCCGCCTCGGCTATGGGCGCCGCGTACAGCCTCCTCGACCCTTGGGCCCTGCCCTCCGCCCTCAAGCGCGGCGCGACGACGGTCTTCGCCGCGGATCGCGCTGCGCCGTTCTACCTGTTCCTACCGATGAACGCCCAGGCCGCCGTCCTCCCTTCGTTCAACCTCGAGGAGCTCCCTCGGCGCCCGTCCTTCCAGCGACTCGCGCCGGCTGACGACGCTCCCTTCGTCGAGGCTGCTCGCATGATAGCCGCGGCGGAGCGTGTGACGCTCAAGGCGGGCAACGGGGCCCGCGGAGTCGACCCCCGTCTCCTCGACGAACTGCTACGGCGGGCGGACGCGGCTTACGTGCACGGGCCGTCGGCCGTCGGCGTCTTGCCCGGCTCCCACCCGCGTAACATGGGCGTCGGAGGCTCAAAGGGCTCGATCTCGGGTAATGCGGCGATGGCCCGGGCGGAGCTGGCCATCGTCGTCGGGGCTAGGGCCGTCTGCCAGTGGGACTCGTCGGGCACGGCCTGGGCCTCGGCGAGGTCGGTCATCGCGATCAATGCAAGGCCCGAGGACGCAGCGCACTACAACCGTAGCTTGCCCCTCGTCGGCGACGCCGCCGTCCTGGTCGAACGGCTTGTCCAGGCGCTCCGCGACGCCGGCGTCGACAAAGGCTCCTCGCCCACGCGATGGTACGGCGAGTGCCGCGAGCGTAGGGCCGAATGGGACGCCCTCATCGCCGGGCGCCTAGCTCGCGAGAAGCTGTACGACTCGAAATTGGGTCGTGAGGCGATGACACAGCCGGCCGCCATAGCGGTGGTAGCCGCGTTCGCCCGGGAGAAGGGCGCGGTCAAGTACTTCGATGCCGGCGATGTTCAGGCCAACGGCTTCCAGCTCGTCGAGGACGAGACGTTGGGGGCGACCTTTACGGAGACCGGCGCCTCGTACATGGGGTTCGCCGCGTCCGGCATCCTCGCCTCGGCCCTGGCGGACTCGCCGTCCTATCCGATAGCCTTTACGGGCGACGGGAGCTTCATGATGGGCAATCAGGTTATCATCGACGCGGTCGAGTACGGCCTACGCGGCATGGTCGTCGTCTTCGACAATCGGAGGATGGCCGCGATCAGCTCGCTACAGCGAGCGCAGTACTGTGTTGACTATCGCACCGACGACCGCGCTGTCGTCGACTACGCCGCGATGGCCTCGTCGGTCGAGGGCGTCCTGGGCGTGCATGGCGGGTACTCGGTTCTGGAGCTGAGGGCGGCCCTGGAAGCGGCCTACGCGCATACCGGTCTGTCGGTGGTCCATGTGCCCGTCTACGCCGGGAGCGACGACGAGGGTGGCCTCGGCGCTTACGGCGATTGGAACGTCGGCGCCTGGTGCGAGCGAGTGCAGCGCGAGAAGCATCGGCTCGGATGGTAGGAGGATGGGATGGACGCGTTGAGGGTCGTCTTCGCCGGCTGCGGCCGTATCTCCGACCTGCATGTACTCGGTTATCGCGACGAGCCGAGGGCCGTTCTTCACGGCCTCTACGATCTCGACCGGGCGGCCGCGGAGCGTCGGGCCGCCGAGTGGGGAGCGCCGCGGGTCTATGCCTCGTACGCCGAGGTCCTGGCCGATCCCGAGGTCGACGCGGTGGAGGTGCTTGTGCCCCACCCCCTCCACGAGGAGCTGGCCGTGGCCGCCCTGCGCGCCGGCAAGCACGTCTCGGTACAGAAGCCCATGACGACGAGCTTGCGTAGCGCCGACCGCATGCTCGCCGCGGCCCGCGCTTCGGGCCGCGTGCTGAAGGTGGCCGAGAACTATGCCCTGTACCCGCCGATTGTCCTCGCTAGGCGCTTGATCGACGAGGGGGCCATCGGCGAGCCGATGACCGTCCGTATCAAGATGATGTCGGGCGGCTCGGGCGGCTGGCCCGTCTCGGACTCGACCTGGGCCTGGCGCCTGCGTGAATTCGCGGCGGGCCGGGGCATGAACACCTTCGACCACGGTCACCACATGTGGGCGACGGCCTGGGCCTTGCTCGGCCCCTTCCGTAAGGTGAACGCCTGGGTGGACGAGCAGAACGGCGTGGTCGACTCCCCCGCCGTGGTCATGTGGGCCCACGAAGGGCCCAGGCGCTACGGCCAGTGCGAGTTCCATTACGGCAAGGAGCTCGCGGTGCCTTCGAGCTACTACGGTAACGATGAATGGATAGACGTCTCGGGCTCCCGGGGCGTGCTCGTGATACGGCGCTGCACCGCCAGCATCCTGGAAGGGCCGGTCGTCGGCGTCTACTCGGGCGGCGCCTGGGCCTGGCACGAGGCCGAGACCGATTGGGCGACCGGGTTCAGGCTGTCGACCAAGAACTTTATCGCGGCCATGCGCGGCGATGAGGCGCCTCGCCCGTCGGCCGAGGAAGGCCGGCACCTTCTGGCCATGGACCTGGCCGTGGCCAAGTCCGACCGCGAGCGCCGGACCGTATGGCTCGGAGAGCTCGACTCGCCGGCGCCGAGGCTCTACGCCGCGCTGGCCCGCCGTTCCGAGCGTAGGGCCAAGGCCGCGTTCTTCAGGGTCCTCGCCGGTGGTGGCGACGACGTAGCCTGCGGCGACGGCGACCGGGCCCGCGAGCTGACCCTGGCCCTGCCCGGCCGATTCAGGGCCGAGGCGGCAAGCGGGTTTGAAGGCACTGTCGGCCTCGCCCTGAGCGATTGCGCGGGCGGCTTCTCGCTCACGGTCGCCGGTAGAACCATAAGCGTTATCGAGACCTCTGTCCCCGTTACGGTTCCCGATACCGCCGTCCTCTGCCTACGGGTCTCGAGCTCCACCTGGGCCTCCATCCTCGAGGGGCGGTCGCGCATCGAGACGGCCTACCTGCGTGGCAAGCTGCGCGTCGACGGGGAGATTGCCCTGGCCCTGAGGCTCAGGGACATGCTGGGTTTATAAAGCCGCTTCCTGGGGACAGAGCTTCGCTTCCGGGGACAGAGCTTCGCTTCAACGATTACAAGGAAGGAGAAGATATGACTACAGAAATTAGAAACCTGGGATACTACGCGGGTGGTCGGCAAAAGATATCCGCGACGACGACATACATGGACTGCTTCGACCCTTCAACGGGCGAGGTCATAGCCAGGGCGCCGCAGTGCCTGCCAGCGGAGGTGGAGGAGGCCGTCGCCGCGGCCGCGGCCGCCTATCCCGCCTGGTCGTCGACCCCGGTGACGAAGCGCGTCCAGGTCCTGTTCAGGCTCAAGGCCCTGATGGACGCCCGCCTGGACGAGCTCGCCGAGCTGACGGCCCGCGAGCACGGCAAGGTCTGGGACGAGGCGATGGGCGACGTGCTCAAGGCGATCGAGGTGGTCGAGTACGCGTGCGGCGCGCCGTCGCTGATGCAGGCGCCCGCGCTGATGGACTGTTCGCCCGGCTACGACACCGCCCAGTACCGCGAGAGCCTCGGCGTGTTCGCCGGCATCGTGCCGTGGAATTTCCCGGCGATGATACCGATGGGCTGGATGGCGCCCCTCTGCGTGGCCACGGGCAATACGATGGTCATCAAGGCGGCCAGCTACACGCCCCAGACGGCGATGCGTATCATGGAGCTCTGGGCAGAGGCCGGCTTGCCTCCGGGAGTCCTCAATCTGGTCACCTGCTCGAGGGCCGAGGCGGAGCTACTGTTACGGCACCCGGCGATAGTCGGCGTCAGCTTCGTCGGCTCGACGAGTGTCGGGCGCCATATTTATGAGACGGCCGCCGCTGCGGGCAAACGGGTGCAGTGCCTGACCGAGGCCAAGAACCACGCCCTGGTCCTATCCGACGCGGCCGTCGAGCGGACGGCCGCCGGCATCGTCAACTCGGCCTGCGGCTGCGCCGGCGAGCGTTGCATGGCGCTTCCGGTCGTCGTGGCCGAGGAGGCGATAGCCGACGAGCTCGTGGCATCATTGCGGCGCCGGATGGAAGGGCTACGGATCGGGCCGGCCTACGACAAGGCCTCGAGGCTCGGGCCCCTCGTCAACGCGGAGCACCGACGCTCGGTCGAGGCCTGGATCCGGAAGGGCGTCGATGAGGGCGCCGAGCTGGTCCTCGACGGCCGCGGCGTCTCCGTGCCTGGTTACGAGGGCGGTTTCTACCTGGGCCCGACTCTCTTCGACCGTGTTGCCCCTGGCATGTCGATCGGCGAGCGGGAGATTTTCGGGCCGGTCCTCTGCGTCAAGCGTGTGCGAGACTTCGACGAGGGCCTCGCCGTGATGAACGCCAGTGAATTCGCGAACGGCTCGGTGATCTATACTCGCTCGGGCTACCACGCCCGGGAGTTCGCGCGACGCACGCATGGCGGCATGGTCGGCGTCAACGTCGGTATTCCGGTGCCGCTCGGCCTGTTCGGGTTCACCGGCCGCAAGGCGTCGTTCTTCGGCGACCTGCACGCCATGGGGCCCGACGGCGTGCGCTTCTATACCGACCTCAAGAGCGTCACCTCCCACTGGTTCTCCGAGGAGGAGGCCAGAGAGGGCTCCGTGCTCAACTCCTGGGATGGCATGATCGCGACGGCCAGGTGACGGGGCGGCTCCTGGACCGGGGCTGGAGCCGTAGCCCCGGCTAATTGGAGGGGCCGTCCGCGAGGGCGTCCCTGAGCGCCGCGAACTCGTCGAAGCGCTCGAGAAACAGGTCGACGAGGCGTGGGTCGAAGTGGGCGCCGCGCTGGCCGGCGATATATTCGCGCGCGTCCGCGGCGGCCCACACTTTCTTGTAGGAACGGTCCGATACGAGCGCGTCGTAGACGTCCATGATGGCGACGACGCGGCCCGAGAGGGGGATGCCTTCTCCGGACAAGCCTCGCGGGTATCCCGAGCCGTCCCATTTCTCGTGGTGCGTCAACGCTATCTCGGCGCCCTCGGCGAGGTAGCGGCTGTGGCAGGTGCCAAGGAGCTCGTGGCCTATCGCCGCGTGCGTCTTCATCACCTCGAATTCATCCGCCGTCAGCCGGTCCGGCTTGTTGAGCAGGCTCTCGCTGACGCCTATCTTGCCGATGTCGTGGAGCGGGGCGGCGGCGCGTATGAGCTGCTGCTCCTCGTCGCCCTGGCCGAGCAGGCGAAGCATGAAAGCCGACAGCTCGCCGATGCGCTGGACGTGGGCGCCGGTCTCCTCGTCGTGGTAATCGGCGATACGGGCGAGAAGCCAGAGTGTCTCGCGCTCGCGCTCCTCGGTGGTGGCGTGGGCCTGACGCTCCGCTTCGGCCGCGGCCTGGAGCTGAGATGTCCGGGCCTCGAGCGCGGCGAGGGTGGAGTTGAAGCGGGCGGCCAGGTCGCCTATCTCGTCGTCGTACTCCTCCGGTACGCGCCGCGCCAGGTCTCCGGTGTCGGCTATCCGGGCGACGGCGTCGCTCAGGCGCTCGAGCGGCCCTGTGACCCGGCGTAAGTAGACCGCGGTCAGGAGCACGGCCGCGCTGAGAGCGATCGAAAGGATCCAGCCGAAGCCGCGGAGGAGATCCCGCTCGTCGGCGTAGAAATAATCGGCGCTCTCGCTGAGCGCGACGGTCCAGCCGAACGGCTCGAACGGGAAGGCTATGCCGACGCGGGACCCCGAACGGGACGACGAGGAGAACCATCCCGCCGTCGTTCCGGGCATAGGGAAGGCCCCCTCGTCCTCGGAACTGGAGCCGCTTACAATGAAGCGCACGCGGCCATCGTCACCGTAGACGGCTATCGCTTCGCTATCGCTACGCAAGAGCGCGTACGCGTAGGAGCGGAACGAGGCTTCTTGTGCCTTGCGGTACGCGTGGTCGTCGCCGAGCCCGAGCGACTCCACCACCGACCATTCGCTGTTGATGAAGTCGCGCAGTTGCTCCGCCTTGTAGGCCAGGTGGCGGCTGGCGAGGCGGGTTAGACTGGATCGGCTCTCCTGATAGGCGACGAAGCCGCTGACGACGACGGTGGCGGCGATGATAGGCAGTACGATGAGGTAGGTCTTGAGTCGTAGGCGCTTCATGTCGTTAGCATTCTATAGTATTATCATAATTCTGACCAATTGGTATCATCACGAGGGGAGCGACGCGTATTTTGACTAGCCATAGGCGGGGCGATTATTCGTTGTTCGTACTCAACGCCGTCATCGTCACGCTAGCGGTAGCCATCATGTTGGTCGCCGCGGCCCGTTACGCCAACGACGCGCGTTCTGAAACCCTCGGCTCGACGAGCTATTTTACAACCGAGTGGCGGCTGCTTCGGCAGCTCAAGGAGTCGACTGACAGGGCCTTGTCCGCCAAGGATGCCGAGATCGAGGAGCTGCGCGAGCGCTACCAGTCCCTCCAGCGCTCCGGCGCGTCGGCCAGCCTGCTCCGGTCCATCGACGAGGCGATACGTGAGGCGGAGGAAGGCCGCGCGGTCATCCTGTCGGCGCGCGTCAGCGCCTATGAAGGCCGCGACGGAGCGGGCGGCGTCGTAGCAGGCAATGGAGGGTCCTCGTCTAGCCGGGCCGTCGCGGCGGCCCTGGCAACCGTCGCCGCGGTCGAGTCGGCCAAGCCTTCGCCGGCCGACGCCGAGATGGCGCCGAGTGCCGGCCGCGCCCCCGTAGGTCAACCTCGTCCGGTAGCGAGCCCCTCCGAACTGCTCCTGAACTGGATTCGGGACCTGGAGTCGTCGCTGGCGGACGAGGCGGCGCGGGCGGATAGCGCCGAGCGCGAGATACTGGCCTTGCGTTCGGCCCTGGCCGAGGCTCGGGCGTTCGAAGCCTTCAATCACGGCTTAGCTTCCGACGGCGCTGCTGAAACCGGCGCGTCTGGCGCTCCGGGAGAGATGGTTCCCGGTTCGTCCGGAACGCTAGCGTCCGACCTGATGGTTGACGTGGCAGCCGAGCTTAGGCGCCTGTCCGACGCCGAGCCGCTTATCGGCATGTCCGACCTGCGCACGCGCGCGCTTCTGCGAGCCATCGTCCGCGACCCGGCCATCCGAGCCGAGTACCCCGAGCTGTTCGACTCGCTCGATACGTACCTGGAACGCGTCGAGGCGGATGCCCACCAGCGCGGCCGCGCCGCCGCCTACGAGGATATACTGGAGCGGCTTGGGGCTACTGGAAGATAATTGTTACGGGCATGGACTCGTATGTGCCCGAGAGAGCGAAGAGCCTGAACCCTAACGTCGCCGCCGCTGGTTGTTGGTTGAAGGTGGCGGACACGCTATCCGCATCGTACGAAGCTAGGAACGAGTATTCGGAGCCATCGATAGACCGCTCGAGCCGATAACCATTGATCATGGCGACGTCAGGATAGGACCAGTAAAGTTGTACCGTCGTCCCTCCTCCTATTCGCTTAGAGGATTGCATAAAAAACGGAGTGGGCGGGAGTACGACAATAGACGAAAACGTAGATACCCCACTGCGTCCTCCACGGTGATCAGTATTTTCCCGATAGCCTGGCCGGCGGTAAAGACGCTGTCCGAGATGGTGCCGAGGCTACGGTTACTGGTCGGCTGGTACAGGTCGGAGCCGGATAGCGGCTTGAAGGTATACGGAGGTACGCCGCCGCTCACCTCGAGGGCGACCGAGCTGCCGGCGGGCACGCTGTCCTGGGCGACCGTCAGCGACAGCTCGTCAGGCGTGGCCTGGTCGGGCAGGGACAGGAGCGACACGAACGAGAATTCGTCACAGGCGACGGACAGCGAGGAGATTGCGAGAGCCATGAGCGCGATCGGCGCGATCGGGGACAGAGGATTGATCTGTTTCGGGGGCGTGCGCTTCATACGGCTAGAATTCCTTGAACAGCGTGATGGTGGGGCTGGTGCCCATGATGAGCATCTCGGGGTCGAAAACGACGACGAATCGGGCGTCTAGGCCCAGGAAGAAGTCGCGCCCGAGCGGGACGCCGGCCTGGACGCCCGCGTCGACGAAGGGCTCCGCCCGCGCCAGGGTCGTGCCGTCGTCGAGGGCCAGTGCCAGGATCGCGACGCCGCCGGACAGCCCGACGGACAGACGCTGGGCCTGGCGCGCGCCGATCCCGGCGCGTAGGTCAGGGCCTATCGTCGCCAGGTACATCGTGCCGCCCGTCACGCCAAGGTTCATGAACGCCCTGGTGGCGCTCGCGCGGCCGCCGACCGACAGGCTCCAGGCCGGGTCGAGCCTGAGGGCCGCCACGTCGAGGGCGGCGGTGGCCCCGAGGCGCGCGTAGTCGGCGAAGCCCCCGACGAAGGACGTGACGCCGGCGCGCGCGAGCGCTTCGAGGCGCCGTGTATCGGTCGTTCGCAGGGTGTCCTCCAGGCGCAGGAGCTCGGACGAGAAGAGTCCGCCGATGGCGATCGGCGGCGCCGCTTCCGGAGCGGCCGCGGAGCCGTTCACAGAAGCCGCTTCGCCGCCTCGACGCCGGAGCTAGTCTTCGTAGCCTCGTCCGAACCGGCCAGGGCCGGCGATGGCGCTTGCGGGACGGCTCGCCCGAGTAGATCGTCGACGAGAAGCTCCAGGTCGGCGTCGAGCTCGAGCGTCAGGCGGACCATGCCCTCCGCGGAGGCCGCTCGTCGACCCGGCCCTTCGGCCAGCTCGAGCCTGACCATGGCCGAGCGGCCGGAGACCTCGTACCCGACGAGCAACACGGGCTCGTCGGCCGGCGCCGCCTTGACGCTCGGATAGCCCCTGTCCGCCAGGATGATCGCGATCGAGAGGTAGAACACGTCCTCGAATTCCGAGTCCGCGGCGGGCGACGAGAAGCCTATCGAGATTGGGGTGCGCGGCGGAGCCTTCGCCGCGTCGGCCCCGAAGGCCGGCACGGAAAGGGCGAAGGCGAGCGTCATGCATACCATGAGCCCCCGCCGCGCGTTCAGGTGTGCCATACGGCTCAGGATACCCTGAATGGAGAGCCCTTGCATACCGCCGAGGCGCCTATACGGCGCTACGTCGAGCCTTCGTTGACGGCGTCGGGAGCCCGTCGTACTATTCGGGAATGAAACAGATCAGGATCCTGCCGCGTACTGGTCGGTCAAGGAAGGCAAGGGTTGGTTCGAGGCCGGGCTCGATTTCGGGAAGAAGGCGCTCAGCTCTGCCGTCAACGTGGGCGCGGGACAGGCGTTCGGCGGCGTGATGGGGCAGGCCGCGTCCACGGCCGCCGATGGTACGCACATCGCGGCCACTGGACTCATGGCTAAGACGGGAATCGGAGGCGTGATGGCGCGTTCCGTATGGAGCGGCATGCAGACGCTCACGACGAGCACGCTGTCGAGCGGGATCAACGCCGTGTACTGGGGCGAGAACGGCCTCGACTTCAACGACGACGCCTTCGCCTCTGGAATCAAGGGCGGCTTCGTGAGCGCCGCTACGGGTATGGCGAGTTCTATAACGTCCGGTAGCCTCGGGCAATGGAATCTCCAGGACGGCAACGGTATTGGCCTGAGCTCGAAGATCTTCACGACCGAGGATATCGGACGATTCAACGAATTCGCGGGCGGCCTCGCGGGGCAGGGGCTGAACTACGCGCTGACCGGGGAGACGACCTTCAACCTCGCGAACTTCGATATGTTCGGAATGCAAGGCGTGAACGGCAACCGCGTTTCGAGCGGGCTCCTCGAGCTGCACCTTGGCAAGAACGGCATGTCCATGAACCTGGGCACGGGCGGCATGGACGCGAGCATAGGGGCGATAGCGGCGAGCCTGTCTGGATTGTCGGAGACCGCGAAGATTGGGAGATCGAAGATCGCCGCGATCTTCGGACAGCAAGAAGGATTGTCGACGTTGAACGCCGTAAACCTGCTGGGTTACACGAACGACGGGTTCGACGAGGACCTGGGACGGAGCATCTGGTCGGGGCGGATCAGGGCGCGATACGGCGACACGGGAAGCGATTGGGGACGCTACGATTCTGAAGCACCCGACAGCATCCTCTTGTCCGATCGGCTACTTGGCGGAGGGACCGAGGAAGCCGCGAAACTGGCTACGGTGATGGCGCACGAAGGCACGCACGCCGCCGGCAACCGGTACGAAGCCTTGGCGCATGCGCAGGGCCTGGGTACCTATCAGAGCCTCGTAGCCTCGTTCGGGCTCGATGGGGACGAGGCGTTCTCTCAAGGCATGGTCGCCGCGCTCATGGACGAGCGGAGCTACACGGCGAACACGGGTACGGTGGATCATTGGATCGTACGGCTGGATGGTAGCCTCTATGATGATGGTAACCCTGATGTTGTTTTCGAGGACGGTCGCGAAACGATCAAGGGGACTGGGAAGCAATCTGTACTTCAAGAATGGCTTAGGGGTGATGATAGTACCTTCAATGCCTTTACTAGCCTCATGAAGGGGGCTGGCTACGATGGGAAAGATATATCGACGTGGTCTGGTATGAAGGGCACCTCTATTTCGAGAAGTCAGATCGACGAGGCCTATCGTGAAGGTAAAATAACTGAAGCTCAGTATCGTGCGATTGTCGGAGAGAAGCGAAGCGATTATGACTATGCCAGGCAAGAGCAAAAAATACAGAGAGACTTCAATACTAAGAAAAGGCTGGAAGCACGTTTAGCGAGTCTCATAGAAAGCAACTTGCCGGTACCGGAGGAAATTATAATGGGGAGCGGTAAGCCTGGAGATCCGAAGGCCTATACCGGTCAGGGTGGCCTGAGTCAGTTGGATTTGGCTAGCGCCTTGAAATATCAGGAGGTTGGCCCATGCTACCTGTCGAGCAATTGTATGCCTTATTTGCTTATGGGCGCTTCTCAAGACAAGATAATAAAGGCGATAGATAAGATAGATACAAAGGGAATGCTGGATACTGGTACCGCGGGATTTCTTAAGGATTCACCTGTGTTCTGGGAGGCTATGCAGAAAGAGATGAATCTTCCCGGGATACCCTCGTGGTACGGAAGCGCCAGGCAAGATATGGATTGGACGGCTTTCGTTGGAAGCGGCGCTACAATGGGCATGCTCTGGATGGATAATCCCAATAGGGTAGATCCAGAGAGCCAGCACTGGGGGTATGTATATAAGGCAGGGGACAGTTGGTATTTCCAAGATCCTTATAATAAGAGTAGCGGTGGCATATTTAGCACTTGGGGCGTTACGACATGGGAAGAAATCCTTGACTATAAAATCCGGCCTATCAAGATCACCACTCCTTGAAAAGGAAGGCATGTTATGAAGACTATACCGATTATCCTTGCAATTATATCGCTTTCAACGGCTTGCTCTAAAGAAAATGCTGTAACAATCCCTATTGATGAGGATCAAGAATCAGTTGTACTGCCTGATCCCGCTACGGCTGCCCTATCTGATAGTTCATTGAAGCCACTGCGTGATGTAGCTTTATATGAAATTAAGCAAGCTCTCCCGACTATGGTAGCTATCGCTGGCGGAAGGTTTATGATGGGAACTGATGATGTCGAACATGATGCAGAGAAAAGGGCCTCTCCAGCGCATCAAGTCGATCTCGGATCCTTTGCAATGGCTGAAACCTTGGTTACCCAAAGATTATGGAACTTGTTCATTGAGGACTGTGGGTATACTGGGTATCCTTTTGCGCATGAGTATTATGGAAGCCTTGCGGAGAATAGCCAGGGAGATGATAGCCCGGCGATCTTCCTTACATGGAGCGAGGCGGTCGTGTTTTGTAATTGGCTGAGCAATCGCCTGGGATTACAGCCTGCGTATAGAATCGACGGCGAATTGGATCCTGTTATTCGCGGCGGCATCGATGTTGAATGGATGCGAGGCGTGAATGGGTATCGGCTTATTACTGAAGCGGAATGGGAATATGTAATTCTAGAGAAGGATACAAAAAGAGAAGACCTTTATACGTTGTATGAAAACGCCTTCAATACGAAGCAACAACGTAAGGTGCCTTCTGTCTTTACAGGTCAACGAACCAGTTCTGGCGTTCTTGCATATCCGAATTTCGGGATAAGGGAATGGACCTGGGACGAGTTCATGGTGTATGGCCCGGACCCGCTCGTCGATCCTACGGGGCAGAGCGGGCTGTCATCTGATGGTAACAGGAAAGTGAATAGGTACTTTATAGACAAGAGACTATTCAACAGGCTAACCACTCATAAAGAAGACTCTCCGGGAGAGTTTATATGCATTCGATTAGCGCAGGATATATTATAGGTCAGCTGTATTGTACATCAGCACTACCTGTTCGCTCTTGAGAACAGACGCTCTCGCGATCGTTGAATACGAAAGATTCAGAGAGGGGCGCTTAGGGAAGTCGGCGAATATGGTAATATTGATGACCCTCGACAGCTTAACTTACTAACGGCGTGTCCATGAACCTGGGCACGGGCGGCATGGACGCGAG
>ENA-UOWO01002832-UOWO01002832.1-activated-sludge-metagenome-genome-assembly--contig:-NODE-2832-length-20934-cov-19.673356_pt1 | contig 20934 bp, 14 predicted proteins | sample MGYA00238148_ERZ761564 | MGnify/ENA primary metagenome ERZ761564 (study PRJEB28885, sample SAMN05720194) | activated sludge metagenome | isolation source: Anaerobic digester | place: USA... | reverse complement strand
AGATGGTCCCTTACCACCCTGATAACTAATAACCAATAACCTGTAACGACCTCAAGGATACGCTACCGCAATCACGCCCGTTCCCACAATAATCCGGCTTAACAAAGGTTCGAGCACATTGTACAGGCGGCAGGAGTAGGAAACTTCCATTTTCCGGGTTTTCTGGCCGTTTTCGTTCGGATCATAGGGTTCCGATGATAAAATATGGAAAAACGCATCGGGCGTTTGAGTACCCCTGCGCGACTCCCATGTGCCGCCGCTCTCATCTATCCAGCGGATATTGATGCGGTTCAGGTAAAGGGTATCGGGGTTGGAAACGATGTGCTCGACGGTATAGCCGAAATCAGCCGTTTTATTGATCGTCGGATCGATCGTGAAAATGCCGGCATAGGCGGTATCTCCTGCCGGGCTTTCCACATGAACTGCATAAATTTCCTGGGTCTCACTAACTGCGATTTGTTGCGTATTGGCTCCATTGCTCCATTGGAAAGATGACACCGGCGATCCCTGTGTATCGGCAGTTAACAAATATTGTGTACCGCCTCCTATAGAGTCGACCTGGATATCGATATTGACCTTTGGAAAGACATTGGAGATAGTATCGGAATTTACGGTATGTGCCACGACGCTTTTCAATGCGCCATTCCGGAACGCCCATAACCTCACCTGATGCACGGTATCCTGGACGAATTCCCTGATCAGTGTTTTGGTAGTTACAGGCGTATCGTTATCTATTCTCCATTGCAGGAGGGAATAGTCAGCCGAATCCGGCGCGTAAAATTTGTATCTGAAAACTTCATTTGCGGTGACGGGCTGATCAAAATAATAGGTTTTGTTCCCGGCGCTCAGCAATGTGTCGATAAAAACTTCCGACCCCGTTCGGTCATTCCGAAACTCAAAGGTAAGGCTCCCGGGGCAATCGCCTGCCGGGCAATCTGCCTGGGCAAACGTGCCGCCGAGCACCAGAACATTGGCATCATCCTTTTCGAAGCGCGTGAACAAATAGATATCCTCTACTCCGGCCTCCAGGGATTGTATTTCACCGTCTACTGTAAATTGAGTGGTAAATACGGGGTCCGCAGGCATATCGGGCGGAAAATCCCGGTTGCTGCAAGCCGACCAGAAAAGTAACCCTGCCAACAGCCAGTTATATTTTTTCAACATGATTTTGTTTTGCATATGTCAGGGTGAGTTTCAAAAATGCCAGCGTACCCCGAGGTCCGCAAACCAGAAGTTTTTCTTCGGCGCAACGTTTTCTGCCGGTTTCAGGATGCTGCCGGGGCGGTAATTGCCCTGGAACGACAGTCCGACGTGTGGCAAAACCCGCCATTCTGCCGAACCGAAGAGGCTGATATATGTATTCCGGAAGCCGGCTTTTTGACCTTTTTCTGTGTATCCATCCAACGTTTGAACACCGCCCAGCGTGGTTTCCTTCGTTTGAACAACGGTGTTTCGGGCGCCCAAAAGTATACCCGGCGCCACACCTGCCGACCATCCGAGGCGGCCCTTTTGCCAGTGCGCCGAAATGGGCAATTCCAGATTGACAGTATTTTTTACCAGACGCTTCGACTCGGTGCGTTCGACGCCGAAAGAGTAGCGGTATTGAACACTTACATTCTCCGTACTGTCGGTAGCGACGGGGGCGACAGCTGTCAGCGGCACGTAGCGGACCTGAACGCCGGCAGCCAGCGACCAGTGCCCGTGCAACGAATAACTTCCCGCAAAACCGCCGGCAAAACCGGTTCCTGCCTGCCAGGCCGATGCGGCAGCGCCGGCTTCCCAGGCAAAACGATTGGTATGAACGGGCCTGATTTCAGGTTTGGGCGCAGACGGTATTTTCCTCGGCGACAGGTTTTTCAGATAATGAGCGGGCGGGAACGGCAGTTCCAGCGCCTCCAAAAGGCGAATGAGGATTGGAGGAGCAGTGGCATCGCCGGCAATAAGAACTGTGCTGGACGGCGGAACCGCATCCGCTTCTACAGATGCATTCGGTCGCGTTTCCCGGTTGTTTTCCGGCTGAACAGTGAAACCGGGCACAGGTGCAGGAACCCCGGTTTCGGCGTTCGCTCCGACATTCATGTCATTTTCCGGACGGCTACCTTGTACATTTTTACGCGTTTTAAGAGCCTTATCAGGAAGCGCATTTCGGTTGTGGGGCAGTTTGGAAGCAGGCGTTTTGTGATGCAGCATGCGTTGGTTTTCCGGTTCGTTATCCTGTTTCAGCGCGGGTTTTTCAGTCGGATTTTCTGTGCTAATATATTGATTGTCAATATTTTTTCTAATCGTAGTTTCAGAAATACTGCTTGACGCATCATCTGAAGTGCCCGTTGATTCAGTAGTGCCCGGAGTTCCGGTTTCCGGACCCGGCGTGATGCTGCGGGTTTGTTCGGAATTATGAGTATTGATGGATGCAACGCCAGACGGACCATTTGTCTGTCCGGACCACAGCCAGATGGCGGCGATACCTGCCAGCATACCGCTGAAAAGCCACCAGAACAGCAGCCTGCGGCGCTTCCGGCGCCGTTCGTCGGCCTCGATCAAAGCCTGCGCCTGCTCCCAGTATTCCTCACGGAAAGGGAAGCGCTCGGAAGGGTCGTCGCTGTCAAATTTGCGTTGCATGAAATCATCTATATTTTCCATAGCTCAAATTGCCGGGTTCAGTTCAGTTTTGATCCAGTGCTGGAGTTGGGTGCGGGCATGGTTCACATGCCATTTGGAGGTTCCTTCGCTTATTTCGAGCATTTCACCGATTTCGCGGTGTGTAAATCCGTCGACTGCGAACAGGTTGAATACCTGCTGGGTAACGCGGGGCAGGCGGCGCAACATGTTTTCCAGGTGCTGCAAATCCAGTCGTTGCTCCGCTTCATTCCAGGAAATCGGTTCATTCGGATGTTCCTTTTCGATGGTGTCGGTAAAAACGGTGAGTTCGCGCCATTTCTTTTCCCGGCGGAACTCATCGATCACCGTATTGATCATAATGCGCCGGATCCAGGCTTCAAACGGCACTTCTTCGCGGCGATAACGATCAAGATTTTGTAAAATTTTCAAATACCCGTTGTTCACTGCCGCTGCCGCTTCCTGCTCGTCTCGTTTGTACCGCGCGCACACAGCCATCAGCACCGGGAAACAGACCCTATACAAGGCATACTGCGCCTTGCGGTCGCCCTTGTGCGCGGCTTGCAACATGTGTGGGTCAAGATTCATGCAGTGGGATCGGGAACGGTAAGGAGTGATTTTGAAAGGCAAATATAGAAGGTGTTTGGTTTTTCGTGTTTGGTGTTTGGAAAAGACTGATAATCAATCACTTCCCGAACACCAAACACGAAAATACCAAACACCTTCAGGTTTATTGTTTAACCACGCGTACGCTTTGTGATCCTTTATCCGTGCGGGCCGTCAGGAAATACGTGCCGGCCGGCAGCGAACCCAGGGAAATCTGCATTTGACTGGCCGTCACTTTTTGTGTTTGCATGATTTGTCCGTGCATGTTCGTTACCAGCAGTTGACCTTCCGCTTCTTTCAGATTGATTTGCAGCACATCGGAAGTCGGGTTTGGAGAAACCTTCGCAAAAGCCTCATAACCAACTTCTTTGGCAGCCAGCACGGCGCCGTTTTGCGTCACGTCGAAATTAATGCCGGAGAAACCGGGCTGTGCGGGCGACAGGGTGATGGTGGTCGATACCGGGGCAATTCCAGGAATATTGATCGTCACTACGTAGGTACCGTAGGCCAGGCTGGGGAAACTGTATTCGCCCGCAGCGTTGGTCGTAGCGGCGGCTACCGCAGTGCCGTCCTGCAACGTCAGAATAATACTGGCACCTGAAATCGGATCTCCTTCGCCGGAAAATTCCGCTTCGGAGGTGTGGCCCGTCAGGTTGGCGCCTTCGCTCACGAGGCCGCCGATGAAGCCGGGACCGCCGGGATTATCGCCTGGAATCAGGTAAATCACAGCGCCACCTCCGTTGAATGGATAAACCGTATAGAACTGCGCATCGCTCCACAAAAGGGATGAATAAGAGTAGGTAGGCAGGTAGTCGTTAAAACCGACCACGCCACCTGGAATAGCCGCTTTTACCAGATACTGGCCGGTCGGAATATTGTCAAACAAGACAAATCCGTTGGCATTCGTCTGTGCCTGTATGGTAGACGACAAAGTGCCAGCAGCGCTGTCGAACTGGATCAGGTAAACATTCGCGATAAGTGGCTGACTGGTCGAATCACCATAGTTCACCGAAACAGCAAACGATGTCGGCGGAAAAACTGCGTCGACGCAGGAAGTAGAAACACAGCCGTTTGAGCGGGTTATTGTTACGCAGTACGTACCTGCTACGGAAGTGGTAAATCCGGAAGTGGTGGCGCCGTTACTCCACAAATAAGTAGCGTTGTCATTCAGGTAATACGGAGCGCTGTAAGCGGAAACGTATATTTCGGTTGGATTGATGGTCCAGGCGCTGGCGTAACTCCAGCAGGTGCTATTGTTCAGCGTATCGCAGAAACTGGCGAAACAACCATCAGAGTATGTGATGGTTACACAATATAAACCGTCCTGCGTCACGTCGATGGTGGGCGTCGTTTCGCCCGTACTCCACAAATAACTACTCACAGGTGAAGAAGAAGAGTCGTAGGCCGTAAGCGTTGTAACACCGTTTTCATAATGGGTGGGCCAGAAATTGGCATCGCAAGGCGGGTTTTGTGCAAACGCCACACCATAGCAGCAAAAACAAAGTAGAGTAAAAAGCAGATTTTTCATGTAGTAGAAGTTGTTTGTTGTAAAATATGAAAATGCAGGTTCTGAACTAATACACGCAGCCAGCAGACAAAGCGTTGGGTAAGCGTGTGATTTTTATTTGTGCCGGTGCATTTTCATGCACGATGCAAGCCAATGGATGACTTACATCGTACATGAAAACGAGTAACAGGTTTTAATTTTTGATAATACGGGTGCTTTGAGCGCCTTTGGAAGTGCCGGCAGTGAGGGCATAAACACCGGCAGGCAGGGAAGCCAGTGAAAGCCGCATCTGATTACCGGTCACCGTTTGGCGCAGCAGGATCTGCCCCTGCATATTACTTAACAGCAACATACCTTCCGGTTCTTTCAGGCTCACCTGAACAACATCATTCGTCGGGTTGGGCGAAACGCTTGCAAACACCTCATAATCAACCTCTTTTGCAGCCAGTACGGCGCCGTTTTGCGTCACGTCGAAGTTGATACCCGAAAATCCGGGTTGTGCCGGTGAAATGGTAATCGTCGTGGAAACCGGCGTTACACCCGGGATGTTGATCGTTACTACATACGTACCGTAGGCAAGACTGGGAAAACTGTAAGCGCCGGTGGCATCGGTGGTAGCGGCTGCAACAGCTGTTCCGTCGGGTAGCGTCAGGATGATGCTCGCGCCGGCGATCGGGTCGCCTTCACCGGAAAATTCCGCTTCCGCAGGGTGCCCGGTCAGGTTGGCGCCTTCGCTTACGAGTCCGCCGATGAAGCCCGGTCCGCCGGGGTTGTTACCAAGAATCAGTTGAATAACAGCAGTTGTCCAACCTCCCATGGTTATATAGATGGGTTGAGCATCGCTCCAAAGCAGTTCCGATGGGTAATACGTTGGCAAATTTTCATTGAAACCTGCTGTACCGGGCACGATGGCCGCTTTGAGCAGGTATTTTCCCGGTGGTACGTTTTCAAACAGCGTATATCCACTGCCGTTGATATCCGTTTGTTGGGAATATACAGCCGTCAGCGTACCTGCAATGGTGTCAAACTGTATCAGATAAACCTGCGCAATGATCGGAGTGGTTATCGAGTCGGCATTATGTACATAAACATTAATTTGGTTTGGTGTTACGCTGACGCAAGAGGTGGATGTACAGCCATTGTATTGTGTAACCGTCACGCAGTACTCACCCAATTCCGTGGTATTGAAAGAGGATGTAGTAACGCCGTTGCTCCACAGATAGGTCGCACCTGTAGCGAACGGGAGTGTATATGCCGTTACCTGAAACGAATTTGAAAGGGGCTGCACTAACGTATAGGTATTGCAGTTAGTGTTGTCGACTGTGTAACAATCGGTGGCCGAGCATCCGAAGTTATACGTAACGGTTACACAGTACTCGCCGTTTGCAGGAGCATCAATAATCGGTGACGTTTCTCCAGTGCTCCACAAGTAGGAACTCACACTGCCGATGGAATCAGGAGCAACCAGGCTCGCGACGCCGCTGGCAGAACCCACTTCGACAATATGTGTCGTACATGCCGGCAGACTGGGTATCGTTACGCAGGAAGTAGACGTACAGCCGTTTTCGCGCGTTACCGTTACGCAGTAAGTGCCCGGCTCGGTCGTCAAAAACTGGGAGGCGGTGGAGCCGTTGCTCCATAAATAAGTCGCTTCCATGTAATTGGGAGCGCCGTAAGCACTCACGACGTAGTCATTTCCATTTTGCCACCAACTGGCGTACGACCAGCAATCCTGGTAGGAAAGCGTGTAACATGCGGAAGCGGAACAAGCATTATCGAATGTAATCGTAACGCAGTATTCTCCTTCCGAGGTTACGCCAATTTCGGGGGTGGTTTCACCGGTACTCCAGGTATAGGAAACTACCGACGCGCCCGACGAATCGATGGCCGTCAGGGTGGTTACGCCATTTTCAAAATCGATTGGCCAGAGGGCAGCCTCGCAAGGTGGATTTTGGGAAAAAAGTGCGGCGGCGGTGCACAATAACAGGAGTGTGAAAAGCAGATTTTTCATGTTTAAGAGTTTGTCGTTTAAAATGGTTGGTACAATACCAGTGACAATCTCTTACACGCAGGCAGTTTGGAAAGGGTTGGGTGGGTGAGAATTTAATTCAAAAAAACCGGTGTGGCCGGGATCCTTCGGCCACACCGGTTTTGCTTAATATTTTAGAATCTGTAGCAGGGTGAGCGCCAGCAGCGCCGTTTCTTCTTCCGCGTTCACCGCACGCAGCAGCGTAACAGCGCGCGGGTTCGGTCCCAAATCCGTCCGGCTTCCATTGCTGATGGCCGCTGCGGTAGTACTACCCAGCATAACGGGAACCTGGTTTTCATCTTTGGCAGATTCCATCCGGGCAAGCAACACATTCCCGCGCCCGGCAGCCAGCAGGGAGCCGTCGACCAGAATCCCGAAAGGTTTTCCTTCCACCCAAACTTCGGTTTCTTTGCCTTTCATCCTGAAAATGAACTCCTTATCGCTGGTCCGGGCAATCAGCAGGCCGGTATTGCCGGCTGTTTGAGCAGCATAGGCCACCACCGGTTCCTGGTAAATCGTCGGAACCACGCCTTCCGTAGACCGGTCGAACCAGCCCGGCTTTTTGGTAACCGACTGGTTCAGCGACAGCAACGACATCATTTCTCCATCCCAGGGCACCAACATACCGGCAGCCTGGCTACGCATCCGGGCCCGCAAGCGCTCGAGCGCATTCTTCCAGGCCTTGCTGTCCGGATTAAAATTGATGCCGCCAATCATCCTCGCAAGACCATATATGATGCCTACGACGAACATGGCAGGAATGACAAACATCAGCAACAGGAAAAACAGCAGTTTCATTTTTCTCTTTTTACGTTTTTGATAGCGCGCCTCTACCCGGGCCCAATATCTGTTTTTCCGGGCATAGGGGCGAAAGAGTTGGTACAACATTTTTGCATTCATTTTGAAATACCTCACAAAGCAGCGGCCCGGAAGAATACGATGCTTCTTTTTTCGATGAACGCGCGGAAAATAGAGAAGTGAGAGAGTGAGAGAAGTGAGAGAGTGAGAATTCGTAGAGTGTGCCGCTTCGCTCATATTCCATCCTGCACAACCATGCCAAAGGCCGAGCGGTGTAATCGAAGTCGGCTCTCACCCTCTCACCACTCTCACTCTCTCACTTCTCTAAAAGCGAAGCGGTGTACTCGAAGTCGGCTCTCACCTCTCACCCTCTCACCTCTCACTTCTCTTTCTCTCGTGCGTGTCAACTTGCCAGCATGCCAGGCGCAATCCTGACAAAAAAAACAACGCCACTGGACACAAACTGCCATTCCGTCAGTTTTTACCGCGTGGCACAACGATTGATCAAGGGGAAACGACAACCGATGCACAGTGGACATCCAAACGACAAAAGACCTTCTGTACGGTTGCCGCTTAACTCAATCAAATCAACATTCAACGAATCAATAACTTAGAAATAATGGGCAAAATCATCGGTATTGACCTTGGAACAACCAACTCCTGCGTAGCGGTCATGGTCGGCAACGAACCCATCGTAATTGCAAACGACGAGGGAGCACGCACTACCCCCTCCGTGGTCGGTTTTCTCGACAACGGCGAGCGGAAGATCGGTGCGCCTGCAAAGCGCCAGGCCATTACGAACCCACAACGCACGGTATCCTCTATTAAACGCTTCATGGGCATGCGTTACAGCGAATCGACCTCCGAGATCGGGCGCGTACCGTATAAAGTTGTAAAAGGCGACAACGATACCACTCGTGTGGACATCGACGGCCGCCTCTACACCCCGCAGGAAGTCAGCGCTATGGTGCTGCAAAAAATGAAAAAAATCGCCGAAGATTATCTTGGCGAAACCGTTACGGAAGCGGTGATCACTGTTCCCGCATATTTTAACGACTCTCAGCGTCAGGCTACCAAAGAAGCCGGCGCAGTAGCGGGCCTGGATGTAAAACGTATCGTCAACGAGCCGACCGCCGCTGCATTGGCTTACGGTCTTGACAAACGCGACAAGGACATGAAAATCGCTGTGTACGACCTGGGTGGTGGTACCTTCGATATCTCGGTCCTCGATCTCGGCGGCGGCGTTTTTGAAGTAAAATCCACCAATGGTGATACACACCTCGGCGGCGACGACTTCGACCAAGTCATCATCGAATGGCTGGCAGCCGAATTCCAGCGCCAGGAAAATATGGACCTGCGCAAAGACCCGATGGCACTTCAGCGCCTGAAAGAAGCCGCTGAAAAAGCCAAAATCGAACTGTCGAGCAGCGCAGAAACGGAAATCAACCTGCCTTATATCACGGCAGTCGACGGCGTTCCGAAGCACCTGGTAATGAAACTCAGCCGCGCCAAATTCGAGCAAATGAGCGACAGCCTTGTTCAGCGCACCCTGGAGCCCTGCCGCAAAGCACTACAGGACGCCGGTATGCGCCCCAACGAAATCGACGAGGTTATTCTGGTGGGCGGTTCCACACGTATCCCGCGCATCCAGGAAGAAGTAGAAAAATTCTTCGGTAAAAAACCGAACCGTAGCGTGAACCCCGACGAGGTAGTAGCCATCGGCGCAGCCGTACAAGGCGCTATCCTTTCCGGAAATGCCGGTGTGAAAGACATGGTGTTGCTCGACGTAACGCCACTTTCCCTGGGGATCGAAACCATGGGCGGTATCTACGACGTAGTCATCGAAGCCAATACGACGGTGCCCTCGAAAAAATCGAAAACCTACTCCACCGCCAGCGACAACCAGCCGCAGGTAGAGATCCATATCCTTCAGGGCGAACGCCCGATGGCGCGCGACAACCGCTCCGTAGGCCGTTTTATTCTGGAAGGTATTATGCCCGCTCCGCGCGGCGTTCCGCAGGTGGAAGTTACTTTCGACATGGACGCCAACGGTATCCTCTCGGTTTCGGCCATGGATAAAGGCACCGGCAAACAACAAAATATCCGCATCGAAGCGAGCACCGGCCTTTCCAAAGAGGAAATCGCCCGTATGAAAGCCGAAGCGGAAGCCAATGCCAACAGCGACCGCGAGGTACGCGAACGCGCCGAAAAACTCAACGAAGCCGATTCGCTGATTTTCCAGACGGAAAAACAACTCCGCGAATACGGCGACAAAGTGCCGGCTAACCACAAGGAAGCCATCGAGAAGGCTCTCACCGATCTGCGCGAAGCACACAAATCGCAGGATCTGGGCCGCATCGAAACCACCAAGCAGGTGCTCACCGACGCATGGAGTGCAGCCAGCCAGGACATCTACGCAGCGCAACAGGACGCAAACGGCGGCGCTGCCGAAAACCCCTACGGCAACGCTACGGGCGGACCAACCGGCGGCAACCCCGGCGGCGGCGAAGCGCAGGACGTGGAGTTTGAGGAAGTGAAGAACTAGTGAGTTGTGAGTTGTGAAAATTGCAACTCGTTAATTCGCAGGCAATAAGATAAAAGCCGCTCTGCTTTGTGCAGGGCGGCTTTTTTGTTTTACGTGTTTGGCTAGTGCTGAACAAGCAGTTTCTCCAGCGCTCTTTTTCCCTGCTTGTCAGTGAATTCCAGGAAATATACTCCGGCAGGCCAACCGGACACATTCAACGCAATACTTGGCGTCAAAACAGACAATTCGGTCAACACCATGCCTGTGGCAGTAAACACCCGGCACCGACCTTCCGAAACATCCGGAAAAACAACCTGAACAGTTGTTCCAGCGGGATTCGGGCTCATCCGGACAGTAGATAAAGCCCCGGCTTCCTGAACGAGTGTTTGCGTTGCCGACATTTTCCCGATCCAGTGCGTAATTCCGCCCAGTTCAATTCCGTCAAAATTGCCATCGTTGTAAATATGGCCGGTCAGGTAAAGATTCTGCAAAGCGTCGATCGTCATTATAGTGCCCGGAAATGAAATGAGTGCCGTTTCACAGCCATCTCCTCCTACACTTCGTGCCCACTGCAGCGTATCGCCTGTACCGCCCGTGAGGATTAAATCGGAGCACCCCTGTGTAATCACATCTTCGGCGCCTGGCACAGGTTGAATATTTTGACTGGAAATTCCACTAGTATAAAACCTATTTCCCTGTCCCAATTCCACAGAAGTGAGCGGTAAGGAAGATTCCGGAGTATCCGTGATAGATACAATATTTGCTGGAGGAAGCCATGGCGCCAGAACAGCCAGAAGTGAGCCGATGATAATAGGTTCTGTAGAGGCTGAAGCGAAAATTTGGCCATTCCAAGCCAGATTTGGCCAAAAGTTACAAACAGCCCAAAGCCGGTACTGTGTATCTAATTCAACGTCCAGAAAATCCACAAAACTAGGAGCCTCCAGTGCACCTGCCGTAAGTGGCGTACCGGCTGCATCGTACCAGACCGCAAATGCCTTGCTGTTAGCCGTACTTGCAACGGCTACGTTGTTACCAAAATCCAGTCCGCTCCCCATATACCTCCCGGCCACTACTACCCGTTCGCCATCAGGAGAAAGGGCAATGGCCGTATAGCCTGGCTTTCCGCCGGGATTTGATTGAAATGCAGCCCAATTTATATCGCCCGTTGGATCGTAAGCGGCTAAAAAATAGCCTTCCGTTGGGAGATTTTCGACAGGAACTCCATCTTCTAACCACAATTCCGTTCCGGTAAAATCCCCTGTAATATAATATCGCCCATAAAAATCGACTTTGACATCAGTAATATGCAGATCCTCATCTACGGCAGCACGCAAGGATTTACCAAAAACAAAATCTCCTGCGGAATTCAATTTCAACAAATAACCTTCACTACACGCATTACAGGTGTGGGAAATAACGATGCTATCTTCAAAAACAAGGGCGTCGCTGCGATAACTCCCGCTCCAGTAAACACTGAAAGCCCCGTCGACTGCAATCTGGGGGAAAAGTGCTTCAAATGCCCAACTCCCATTGTTGACGGCGCCACCTCGTCTGGCCCAGAGCGGTGTTCCGTACGTGTCATATTTAACCAGGAACAGCGAGGAATTAAGCGTGTCTCCTTGCAGCAAAACGCCCGATCCGAAATCGATAACAGAACGGAAAATCCCAGTCACGTAAGTATCGCCGATCGCGTCGGTAGCCATGTCTGTAATACGAATTTCCGGATTGGTGGGCGGCTGTTCTCCCGTGATGGGGCGCACCCATTCGAAAATAGGCGCTTGAGCAGAAACGGCCCCGGAGAAAATACCAAGCAATACTATGTAAATAAACGATTTGTACATATTAATGAAGTTTATAGTGTGCTCTGATAAAAATACGGTCATATTTCACACGCCCATTGGGAATCCGATATTTCGTCGGCCATCCGGCACAAATCAATCAGTGTTCTACCGCAAGTTTCTGTATCATTTTACTTCCTTTTTCATCGAGGTATTCCAGTAGATAAATTCCCGCCGGCCAGCCGGCCACTTCCAGCAAATGAGTCGCTTGTACAGGCATTTCTGACATTATCCTGCCTGTTACCGATAGAATGCGGCAACGTCCGGAGGTATTTTCAGGAAAAGTCAGTTGTACGGAATGTGCGGCCGGATTGGGCTGAATGCTAATTTTTTGTACAACGGGTTCAACGGCATCCACCAGGCCGGTACTCATTTTTGCTACCCATAAGCCATTGCCGGCAAAGGAACTGGAACCGAATACTCCGCCATTTTCAAACGTACCGGCCATCAGCAGATTGCCCGCCGCATCGGTTGCCATGGCGGAACCGCCATAGAAATTATCTACTTTTTCGCAGCCCGCTCCACCTGCGTTCTGAGCCAGTTGGACCGCTTGCCCGGTGCCACCGATCAGGATTGCATCCAGGCATCCGTTATTTGTAATCACGCTGGTACCGGGCACCGATACCGGTTCACCGGCAAGGCCGCCGCAGAAAAACGTAGCGCCGGGCCCCAGCGCCACCGTATTGACAGGAACGGAAAGAAGGGTATGGTCGATTGATACGGCAAGTGTACCGGCTGCACCCGGCGACAAAACCGCCAGCATACCCGCAGACGTAGAGGAAGGTGCAGGAGCCAATGCTGTATTGTTCCACTCCAGCGCCCCGGAATAATTGCCTGCCACCCAGGCACGGTATTGATCATCCAGTTTGAGGTCGAACAGCATCAGGTTTTGGCCGGCTGTCAGCGTGCCGGCGCCCTGTGGCTGCCCGATTGTATTGTACCATACGACAAAGCGTTTTTCCAATGCATTGCTGGAAGTGATCGCGCCGTTGCTGAAATCGACTGAAAATGCATTGTAGGTTCCTGAAACAACAATACGTTCACCATCGGGTGAAACATCAATCGTTTCTGATGACGGTGTTGCACTGGTCTCGGTCTGAAAATTAACCCATTCTGCGGCTCCTTCCGGAGTGTATGCACACAGAAAGTACCCTTGTGTAGTAAGCCCTCCTATATTTGCGCCGCCCTGCAACCAGATTTCATTGCCGGTATAGGATCCCGTCAGATAGTGTCTGCCTATGGAATCGCATGCAATACCTGACAGGAATAATTGTTCTCCTACCGCGGCGCGAATGGGTTTTTGAAAAACGACGACACCATTTGTGTTCAGTTTCAGTAAAAACCCCTCCTCACAATCGTTGGTACAGGTACGGGTAATGGTTACGCCACTGCCGAAATCCACGGCATCCGCCCTGAAACTGGCACACCAGTAAACGTTACCAGCCGCGTCGACAGCAATTTTGGATGATTTATGGAAAGCAAAGTTATCTGCGGGCATTTGTGGATTCCCTTGTTTTACCCAAAGCACAGTACCGTCCGGCGCATATTTCGCCAGAAAAAGTGTGGGATTGTTTCCATTTCCGTTGATGATATTGCCCGCTCCGAAATTCAGTTGTCCCTGAAATTCGCCGGTTACGTAGGTGTTTCCGGCCGGGTCGGCATCGAGATCGGAAATTGCGGCAGCCAGGGGAACCACTTGTGGCGCTACGAAGACAGGTTTTACCCAACTGAAGGAAGGTGTTTGCGCTGTCAGTGGAACACAACAGCAAAAAAACAGGACAGGTACCAGAGTCGATTTCATCATGTAGTCATTTGTTTGGCAGGTGATCGAATTTGTATTTCAGAAGTAAAATAAACACAAACCGCCTTCAAATCAAACATTTTAGGTACGTCCCGATAAAAAAATCCCGAATTTCCTGCGTACAGAAAATTCGGGATTGTATAGATGACAACCAGAGTTGACAAATAATCGCCTCCTAAACACTAAATACCAAACACCAAAACCCTCTACTACAAGTCTTTCAATTCACCCACCAGTTTTTGCAAAGTATCCTTTGCATCCCCGAACAGCATCTTGGTTTTTGGCAGGAAAAACAATTCGTTTTCGATACCGGCATAACCGGCGCGCATACTGCGTTTGAGCACGATGGTATTTTTGGCTTCCCAAACTTTCAGTACCGGCATGCCGTAAATCGGGCTGCTGGGGTCGTTTTCCGCAGCGGGATTCACCACGTCATTGGCGCCGACGACGATCACTACATCCGTATTGGGCAGGTTCGGGTTGGCTTCTTCCATTTCGATGAGTTTCGGGTAGGGCACGTCGGCTTCGGCCAGCAGTACGTTCATGTGGCCCGGCATACGACCCGCAACCGGGTGGATGGCGTAGGTGACTTCCACCCCTTTTTCTTCGAGTTTTTTCTCCAGTTCGTGGCAGATGTGCTGTGCCTGAGCCACTGCGAGGCCGTAGCCCGGCACGATGCATACCCTGCCGGCATATGCACAGAGGATAGCCGTATCGGTGAGGCTGATTTCACGAACCGTTTGGTCGCCGGTTGCAGATTTTCCGGCAGCGCCGCCGCCGCCGAAGGAGCCGATGATCACGTTCAGCAGGGAACGATTCATGGCTTTGCACATCAAAACAGTAAGGATAGTACCCGCCGAACCGACGAGAATACCGCCCGTGAGCATCACCTGGTTGCCGTACAAAAAGCCGCCGAAAGCCGCTGCCATACCCGTGAAGGAGTTGAGCAGCGAGATGACTACCGGCATATCCGCACCGCCGATGGGCATGACGAAAAGCACGCCGTACAGAAACGACAACGCCAGCAAAATCCAGAGCGAAGAGCCGCCCAGCATTTCAGGGTTGACCACGGCGATAGTGAGGACCACGGCGATCAGTGCCAGTAAAAGGAGGTTTAAATACGTAAGGTAGCGGCCGCCGAAATCCTTGATTTTTTCATCCAGTTTGCCGTATGCGATGATACTTCCGCTGAACGAAACGGTACCGATAACGAGCCCGAGGAATACGATCAGCAGGTAACCGGCCGAGCCTTCCGGGTGGCTATGGTATTCTACCAGCGAAATGATGGCCGCGCAGGCGCCGCCCATACCATTGAAAAACGACACCATTTGCGGCATGGCGGTCATTTTTACTTTCATGGCCATCAGCCAGCCTACCACCGTGCCGATGCCCATGGCAGCCAGGATCCAGGGAATATTCCCGATCGGCGCCCCGTCTTTTTCATGAAACAAAACGGTGCCTGCAATGGCCAGTACCATGCCAGCCGCTGCCACGAGGTTGCCTTTTCGGGCGCGGTCGGGGCTGCCCAGCATTTTCAGGCCAAGGATAAACGTAACAGAACCAATGAGATAGGATAGTTCGAGTAGGAATTTAGACATTTTTTTTATTGTTGAGAGAGGTTGAGGGGTGGAGGAGTGGAGGGCGGAGACGTCGGCTAAACAATCTCGATCCTCAACTCCTCAACAACACCCAACTACTTCTTTTTCTTAAACATTTCCAGCATACGATTGGTGACGACAAAGCCGCCGACCACATTGAGCGTACCGAGCAGCACAGCCAGGAAACCCAGTATGAGTGCCAGGTAATCGTCGGTATGCGCATGCCCCATGACGATGATCGCACCGATGATCACCACGCCGTGAATAGCGTTGGCGCCCGACATAAGGGGCGTGTGCAGGATGGCCGGCACGTTGGAGATCACCTCGATGCCCAACAGAATGGACAAAATGACGATGTAAATAATCTCTTGATGCTGAAGAAAAAAATCTGCCATATAGGTTGATAAGTTAATAAGGGACCAAAGTTGGTTCGGCTGCTTCAGCCGTAGTTCGCAACGGAGCGACTATCAGGCCGTTTGCATGACCTGTTTCAGGCGTTCGCTGACTACCTCGCCTTTGTGAGCGATACAGGTTGCCGCAACGATATCGTCGCTGAAATTGAGGTTCAGTTCGTTTTTAATCGCAATCAGTTTGATGAAATTGACAACGTTTTTGCCGAACATCACGCTGGCATCTTTCGGCATGGAAGCCGCCAGATTGGAATCGCCCACGATGATAACGCCCTGATGGCGAATGGTTTTTCCGTTTTCAGTGACTTCGCAGTTGCCACCGGAAGAAGCGGCCATATCGATGATTACCGCACCGGCTTTCATCGCTGCCACGGTATCTTTCCGGATCAGCAAGGGCGCTTTACGCCCGGGAATCTGGGCAGTGCAGATGATCACGTCGGAAGCCACGGCATGGTCGTGGATCAGTTGTGCCTGCCGTTGTTTGAACTCTTCGCTTTGCTCCACGGCATAACCGCCTGCGGCTTTGTCGTCTTTCGCACCTTCCACTTCCACGAATTTGGCGCCGAGGCTCAGCACTTCTTCCTTGGCGGCTGCGCGCACGTCGAACGCTTCCACCACCGAACCGAGCCTGCGGGCTGTTGCGATGGATTGAAGGCCCGCTACGCCGGCGCCGAGGATCAGGACCTTGGCCGGTTTGATCGTACCGGCAGCCGTCATGCTCATCGGGAAAAATGTAGGCAGCAGGTTGGCAGCCGTCAGTACGGCTTTGTAGCCGCCGACAGTGGCCATGGAAGACAAGACATCGAGCGCCTGGGCGCGCGTCGAGCGCGGTGCCAGGTCGAGGCTGAACGCCGAAACGCCGGCCTGCAGCATATCTTCCACCATCTGGTGTTGTGAGAGGGGGTTGAACTGGCCGATCAGGATCTGGCCGGCAGATAATTTCTGGAGAACATCTTTGGAAGGAGCATGGATGCAAACCAGCACGCTGGCTTGTTTCAATACCGATTCCAGGTCTGCTACCTGGCCACCCTGCTTTTCATAAGAGGCGTCATCGAAAAACGCATTATCTCCTGCTCCGCGCTCTACCCAAATGTTTTGGAAACCCAGTTTCATCAGTCCCGGGAGCGCATCAGGCGTAACGGCAACCCGGTGTTCGCCGCCGCTTTCTTTCAAAATACCAAGCGTCATGGTTTGGTGATTAGTTATTGGTTAGTAGTTTTTGGCAAAACGCGCCTGCTTACCGGCGGCCTCCAAACGCCTCTAATTGGAGCGCCGAAAGTAAGCGTTTTTAAAAAGCGAAAGCCTGAAACGAAGGCATATTTTTTTGGCAGGCACTATTTAAAAAACGACCAAATAAGTCTGCGCACTTTCATGGCCCATTCCGGTACTGGAGCACACAACATTTTTTAGCAAAGACCAGAGTACAATGAAAAAACGGCCGCGGGCTCAAGCTGCCAAATGTCCGGTATTCGTCCGGAAGCGAACATCGCCGTTCAGGTTCGGACATGTTCAACCTAAAAAACACATTTTATATCTTTCATAATCAAGCAATTATAAAAATGGCTTATTAGTTGACCATATAGCCTGAATACGATTTTCCGGCGGCTTCCCGCACCTGGCATTCTGCCCAACGCATTAAACCAATCACCCATGCTATACCATAATCTTCACCTTGCCACTCGCCACCTGGTTAAAAACAGGAGCTATACCGCAGTCAACGTGGGTGGCCTATCCGTGGGTATGGCTGTCGCCATGCTCATCGGCCTTTGGGTGTGGGATGAAATGACCTATAATAAATACCATAATAATTCCGGCAGCATTGCGCAGGTCTACGTTACCGGGAACACCAACGGCGTTGCATTTACCAGCGGCTACCTGCCGCTGCCCCTGGGCGACGAGCTCAAAAACACCTGGGCCGGGGATTTCACCTTTGTAGTAATGTCGTCCTGGACCGGAGCGCATATTCTGGCCGCCGGCGACAACAAACTTACGCTCAACGGAAATTTTTTGAGTCCGGAAGGCCCGGAAATGCTGGGATTGAAAATGGTCAAAGGCACACGATCTGCATTAACCGATCCCGCTACCGTTCTACTGTCCGAATCCGTTTCGAAAAACCTGTTTGGAGATACCGATCCGTTGGGTAATATTGTAAAAATCGACAACAAACTGGACGTAAAGGTAGGTGGCATATATGAAGACTTACCTGCCAATACAACGTTCAGAGATATGGCTTTCGTGGCTCCCTGGGAATTATATGTTTCTTCTGAGTCCTCGGCAAAAGACGCCCGCAGCCACACGGACTGGAACAATAACTCCTGGCAGATTTTCGTGCAGATTGCACCTAATACGGATTTTCAGAAAGTGGCTTCCAAAATAGAAAATGTAATTTCCAGCCATTCCGCATCGGCCGCAAAAGCGGAAAAGAAAATATTCCTGCATCCCATGAATCAATGGCATTTGTATACAGCCTGGGGCAGCGACGGCACACCGTCAACCGGCAGGATTCAATACGTATGGCTATTCGGAATGATCGGCTTTTTTGTCCTGCTGCTGGCATGTATCAATTTTATGAACCTGAGTACGGCGCAATCTGAAAAACGTGCACGGGAAGTCGGCATCCGCAAGGCCATCGGTTCGGGGCGTGGTCAACTGATCGGCCAGTTCTTCAGCGAAACCCTGATGCTTTCAATTCTTGCATTCGTGTTGTCATTATTGCTGGTTCAACTCACTTTGCCCTGGTTCAATGGCGTTGCCGACAAAAAGTTACATATCTCGTGGGGTGAGCCGGTATTTTGGGCGTCCGGTTTGGGATTTTGTCTGGTTACTGCATTACTGGCGGGAAGTTACCCAGCCTTGTATTTATCCTCCTTTAAACCCTTGCGTGTATTGAAAGGAACATTCCGGGCAGGTCGCTTTGCAGCCATACCAAGAAAAACCCTGGTAGTCGTGCAGTTCACTACATCCGTGGCACTTATCATCGGCACCGTACTCGTTTACCAGCAAATACAATTCGCCAAAAACCGGCCGATCGGTTATACCCGGCAAGGTTTGATCTCCGTGCCGATCAATACCCCCGAGTTGCTGGCACATTATCCTGCCCTGAGAAATGATTTACAGCGTACCGGAGCCGTGGCGGAGGTGTCCACCGCTTCCAGCCCGACGACCGACGTTAATTCCAATACCAACCTGGATTGGCAAGGTAAAGACCCGAATTTTAATGCCAATTTTGGAGCGATTGCCGTGACACACGACTACGGAAAAACGGTCGGCTGGAAATTCAGCGAAGGCCGTGATTTTTCGAGAGATTTCTCCACAGACAGTCTGGGGCTTGTGATCAATGAAACGGCCGTACGATACATAGGCATCCGAAATCCCATCGGTTTGACGATGAAATGGGGAAACACTTCCTATAAAGTCATCGGCGTGATAAAGGATATGATCATGGAATCGCCTTTCAAACCCGTAAAACCAACTGTTTTCCTGCTGGATTACAATTGGGCAAAAGTGATCACCCTGAAAATAAATCCTTCCGTAAGCGCCCATGAAGCGCTGCCGAAAATCGCTGCGGTTTTCGGGGTACACAATCCCGGTGCACCTTTCGTATATGCCTTTGCAGATGAAGCATATCGTTTAAAATTTTCCACGGAAGAACGCATCGGAAAACTGGCCTCTTTCTTTGCAGTACTTGCAATTCTCATCAGCATTTTAGGTTTATTCAGCCTGGCTTCCTATATCACGGAGCAACGGACCAAAGAAATCGGCATTCGTAAAGTCGTTGGAGCCAGTGTATTCAGTGTCTGGTATTTGCTGTCGAAAGAATTTACCGGCCTGGTCCTGATGGCTTGTTTGATCGCAGTGCCGATTGCCTATTATTATCTGTATGGCTGGTTGCAGCAATACGAATACCGGACCGAAATCTCCCCGTGGGTTTTTGTCGCAACAGGCTTGGGAACGCTGATGGTCGCATTGCTAACGGTCAGTTATCAGGCAATCCGGGCGGCACTGGCCAATCCGGTGAGGTCGTTGCGGAGTGAGTGAGGGGGATGGGGTGATGGGGGTGATGAGGTTGATGAGGTTTATAAGGTTGATAAAGGTTGATAAGGTTGATAAAAGTTGATAGGGCATCTTGGTAATGGTAAAATTTCCGTTATTCACTATCGAATATCAACCTCATCAACCTTTATCAACCTTATAAACCTCATCAACCTCATCAACCCTTATCAACCCTTATCAACAAAAAAACACCACCATGACACTACGACTCCTCCTGTTGCTGCTCACATTTTCTTTCGGAAATTCATCTGTCCCCCCTCAAAAACAGGAGCCTGCGCAGCAGAACGACCGGCCGAAAATCAGTTTCACTTTCGACGATGGCGTCACGACCGACATGCCGGGCTACCCGTTCCGGGAATGGAATGCCATGCTGCTGCAAAACCTGGAAAAAGAAGGTGTGAAAGCGGTTTTCTTCGTGACTGGTAAAAACAAAATGGACGAAAAGGGCAAATTCCTTTTGAAGAGTTGGAACGACGCCGGTCACTCCATCGGCAACCACACGTTTACACATCCGAGTTACGGAAGCGACGAGGTCACTTTTGAAATGTTCCGGGAGGAGTTTTTGAAAACAGACGAGGTCATCCGCCCTTATAGTAATTACGTTAAGTTGTTCCGTTTTCCTTATTTGAAAGAAGGGAAAACCCCCGAAAAAATCAGCAAATTCCGGGCCTGTCTTCAGGAAAACGGCTACCGCAACGGCTACGTGACCATCGATGCCTCCGACTGGTGCATCGACGCCAGGCTGCAAAAACGACTCGAAAAACAACCCAAAGCCGACCTCGACCCATACCGGGAATTTTACCTCGATCATCTGTACGACCGGGCGTTGTACTACGAAAACCTGGCGCAGCAAATCACGGGCCGGCACATTCACCACACCATTTTATTGCACCACAACCTGGCTGCAGCACTGTTTGCCGACGATCTGATCGCGATGTTCCGCACCAAAGGCTGGGAAATTGTTCCGGCAACGGAGGCATTTAAAGATCCGATATTCGGGGAACAACCCACCAATGTACCCGCCGGAGAAAGCCTGATCTGGGCCCTCGCCAAACAGAGCGGCAAGTTTGAAAAAGTGTTGCGCTACCCGGCGGAGGACGAACCGTATGAGAAGGATTCGATGGACAGGAGGGGACTTTGAGATAGAAGTGAGA